>Ga0187894_10003689_pt1 | contig 16906 bp, 17 predicted proteins | sample GBC1701081metaG_FD_136650 | JGI IMG/M metagenome (GOLD analysis project Ga0187894, IMG submission 136650) | White microbial mat communities from a lava cave in the Kipuka Kanohina Cave System on the Island of Hawaii, USA - GBC170108-1 metaG ...
CAAATCGCTGAGCGCGTCTGAATTCAACCGCGCCGGAAGTACGGCGACCGGTTCTCCTCTGACATCCAATGTAATGGGCGAAACGGTTGCGAGAGACGAAACAGCGCTCTCGGCCTCGGTTCCCGGCGCCACGCCGCGGATAAGGTGTAATTGACGCTGACGCGAATCAATAACGACAAGATCATCGCCCGACTGTCCGGAAACGCGCGCGCGAATCAATCCGACAGCTTGCGGCCAACTCGCGGCGCCGATTTTAGCCGTCTGTTCACCCTCACGACTGAAGTCGTTACGACGCGGAGTTATCACATATACCGCCCCGTCTTCCGCCAGAGCGGCTACCTCTTCGTCGCGCTGCCCATCGAAATCGCCAATCGCAATCGACCTGGCCGCGGATGGCAATGAATGACGGCTGAGTTTTGCGGGCGCGACCCGAGCTTGGCTGATTCTATCGAGCGTCAGCTTTCGATCCCGCCCGTGGACTATCACCAGATCCGGCCCGGCGGCGACCGCCAAATCCTGCGTGTAATCATCATCCAATTGCCCCAACGCCATGGCAATTGCCTTCGCTTCAAAATTGAAGACTTCGGGCTGGGCGCGCAACGCGCCCTCGGGCCCTTCGTAGACGATGACCCGCGCTCCCCCATCCGTTTCAACCGCGACCACGACATCGTCCAACCCATCGCGCCGGTTGATCTCGCCTGTGATCAACGCCGTGACCGCGCCCGGCAGCCTGATTTCATCGGTCAATCTCAATCCGCCCTTGCCGTCGCCCGAAAACAAGAAGAGGCTGTCCGAACCGCGAGCCGCCGTCACCACATCCCAGTGTCCGTCGCAATCGAAATCTCCCGCGCCTACGAAATCGGGCGATTGCGGCGTGGCGTATACCAGCGCGGGCGAGAGAAACGGCGCGGCGGTGAAAGTTCCGTCCGCGCGCCGCTGTCGCGCTTCGGGCGAATTCGGATGTATTGCGTCAACGTTGCCGCGCAAGAGCGTGATCGCGCCCGAGCCCGCGACGACGTGGCCGCTGATAAGATCGGAGACGCCGTCTTCGTCGAAATCAGCCGAAGCGAGCGCGAGAGTTCGAGTCCGGTTTCGCCGCAAAACCTCCACGGTCCCCGCCGCCCCTACAAAATCCGTCACCACCTCGCGGCCGTCAGAAAGATTGACTCGCGGGTTACCTCGCTTTTGAGCGTGTACTGTGACCCCTGGACTCCATCGCGCCAACACCGGGCCGGCCGCCTTTCCGGCCGTGGCCGCGCTTCTGGAAAAAGAAAAGACGCAAGCAAGGCCGACGAGCAACAGAGACGCGAAGGCCACTGGTCCTGTTAACGAATGGTGAAGATTCCATCGCAGGCGCTTTTCGAAAACCGGCATTGCGTCCCTCCTCTGGGAAATGCTTGAGAGCAGACGCTCCGAAGAGCGGTTATCACAACCAGTACAACGAAATTCGGCGGCAAATCCCCTCATCCATCGCGAAGCTCCAGCGGAGATGCGATCTCCCAATACCATATGTTGTTTAAGAAAGTGGGCGAGGAATCAAACTATGGCCATCGCTTTCGGCAGCAAAGAGAGGCTGAAACTGGCTCAATACCTGCGCCTGGCTTTTACCGCGGCGCGATCTTACTGCTCATGGAAATTACTTACAACCGGCGACCGCAAATCCTCGCCGACAGAGAGAAGCGCTACCGCAAAGGGTCGCTCCCCTCCGGGAAGACAAACAGATCACCAATGGCGAATCGCTCGGCTATGTATGCTCTGAATCCTATGCTGCCGGCAGGAAAGGTGTTGTCTCGATATTCGGCCAATTTATGCTCCTCACCGTCCCACTCTCCTGTCGGCGTGCTCTCGATTTTCAGCTTGTGAATGAAGACATTCTTTTGGACGGTTATGGTAATGGTGTATTCGCCCTTCACAACCAAAGGTCTGACGAGGTTATAGGTTGTGCCCACCTTCTGTAGCTCGTCTTTATCCGCCAGGTAGAGATAGGTCACAAACTGACCGAACTGCGTGTCCGTAGGCCCTGTGAGAGCGAACAGGTAATAACCCTTTTCATTCACGCGCAAGGCCCAGGCGGCCCCGTCATCGCCGTCGATCCTGAGCCGAAAGCTTGCGGTGAAATCGCGGTAGCGATGACTGGACAGGTAGCCCAACTCCGGCGAGCCATTGATCAAAAGCCAGCCTTTGTCCACCGACCAACTCGATGGTTTTGTCCAGGACTCAAGATCGTCGAATTGATCGCGGAACTGTTCCTTCGTAATCATTTCATCGCCGACCGTCTTTGAATCGGGTTCCTCGCCGGCTGTCTTCGAATCGGGCCAGAAGATAATGACGGCAATGACAACCATCAGGGCGGTTACGGCGGCGGCGGCGATCAAATAGATATTCTTCCTGGGTCGATCCGGCGTCGGTTTGGGCTTGGCTAAGTGATCAACGGTCTTAAGAGGCGCCGGCGCAGGCTCTTGGGTCGCCGGTTCAAATTTCCTCAGTGGCGCTGCTGGCAATTGCCCGGAGTCAGCAGCGGGACGAGGCGCGATGTTTAGTTTCTTCAATCCTCGCAACACCTGCGGGATTGTGACTGACGGACCTTCCGGAGGTATCAGGGTCGAAGTGGCTGCGCCCATGGCTTGTGACCATTCGGGCTGGCGTTCGGCGAATTCAATGTGAGTGATGTTCGATCGCAGCGGAATAAACGCCTTGTCGGTTTCGTGGGCGCGGACGACTTCCAGTGTCACCTGCTCGGAAGTGACCGATTTGGGCGAGATAAGCAGGACAAAGGCCTGGCACGCGTCAATCGCCTTTCTGGTTTGAAGCAGGTAGGAAGCTCCCACCACACCATCGCGTTCGTAATACCACACCGAATAACCCGCGGCTTCTATCCCTTCCGCAATCTCTCTGACGATACCGCCGTCTTCTTCAACATAGCTGATAAATATGTCCGCCATCGTCCCCTCGCCTGAAGATAAACAGCAATGCGGTTGATTTCGCTTCACGCCTGCTCGAACGCGAAAGCCGTATTGAGCAGCCGCGACTCGTCGAAATGATCGCCGATCAATTGCAAGCCTATCGGCAGCCCCGCGCTCGATTGGCCGCACGGAACGCTGATCGCCGGGACACCCGCCAGATTGATCGTCACCGTGTAAATGTCGCCCAGGTACATCGCGAGCGGGTCGTTCGATTTTTCTCCGACTTTGAACGCCGGAGTCGGAGCGGTCGGCGTGGCGATCACATCGCATTTCTTGAACGCCTCGGCAAAATCGTTGACCAGCATGGAACGCACGCGCTGCGCTTTTTCGTAGTAGGCGTCGTAATAACCCGATGAGAGCGCGAACGTGCCCAGCATGATTCGCCGTTTGACCTCGGCGCCGAAGCCTTCGTCGCGAGTCTTGCGATACATTTCCGACAGAGTTCGCGATTCTTCGGCTCGGAAGCCATAACGAACGCCGTCGTAACGCGCCAGGTTCGACGAGGCTTCGGCCGTGGCGATGATGTAATAGACCGCGATCACATATTTCGTGTGCGGCAGACTGACCTCGACAATCTCCGCGCCCCGGTCGGCCAGTTTGCGAATCCCGGCTTCGACCTTCTCCTTCACCTCGGGATCGAGGCCTTCGCCGAAACATTCCGGCGGCACGCCGATGCGCAAGCCCTTGATGTCGCCATTGAGCGCGTCCGGATAATCGGGCACGGCGACGTTGGCCGAGGTCGAATCGTGGCGGTCGTGGCCGGAAATGACCTGTAGCATCCGCGCCGCGTCGCGGACGTTGGTCGCAAACGGCCCGATCTGATCCAACGACGAAGCGAAGGCCACCAGACCGTAACGCGACACACGGCCATAGGTCGGTTTCAACCCGATGACGCCGCAGAACGACGCCGGCTGGCGGATCGAGCCGCCCGTGTCGGAGCCCAATGAAACAGGCACGTGACCCGCCGCGACAGTGACCGCCGATCCGCCGGAGCTTCCGCCCGGAACCAGCTCTTCGTTGAACGGATTGCGCACCGGACCGAACGCCGAGTTTTCGGTCGAACTGCCCATCGCAAATTCATCCAGATTGGTTTTGCCGAGGATGATCGCTCCCGCCTCTTCGAGTTTTTTGACAGCCGTCGCCGTATACGGCGGAACGTAATTGCCCAGGATGCGCGAGGCGCACGTTGTGCGAACGCCGGTCAGGCACATGTTGTCTTTGATTGCGACGGGAACGCCCGCCAGCGGCTTCTGCTTGATCGCGTTCTGAATATCCGCGTCCATCGCGGCGGCCTGGTTCAAGGCCGATTCGCGGTTGATCGTGATGTAGGCGTTGAGCCGTTCGTTATCCTTTTCGATTCGATCAAGGGCGTCCAAACAAACGTCGCTTGGTTTCGCGTCGCCCGAAGCGTAGAGCTTATGAAGTTCGGCGATAGTCGGATTCATCATTTGGTTATTTCTTCTGCAGGTATTTATCCGGTATTTGAGGTAAATCCATGGCGTGCGCCAGCGACAGCATCCATTTCCCTTTCCGCTTCACAAAAACATCGGTGAACATCACCGCGCTCGTCTCCTCCTTGCCTTCGCCGGTTTGGGTCTTCGCGAATTGCAATCCGGTCAGCACAGCCGTGCTCCCGTAAACATGCGCCTTTAACTCTTCGCCCCAGATCGAAACGATTTTGTAGGGGAACGAAGCGGAGAGTTTAAGGAAGTCCGCTTTGGCGACTTCCTGATTCCCCGGGCTCCGATAAACGAAATCATCTGTCAGGATGCGTTCGAGAGCGCCAGTATCCTGGTTCTTGACCGCGGTGAATATCTCTTCCTCGACCTGCAGAATCGCCTGCTGGGTTTGGGTCAATTTTTCGTTTGCTTTGTTTATCTGAGTCGATGCGGGCATATGCAATAGGATAAGGACAAGCGGCGACAGTATTCCAGGTTTCAACCGCGGCATTCTCAGCCCTCCGTGATTGTTTCCGTGAATGAGGCGATTCAACCTCCGATAACGCGTGGTATCAGGAAATGACCTTCGTCGTGATCCGGCGCCGGTTCCAGCGCCTTTTGCTGTCCGAGGCTCGGTTCGACCTTGTCATCGCGCGTGGCGTATGAGGTCTCGGCCTCGCCCGCGCTGTGATGACGCCAGGGTTTGATCCCTGATGTGTCAAGCTCGTTGAGCTGATCAACATATTCCACAATCGCCGCGAGCTGATTGGAAAACAGTTCTTTCTCTCCGGCCGTCAGTTCCAGGTTGGCCAACCCGGCGATCTTTTCAACTTCGGTTTGTGTGATAGGCATAGTTGTTAAGAGGGAAGACAAGGAGACAAGGAGACAAGGAGATTTTTTCTCTCACTCCCCTTGTCCCCCCTTCTCCCTGTCTCCCCCTCCTCTTCACCCTCCATTTCTTTCCAAACATTTCGCCGCCGCGCGCAAAAACTGTTCACGCAGCGATTCGTCCTTGATGCGATCGGCGGCTGACCTCAGTTCCGCTTCGATCTCTTCAGTGCGCTGAAACTCGAATCTTTTTTCATCCGGCGGACGCGATCCGAGCACGGTTTTGCGATCAATGCGGAATTCGATGAAGGTCACGTAGGCGCCGCCGAGCAACGAATTGATCCTGAACAAATATTGGCCGCTCAATCGCTCCATCTGTTTCTTCCATGCCATGTCGAGCACCGCGATGACCAAATGCTTCTGATAAAGCCGGAATGGGACGCAGTTGTATGCGACCTGAGGGCCTGCCACGGCGCGCCACGCGACAAACGCCGCCTGCTCCCGCACATCTTCGTTGTCGCCCGAAAGGCGGATCATCATCGGCAGCATTTTGAGCAGGCTGTTCATAAATCAGGGGAATGGGCAGTGGGGAGTGGGGAGTGGGGAGTGGGAAGTGGGGAATGGGAAGTGTCTATTCGCTATCGACTCTCCCTACTCCCCACTGCCCACTCCCCACTCCCTTCACCTCTTCCTCACTTGCCGCCTGGCGCCCGCGCGCGGTTTATCTTGCGTGGCGGCGGCGGGTTTTAGCGAGTTCTTGTGCGCGATGACCGGCCAGTACTTCTCGAAGACGAAATCCGGGCTGTTGTCGCGGTCGTGGCAAGCCAGGCAGCTCTGGTTTTTTGGCGGCGTTTTGTAATTCCCGGCGGTCGGCGCCTTGACGTGTTCGGCGCCCGGGCCGTGACACGATTCGCAATGTACGTTGGCGAATTGCGGCGTGGCTTTGACGCTGACGAACCCTTGATCGCGGTAACCGAGCGAATGGCAGCCGACGCAGTTGCTATCAAATATTCTCTGCTTCTCTTCCAATGCGGCGAAGGCATGCGAATGGCGCGATTGTTTCCAGGTTTCGTATTCAGCCTTGTGGCACTGAGCGCAGGATTCCGAGAGCGCGTAGGGCGTATCCTGAACTTTTCCGGCCAGCGCCACGGCTTCCGCCTCGGCCAATTGCGTCTGAACCACATCAATCTCTTTGCGCGCCCTGGTCGTCATCTCGGCCATCTGCGGGTCGTCGGGGATGATCGAGTCCAGTTCGACGTATCGCGCGGTGAAGCGTTCGACCACGCCCTCCGCGTCGGTGTAAAACCTCAGTTCGCCCAGATGCTTCGTCTCTTTCGCCGCGTAAACTACCAGCGCGTTGTTGACCTGTTTCGGATCGAAGACGATGCCACGGTCTTCGGCGGCGATGATCAGATCGAGATCGGCGTTCTGCATCGCCAGCTTGTTGACCGTCTGCAATTTCAGATAGCCGACGATGACGGTGACATCGGCCTTGTCACGGACTTCGGCCAGCGCCTGGCGAGCCGCGCTGAGCGGGTCGTTGATCACAAAACCGCTCTTCACCACAGCGTCTTTATGCGCGTCCGGCGCGGCGTCGCTCAAACCGATGAAAGCGATGCGAACCGGTTGAGGCAATCTTTTGCCCGTGACGATTTTGATGACGTAAGGCGCGGGATTGACGCGGCTCCCGCCAGCGGCTTTGACGTTGGCCGAAATCAGAGACGATTTTTCGAGTTTGAGCTTCGCGTCAGATTTCAGCAGAGAGCCGGCGTAAAGCAGATCGCGGTAGCCGAGGTTGACCACGTCCAGGTTCATCGCCTCGTTCGCGCGGACAATCCAATCGTTCATCAACTGCGCGTCGGCGCGCAAAGCCGCCCCTTCAAGGTTCAGGTCGTCGTTGAAGATATATCCGGCGTCAACCTGAAGGATTGCGGCGTCCGGGCTGCGCTTGCGAAAGGCGTTGATGTAACCTGTCCGGCGCGCCACTCCGCCGAGCGGATGAATGGGACAACCGCAAACTTCCAGGTTGCCATGTACCCCCATCGAATAGAACAGAGCGATTCCGTAACCGTCATCCTTGTCCAAGCGATCCGCGAGCGTGCCCGACGGAGCGGGCTTCTTCGCCAGCGCTTCACGATCCTGTCTGGGTTTTTTGGGCGGCTGTGGCGTTTGCGTAAAAGAAAGCGCGCTCGTCGCAGGCAGATTGATAATGACCGCGGCGAGAGCAAAAAGACAGACGATTGTCAGCGAGATAATTCGTTTGCTGTTAGACATATGCACTACTCTGTGCTGAAATCAGGGCGCTTCAGGAAGGCGATAGTGTAGACAAAAAGATCATTAGCGACAAGATAAGCTTCAACCCCAAGACAATAACGAAACATTACATTATGCTCGTTTTAGCCTCCTCCTCGCCGCGCCGCGCCGAGTTGTTGCGCGCCGCCGGAATCAATTTCACGGTTCGCGCCGCCGGCGTTGACGAAACGATCAAGCCGCACGAACTGCCACGCGATTATGTAGTGCGCCTTTCGCGCGAAAAAGCGCGCGCGGTCGCCCAGGATGACGAACTGACGCTCGGCGCTGATACGACCGTGATCGTCAATGGAGAGATCACCAGCAAACCCGCCGACACGGAAGACGCCGGACGAATGCTGCGCGCTTTGAGCGGGCGATGGCATGAGGTGCTGACCGGCGTCACCCTGGCGCACGAAGGTCAAATCCTTTCCGCCATCGCCTCGACACGCGTCAAATTCGCCGAACTTAGCGCCACCGAAATCAACTGGTACCTTTCCACCGGAGAACCGATGGACAAAGCCGGAGCATACGCCATTCAGGGTCACGCATCGCTGTTTGTCGAACGCATCGAGGGGAGTTATTCAAACGTTGTGGGATTGCCGGTGCAGTTGGTTTACCGGTTGGCCCGGCAAATGGGAATTGAGTTATTGCGGAGCGCGGAACGCGGAATGCAGAGCGCGGAATGACGAGTCGAGAACATGCCTTGTCACGCCATTCCGCATTCCACATCCTACGTTCAGAAATCGCCGTTCAGTTGCAGCAGGTGGCCCATCTTCTCTTTCTTCACGATCAAGTATTTGAAGGCGGGCGCCTTTGGGTTGATTTCGAGCGGGACGCGTTCCACAACTTCGAGGCCGGCGTCCTGCAACGCTCTGAGCTTGTCAGGGTTGTTTGACATCAACCGGAGGCGATGCGCGCCGAGCAGTTTGATCACCTCGGCGCATTGATCGTATCTCCGATGATCAATGTCGAAACCCAGGCGCAGGTTGGCCTCGATGGTGTCGGCCCCTTCATCCTGCAGGGCGTAGGCTCGAATCTTGTTGATAAGACCGATTCCGCGCCCTTCCTGTTGCTGATAAACAATGATCCCGCTGCCCTCCGCCTGCACCATTTCCATCGCTCGTTTGAGCTGCGGGCCGCAATCGCATTTCAACGAGTGAAAAACATCGCCCGTTAAACATTGGGAATGAATTCTGACAAGCGTCGCATGGCCGGGGTCGATTTCGCCTTTAACCAGGGCGACGAACTCTTCGTCGCTGGTCTCGCTGCGAAAACCGACGATGCGAAAAAGACCGAATTCAGTGGGGAGATTCGCTTCGGCCTCTTTTTTCACTGTGAATTCGGCTGTTGCTCGGTTTGATTCAATGTTGTCTTTCATCTTTCTCCTAGTTAAGCGCATTTAAAACCGATGTCGCGCCGATGTTGCAAGGAATGTGAGTCAACTGTAGCCGACGTTGCAAAGAACAGGGATCAACTATAAGAGCCACCTGCGCGAGTGGTCAAGGATGTCATTCTATGGGAACTCTATTCATAGGATTCATTTCGCTGTTAGCCGTGGCAAACGGCGCGCTGCTGACGTTGTTCGTAATCGAAAAGACTTCGCTGCCGAACCGCATTGCGCTTGGCTCGGCGCTCGGGATCGCCGCTCTCTCCTGGATCGCATTTCTGACTGCGCTGCCACTGGGGCTGAATGCGATCTCAATCGGCGTTACGACGGCGATATTCGCAATCGGCCTGGCGATTCAGATTCGGTTCATCGGGCGAGACGGAATTCGCGCTGCGCTGCGAGAATTCGAGGTAAGCCTGACCGGCGTCATCTACTACGCCGCCTGGGCGGCGTTGCTCACGTGGCTGTTTGCGCGCGTCGTGATGTTTTACCCCGACGGGATGCACACCGCTCCGGCGAACAATTTCGGCGACCTGCCTTTTCATTTCAGCGCGATCACTTCGTTCGCTTACGGCGAAAACCTGCCGCCGCAAAATCCGATCTTCGCCGGGATGAAGTTCACTTACCCATTCTTAATAGATTTTCTGACCGCATTCTTTATACGATGCGGAGCCGACTGGCGCTCGGCGTTTTTTGTTGGAAATATTGCGCTCGCGCTCGCGCTCGTTCGCCTGATCGAAACGCTTACGCTGAAGATTTTCAAAAATCTCATGGCCGCGCGCCTCGCTCCCGTGATCTTCCTCTTCAATGGCGGACTGGGCTTCATCAATTTCTTCCGCGAATTCGGCGCGCAGCAGCTTGGCCTGCCGGATTTCATCGCGCGTATGCCCAGCGCCTTCACGATGAACGCCGACCTGATTTGGGGTTCGAGCAAAATACCGCTGCGATGGGGCAATGTCTTCACGACGCTGCTCATCCCACAACGTTCGATGCTGTTCGGGCTGCCATTGGTGGCGATGATCATCGCATTGTGGTGGATGAGTTTCGGCGAAGAGCGAGGCGCCAAGACAAGGCGGCGCTACCTGCTCGCCGCCGGAATTCTTGCCGGTCTGTTGCCAATGTTGCACGCGCACGGATTCTTTTCGGTGATGATCGCGTCCGTGCCGATGGCTTTATTGTTCTGGTCACTGGATTGGGTTGCGTTCTTCGCGCCCGTGGCCGCGTTGGCTGCGCCCCAGGCCTGGTACCTGAGCCGTACACAGATCAGGAATGAATTGTTCAAATTGTTGGACAAATGCTGGGAAGCCGGGGATTCGAATCCGCTGCTTTTCTGGGCGGCCAACGCTGGAATCTTTATCTTGCTTCTGATTGTGGCGTTGCTGGTCAGAAAGATCGCCAACTCGAGGCAGGCTCTTTTCTATTTGCCTTTCGCGCTGTGGTTCTTCGTGCCGAACTTCGTGGCGCTGGCGCCGTGGACGTGGGACAACATCAAGGTTTTGGTCTATTGGTCGCTGGCCTCTGCGCCGTTTGTCGCCGCGGCGTTGGCGTATTTGTTCGCCCAACGATTCATTATCGCTCGAGGCTTGGCGGCGGCATTACTGCTTGCGTTGACATTTTCCGGCGCGCTGGACGTGATGCGCGCGTTATCGCCAGCCGAAAATGTCGGCTTATTCGGCCAGGCTGAACTTGAGGTCGCGGCGTTGTTGCGGGAGAAAACTCCGCCGCGCGCATTGATCCTGCACGCGCCGATACACAACTCGGTCGTGGCGCTGTCGGGCCGCCAATCAGTGATGGGTTATCCCGGCCACTTATGGACACACGGTCTTGATTACACGCAGCGCGAACTTGATGTCAAAACGATTTATAAAGGCGGCGCGCAAATGGTCGAGCCGCTTTCCCGATTGGGTGTCGATTACGTGATCGTGGGGCCGGTTGAACAGACGCAACAGGGAGCGGATGAAGCTCATTTTGGAAGCATCTATCCGGTGGTGATCGATCATGCCGGATACCGGATTTATCAAGTCAGGAATTAGAACCGGTCGCAATTGATCCTGCTTGACTCGATTGCGCCGCTTGCCTAATCTCACCGCGATGTTCGCTGAAATCGCCATCCCGCTCAATGTTCACCAGACATTCACCTACCGTTTGCCCGCGAGTTTCGCCGAGAGCGCCAGGGCAGGCTGCCGCGTGTTAGTCCCGTTCGGCAAACAGTTGCTGACCGGCTACATCGTTGACATTCACGAGACGCTCGAAGAGATGGGCCAGCAGGAAGAAGATTACGAGATCAAAGATGTCGAGGAGCTGTTTGACACTGAACCGCTGGTCACGGCTGAACTACTCAATCTGACGAAATGGATCGCCGATTACTATTACGCGCCATGGGGTGACACGATCAAATCGTCCCTGCCCGCAGGTATCAATGCCGAGGCCGAAACCATTCTCTCAATCACCAACGAAGGCCGAGCCGCCATTGCGGCGTCAGCAGCCAAGGAAAGTGGCAAACGCGCTCAATCAGCAAAGATGCAGGCGCTGGCGCTGATCGCGGAAAACGGAATGGTCAACGCGAGCGCATTGGCGAAAGAGGTCAACAAGAATCGCGCCTCCGCCGTCGCACGTGAACTCGAACGCGCGGGCTACGTCACCGTCACTCGCCAGCTTCAGTCGGCCCAGGTCAAACCGAAACGGCAACAGGCCGCGCGGCTGATCCAGCGCGCGCCAATTGAAGGCGCCAAGCCGCTCAACGAACAGCAGGAGCGCGTGATCAAGACTCTTTTCGATTCGGCGGGGCCAATCGCTTTCGCCCAACTGGTCGAAATGGCGGGCGTCAGCGCGTCGGTCATCCGCACGCTCGAAAAGCGGGGTTACGTCGAAGTCTTTACGCGTGAGGTTCGCCGCGATCCGCTCAAAGCTTACCGCCCGCTCAACGACGCCGATCTGAGCCTTACGCTGAAACAACAATCGGCTCTGGAGCAAATCGTCGCGAAGCTCGATGAAGGCGATTACGCGGCCTTCCTGTTGCACGGCGTGACAGGCAGCGGCAAGACCGAAATCTACATACGCGCGATGCGCGCCACTGTGGCCAAAGGCAAATCGGCGCTGATGCTGGTGCCTGAAATTTCACTGACGCCGATGTTCGCGCGGCGGTTGCGGGCGCATTTCGGCGACGCCGTGGCCATCCTGCATTCATCGCTCTCCGACGGCGAACGCCTGGATGAATGGAACCGCATCCGCCAGGGCGAAGCTCGCGTCTGCATTGGCGCGCGTTCGGGCGTCTTCGCGCCACTCGAAAACATCGGCCTGATCGTCGTTGATGAAGAGCATGAGGCCTCGTACAAGCAGGAAGAGACGCCGCGCTACCACGGGCGCGACACTGCAATCATGCGGGCGAGCCTGGCCAACGCCGTAATCATTCTGGGCAGCGCCACGCCCTCGATGGAATCGTTCCACAACGCGCACACCGGCAAATACACCTACCTGAAACTCGACGAGCGCATCGGCGGACGCCCGCTGGCCGAAGTGCAGATCACGGACATGCGCCAGGTCTTTGAAAAATACGGCAAGCAGCAGATATTTTCAGACGAAGTGAAGGCCGCAATCGCTGAAAACCACAATCGCGGCGAACAGACGCTGGTCCTGCTCAACCGCCGTGGCTTTTCCTCTTTCCTGCTCTGCCGGAGCTGCGGTTATCGCGCGTCCTGTCCGAATTGCAGCGTGGCGCTGACCTATCACAAGTTCGACGCACGGTTGATCTGTCATTATTGCGGCCACCAGGAACGCATCCCGCGCGCCTGCCATCAGTGCGACGGGCCGTTCATCTACTACGTCGGCGAAGGCACCGAACAGATCGAAACGTTGTTGAAAGAGATGTACCCGAAGCTTCGCGTCTCGCGCCTGGACCGCGACACCACGCGCCGCCGGGGGAGTTTCGAAAAGCTGATCAACGAATTCGCCAGCGGCGACATTGACCTGATGGTCGGCACGCAGATGATCGCCAAAGGACACGACTTCCACAACGTGACGCTGGTTTGCGTAATCTCGGTTGACGCCGGGTTGGGCATGCCGGATTTCCGCGCTTCCGAAAGGGCGTTTCAACTGTTGACTCAGGTTGCGGGCCGCGCTGGCCGAGGCGAAAAGCCGGGGCGCGTGGTCATCCAGAGCTACCACACGGAGAACTACGCGCTGGAATACGCGCGCGAGCAGAATTACGAAAAGTTCTACGGCCACGAAATCAACTTCCGCCGCAACATGCATTACCCGCCCTTCGTCGCGCTAATCAACGCGCTGGTCAAGCATCAGGACTTCGCCAAAGCGGCTTTCGCGTCCTCCGAACTGGCGCGGCTGCTCAGAGAAGCGGACACCGAGAAAGTCCTGAAGGTGTTAGGCCCCGCTCCAGCGCCACTGTCGCGATTGAAGGGCGAGCACCGAATGCAGGTGCTGATCAAGACCCGATACCGGCGTCAGGCGCGTGAGGCGCTGGATGCGGCGATGGCGGAATTGAAAGAGATCGGGCAGGATTTGAAGATGATTACGGTTGAGGTTGATCCGGTGAACCTGATGTGAAACCCACCTTTTCGGTGGTAAGATTTCCCGGCAAAGTCGAAAGGAGAAGTGAAATGCTCGAACAATCCGCGCAGGCGCCCGCCAAAGAAGAAGACCTCGTTCAAGTGGTTTACAAAGGACAACAGGACTTAGTTTTCGAGGAAGTGTAAAAATGGCAGTAGCAACAGAGCATCTTTACATCGTCACCGACAAAAAGATTTTGAGCGGTGAACCAATCATCAAAGGCACTCGCACGCCTGTGCGAGCAATCGTCGAAATCTGGCGAATGGGCGCGCCTGCGGAAGAGATACCAAAGCATTTGCCGCATCTGACACTCGCACAAGTATTCGATGCCTTGAGTTATTACAGTGACCATCAGGATGAAATTAATGCGCACATCGAGCGCAATCGCGTCCCCGAAGACTTGATTGACCCTTTGGTGAAGGACCTTGAGTAAACTGTTTATCGAACTCTATCTCGATGAGGATGTTGATGTGCTTGTGGCGGATTTGATGCGAGCGCGTGGCTTCACCGCTATCACCACGCGAGACGCGGGAAATCTTCACAAAGACGACGATGAACAATTAGCCTACGCCGTCAACAATCAATTGACCTATTTCACGCACAATCGCGCCGACTTTGAAGCTCGTGCGCTGCGATATTTCGCAGACGGCAAAACACATCACGGCATCATAATCGCTGTCCGCCGACCTCCGCAGGACATAGTGCGAAGGCTGCTTGTAGTACTGAACAATGTGACGGCGGACGAGATGATCAACCAGATTCGATACATTTGATCTTCGCCACGATCTCTGAAAATCAGAGAGACTCAATGCGCTATACGATCTTCGATACTCCCGTAATAAGCTCCCTGATACGTGCTCTGGCCCTTTCTTTCCTGAAGATTTTCGGATGGCGGGTGGAGGGCCGATTGCCCGACGTCAACAAACTGGTCGTGATCGCGGCGCCTCACACCTCCAACTGGGATCTGCCCGTCCTGCTCGGCGTGGCTTTCACCTTAAAAGCCAAAGCTTGCTGGCTGGGAAAACATACGCTGTTTCAAGGGCCGTTCGGCTTTCTGTCCAGGTGGATGGGTGGCATCCCCGTGTATCGGTCCGCGTCTCACAACATGGTGTCGCAGTCGGTCGAGATGTTTCGCAGCCACGAAAAACTGATCCTGGCCATTCCGCCGGAAGGCACTCGCGGCAAAGTCAGCCATTGGAAGACGGGGTTTTATTACATCGCGCTGGGAGCGGAAGTTCCGATAACTCTCGGGTTCATGGATTACAAACGTAAGGTATCGGGCCTGGGGCCGACGCTCTATCCCACGGGAGACATCGAGGCGGATATGGAAACCATCCGGAATTTTTACGCCAGCGTGACCGCCAAATATCCTGACAAAGCCAGCCTGGCGGTAGTTGAGCGGAAGTAGTGGCTACACGCAGATTGAGTTGGCCGAACGGATCGGCACTATTCAGGCTCTGATCTCGGATTACGAACGCGACAAGCTGAGATTGAACGGCGAGATGGCCGTCCGGTTCGCGCTGGCGTTGGAAGTGACGACCGATGAGTTGCTCGGCCTGGCGGGAACGAAAGCGGCGCGCGGCAAAAAGCCGAGCCGGAAAATTCTGCGACGGTTGGAGCAGATTGAGAAACTGCCCGCCGCGCAACAGGCAATCCTGCTCAAGACGATTGACACCTTTATCAAGGCTGCGAGTAAGTGATTAAGTGGGTATTCCACGAGCTGAGGTTCGTGATCTCTTCAATCCGCAGGCAGTGTGAGTCAGCGACTCGGAAGGGGAGGATGATAATGCCCATTATCACCCTCCCCACTTCCATTGATTCCCCTCCTTGCGCATCCGAAAGAAAACCTATTCCAGCCGGTTGAACTCGTCTAGCGTTACTTCCTGTGCATCAGAAATCGTGCCTGTCGAACTAATACGTACCAATAACCCTTTTGAGCTGTCGTCCTCATATGGCTTGAAGAGCGCGGTGCCAGACTGTGTGTTCTTTTTCAAAACGCGGCTATCACCCTCTTCAGCGAGATTGACGATGCTATAAGCTTTGCCGGTTTCGTGCGCGGCCTCTCCTTTTTTGAACCAGAGAGGCAACATTTGATTGCAACTCTCACATTGCACCAAGTGCTGAGACTGCTCAGGAGTTAAGTGGATATCCTTTCGCTGGGCAACATTGAATGCGATTTCGAGAGCGATCTCGCCTCTAATTTGCGGATTTGTACATTTTTTCATTGTGATATCTTCAGTTGTCTCCCATATGAAAAGCTATTCTTAAATTACCGTCAGATCCACCAATGAGGCATTGCTTGTGGTAGCTCAGGCCAGCGCGCAACGGCAGACAATGCATCGTGCAAGCGGCCAAGACGAAAGATTGGAACAACCGCCAGATCAAGAGACATCGTTGGCGATATTAATCTCATAACGGCTTGGGTAACTGCATTGCTTTCAACTAGGTACATCTGGACGGGGGACATGGTGGCGGTACGTTGATGATTTTCTCCCAATTGCCAGTTGCCTTGCCATCTTTCACAACCTCCTGGAAGCCTTCTTTCCTCAAATATCGCGCCATCGCTTTACTAGGCAGGTTAGCTGTTAACCTCACTGATGAAGCCCCTACCCCTTGCCCCGCACTCACAGCCCCCTGCTCGATTGATTGTAAGGTCCCTTTCCCACCGGCCACTATAGAAACCTTTATACTTAACTCATCACCAGTCTTGGCAAAGCTCGCAAGCACGTTGGCCCCGTTCCTCAACATGCCGCCCACCATGCCCTCGTTGACCGAATACTTACCCGCCTGGAACCCAAAGCCTTCAGCAGCGGCCGCAACTGCCGCAGCCTGCCTTCCCTCAGCCGCCGCTACGTTAACAGGCGCCGCTCTTCCCATGCCCCCGCTAAGAAAGAGTAAGTGCTCAGAAACCGTCATCCCATAATCTTGGAACGCATTGCTGGGCTCATAGTAGGCTGTGGGCTCGCCCCCGGTAATTTTCTTACCAGCATTGCTCATGCCGATGAACACATTAGCTACTGTTTTAGCTATCCCTACGCCGATTTGTGAGCTTGAAATGGACTGAATTGCGAGGGCATCTGAAACCACTGATTGATGCCCATCCGGATCAACAAACTTGAGCGGATTGTTTAGGCAATAGGTATATTTATTGAGACTCTGAGGATCGAGAATATCAGCGTAGAAAGTTGGATTATGCGCCGCAACCTCCGCGAACAATTGGGTCGGCCCACCCGTAAACTCATCAGGGCTTGTGAATCTACCTTGCGTACTTGAGTAATAGCGTGCGAGGAAATAATCCAGCCCCGTCTCATTATCCCGTTCTTTCGACCCGAACCGCTGCTTCACATTGCTCGCAGGCGGCTCATATCCGACTCCGCTACGTTGCGCCCCGGTGCTCGCCACCAACTCTTCTCCGAACGGCAGGTAATCGTGCC
>Ga0187894_10003690_pt1 | contig 16905 bp, 9 predicted proteins | sample GBC1701081metaG_FD_136650 | JGI IMG/M metagenome (GOLD analysis project Ga0187894, IMG submission 136650) | White microbial mat communities from a lava cave in the Kipuka Kanohina Cave System on the Island of Hawaii, USA - GBC170108-1 metaG ...
ACTCGCCACGTTGCCGCAAATCGCCGCACGAGTCCGGGCAATTTCGGGGTGGTCAGACCGAAACCGTTTCGTTTGGATCCGAAGGGCTTCATTCCATTTTTCATTGGCCCCACGCGCGTCTCCCTGTTGATGCAACAGTTGACCCCACTCGAAGTTCGCCATTGCAATGAGGGGGTGATCTGAGTCAAGTCCGCCCTTGAGCAGAGCCAGCGATTCCCGAAGAACCGACTCCGAGTCCGCGAATTTTCGCTGTTCGCGAAGCGCCGCGGCAAGATACACTCGCGTGACGCCGATGTCTGGATGAGTGTCGCCGACGAGTCCGCGAAGACGCTGCAGCGCATCTCGATACAGGCGTTCCGCTTCGGCGTGCTTTCCAACACTCGCGACAACTTGTCCCAGCCCTCTCAGCGCCGACGCCGTCTCCGCATCGCTGTCTGGCTCGCGGCTCAATAATTCCAGCGCCTTTCGAAAACTGACATCTGCATTGACGCGGTCGCCTAGATGAAAACGGATCAACCCAAGCACAGCCATCGCGTTGGCCTTGTGGCGGAGGCCTTGTAGATATTGCTTTTCGAGCACTGCCAGCGAGCGGAGGCACTGTGATTCCGCCTCCCGGTATCGACCCAGTGCATCCAGCGCCGCGGCATCGTTGTAAAGAGTTATCCCATCATCAACCATTGGATTCTTGTGAATCTGGGCAAAGATTGCCGACGCATGGGTGAACTGCGTGTGAGCCTGCTCATATTCCCCGATTTGTAACAGGACACTTCCGCGGTTGCACACCGCGAATGCCAGTGTTTCGTCCTCGCCCCGGCCGGCGCGATCATGCGTATCAATGAGGGCGCGGCAGATTCCGTCGGCCTCGACAAATCGACCTTGCTGCATCAGTACGGAGGCAATGTGGTTCCGCGTGACGAGCACCGCCGGATCGGCATCACCGAGATCCCGCCGCCTGAGCGACTCGACTTCCCGAAACATCGCCTCCGCCGCCTTGAGGTCGCGCCCCCACAGGATAAGGCCCAGGTTTCCCATGATCTGCGCCGTCTGCAAATCACCGCTGGGAATCAGATGCTGTTTCAACTCCAGTGCCTCGCGGTACAGGCGCTCGGCTCCGTTCTGATCTCCCAGGTCGTTGCGGATGGCCGCGAGGTTATTTAGCCCGGTGACCATCCATTGGTCGGGTTGAGGATTAACTTTACTATGAAGCGCCATCGCGGTCCGCAATGCGACCTCCGCTCGATCTAGTTCGCCATTGGCGTGGAGGACGAATGAGAGGTTTCGATACAGGCCTTTCAGCCTGGCATCTTGTTCCCCAAACGCCTTTTGTCCAATGGCAACCGCCTCCTCGCAAAGCTTTACTGCCTCCGTCGGATTCCCTCGCTCTGGTTGCAGACTGGCCAGATCGCCAAGGCTTTCGAGCAGTTTTTCAGGCGCCTCCTCGGCACGGCTTCGGCGAAGGACCAGTGAACGGCGCAGGTTCTCGTCCGCCTTCTCGCGTCGTCCAAGTTTCCAATAGGTCATTCCAATGCTTCGTCGCAATGCCGCTTCGGCTTGTGGGTGACCGGCCAGCTCGGCGGGTATGCGCTCCTCGGCATCGCCCAACATAGCCACCAGCGGCCCGATGTCCCGAAGCCGGGCGGATTCCTCGGCAGTTCGCTCGATCATTCCTTGGCTGAACACCAGAACCCGCGAGACTTCATCCACCTGCCGGGCAAGTTCCCGAGCTGTCGCCTCGACCCGGTTCCTCTCACCGGCGATGCGAACGAAGGAGAAGACCGCGACTGCAAAAACCAGTATCGTGGCCACAGCCACCGTCGCCGCCATTCCACGCCGCCGCTGGGTCCAGCGAATCAGCCGCACAATCGAACCGACGCGCCGCGCCGACACAATCTCTCTCGCCAGGCAATGCCGCAAGTCATCGGCCATCTCTCGCGCGGAGCCATAGCGACGTCGCGGATCCTTTTCGAGTGATTTCAGCACGATCGCGTCGAAGTCTGTCAGGACAACACCGAACTGGCGAAGTGCCGATTCGGATCGCAAAGATGAGGGCGGCGGCGGATCATGCAGCAGTACGCGCTGGGCCACTTCGCCGATGGCGCCATCTACATTGACTGGCAATTGTCCCGTGGCCAGTTCGTAGATGATCGCGCCGAGAGAATAAACGTCGGCTCGAACACCCGCGGCATCTGGCGCTCCGCTGAGCTGTTCCGGCGGCATGTATGCGATCGTGCCAATGATCTGGCCCGGTGCCGAGAGTGTGGCTGTCCGGCCAGTTGGGGCATCGTCAAGCAGCAGCTTCGCCAGTCCGAAATCAAGAAGATGGGGCTCGCCCCGCGAATCGATCAGGATGTTGGACGGCTTCAGGTCGCGATGCAGGACGCCGCGCTGGTGTGCATGGTCCACGGCGTCACACACGGTCGCCATCAGCCGAAGCGTCTCACCACCCCTCGACCCCTCCCAGCAATCCAGCGCCACCCCCTCGATATGTTCCATCACGTAGTAATAGCGACCGCGCTCAAGCCCCGAGTCGATCACGTTCACAATATTAGGATGTTGCAACCGTGCGACCAGTTCGACCTCGCGCTCGAACCGCCGCCGCGCCGTCTCGCTGGCCAAGCTGCTGTCCAGCATAAACTTGATCGCCACCCGACGTCCGGTCGACCGCTGGAATGCCTCAAAGACTACCCCCATTGCACCGCGGCCTACGCAGTCAAGGACGTCGTAGCCCTCTAAGGCCGGTAACTCCGGGCCCCCGGCAGAAAGGCTCAATGACGAATATAAATCTCTGCCAATCCTTGACATAACTACGTCCCCCGAACAGGGGAATACCGGGTGTACGAGCCCATTATACGACAAACCACAGGAGTTTTTCGTTTCGAGTGAACGGGTTGTGGCGCTTTCCCTGCATAAGACCACGGTTGTGGCCTATGTGAAAGGGCTGTTCAATGTGCCCGCTCATCCGTCAGAATTGGGCCGTCGCTCCGCTCTTTCTCCTGCTGGCGTCCGCACCGGCGGCGCGCGGACAATGCTCCACGTGCCCGGGCGACGTATTTCCAAACAATGTCGTCGATGAAATGGATGTTCAGCCCTTTGTAGCCTGTCTGCTCGCACCCGGGCCGGGCTGCGGCTGTGCCGATGTGGATCTGAACGGGCAAATCGAAGGTCTCGATATATCGCCGTTCATTGCAAAAGTCATCAACGGTCCCACGAACTGCCCGTCTCCCGTTAACTACGAGCCGGGCCCGATGGAGACGCCGCCAGCCGCACCGTGCAACGAATCACATTGCGGCAGCCAGCCCGACGGCGGCATCGCGAACTCGGTGTATTTCGCCCGGGGCGAGTTCCATCACACGGCCGTTGATCTACGAATCAAGGGCCGCGGACTGGATTTCGTGTGGGCGCGGAAGTACCGCTCGCGCTTCGGGCCGAACACCAGCATCGGCAACGGCTGGGACTTTTCGTACAACATCTACCTCGAGCAGATCGGACAAGATCTCTTGCTCTATGATGGTAACTCCCGCCAGGACCGCTATATACTCCAACCCGACGGCACCTGGGCCCGCGACGAGTTCTTCCGCGAGATTCGGCAGAACGGCGACGGCACCTACACGCTGACGTTCGCCGACAGCGGCCGCTGGATTTTCCGCCCATTCGGTGTTCCGGTCGCTCCGGGCCGGCTCCTGCAGATTATCGACCGCAACGGTAATGCGTTGAACTTCACTTACGGTTCACCAGCCCCCGGCCGCCTGATGAGCATCACCGATACCTTGGGGCGCAACATCAGCATTGCCTACAACGCCGAGGGCCACATCTCAGAGGTCACGGACTTCACCGGCCGGAAGGTGGTGTATTCGTACTATCAAGCGAGTGACGCCGGTGGGGCAGCCGGCGATTTAAAATCAGTTCGGAGTCCGATCGTCAATCTTGTTCCGCCGGCCGACCACAACAATTTCCCGAGCGGCAAGACGACGACCTATACCTATTCCAAGGGGTCGCTCGATGACACACTTAACCACAACCTCTTGACCATCACAGATCCCAAGGGGCAATTGTGGCTCACCAACACTTATCACCCCACCCCGAACGGGCCGGACTTCAACAACGACCGCCTCACGCGCCAGGTGTGGGGCAATGCCAGCGACATCATCGACGTAGTCTACGTCCCGCAAACTCCAAGCCCGGCGAACAACAACGCGGTCATGAGGGTCATCGTCAATGACCGCGGCACCTCGACGCCGCCGTCGACCACGCCCAGCGCCAGTAACGTCAAGGAGTTTTTCTACGACGCCGCCAACCGACTGGTCATGGTCCATGAATACACCGGCCGAGCGGTAGCCAACCTGCCCACAACCGATGCGACCAATCGGCCGACCGGTCAGCTCCGGATGAGCGACCCGCCAAAGTTTGAGAGCCGCTGGACGTACAATTCCGACTCGCTGCCACTGGTCACGCTCTACCCGAACGGCAACAGCACCGAGAACGAATACGAGACGGATCCGGATTTCGGCGGGCCGGACGCGGCGCGGCGATCGCGCGGGAATTTACGACGGAAGACGCGGCTGCCCGGTTTGCTGGGCGGCGATCCTCCGGGCATCTTGGAGTTGTTTACGTATGAAACCGGCTTTGGCGGGTGCGGCTGCGGCACCAACTTCGTCAAGACTCACACCGATGGCCGGGGCCACACCACGACGCACACCTACTCGCTCGATGGCCGCGGCAACCGCACGCGCACGGACCATCGGCCCGGCGGCGGCGTGGAAGAGTGGACCTACAATGGTTTTGGACAGATTCTCAGTCATACATGGCCGGCCAATCCCGACGGCCATCGGCGTGACGACGCCTTCGAGTATTACGTGACCGGACCGGAACGGGGGTATCTGGCATGGATAGTCGTCGACATGGGCGGTCTCAATCTGGTCACGCAGTACCTGCCGGACAACCTCGGGAGAGTGACGCGCCACATCGACCCGCGCGGCAACGACACCCTGATGATCTACAACGATCTCGACCAGATCGTCTTCGAACAATCACGCGAGGCGCTTCCCGGAATTCGTTACGCCACGAAGACCTGGTACGACGCCAATGACAACGTTGTCCGTGTGGATCGGGAGAACCGCGACGAGACCGGGGCGCTGCAGGCGAACCCGAACCTGACGACGATCTACGAGTACGACATCCTGAACCGGCTGGTTCGCCGCTGCGACGAGAAGGGCTTCTTCGAGCTGACCAGCACCGTGGTGACATGCGCCGACATCGAACCGTTCCCTGATGAGCGTACGAAGACTGAGTACAGCTATGACCCCAACGGGAATCAGACGCAAGTGCGAAACCCGCGGGTCTTCGCCGCCGTCGCTCCGCAGCCCAACGACACCGTCGATACCGAGTACGACGAAAGAGACCTGGTCTTTAAGTCAATCCGATCCAAGGGCGATCCTTCTCTCATATCCACGACACGTACCGACTATGACGGAAACGCAAATGCCGTGTTCGTCATGAAGGCAGAAGAGGATGGATACTCGCGCGTGACGACCCATACCTACGACGGCTACAACCGCCTTGTGCACATCATGGACCCGATCGGCAACGTGTCCACGTATTCCTACGACGCCAACAACAACCGCACGGTGCAGGCCGTCTTCGGCGAGCGCGGCGGAGGCGCGGGTTCCGGCCTGCTCGCGCAGACGAGCTACACCTACGACGCCATGGATCGACTGACGCAAACGGATGAGGCGCATTTCCGGGTGCAGACGGGCATGCCAATCGGCGACGGCCTGGCCACGGCCACTACATCCTACGGCAATAATGGACAAGTCGAATCCGTTACCAATGATCGAGGATTCAGCACGCTGACGAGCTACGACACCGCCAACCGTCGCAGCTTAGTCACGGATGCATTGGGTAACACGACTGCGTTTATCTACGACGCCAATGGCAATGTCACCAGCACGATTGAGCTTGAGAAATCCGATCTCGATCCCGGCCTCGGTGATCGGAGCTTCACCACCACCTTTGCGTACGACGCCCTCGACCGCCGGACGTCCACGATCGACAACATCGGCAACACCGTGACACAGGCTTACGACTCGCGCGGCAACCTTACCGGTATGGTGGACGCCCGCATGACGCCGTCGCGGACCAAGTATGACAGTGCCGATCGCCAGATTTCGCACACCATCGACATGGACGATATGAATCCGGACGGAGCAGGGCAGGACATCACCGTCCTCACGGCCCAGAACGATGATTCCATCGTGACCGGCCGGACCGATGACAAAAGCCACACGACCGCCGAGGTGCTCAACGCGCGCAATGAGTCGGTCCAGACGATTTATGCCGACCCCTGCGTCACGGCGACGCGCATCTACGACGTGCATGGAAACCTGAATTTCGAGACCGACACGAACGGCACAACGGTCAATTACACCTACGACCTCCTCAATCGCGTGATCAGCAAGGCCATTACTCCGGGCAGTGGTATCGCAGGTTTACCGCTGGGCACCACTTTCGAAACGTATTCTTACGATGGCCTGGGCAGGATTGTCCTCGCCTCGAATAATCTTTCCAGCGTCGCCCGGACGTACGACTCGCTAGGCAACGTACTGACCGATGCGCAGACTCTTCTAGGCAGTCCGGGGCCGACGCAGATCGTGACGTGCACTTATGACGGCATGGGCAACAAGCTCATGCAGTCCTTCCAATGGCGCATTGTCTCGATGTCATACGACGCACTCAATCGGATCAAGACCATCAGCGATAATTTTACGCCACTCCTTGCCGTCTATGATTACATCGGGCCGTCGCGCGTTGAGCGTCTCGCCTTCGGCAACGGGGTTGTCTGCGACTACACCTACGACGGCATCACCAACGATCCGGGCGACTTCGGCGTTCGACAGATCGTCCGCACGCGCCACTACATCCCAGGCGCCCCCGACAGCGTCATCGACGAGCGGACATACAAGTGGGACAAAAACGGCAACAAAATCGAGCGGAAGGACGTCCGCTCGGGTGGCCCCGAATTCCTGCATGCACACACCATGGATCCGGCCGATCGGCTGGACGAGACGCAGGTCACAAGCCCGTTTCTTGGATTGATGCGCCATGCTAAATACGTCCTGGACGGCGTGGGCAATCGCGACAGGGTGAACACCCTCGGGGGCAGCGTCTCTTATGACATCGGCGACTACACTCTGCTGCCGACATGCGACAATGAAGCCGACGACGAGATGAATCAATACACCACGGCCCCGATGGGTGGCCGCCTGTATGACGATGAGGGCAACTTGACGGCCGCCAACACCGGCACCGCGGATGAATGCATTATGATCTATGATTACGCCGACCGCATGGTGCAGTGTACGGCGACCAACAGCGGTCAGCGTCATACGTATACTTATGATGCCCTGGGCCGGCGGATTCGCCGAGTGGTCAATACCGACGCCATCGGCGGGCCGGCGATCACGCGACGCTACTGGTACGACGGCTGGCAGGATGTGGCCGAGGGCGCCCTGGCGGGCGGAATGATCGCATCGTACGTTTATGGCCCCTACATCGACGAACTGATACTCTGCCGTAGCGGAGGTCCGAGTTTTTACTTCCACGGTGATGACCTGCACAACATCATGGTCCGCACGGATACGAGCGGAGCAGTCATCCAGCGCTACGAGTACGACGATTACGGCCGGCCAGTCAATCCAGATACGCTGGCCGCGCTCGCCACCAACCCCTTCCCGCCGATCGAATCGCCGCACCTGTTCCAGGGCCGGCGCTACGACTGGGAAACGGGCCTGTACTACTACCGCACGCGCTACATGGACCCTCGCGCGGGGCGGTTTACGACGAGAGACACCATCGGTATCTGGGGAGACGAAAACAATTCGGGCAACGCGTATGTTCTTGTCGCCAATTGTCCCACGACCCTAATTGATCCCTATGGTACAAACACTGCGGACCCATGCGCCAACAAGGTTAGAGAGTGGAAAAATGCAGTGCGAGTCAAAAAGAGCCTCGAGGGCCCAAACGCTGTCGCGAGTGTTCTCGCGGCGCCTGCCGCGCCGGTTCTCACCGCGGCCATGGCCCTACTTGACGCAGCCGGTGTGAACTTAAACGCCGGCTTCGACAATCCCGAAACGGCCTGTTATGAGTTGGCAACTTGCCAACGCAACGCCGGATATACACAGGGCCACTATTGGTTTGAAACACTTGGCCGAGCACGTGCTTGGTGCTATTGGCAAGGCAACACTACGCACTACGTTGAGTATGGCTTGGGCCATGCGACCGGCGCGATGCAAGTTCCTATCCTTCCCGACTGGGTGAGGGCGAATGCTCCGACGCCACCACATACGCCGGCGCCGACGCCGCCAACTACTGATTCAGCGTTGAGGGGTGGCGGCAGGCCACCACCGACTGGCGACGTTCGGCCATCGGCATTACCTCTGGACAATCGGCCTCCGCCATCGACCTCGACTCCGTCAACTGGCAGAACAATCCGGCTGGGTGACAAGGACATATTTATAGACCCGACTCCGGGCAAAAAAATAAAGCCCGATTCCAAGTAATAAGTCCCGCGCAAACTGGGAAATCGCGACCGACCGTTCGGGACAGCAACCTGTTGTTCGTCGGGATGTGCGGACGGATTCCAGCACGCGCGCGGCCTGGCAGAAAGCCCTGAGAATCTGAATCGTCCGGGCTCTGCTGATTGCGAGGTAGAAAGGCCTTGAAAATGCGGCAACAACTCTCGGGTGGTGCCAGGGACAGTCACCTATTCCTTGCAAGGGATCTTCGCGTGCCGGCCACGAATTCGGAGAATGCGACGGCCGCCAATAACGGGAATTGAGCGACAGCGCATCGGGTCCGCCCCGTACGGGCGCAACGATTCGTTTGAATTAAGGAAATCGGCCATGCCTACTCACCCGCTGTTGCTTATTTAGTCCGCTTGGCGTCGGCTTTCTCTCGCTTCGTTGGGCATGGAACAATATGCGGGACGCGTCGACTTGAAGTATCATCAGGGATATCTCTTTACAACAACCAAGTAGGCCGGATTCGTGCGGGCTGGATTCTCCTAAAGAAAAAACCTGCACTACAATTCGGGGCAAGTCAGGATTACAGAAAGACAGCTTTTGTCTCCGAACCTACTTCAAAGTCGCGTTTTTAAGTCAGCAGAGACGTTTTGTGAAGGGAGTTGTTGCACTGCGTCGTTTGGGAAAGCTGGCATTCTGCGACTGAATTACCTCCGCGAGGGGTATGGCACACTTCGCTTCGCTGCTGCACCGATTATTGATTCCAGAGGTCGATCACGATTTCGAGACTTGGCGGTGGCGCCGCCGCTCACGATACGCAATTTTACCATTGGCCTTGCGGGTGGCAAACGCGCGGTCGAGCGATTCCCTAGGTTGCGGCTTGCGCTGTCCGGAGCAGTGGTTCACGATTCTGAAAAGTGCGGCCTGTGAGGATCCACATCTTCGGCTGCACCTGTCGTCTGTGGCGGGCCCGCGATTGCCGCTTCGCCGCGGCCGGCCAACTTTCCCGACGAATTCCCATGCACTCCGGCAGGAATGCTGGGTACTGGCCGATGGGCATCAGTGCACTTTGGCGGCAACGTCGAGCGATGGCAACTACCGGGTGAATCGCTCGGTGAGGATCGGGCCGAGCACCGACGTGACCACGAGCAGGACGATGATCGTGTTGACCACGGATTCATCAATCAGTCGCTGGCCGGAGGCATTGATGGTTTCGTAGCCGACCAGGGCGGCGGCGAGCGTCGCAGCCACCTGGGGAAGCGACAGCGATCACATGGTCAGCCCCTGAAGTCGTGAGTACCTGTAAAGAATGCGCGCGATTTCGGCGGCAAAGAATTTCGATCCGATCAATCCGCCGACAATTCCGACGACGAACCAGGTATCCGTCAGAAGCGTCTGAACAAACAGTCGAACGTCGATCAGGAACCCGATCGTGATGAAAATCATCGGTATAAAAAGGTGATTGCCGATGAACTCCAGTTCGTGTTTCGCTTCGCAATTGCGAGTCGAGCTGACAGCCAATCCCGCCAGAAACGCTCCAATGATTCCTTCCAACCGGATGGCTTCCGCCCCTAGGGCCGCCAGGGCGCGATCGACAACATCAGGGCGAACTGTCCTTCTCTGGGGAGCTTCAATGCAAACAATTTTCGAGTCAGCCACCCCAGCCCAACGATGACCGTTGGAACGAAAATAGCCAGCTCGATCAATTGAAGTGCGAACGCCCGGGCTGAGAATCCCGAGGTGTGGACCGGAATGCAGAGTGCGAGCACGAGCAGTGCAGCGACATCGGTAAACACCGTGGCGCCGATGGTCACCGTGACTGCCTCGTTGCGCTGTTGCCCCAGTTTCGCAACGATCGGATATGCGATCAGCGTGTGCGAAGCGAGCAGTGACCCGATGACCAATGCACTGATCCATGGAAAGCCCCCAGGATGGCCACCAAGGCGCCTGCCAGGAGCGGGAACGAAAACGTGAGCAGACCAAAGCCGATGGAGCGGTTTCGGGTGCGGCCAAACTGCTCGAGATCGATTTCCAGGTCGGCGAAAAACATAAGCAGCAGCTTGCCGACGTCGGCAAAGAACTCGGCAGCCTCGCCGTGTCGCGGCGCGAACTTCAGACCGTATGGGCCGAGGACCACTCCCGCCGCCATCAGGCCAACCACAGCCGGCAATCGAATCCGGCGGCATAGCGGCGGCACCGTGAAAAGAACGATCATCGCGATGGCGAATCTCGCCAGCAGCGGCAGAAGCAGGGGGCCAGGGACAATTTCAGCAAGCATCGCGCTGCTTTCGTGCTTCAGGATGAGCAAGATCTATTCTTATGGGCACAAACGTTCCGTCAACGAGTGCGCCTAATGGTAACGATTGTGATGTCGCCCGATTGTGGAGCGGCCTACGAAGCGCCCATCGTCAGCAACCACTCGAAATCGCGCCTTGCCGCTCATCATGCGATCAGAGGCTTCGGCCGCACGCTTCAGCGGATAGGTCTCGTTCATCCGGCGGACGCCCGACTGCTTGCTGAAGGCGAGCGTATCCTGCGAGTCGACCGACGTGCCGGAGTACCAGAGGGCAGGAGCCGCTCGGAAATCTCGCCGGCGCGAGTGCCGGCCTCGCCCAGGATGCGCGTGACGTCGTTAACTCCCGGCCCGGCCGCTTGTTGCGAAAAATCTTCGCCTGGATGAGCCAAATCGATCTGATTCGTCGGATTACATGCGACGCCGCACTTGAAGTCCGTCACGGGATTGTGCCCGCGCTGACTGCCGAACGAGCAGGCGGATATCGAAAGGAAGCGTCGCCATGACAGGCCGAACGACCAATCGATCCAGTGGACGAAGGACTTGGATAGGTCATCAGGCCATCGCGCCGCTGCTCGCGGTGGTGGCGATGTTCGTGGTGGCCGGGCGGGCAGCCGCTCAGGGTGCTGAAGTCAGCGGCTTCTACGAGGGAACGGCCCATGGGTTTGAGCCGGGCTCCGACGAACCCGACATTTTCGACGCTCAACTCGACGTCGACCAGAACGGCGATGTCGTAGCCATGGAGTTGAAGGCTCTCAATCCGCGTCCGGACATTCCCTTCCTTGACGTGGTCGTGCTGGGAGATTCGACCTTCACGGCCATAACATTTGACGATCAGGCGGTCACCGGCGTTTTCGCGGGCAATCTGGTGACTCTAACGATCTGTTTCGACGAACCGGCATGCGCGGGACGGATCGAGTTCACCGGCACGCGGTCGCCGCACGGAGCCTGTTGTTTCGGTGACCACTGCGAGTTTGATTCCGAGGAGTCCTGCATCAGCAACGGCGGCGTGTTTCTGGGCGATCTCACGAGCTGCCTGGGGCCAGGTGCTTGCACGGCGCCAACCAATGAAATTCACTGGGTAATTCCCGACATCGGCGACTACTCCGCCGCGAACAATTGGAATCCGCAAGTCGTCCCCATCAGCAACGCTGCGGCCAATCCGCCGCGGCATGACATCGCCGTCTTTGACATTGCAGGCGACTACATCGTGAATTTCAGCGGCTCACAGACTTCCGAGCGCGCCCTGGTGCGCAACGGAGAGGTGTTATGGGATGACCCCATGTACACGCTCAAGTCGCCGTCACCCGTATTGCCGTCGCTGGCCGTCGGCGCAGGGGGGAAACTGGTGATCATCACCGCCCCTCTGGTCTCGTTTGTGGACGCCGAGATCGGGGACCTCGCGGGCGCCGAATCCAGGCTGGAGGCATGGGACTCCACTCTGACGGGCAGCGGGGCCTTTTTCATCGGTCTCGCCGGGCCGGGAGGAGTGAAGCTCGATGGAAAGTGCGTGTTCGAGACCCAGACGCTCGAGGTCGGCTTCGGCCAACCAGGAAAGCTCGAGGTTCTGGCTGGCTCCGAGGTCGTTTGCGGCGGCGCACGAGTCGGAGTCAACGGAACGATGCTGGAATCGGCCATCGTGATCGATGGGGCGTCCCCGAATGGACAAGCCTCAGTCCTTAAGTCCACCATGGAATTGATCGTGGGATCCGACGGGCCGGGTCGGATGGAAATCAAGAACGGCGCGCTCGCCCAGGCCAAGACCGTCACGATCGGGGAATTTCCGGGTACGTCCGGCATGACCCTGATCACGGGTGATCTGGCCGAACCATCTGCGAAGTCCCGGCTCAAAGTTTCCACTGATCTTCTTGTCGGCAAAGAGGGTCATGGCGAACTACGGCTGACTGGCAACGCTATGGCGAGGGTCGATGGAGCCACAACGGTCGGCGGCGCGGCTGGGACACTGGGGTCCATTCTCCTGGAGGACCACGCGGAAATGACGCAGGGCCTCTTCACCAAGCTATTGACGGTGGGCGATCATGGTGAAGGCCTGCTAACCATTCGTTCCGGCTCAGTGTTGGACAGTCTGTCCTGCTACATCGGGTTTGAATCAGATGGCGACGGCAAGGTTCTAGTGAAGGACGGTCCGGGCGACGCGGCGGCGTGGGTAATCAACGGCAGCCTCGACATCGGGTTGCTTGGCGGCAAAGGCCATCTGGAAATCGACGGCGCCGCCGTCCATGTGACCGGCAATCTGAGCATCCAATCCAACAGCACCGGCACGATCGCGATCACACCCACCGGCGTCCTGAAAGTCGACGGCGAAGGGCATATCAACGCCAACGGAAAGCTGATCGGCGCGGGCCTATACGATTGTCACTTCACGCTGGTGAAGAACGGCGGCCTGGTCAGTACGACGCTCAACGTTACCGGGGCCGTCCAACAGGCCAGGCTGAAAGCCGCGCCTTCGCCGAAGCCGGAGGCCGGGAAGACCGTCACTCAGAAGGACGCCGCGGCGGACGGAATCGGAACGCTGACCATCGACGGCGATATCGAATTCAGGGATGGCTCGACCCTTCGCATCGATGTCGCGGGGGCCGGCGAAGGCCAGTTCGGCGTCCTGAAGGTCACCGGAAACGCGACCCTCGGCGGCACGCTCGAAGTACACCTCCTCAACGGCTTTGTGCCGGAGTCGGGCCAGACGATCCCAATCCTGCAAGTGGACGGAGTGACGACCGGAAATTTCGCCGAAATCAAGTTTGCCGGATCGTCTGAGAACTTCGGCGCGGACGCGAGCTTCCGTGACGGTCGGCTCGAAGTATCCACGCCACTCGGCATGGATACGCTTCCGCAGGGATGCGGCGCCGGCTTCTGTGGCGTTGGCGTGGTACCGTTCTTCCCACTGACACTGGCGGCGATCACCGGGCTACATTTGATCAACCGGCGTCGGTTGCCCTCAGCGCCGCGGCGCTGCGCTCGCTTCAGGTGGTAAGGGCCGAAGACAATTTCCGCCGCCATCAAGCGCCCATCGTCAGCACCACTCGAAATCGCGCCTTGCCGCTCATCATGCGATCATAGGCTTCGGCCGCACGTTCCAGCGGATAGACCTCGTTCATCGGGCGGACGCCCGACTGCATGCTGAAAGCGAGCGTATCCTGCGAGTCGACCGACGTGCCGGAGTACCAGCCTTCGACCGAGCGGCGGCCCATCAGGAGCGTGATCGGTGAAACCTCCATCGGTCCGGCCGCACCGAGAACCATCAGCCGGCCGCGCGGGGCCAGCCCACCGATGGTGGCGCTCATGGCGGGGCCGTGCGTCACGGTCGCGAGAACGACCTTCGCGCCGCCGAACTTCGTCAGTTCCGCGGCAGGATCGGCTGACTGGCTGTCGATGTAGTGCGCCGCGCCAAGTTGTCTGGCAAGCGGCTCCTTGTCCTTGCCGCGGGCGATGGCCACGGTGCGGAATCCCATCCGGGCCGCGTACTGCACGCCGAGATGGCCGAGACCACCGACGCCCAGGATGGCGACGAGATCGCCCGCCCGCGCGCCGCTGTTCCGCAGTGCATTGAAGGTCGTCAGGCCGGCGCACATGAGCGGCGCCGCATCAGCAGCAGGTAGTTCTACCGGAGCCAGCGCGAGACCCGTTACCGGCGCGATCAGATAGTCGGCGTAGCCGCCGTCGAACGAGATTCCCGTTGTGAGCACCCCTGTCTGGCAGGCAAAGAAATCCCCGCAGCGGCAGCAGTCGCAGTAACCGCAGTGCCATGCGTGCCAGCCGACCCCGACACGCTGGCCGACTTTCCAGCGCGCGGGAACATCCTTTCCCAGGGCGTCGATGTCACCGATCACTTCATGACCGGGGACGCGTGGATAGGTGATACCGGGCCAGGCGCCTTCCTTGATCAACGCGTCACTGTGGCAAATACCGCATGCCTGTACTTTGATTCGAACGAAACCGGGCGACGGTTCGGGAATCGGCCGCTCGACCAGTTCAAGAGGACCGCCCGGACGGGCAACCTGCATCGCGCGCATAGATGGCATGACGACCTCCGATTGATCTGCTTCGATTCGATGCTGTGGCTCCCAAGCGATAGCGCCCAGCCGTTTTGAATGAGCGCGTCATTTCGATTGGCCGGAATCACCCGATCGAGTCGCCCGACGAACACGGATGCCACGCGGTGTGGCGACGACAAGAGCGCCAACGAGCGCATTAAGCGGGTGGATGCGTACGACTTCGGCAACCAGGTCACGATAATCCAAGACACTCTCACGATCGGGCCGAAGCAGAAGGATTCCAGAATGCGTGCCCGGCAGATATGCGCGAATGTCGCCGAAACCTTTGTCGGCAGTGACGAAGAAGACTCGTTCAGCAACCACGCGCGGCCACAACTCAGAATCCGACAGACCGCCCCATCCCTGTTCAACAACCGCCGCGACCTCGTATCCTGCCGCGCGCAAGGGCTCGCCGACGAGGAGCGAGAGGTCTTCGTCGAGCTTGGTCCGCATGCCCATGTCACGCGACCATCGTCGTATGTGCAGCCTCGGAGGCGAAGAGCAGCGCGGCCTGAATGTCTTCGCGCGACAATTGAGGATATTGCTTCAGCAACTCGTCGATGGTCAGATCGGCGAGGCTGGCGACCAGCACTGAAACCGCCACGCGCGTCCCGCGGACGCAGGGTTCTCCGTGGTGGATCTGCGGATCGCAGATGATTCGAGATCGCCAATTCGCATCGTTCACGAGAGGATCCTCCATCGTAAATACAGTCGCGGCTACTTTCCCGGATTCCATCCATTTCTCGACGGTTTCATGGCTCTCAAAATGTGCCGCAAAACTATCTTCAAGAATCAGCCTTGAGAACACTCGGCGTAGCACCGTTTCGATCCGATCATAGGCAGCGAGCGGTTTTTCCATTTTCTTTGCTATATCGGACAGGTCCTGCGGATTCTCCGACAGTCTGGGCAATGGCAGCCCGGCTCCATGAGTAACCCTTGACCGAACGGTGTAGAACGCATTTATTTCGGATTCCGTGATTTGTACATTGACACTGTGCGCGAGCAGTTGAAGCCCCTGTTTCAGGGGTTTGCTGCCCACCAGACATTGTGCCGACCGTGCAAGCAGTTCAAATTTCGACGACAATTCAGATTCGCGTGCGGTCAATTCAAATGTTCGCATTGCACGCTTGATCCGCATGTATTGGTGTGCCTTTGAGTTTGGCAAACGACTCGCAAGCTGAAACGCCTCCCTCCACTCATCCGGTTTCAGCCAGTGCCGTTGTTGCTCGACAGGCTTGTTGCTGATCATGTATGCGTGATTGCCGGGGAATGGCATGATCGTTTTAATTTGTCCGTTGAATTGAACGAGGCGGGCGGCGTATCCAAATCCGAGCGCTGTTGAATGAACATATCTTGAAGCGGCAACAAGCCGCAATATCGCTCCGTCTGAATCCCAATTCAGATCGTATTCATTGCTATCAATGGCGAGAACGATTGCATAATAAGCTCCGAATTGTGGCGTAGGTTGCCAGAGTTTGTGAGGATGGGGTCTGTGATATCCCTTTGGAGTACACGCATTCATGATTTCCCGGATATCAGGAATCCTGCCGACAAAGAGATGGTTGTCCAATTGAATCTTTTCATGCTGGTACTGGATCAGCATCCCTGTGTCGTCATGCTGGATGCCGAAGTGCCGCGCGACCAGCACGTCATAGACACCATCAGGCAGTGGGGCGATCTTCAAATGCTCAATCCCCGAACTTGATCCCCTGCGCCAGCGGCAGCTTGGACGTGTAGTTGATCGTGTTGGTCTGGCGGCGCATGTAGGCCTTCCAACTGTCGCTGCCCGACTCGCGCCCGCCGCCGGTCTCCTTTTCGCCGCCGAACGCGCCGCCGATCTCTGCGCCGCTCGTTCCGATGTTGACGTTGGCGATGCCGCAATCGCTGCCCGCTGCTGCGAGGAACTGTTCCGCCTCCAGCAGGTTGCGCGTGAAGATCGCCCAGCTCAGTCCCTGCGGCACGCCGTTGTGCAGGCGGATCGCTTCGTCGAGGTCGGCTGCCCCACCCTGGCCCACCTTCGTCGTTGGAGCGGGGCTTTTCGCCG
>Ga0187894_10003691_pt1 | contig 16905 bp, 15 predicted proteins | sample GBC1701081metaG_FD_136650 | JGI IMG/M metagenome (GOLD analysis project Ga0187894, IMG submission 136650) | White microbial mat communities from a lava cave in the Kipuka Kanohina Cave System on the Island of Hawaii, USA - GBC170108-1 metaG ...
ACTCTGGACAATGCGCCAGTATTCCGGGTTTGGGGATGCAAAGCAGACAAATGAGCGCTTCAAGTTCATGCTGCAAAAAGGACAAACTGGACTTTCCATGGCATTTGATCTCCCAACGCAAATTGGCCATGACCCAGACGCGCCTCAAGCAGAAGGTGAAGTGGGAAAGGTGGGTGTATCAATATCATCACTCAAGGACATGCTTACAGCATTTGACGGAATCCCGTTGGGCAAAGTTAGCTCCTCTATGACAATTAATTCCACAGCGTCTACGTTACTGGCGTACTATATCGCAGTCGGAGAGTCTCAAGGGTTCTCAAGTGATCAACTCAGGGGAACCACACAAAATGACATCCTCAAAGAATACATCGCACGAAATACCTACATCTATCCGCCACAACCGTCGATGAGGTTGATTGGAGACATGATTGCGTACTGTGCAAAAAAAGTACCGCAGTGGTATCCTATTTCGATTTCAGGGTATCACATGAGGGAGGCAGGTTCAACTGCAACACAAGAAGTCGCATTTACAATAGCCAACGCGATTGCGTACATCCAGACATGTCTTGACAGGGGACTGAAAATCGACGACTTTGCTCCAAGGCTTTCTTTCTTTTTTTGCTGTACAATAGAATTCTTTGAAGAAGTAGCCAAGTTCAGAGTAGCGCGCAAGGTTTATGCAAAGATCCTAAAGGAGCAATTCCATGCAAAGGATCCAAAATCAATCCAACTAAAATTCCACACCCAGACAAGCGGCGAGTCCCTCACCGCGCAGCAACCTGACAACAACATTGTCCGTGTCGCAATCCAAACAATGGCAGCAGTGCTTGGTGGAACCCAGTCGCTACACACAAACTCTCGAGACGAGGCCTTGGCACTACCGACAGCAGAATCTGCAAAAATAGCACTAAGGACGCAACAAATCGTAGCCCATGAAAGCGGAATAACAAAAACAGTGGATCCGATGGCCGGCTCCTACTACATGGAATACCTGTGTGATGAAATTGAGGACGGTGTCTGGAAGTACCTAAAACAGGTGGAAAAGATGGGCGGCGCGCTAAGGGCAATCGAAAAAGGGTTCTTCCAGTCGGAAATACGACAGAACGCATACCGGCTCAAAAAGGAAGTGGACGCAAACCAGCGAGTACTAGTAGGCGTAAACAAGTTCTCAGACGAGGTTGAGGCAAAGTCTGAACTGTTGAGAGTCGATGACTCTGTGGGGATAAACCAAAACAAGGCAATAAAAAAACTCCGCGCAGAGCGTGACAACAAAAAAGTGCAATACGCATTATCTAAACTAAAGACGGCAGCAGAAAAACAAGACAATCTAATGCCGCTCATTTTGGATTCAGTCAAAGTTTATGCTACGACAGGAGAAATAAGCAACACATTCCGCGAAGTCTTTGGGGAATACAGGCCAAAGGAAGTGTTCTAAATGAAAATTGATCACATCGCAATTGCGGTAAACGATGTCGAGTCTGCGGCAAAACAATACCAGCAGGCACTTGGAGTTGAGAAGGTGATCTTTGAGACAGTAGAGTCAGAAGGAGTAAAGCTTGCTATTTTGAAGCTGGAAAATGGGAGAATTGAGCTTATGCAGCCAACGCGAGACGATAGCCCGATCAAAAAGTTTTTGGAAAAAAAGGGCGAGGGTCTGCACCACATGGCGCTTGCCACAAACGACATCGAAAAAGAATATCAAAGAATGGAGGGCTGCGGAATCCAGTTTCTTGGAAAAATTCGCGACGGCTCTGAAGGGACCAAGATAACTTTTATCCATCCAAAATCACTAAGCGGCGTTTTAGCAGAGCTCTGTTCACACCCGCATTAGATAAAAAAAAGAAAATGGAGTTTATTCTCTCTCGTTGTGGAATCCTAGTCCGTCGTTGTCTGGACTGTCATCGTTTAGATCAAAGACTGGATTTCCGTGCATGAGTTTTCCTGGTAGCTTTATGTCTCCGCATATGGTGCCTCAGCAATATTCCCAAGAACTCGTTGGATGTTGATGTCAACTACGTCTCCTGGATTGAAGCTGATGTCGCTTCCTGAGAGTTGATCAGATCCATGTCTGTTACCCTAGGAAAGCCACCATTAAGTGGATCCGGAACATGTGAGTGAAACACACAGCTTCCAGCGGTAGATGCATGTGCAATATAGTACACTGGCATCTTGTCCGCGTGGGTCTCATGTTCGGACTCGTCAATGTGACCTGCAATCACAGTGACGTATGGCACATGCGTGTCTGGGTCACATGGTGCTAAGCAAGAAATGTCCAGATACAAAATTTGGGCTAGAATCATACAGAGGCAAGACTCCACCTGGTGGCAGTGTGAGGCCATCTAGTCTGATGTGTGTTATCAGGCAAGGAGTTTCCCTTAACACCTGCTTCAAAGCTGTGACTTGCAAAGACCGATCCTCCGTAGAGAGTTCATGCGGCAACAATTCCTGCTGCCAGTATCGTCAACTGAAGTCGTTTTGTTTTTTAAAACCTATTCTAGCATTTTTAGTGTGTCCGAAGCTGTGATTATTCCAATTATCTTGTCTGTTTTTGCCACTAGGATGCATTTTGCGTATCTAACTAGCGGAACTAACGCCTTTGCAGGTGTTTGATGGTCCACAATTGGCGGCCTTGCCTCCATGACATCTGCGAGCTGGATTTTTTTCCACGACGATTCGTCACTATCTGCTAGGTGTTTTACCACCCCGTCCTCAGTAATTATGCCGACTGGCTCGCTTGAATCAAAGATTGGTATCTGACTAATTGACATTTTTCGCATTTTATGAATCGCGTCATGGAGGGAGTCTGTTGGCTTCATCTTGACTATTTCTTTACTGCATATGTCGCCGGCCTTGTTTGGATCTGATCTGCCCTCAAGTGTTGCCAAACTATCAAAGAGCCGCTTTGCAGTTTCGTAGCTAGGTTGGCTTCGTCCAGATTCAATTTGATTTATCATGGATGTACTAACGCCGGTCATTTTTGCAAGCTGTTTTTGTGTTATTCCCAGCTTGGTTCGTGCTTGCTTTATTCCATCAAGACGCGGAAGCATGAATCTGGTAAATGACGTAATCGTATGAATTTTACTGCAAAAAACTTCCAAAACTCATAATCTCGGAGGAAAAAATACGATTCATTGGGACTGTTTGATAATTTCAAGGAAAAACACCCTGAATGTAAAGCCCCAGAAGATTGGTTTTACAAAGAAAATCACCTGGCGTCGTCTGGCAAACTAAATGATGCGGTAAAATGCTTTGATGAGGCAATCAAGCTTGATCTAAAAAATTCCCAAGCATGGAACAACAAGGGCTTTGCGCTGAAAATTCTCGGGCAATTGGAAGAATCTGAAAAATGCTTTGAAAAATCCACGTCCATAAAGTTGTGTAGTAGATGAAATGATGAAGTGGCGCATCTAGTTGGTTGGATATTTTTATGGTTTTAAAAAAATAAAGAGAAAGATCTATCTAGATCATTTATGATGTGGACAAGCAAATTGCAGTGACTGTAATTGATTGATCAACTGATCCGTCATTTCTGACAGTTACATTTCATGCATCTGTGCCTTGGGTTGTGGATTTGACTATCTGTGTCTGAGTCACACTTGGATCAAATTCGAATCCTCCACCTACGACAAAGTCACCAGAATCACATGTTGCTGATACACTTGTGCTACTAGATAGCGTTGCGGTTCCTATTGCTGTTCTGATATAGGCATTGGCAATCCCGGTTGGCCCCTGTGGACAGGTTGTTTGGAAAATCTTTATATTTTTATCCGTGTTCAAAAAATAAAACATTTTTTGAATACAATTTTCAACGTTTTAACCGTAGGTCTCGATCGTCTTAAAGATGAATTTTAAAAGCTGGCATTAAACAACACGAAGCTGTTTTAGAGTAAAAAAGTGAGGATACCAGGTAGAACATGGTCGACTGGCGATATCCTCACTCTGATTTGGTTGGTCTTGGCTGGTTCAAACCTCGGTACAGTGTCCGTTGAATGAACCATACGCACAGTTCGCGCTTTAATAAAAAAAAGGCTTGCGTAGAAATTATCAGTGAACAATTTTTGGATGTTGTGCGAAAAAACACACTAGCTTTCAAACATAACTAAATCTAATCAACCATGATGAATATCCTGATTGCCGAAGATAACGACTTTACCGCAAGGCAGTACAAACTAATACTTGAAAAAAACGGCCATAACGTAGTTACAACAAGAGACGGCAGTGAGTGTGTCAGAAAGTACCGCTTGGAAAAGACACAGTCATCTGTTGACTCGTTCGACATTGTCATCCTTGATCACAACATACAGAAAAAAACTGGTGCAAGGGCTGCAAAAGAAATTTTAGCAAAAAATCCAAATCAGAAAATTCTATTCGTAACAGGTTATCAAAGATGGGCAGTAGAAGACGAGACAGACGACCTTGTGGAAAAAATGGTTTTGCTGGAAAAGCCATTTACGAGCGGACAGCTTGAAAGAAAGATAGCCTCACTAGTTTAGCTATCTTCTCTTTGATTTTGCGTGTTTTTCTAAAAGTTTTGCTTGGGCTGCTGCAACAATAGCAATCGGTATTCTGTGTGGTGATGCACTTACATACGACACACCGGCATTATGGAAAAACTTGATAGAATTCGGATCTCCGCCATGCTCTCCGCAGATTCCTATTTCAAGACTGGGTTTGACGGCCCTGCCGTTTGCAACTGCAATTTTAATTAGACTTCCTACGCCGGTTGTATCTAGCGTCTGAAACGGATTTCTCTCAAGGATCTCTTTTTCGATATACTCTGGCAGGAACTTGCCCTCAGCGTCCTCCCTGCTAAAACTATACACGCCTTGTGTGAGGTCATTTGTGCCAAAACTAAAAAACTCTGCAGTACTTGCAAGCTCATTTGACGTCAAGCATCCGCGGACTACTTCTAGCATTGTCCCAAAGTTTATCTTGATTTTCATGCCTTGTTTTGATTCGACTTCTGCTTTTACTCTGTCATAAATGGATTTGATGTGGTTTAATTCTGTGATGCTGCTTACTTGCGGTATCATTATCTGTGGGTATGCCTTGATTTTCTGTTTCACAAGTTCTGCCGCTGCCTCAAAAACCGCCCTGATCTGCATTTCGTATATCTCAGGATAAGTGATCCCGACTCTGACCCCACGATGGCCCATCATTGGGTTTACCTCTGCAAGCTCTTTTGCTCTAGCAAGGATGATTTTGGATTCTTCTAATTCCTGCAGACTGCCTTGTTTTTCAAGTCTGTGTATTTTGTTTATCAGTTCTTCTGGGTTTGGAAGGAACTCATGCAGCGGCGGATCAAGGAGTCTTATTGTGACCTTGTAGCCTTGCATGACCTTTAGTATCTGGATGAAATCGCTTTTTTGAAGTTCTTGCAATTTCTGGAGGTGCTGCTTTCGTTCTTCAAGGGATTTTGCCATGATGAGCTTGACAAAAAGTCCAAGCCTGTCTGCGGCGTTAAACATTCTTTCAGTCCTGCACAGGCCTATTCCATGCGCTCCATATTTTCTTGCAAGATCCGCACCATCTGGCGTGTCGGCATTAGCTCGTATCCCGATTTTCTTTTCTTTTTGGGCCCAATCAAGAATTGTTTTAAAGTCGTTTGTTATCTGTGGCTCGATTGTTGGAACTTGACCCACGTACGCATCGCCCTGACTTCCATCTATTGTAATCGCGTCACCTTCGTGAATTGTTGTATTTCCGGCAGTAGCTTGTTTTGCGTCTTGATTTATTTTTAGCTCAGCGCATCCGACTATGCACGGCTTACCCATGCCCCTTGCTACGACTGCCGCATGGGATGTCTTTCCGCCTCGGCTAGTCAGAATTCCAACCGATGCAAAAAAAGCTGGGACATCTTCTGGCTTGGTTTCTTCCCTTATCAGAATCACCTTGGCACCGTTTTCGGCCATTACGACTGCGCGTTTTACATCAAATACGGCAATGCCGCTTGCAGCTCCAGGCGATGCAGCGATTCCCTTTACTACTTTTTTGAACTGTTTTGCCTGCTCGTAATCGATTGTTTTATGTAGCAATTGTTCTAACTGATCAGGCTGGAGTCTGAGCAACGCCCGGTCCTTTGTCACGAGCTTTTCTTTGACCATATCGACAGAGGTCTTTATCATTCCGGCGGCGTTCATTTTTGCAGATCTTGTCTGGAGAAGGTAAAACTTGCCTTGCTCTATTGTAAACTCAATGTCTTGCGGTTCCTTGTAGTGTCTTTCCAGTTTTTTGCACGTGTTTAATAACAATTGGTAGCTTTTTGGCATCTCTTTTTGCATTTCATCTACAGGTTTTGGTGTTCTGACGCCGGCAACCACGTCCTCACCTTGAGCGTTTACAAGATATTCTCCGAAAATCCTGTTTGTGCCGTCTCCTGGGTTTCTTGTAAAAACTACGCCTGTGGCACTGTCATTTCCCATGTTTCCAAATGCCATTGTCACTACGTTGACTGCAGTTCCGTCTGCGATGTCTTTTGTAATGTGGTTTTTCTCTCGATATACCATCGCTCGCTCGCCCATCCAGCTGTTAAATACGGCCCTTACTGCAAGTTGGAGCTGCTCGTCTGGATGTGTTGGAAAGGGTTTTCCGGTATGGTCCTGGCAAATCTTTTTGTATTGTAAGACCACTTTTCGTAACGACTGCTCATTTAGGTCGCTATCGACACGCGCTCCTTGGTTTTTCTTTGCCTCTTCTAGTACATGATCAAATTTTTTGTCCTCTACGCCAAACACGACCTTGCCAAAAAGCTGGACAAACCTGCGATATGAATCCAATGCAAACCGTGGATTGCCTGTTTTTTTAGTCAGCGCTTCCACGGTAATGTCGTTTAAGCCCAAGTTAAGGATTGTATCCATCATGCCGGGCATGGAAATCGCGGCGCCAGACCGCACAGAAACAAGTAGCGGGTCAGAACCTGAATTCCATTTCTTGCCAGTCTTTTTTTCAAGCTTGATGATGTTTTTTTTCACTTCAATCCAGAGTGATTTTGGAACGGTCTTTCCATTTTGGTAGTATGCCTTGCAAACATCTGTGGTGATTGTAAATCCTGGTGGGACTGGAAGCCCTATCCTTGTCATCTCACAAAGGCCTGCGCCTTTGCCTCCTAGAAGTTTCTTGTTTTTTCCGTCCCCCTCGTCAAAGAAATAAATCATCTTCATTTTCTTATCACGGATTTTTCTATCAATTAGAACGTGTTTTAAGCATTGCCCTTGCAAACTCGTCTATTATGACATTCCAGTTTTTTGCCTTGACTATGCCACTTGCCACAAGTATGCCTCTTGAACCAAGCCCCATTGCTTTTTTGACGTCTTGGCCAGTGATGATTCCGGCGCCGCAGAGAAGCTTGGTGCTATTTTTTGCAGCCTTGACTGCTTGAGCAGCCTTTGTTATCATCTCGGGCTTTTCAGTAGATATGGCTTTTCCACTACCAATAAGTTCCGGTGGTTCAATTGCAATGTAATCTGGGTTTAGCTTTGCGTATTTGGAAGCCTCAATCACATCTTTGACACATACAACTGAGATCATTTTGAGAATTCGTAGTCTTTTTACCAACTCGGTAATGTCTTTTGCTGGAATCCGATGCTCGCTGTGGTTGATTAATGAACCACTTACCCTCGATTTTTTTAGCAGTTCTGGTATTACAAAACCTGTGGTGCTGCCAACCTTGGCGTTATCTACATGCTGCGCAAGTATGGGTCCTGAATAATTTCTAACCGACAGCAACAGGTGGTGCGGGGGGGCTATGGCTATTTTTACGCCGTGTTTTTTTGCCACGATGTCTGCAGCAGATGCGAGTCTTGAGGCGTTCGTGCCTGATATTTCGTCATAATTTTTGTAATTAATTATAAACAAGATCCTTGTGGAATGATTTTCTGTATTATTTATTGTTTTTAGGTTAGGAGTTTATTGTTGTCGCACTTTTCCAGATGAAGCCGCACAAGGTAAAGATGTTATTTGTCATCTCCTCAGAATTAGTAAACAGAGCGCATTCGGAATCGGTGTTTTCGTGCAGCATTCCTTTGACTGCCGAGTCTGCCATCAAAAGCTTGCCAGTCGCTGGACAGCTCTTTGATACGACAATTCTCCCCTTTGATGGGAGCTTGCCAATTCTGACTTCGCTTGCACCAAATCTTTTGATGAACGGGAGCATCTTTGGGGATGCATCGTCCACTATTAGTCGCACTATGCCCCTTGACTTTTGAATCTGCTTGATCTTTTCTGGAATCGATGTGTGATAAAGCTTGGAGACATCCTCTATGCTGGTGACAAGGTAAAACACATCTGTGGTGTTTTCCAAGATTCGTTCAATCTGCGACGTGATGTTTTCTATTCCTTGGATGATTCTAAATGTCGGGATGGCAGTTTTGTTTTCAGTGTTGCTTATGTCCTTGATCTTGTCTATGATCTTTTTTCCGTCAGTTCTTATCTTTGTTATCTCTTCTTCTTTTTTCTGCAGTGCCAAGGACAAAACCTCACCTGGTTCTGCTGCAATGCAAAGCTTTGGCGATGAAAATGAAATGGAAACAATTCCATTGCTTGACAGCTTGTCGATTACGCGATACGTCTTTGCGCGGTCTATGTTGATTTCTTTTGCAAGCGCGCTTGCAGTGATTGGCCCAGTTCGCAATAAATTCAGGTAAATTTTTGCCTCCAGATCATCCATGCCCAAAATATTGGAAAGCTCCATTGTCAGTTGTTCTACATATGGTGACTGTACTCTCGTTAATTCTAGGTCTGCCATTTCGTTTATGGTGGGGTCTTCCACAGAATTTGATCGGTTATTGCGTATTAATGGTGCTCTTTGTTCTTTTTGAACAGACCATTTGTCATCGCTTAGATTCCCACGCATCAACCTAACGGAAAATCTGATTTATCTTTAAAAACACTTGCGTAGAAGTCCTACGCATGAAATTATTTCACTGATCGCTGTATGGATTTCATCGTCCGCTTTGTCTTGTCTTAGAATGCCATAAACGCGATCACTGCAATCACTATCATGATAATCACATGCTTTATTCCAGCTACGTATGATCCTGATCCAATTTTGCCTGCTGCGATGCCACCAAATATGGCCTCTATTATTGCCATGTTGAGCAATATGGAGTCAAGCTGGCTGACGTTGATTCCAGAAAGTGCTGAAAACATGGTATTGCCAGTGTTAGCTCCATTTTCATTGGCAATGAGTTCCTTCACTGACTCAATCTGTGTGAAGAACTGTGTTGATAAAATGACTGTGATTGCGATGAAGACTGCAAACGATATGTAGATTGTATACGTGTATGGCTGAAGTGCCGACTTGCGTTCTTTTTCCAAGTTTCGTAACTCGCTTACGTGTTTTTGTATGGTCTCGAGATTTTCTGAAACGTTTCCGCCGTTTTTGAATGCTATTGCAAGTAATACTGTAACTCTTCTTGCCATTCTGGTGCCAGCTTTTTTTGCAAAGTTCTCAAACGCCTCGTCAATTGGCATGCCCCAGCTTATGTTTGATTTTAGATTTTTCAACAACGGCCCCATCACTCCCATATTTCGTTCAGGTGTTAGCTGAATTGCCTGGATTAGGTTTGATCCACTCTGAATTGAGCTTACTAGTGACAGCAAGAACAACGGGAGATGTCGGTCTATGCCATCCCTTCTTGTCACTTCTTTTAGCTGCAACATCGCAAGCGGTATTATCCCAGCTAAGATTCCAAAGATGATTCCTACCTCTTTTGTAATGATATTGACTTTGTCTGCCATGTAAATGCTAAAAACAATGACTGCTATGCTTGCAATTGCAGAAATTACGCAAACCTTGAACTTTTCAGTTTTGACTAGGGGGATTGTGGGTATTTTGACCTCGGCTGTTTTTGCAACTGTTTTTGTTGACATTTTACCTCTTTGGCACCATGGAGTTCATCATTATTAGCAAAACCGTCCCAAACAGCGGGACTAGCATGTATGTAAGTATGTTCATCAGTGTGACTAGGTCAAAGCCTCCAAGGTTTGAGCTCATTATTGCCATGATTGATAACATGATTATTGCCATGAGGGGAAAGACGATTAGCAAAATCGTGTACATTTCTGCCATTATGCCCAGTGATTCTGTCGATCTCTTGACGCTGAGTTTTTTTTCTTCTAGGTGCACCTTTGCGGCGGCAAGAAAATATTCACGCAGGCTTCCGCCTGCCTTGAAGGTGACTATGATCCCGTCTAGTAGTTCAGAATATGGGCCCTTTGGGGTTCGCTTTATCAGATCATTTATTGCAGTGATTACGTCCATTCCGAGAATTTCGATGTTTCGCGTCACGAACTTTGCGTCCTTTACCATCTCCTCGTTTGTGTTTTCAGCTGAAACTGATTTGAAGACTCCTTCCAAGGAAAGCCCGCTTGCACAAAGTGTTGCCATGTATCCGATATAATGCGGCATCTCCTCGTTGAGCTTCTGTGATCTAGTTTTTGCATTAAGAATCGGAAGGGCCTGCATTGTAAAAAATGTCATCACCGAAAGGCCTACTCCACCACATACGCAAAGCACCACAGTTGACAGTGATCCAAGGTTCAAAATAATCGAGGCAACGATCGTTCCGACTAGACCACAGACTCCTGCAATGAAGCTTGTGGAAACCATACTTGCTACAAAAACCTCGAATGGAACTGGCATCATTGCCTCTTTGATGTTCTCCCTTAGCTTCGGTAGCCTTGGATACAAAAAGTGAAGATATCTGTTTAACAGCCTGTAGCTGAAAACCTGGAACTTGGATGGCTCGTTTTTAGGCCCTTTTTCATAATTTTGAGATTTTAGCAGACCCATCATTCTTCAACTACTAGCCTCTTTTTCTCATAAAATCTGTCAGAATCAGAATAAAATTCTAAAATGTTTTTCATTACGTCCTTGTGGCCCCGAATGTTGTTTTCCGTTAGCCATTCTAGGGCCGTCTTTCTTTTTTCTATCTCGTAAGTGATCTGTTCGTTTGCGATTCCTGTCCTGTCTTGGATCTTACTCATGACCAAACTATTTCCGGCAAATTCGTGTTTGTCCTCGTTTGGGTTCCACTTGAAGATCTCATGCGTCTTTATTTCGCCGGTTTTGTCATCAAGCCCTGCAATCTCCGATATCTGGATTATTCTTCTGACTGATTTGTCGCCTACTCGGAGCTTTAGCTGAAGCGTGATGATGTCAAGCGTGTTTGCAATCAGCGTTTTTGGTACATCCATTGGTGATGACACAAGCCTTGTCAGGGTTGCCTCTACCGAGTCTGCGTGAATAGATGAAAAACCGCCGTGGCCAGTTGCCATTGCCTGAAACAGCGTGTATGCCTCCCTGCCTCTGGTTTCGCCGACTATGATTATGTCTGGACGCTGTCTTAGAGCTGCCCTTAGAAGATCATACTGTGTGATCTCGCCCATCTGCCCATCTGTAAAACTTTGCCTTGATACTGCAGGAATCCAGTTTTCATGGAGCAGGTTTAACTCATGTGTGTCCTCGATGCTGACTATTTTCTGGCCAGGCCTGATAAATGATGACAGTGAGTTAAGTAGGGTAGTCTTGCCACTTGCAGTTCCTCCGCCTACCAGCATTGTTGAGTTGTTTTCTGCAGCATACCAAAGATAAGCTGCCTCGTGAATGGAGATGGTCTTGAATCGTATGAGATCGATTATGGTTATAGGATCTGCCCTGAATCTACGGATAGTAAACGTGCTACCGCGTTTTGTAATTTCTCCTCCCAACGTCATGTTTATCCTGCTGCCATCCGGAAGTGAGGCATCAACAATAGGGTTTGCAAGTGAGGCGTGCTTTCCACCAATGTATGACATTTTTTGGACAAAGTTGTTGAGCTCATCCTCGTTGTGAAACATGATGTTAGTCGGGATTGACTCGAATTCCCTGTGCCAAATGTAGAGCGGTATGTTCGTGCCGTCGCAGCTTATTTCCTCAATCATGTGATCGCGCATCAACGGTTCAATTTTTCCAAGATAAACGAAGTCTCTAATCGCATAATATGTTATCTTTGAGAGATTTCTTGTCGGTATGTCGATGTTGTATTTTCTGATCAGATAATGGATCTTGTTTTTAAGCTCCCGCGATGCCTCTTTTTTTGTTTTGATTTGGTTTAGTGAAATGTCTAGCTCAGTTATGAGAAGTTTCCTAATCACCTTGAAATTGGTCTCATCATGTTTGCTCATCTGCGGTTCGATTATGACATACCGCATACCGTTTTTCGAGGAGGAGTCTTTGATCAGGCCCGCATAAATCTCAGCGTCCTCGAACTCGATTTTATCAAGGGACTTGAATTTTTGGACAAGATTGTTGTCTGTGCCAAGGGTGCTGTCTTTATCAGTTCTTAAATTCATTAATTTTGTAATATCTGATTCGGCCGCCGAGCGCTGCGTTTTTGCCCCCTCATTTGGGGTCTTTTTTGCCACAAACCTTGTAAAATCCAGCAAGTTGCCCTTTCCGATTCTTTTAAGTGGGTTTTCTCTAGGGGTCTTATTTATAATCAATATTTTGTAGTGCCTATGAATCGCTCATAAGCGATTGTGAGTACAAATGCACAACATTCTCTTTACATCGCTGAATCTGACATCGAAATCTGATGCTATGTATTGCGTAACTAGTGCAGGGTGGAGTCAATGTTTCAAATTAACAAGAACCTGCTAAAGATAAGAAAAAATGCTGAGCCTGATAAGAAAAGAAACAGAGTTTCGTCACAGATGTCTGACAAGCCGTCTGCAGACGATGATCTGTCGATAGGCGAGGTTATAAGCTGGAATGAGAGCAACAGCGAAAAAATCACAAAATTTATCGACAAAGTCAACGAAAAGTACGGCGGCTCGATTATTCCAGAGATGGATTATTCAGAAGGCACGTATAGGTACAATGCACTAAAAGAAATAGATGAGCCGCTGAACAACTATGCGTTCTTGGAAAAGCTGACGCACGAAGGCTCGCGCCGTCTTGAGAAATTTGTCTTTAATCAATTCCTGGTCTGTCCAGATCATCAAAAAACTTTCTTGGTTAACGTCAGACTGTATTGCACTAAATGCAATTCCATACGCATTGAAAAGCTGCACCTGCTGGAGCACAGAAGCTGCGGGTATCTTGGAGAAAGACACGTCTTTGACACTGAGGAACAAGACAAGCTACGGTGTCCATCATGCGACAAATTCATAAAAAACTCGGCAAAAGAGTTACGGGTTCCTGCAACGTGGTATCACTGTCTTGATTGCAAAGAAAAATTCGATGATGCGTTGATCCGTTTGCATTGTCAGGAGTTCAGTCATGACTTTAACGTCAATGAGGGACACGCAGTGACAATATATGGTTATAGTGTAATCAACTCTGCTAAATCAGAATTTGATGATGCAAAACTAAAAACCGAGCTTGCAAAGCTTGTAACAAAGTTCGGATTCTCTACAGATGAGAACCACGTCATGAAAGGAAGGAGCGGGCATGAGCACACCATAGATGTCTACGGGGTTGACAAAAAAGACCAAACCATCTTCATCCTGATAAATGACCTTGATGGAAACGGTCTTGATTCGAGGATAATTCAGGTTATTGATACTGCTCCAAAAATCGCCATACTTGTGGGACATTCATCAATTTCTGAGAAGATCAAGTCAATTGCAGCCAAGTACAATGTGTCGATAATCTCATCGCAAAGCATCGACGAGATAGTCTCCGAGGTTGAAAAAACCATCGAATTCAGACTAAAAAAACTGGAGGGGTCTTCTGATAAATGAAACGCATGGGTCTTGGGGCAAAAAAACGTGGTCTAAGCCAGATAGTAGGGGCACTTTTCATGCTAGCTATAGTGGTTCCTGTCGGGACGGTAATAGTGACAAAGGGACTAAACGAAGTAGGTGAAATTGGAAACCGGCTTTCAAGCGGAATAACCTACCAAAACGAGGGGGGCCGTGAAGACATTGTGTTTGAGCATATCCGATTTAATCCGACTAGTGATGATGTCACAATATCTGTTCGTAATGTGGGCAGTGTGGAAACCAACATTGCCAAGATGACTATGGTAAAAACCGACACACAGGAGCTCCTGATAAATGAAAAGAATCTCGATGTAAATACGCAGCCTAGGGTTGGGACAGATATAGATTCTGCTGGAAATCTGCAGTTTTCTGGAAGATGGGACGACCCCGCATACGTGGATTCAGAATACAAGATCTCAATTTTGACAGAGAAGGGAAACTTCTTTTCTACTGTGGCGAGGCCGTTTAACACTTGATCAAATTACGCGCGTCAAAAAGACGTGGAGTCTCGGAAATCTTTGCCACCTTGCTACTACTTGCTATCACTACGGTCGGTTCGGTTTTTCTGGCAAACTTGGTTCAGGGTAGCGGAATCACGAGTATCGGACAAAACCCGTCACAGTATTCAGTTCCCACATATGCTATCAAGTTCATGGGATATGATACTAGGGACGGGGCTGATCTCTCTGAAATTACTACACTTGACAACAAGTTTGATCAAAAATTCTGCACTTCGTCGTGCACAGCTTTTGCCGATAATATTCCACTTGCTACCAATCCTGGAACAGAATTTATCGTGCTTGAGATTAAAAACGCAAGCCCAAATGTTGTTTTCATAAGGAATCTGCAGATAAATGGCATCACGCATTCATGGGATCCTCAGACTGGGGGAAAAACCCTTGATGCAAGCACAAACGATGTTACTGGCAAATACCCGCTGAGTGGAAAATTCAGTATCATTTCCATGTCAGGATTAGTACAAAGATCTGATAACAAGCTAAACGAAGACGAAGAAGTGAGGCTAATAGTAAAGCTCAGCAGGGACATATCCTCTGATATTTCGCTGACTAGGCCGTTGCAAGTCCATGTTGATTTTGGTGGGCAACGCTCTACCGAGTCTGTTATTTTGACAGGTGAGACGAGATGAACTCCAAGAGGGCAATTTCCACCATAGTTGGCTCTGTGTTCTTTTTGGTTTTGTTGACATCAGGGCTTTCTGTGTCGTACATGGTAATTGAGACACAATCTGACATGATACAGGCGCAGCAGACAATAGCGGACAGTGAGATTAAGAAAATCCAGGAAAAGTTTGACTTTTCTGCATCAACTGACATAACCGACAACAACAGATTGGAAGTTTACGTGGAAAACAAGGGCTCAAACCCTCTTGAAATAGACACAATCTGGGTAATTGACAATAATTCCAATGATGCGCAAAAATACAGTGTTAATTATGCCGACGCGGTTTTATCTTCCGGGTACGGCTCGGAAATCTTGGAAAATACTCCACTATACCTCACTCCGGGTGATTATGACATAAAGCTGGTTTCGGCCTTGGGCACTGTCAAGGCGACGCGACTACAAGTTGACGGGAGCGGCAGCGGAAGTGATCTTCAAGTAAAAATGATGATTGATCCACCTGACGTGCGGGTCGGAGAAAATGCGACTGCGTGGATTTATGTCACAAACACTGGGGCAACCAACATGCTTGATGTCATTGCAGCACCAATATCGGTGACGCCGCCATCTGCAGTGGTCTCGTCTTCGCCGGTCTTACAAGATAGCAAGGATTTGGCCCCTTCGGAATCTGCGATTTTCTCATGGAAGTATACGGTTACCGGTTCGCCTGGCTCTACCGTGACATTTTCTACACATGCAACGGCGACAAGGGAGGGCTCACTAACACCAATTCAAAGTGCCACAGACCAAAGTGTTATCACTCTGCGCGATAATCTATCGACAATTCAGGATGTGATTTCAGACGATTTGTTTGGAAGGCCGCAGGTTTTCATGATTATCCCGTCTCCTTTTGGGGACTCATCGCAAAAGGGGCTTTGGGGGGTCAATGTCGCCAATCCGACATCGCAACCAATCTATGTAAATAAAGTGGTGATAAACGCAGTCAGCCCAAGAAACCAGGCACAGGATCAAATCTTTGATACGAATGGGTGTGCGCCAGTTACTGTAGCACCAACACCAAGCTCATGGTCGTGCCCTGCGGCAAACCAGCTGATGTGGAAAAATACTGTCACGCCTCAAATGATTCCTCCAAAGTCGGTTTTCCCGTTTTTGGTCAAAGTTACTCCTGGTACTTTAGGCGGTTCTGCAATTGATCTGGAAACCGTTCTTGTTCAAACTAATGTCTTTACTACACTTGGTCAGTTTGGAAAGTCCGGATATGGCTCTTCATTTCGAAACGGAGGTTCATCAGTAGCTAACGTGTATCTTTCTTCAATACCTGAAACCACAAACGATAACAACATCCGGACAAATATGACCTCAATCAAATCTGGAACCACAATAACTCTCAATGCCACCATTGCTGATTTTGATACTGGCTTGACGAATGTAATTAGCTCAGGTTCAAGACTGATAATCAACATACCTGCGAGTTGGACAAATGTAAACGTCATATCATACAATGGGTTCTCTACTCCAACTTACCAAACATTCCAGGATGGCTCATCTCAGCTAGTTGGTGTTTTGAATACTGATGTAACAGGAGCCGGCGGCATTGCAAAAACAATCAAGTTTTCAGTTACAGCACCCTCTGTCTCTGACAAACAAATGTATGTTATGTATGTTCTTGGAGAAGGAGACATAAGCAATGCATTCCAAATTGGCTCTCTTGCAGAAATAGTATTACAAGTCATTCCATGATTTTGAAATCAGATACAACCCTAAACGCCATCAAATTTGTTTGTGCTAGTGAACATCATCATGTGTTTAAATTCTAAAACAATCACAGAATTAATGAAAAAAATAACCATATTGTCAGTTATTGCGTTGGCAGCACTAACATTGGGCATGATGACCCCAAACTTGGGTCTTCTTGCTGATGCTACTGGCAGCAACAATGACAACAAGAACAACAACAAGAACAACAACTACAACAAGAACAACAACAATCAAAACAACAACGACGGAAACCACCATGAT
>Ga0187894_10003692_pt1 | contig 16903 bp, 13 predicted proteins | sample GBC1701081metaG_FD_136650 | JGI IMG/M metagenome (GOLD analysis project Ga0187894, IMG submission 136650) | White microbial mat communities from a lava cave in the Kipuka Kanohina Cave System on the Island of Hawaii, USA - GBC170108-1 metaG ...
CTGCTCTGCCGCGTCGATCGCATGGCGCAGCTCCGAGAGCATGCGGTGCGTCAGCGCATTCAAGCGATCCGGGCGATTCAGCTGGATGACCGCCGAGCTGCCTTCGACGTCGTACTGGATTTCCTGATACACGCGCTCTCCTTTTTCCGAGCTCCGCTTCGCGGTTGCTGGGCCGCTTGCTGGAACGAATACCGCAGCAGCCCCACGGACTCGGCGGTTCTCTCCTCGTTGGCGATTAGGCAACCCGGCCGTACTGCTTGCCGAGCGCTTCGACGGTGGTGAAGAACTCGTGCACGGTGTCGCGCAGAATGTCGGCGACCGGACGCACCGCTTCGATGCGGCCGGCGACTTGTCCCGAGAGCGCGACGCCCGCGCCGATGTTGCCCTTGAAGTAGACCTCGGCGACGCCCGCACCCATCTCTTCCATCGCGCGCGCCGGCTCCTTCTCGAGCCGTTCGGTGCGCTCGGTGCGCAGCGCGCGCAGGGCGGGGCGGCCCGGCGGCTTCAGCATCACGGTGCCCGTCTCGGGCGCGGCGACGATCGCCTGCTTCCAGCCGTCATGAATCGGAGACTCCAGCGCCGACACCATGCGCGTGCCCATCTGCACGCCCTCGGCGCCGAGCGCGAACGCGGCGGCCATCGTCGGCCCGTCGCAGATCCCACCGGCGGCGATGATCGGCACGTCCAGCTTCGAGCGAATCAGCGGAAGCAGCACCATCGTCGCGACTTCCTGATGGCTCTTGAAGCCGCCGCCCTCGCCGCCCTCGACCACCAGCCCGTCGACGCCCGCGTCCACCGCCTTCTGCGCGGCGCGCAAGCTCGGCACGACGTGGAAGACGGTGAGCCCCGCGGCCTTCAGCGCCTTCGTGTACTTGGTCGGATCGCCCGCCGAAGTCGTCACGAACTTCACGCCCTGCGCGACGACGAAGTCGACGATGCCGGGGTCGCGTACGAAGGCCTGCGCGATGTTGACGCCGAACGGCTTCGACGTGAGCGCGCGCATCTTGACGATCTCGTCGCGGATCTCGTCGAGCTGGCCGGACGACGTCTCGATGATGCCGAGGCCGCCCGCATTCGAAACTGCGGATGCCAGCTGCGCGCGCGCGATGTAGCCCATCGGCGCCTGCACGATCGGAAACTCGACGCCCAGCAGGCGCGTGATGCGATTCTCGAACTTCATCGGCAGCTCCGCGAGAGGACGCGGCACGTTAGTCCAGCTGCGATGAGTCCGGCTTCGGAGGCGGCGCCGCTTCCCGCGCCTCGTCGTCGATCCACTCGATCTCGAGGCTGCGGCGCTCGCGCGCCTCGCGCTCGGCTGGGGTCTCCTCGGGCGGCGCCTCGGCGCTCAGCGCATCGAGCGTCGCCGCGCCCTCGTAGACCATCACCTGCCGGCGCACGCTGAGCGGCTCGCGCCCTTCGACGTGTGCGATCACCTCGATCAGATTGGAGCCGGACACGACGGGCACGGACGCGCGGAACGAGCCGTCCGGGAGCAGACGGAAGCCGCGCGCCGGCAGCTTCGCGGTCAGATTGCGGATCTCGACGCGATCGAGCCCGGTGAGCCGCACGCTGCGCAGCAGCGAGACGACTTCGGCGGGATGCTCGACCGGCACGAAGCGCCCGCCGGTGCGCTCCGCGATCGCTCGGTAGAGCTCGAGCTGCGCGAGCGCTTGCGGGCCGAGCGCGAACGCGTGCACCGGCACGCCGTAGCGCGCGAGGTCGTCCGCGGCTTCGAGCGCCTGCTTGATGCCCTCTTTGCGGGACGGGAACGTGGGCTGGCCATCGGACAGCAGCAGGATCGCGCGGTGCCGCGCACGCTCGGGATCGCGCCGCGCGTTCAGCGCGGCGAAAGCCGCGCGCAGCGCCGCAGCGATGCTCGTGCCGTTGTCGTGATAACCCGCGCTGTAGACCTCGAGCTGCCGCGTCGCCGCAGCCGGATGCTCCAGCGGCGCGTCCACCCAGGCAGTGCCCGCAAACGAAACCAGTCCGACGCGCATCGTCTCGGGATCGAGCTGCGCGATCAGCCGGCGCGCAGCGGCCACCTCAGCCGAGACGACGGCGTCGCCCGGATCCCCGGAGGCTCGGAACTGCACGAGCCCGTCGATGTTGGCGACGTGGCGATCCCACGAGCGGTTGCGGCCGACGCGGCCGTTGCCGTCGATGTCGCGCCCGGTCGCGATCAGCGTGCTCTCCGATTCGTCGAGCGCGATCATCACGTCGTGGAAAGCCGCCTCCCAGCGGCCGCCGCGCCCTGATAGCTCGACGGCCTCGACGCCGCGCACCGCCGGCGGCGTGCTCACCTCGAGATGCGCGGTCAGATGGCGCGTCGCGATCGGACCGCCGCCGTCCATGCGCGCGCGCCGGAGCAGCGCCTCCAGCTCGGCGGCGCTCGTGCCGCGCATGTTCTCGTGCGCCCGCGCGAGCACGCGTGTGAGCTGCGCGCGTGCCTCGCTGCCGTCGCCGCCTTCGAGCGCGAGCTGGGCGAGCGCAATGTCGAGCGACCCGAGCGCAGGCGCGCGAGCCTGGGCATCCCGGAGCTGCGCTTCGGCTTCGAGGCGATCGCCGCGCGCGCGCGCCAGCTCGGCGACCGCGAGCTGCGCGACGATCGAGCCGGGCTCGCGGGCGCGGCTGGCACGCAGCAAGCGCTCCGCTTCGGTGAGCTGCGCGGCGTCGGGCGGCTCCGCCTGCGTCGCGAGCGCGAGACGCGCGAGCGCGAGCGAGCGCAACGTCGCGGCGTCCGCTGCGCCTGCGATTTCGGCCTGGGCGAGCAGCGGCTCGATCTGCGGCGGATCGTCACCCCGCAGCGCGCGCAGCTGCGCGAGCCGCGCCTTCGAGGCCGGATCGTTCAACGCCGCGCTGCGCAGCCAGCGCTCGGCGGGCGCCCACGCGCCCTTCCCCAATGACAGAGCGAGCTCTCCGAGCAGCGCGTCGCGCTGCGCGGGGACGAGCGGGCTCGGTGCCGAGACGGACATCTCGCCGAGCGCGGCGAGCGGAACCCGCCGCCGCGGCGGCTCGCCGAACGAGAGGAACCGCAGCAGCTCCGCCTCGAGCGCAGCGGGCTCCTGACCGAAGGCCGCGCTGCACGCGCGCTCGGGCGGCGTGCCCGCACGAACGAGCGCGAGGTAGCTCGCAAGCTGCGCTTCGCGCGCGGCGAAGCCGGCCTGCTGCCCCTCGCGCAGGAACTGCAGCAGCGCCCAGCTCTCTGCGGCGAGACCCTCGCGCGCGTGCTGCGACCAGCGCAGCGTCTCGCGCGCGCTGAGCACTCGTTTCAGCGGATGCAGCGTCGCGAGCGCGAACCACTCGAGCCTCGCGCGTGGCGGCCGGCCGAGCTCGAGCGCGCCCCGCACGACGCGCGCAGTCGAGACGAGCTCCGCGCTGCCCTCCTCGAGCCAGAGCGGCCGCTGCGGGTCGGCGTCGCTCGCGGCGAGCAGATGCGCGAGTGCATGCTGCGCGGAGGTGAGCGCTTGCTCGCGCAGCGAGCCGTCGAGCACGAGGTAGGCGCGCTCCGGCGCGACGTGCAGGAACGCGGGCGCGCCGCTCAGCGGGCGCAAATATGCGTAGCCGTCGGCCGGCGCGAGCGAGATCGCGGTCACCGGCGGCAGCCGCGCCGGATCCGCGCCGAGCAGCTGGCCCGCTGCGGCGAGCGTGCGCTCGAGCTGCAGCGCGAGCGCGCGGGCGTCCTCGCCGCCGGCGCTGCTGACGGCCTCGACTCGGGCTCCGCTCACGCCAAACCACGCGCTCTGCGCGGGCGGCAGATCGAGCTGCGCGAGCGCGTCCGCCGCAGACAGCACGAGCACGAGCAGCGCACCAGAGAGCGAGGCACGAGAGCGCGCTCGTCTTTGTATCCGCGCTGCGTCGCGCTGCATCATGGCCGCCTCGACGTCTGCATGTTACTCGCGAGCCGCGGGAGGGCCCGACGCCACGTCCGGCTCGTCCTCGCGCGCCCGGATCTCGAGCGCCCGCTGAGCGCGCGCGCTGCGCTCGCGTTCGAGCTGCGCTCGAGCGGCGATCTCGTCGGTGCGCAGCGCGAGCGCCTCGCGCAGTGCTCGGACGCGCTGCGCATGCGAGGCGTCGGCCTGCACGGGCTCGCTGCGGCGCACGCTCCTGCGCACCGTAACAGGCGGATGACCAGCGACCTGCGCGCGAATCTCGAGCGGGTTCTCGCCCGGCAGCAGCGGCACGATCGCGTCGAAGCTGCCATCCGCGAACGCGCGCACTGCGCGCGCGCGCTCCCCACTGCGCTCGTTGCGGATCGTCACGGCGCGCAGGCCGGTGAGGCGAACGTCGCGCAGGAACGAGACGTCGCCGAGATCGCTGACTGCCTCGAACACGCCGCCGGTTCGCTCCGCGAGCTCGCGCAACGTGTCGCTCTTCTCGGCGGCCGCTTTGCCGAGCGCGTAGGCGTGGATGCGCACGCCGAAGCGCGCGATCTCGTCCGCCAGGCTCAGCGCGCGCCTGCGCCCCTCGTACTCATTAGGGACCGTCGGGGGCTCGCCGTCCGACAGCATCAGGATCGTGCGCTGGCTGCGTACGCCCCCTAGCCGGCGCTCGATCAGGTCGTCGAACGCAACGCGCAGCGCCGCCTCGAAGCTGGTTCCGGTCGGGTCGTAGTGAACGCGGTGCCGCTCGAGCGCGGCCAGCGTGCTGCGCGGCTCGCCGAGCGGCGCCGCGAGGCGCGCCGTTCCGGTGAAGAGTACGAGGCTCACGCGCGTGGCCTCGGGGTCGAGCTCGCTCACTAGCTGCTTCGCGGCGGCCAGCTCCGCGCGCACGATCGAATCGCCGCGGTCCGAGGAGCCGCGGCGCGGGTCCGCGTGCAGGCTCCACTTGCGCTTCGTTCGTCCGACGCGGCCGTCGCCGTCGAGGTCGACTCCGGTCGCATCGAGCGTCGTGTTGGAGACGTCGAGCGCGATCGCGATGTCCTGGCGTTCCGCCTCCCAGAGCCCCGCCTTGCCGCGCAGCTCGAGCCAGGGCAGGTCGGTGATCGCCTCGGCGCCGGGCGCGGGCACGTGGACGTCGAGCCGCACCGCGCGGCGGCGCGCAAGCGCGGCGTCGCTCGCATCGACTCCTGCAGCGCGCAGCAGACCGTCGAGCTCGGCATGCTGCTCGCGCGGCGCGGCGTGCGCGCTCGCGCGCAGCCGCGCCAGCGCTTCGATGGATCGCTCGGAATCGCCGCTCTGTTGCAGGCTTTGCGCGAGCGCGAGATCGACCGCCGGCAGCGCCGGCAGCTCGCCACGCAGCTTCTCGAGCGCGCGCGCCGCGCGTTGCGCCTCGCCGCGCGCCAGCGCGAGGCGCGCGAGCGCGAGCTTCGCCGAGGCGTGCGCAGGATCGAGCGCGAGGCTCCGCTCGAAGCTCGCCTGCGCGCTCGCGAGCAGCTCGCCGCGGCGTGCGAGTTGTTGGGGCTCCGCTGCGAGCGCAAGCCGCGCTTCGCCGAGGCGCCGCTCGGTCTCGGCGTCTGCTGCCGCGCCGCTGGCCGAGGCTCGCTCGAGCGCTGCACTCGCCTCTGGCGCAGCTTGCAGCGCGAGCAGCCAAGCGAGCGACGCTCGCGCGAACGCGTGATCCGGCTCGGCCGCGAGCGCAGCGTGCAGCCAGCGATCGGCACGCCGAAAGCGCCGCTCGCCGAGCGCGAGGGCAACGTCGCCGAGCAGCGCGTCGCGATCTGCGTCCGCGAGCGTGCGCACCGAGGTGCGGCGCGGCGCGAGCGGCTCCGGCGAGGCGACGCGCACGCGCGGCAGCTCCGCACGCTCGACGTGCGCGAGCACGTCGCGCTCGAGCTGCTCGGGCGTGCGCGCGAAGGCTTCCCGGCACGCATCCTGCGCCGAGCGGCCCGCTTCGAGCAGCCCGAGATAGCGGCGCAGCGCGCCCGACGGCGGCGCGCCTTCGCCCAAGCTCAGGTAGTGCGCGAGCGCCCACGACTGCGCGTAGAAAGCGCTGAGCTCGCGGCGCTCCCAGCGCAACACGTCGCGCGCCTCGAGCACCGTCGCGAACGGCAGCGGCGCCGCGCGCGCGAGCGCGACGTGACCCTCGGGCGGGCGCCCGATCTCGGCTTCGTCGCCGACGAAACGCAGCGTCGCAAGCAAATCGGCGAGCCCCTCGCGGACCCAGGCCGGCGCGGGTTTGCGCTCGGACGCGATCTGCAGCAGATGCAGCAGCTCGTGCTGCGCGATCTGGATGCCCGCCTCCTCGGCGCTCGCGTCGATCGCGAGGAAGTTCGCGTGTGCGGCGGCTTGGAAGAAACCTGAGAACTCACGCCGCGGCCGCAACGCCGCGAAGTTGCGAGCGCGCGGCAGCAGCAACACGCGCGTGGGTACCGCGAGCTGCGGCTCGGGAAGCTCGCTGAACGCCAGCGCGACTCGCTGAAAGCGCTCGAGCCGAGCGCCGAGCTCACGTGTGCGGCGCTCCGAAAGGCCGCTGGCGATCTCGAAGTGCGGTGTGTCGGCCAGGATCCAGTCGCCGCGCGGTCGCATCGGGATCGGCGCGCAGGCAGTCGAGACGGCGGCGAGCAGCGCGGCGGCCAAGCCAGCGCGCAGCCGCCGCGCTTCAGCACCCGCGGCGAGGGAGAGGTGGACTGCCCGCCGGCGTCGCACGAATCCTCCGCGTGTCCGGCGATCCTTATATCACCGGCGGACGGCACCTCGCTGTTCGCTTCGCATGCGCGTTCGGCTCCGATTTCGCCGCGACGCGTCGCGCTACGGTGGGTTTCTCGTGCCCGGTCGCTGCCCGAATCGCTGCTGCGGCGCGGGAAGTGAGCCCGCCCGAACCCGAGAGGTGAGATTCCGTGACGACGCTTCCGCCCCGAACTCCCGTTCTCGTCGGCATCGCGCAGGTGGAGCAGCGCGAGCGAGATCCGCTGGCGGCGAAGGAGCCGCTCGAGCTGATGACCCTGGCGACGAAGCTCGCGGCGGAAGACGCGGGCTCGCGCGAGCTGCTCGCGCGAGCGGATGCGGTGCGCGTGATCCGCGGCGTTTGGCCGTACGCGGATCCGGCGCGCGCGGTCGCGCAGCGCGTCGGCGCTGCGAGCGCGAAATCGGCGATTACACCGTACGGCGGCAACTTCGTGCAGACGGCGCTGAACAAGACCGCGCTCGAGATCCAAGCCGGCGGCGTGGACATCGCGATTCTCACCGGCGCCGAGTGCGGCTACACGCAGGCGCGCGCTCGCAAGCAGGGCGTGAAGCTCGCCTGGAGCGAGGCGCCGGGCACGCCGGACGTCCAGATCGGCGTCGATGTCCCGATGTCGCACGACGCCGAGCGCAAGGCCGGTGTGAAGCAGCCCGTGCAGATGTACCCAGTGTTCGAGAACGCGCTGCGCAAGGCGCGCGGCGAGACACTGCCGGAGCACATCGAGCGCGTCTCGAAGCTGTGGGCCGGCTTCAGCGCGGTGGCCTCGCGCAACCCGCACGCCTGGATCCGCGAGGCGAAGAGCGCTCAGGAGATTCGCACGCCGGGCCCTGATAACCGCATGGTGAGCTTCCCGTACCCGAAGCTGATGAACAGCAACAACAACGTCGATCAGGGCGCGGCGTTGATCCTGACCAGCCTCGAGACGGCGCAGCGCCTCGGCATCGCGCGCGAGAAATGGGTGTTCCCGTGGGCCGGCACCGACGCGCACGATTTCTATTACGTCTCCGAGCGCGACAACCTGTGCTCGTCGCCCGCGATTCGCTTTGCCGGCCGCCGCGCGCTCGAGCTGGCGGGCGTCTCCGTCAGCGACCTCGCGCATGTCGACGTCTACTCCTGCTTCCCGGTCGCGGTGCAGGTGGCCGCGCGCGAGATCGGCCTGGACGAGGCGAAGCCGCTCACCGTGACCGGCGGTCTCACCTTCGGCGGCGGCCCCCTCAACAACTACGTGATGCACGGCGTCGCGCGCATGGCCGAGGTGCTGCGCGCGGATCGCGGCAAAGTCGGCCTGTGCACCGCGAACGGCGGGTTCCTCACCAAGCACGCGATGGTCGTCTACTCGACGGAGCCGCCCGCGCGCCCGTTCCGGCACGAGGACGTGCAGCCGCTCGTCGACGCAACGCCGCGCCGCGAGGTGCTGCTCGACCATGCGGGCGAGGCGACGATCGAGGGCTACACGGTCGACTTCTCAGGCGAGACACCCGCGATCGGCCACGCGGCGCTGCTCACGTCCGAGGGCAAGCGCGCCTGGGCGAACAGCGTGGACCGCGACGTCGCGCTGGCGATGACGCGCGAGGAGTTCTGCGGCAAGCGCGTGCGCGTGAAGGATGGGGCGTTCGAGGTGCTCGACTAGGCCTCCGCGGCTCGAGGCCGCCGCCTTCATCTCACATCGGCACTCGCCGATAGGTCGGCCGGGGGGGGTGCCCGATGGAACCGTCCGCAAAGGGCAGCGTCGTGATGGGCGTGGTCGCATCGCTGCGTTCGGCCAAGAAGAACGGGCGCGTCAGCGAGGAGCAGCTCGCCGCCCGCCTGAGCAGTGCGGCCTTCGCACTGTACGAGCGGAAGATCGAGATCGGGCTCTGGTACCCGATGGCGGCCTTCGGCGAGCTCGTCGAGTTCGAGTGGCAGCTCGCCGGGAAGGATCCCGACTACGCGCGCCGCTCCGGCGTGCAGTCGGCCGACCGCATGTTCGACGCGGGCATCTATCAGCAGCTCGACTACGCGCAGCGCACGGACAAGGCGCAGACGCGCGAGGCGTTACTGCGGCAGTCGAAGCTGATTACGACCGTGACGGGCACGCTCTACAGCTATCTGCAGACCTCGGTCCGCTTCACGCCCGACGGCAGCCAGCTCGAGATCGTCTACGCGAACGCAGAGCTGTTCTCGGAGCCGCTGCGCCTCTCGACCGAGGGCTTCATGAATCGCGTCAACGAGCGGCAGGGCTCGTCGCGACGCTGGACCAGCGAGCGCACGAAGCCCGGCGAGATCGTGTTCCGGATGAAGGTGCCCACGCGCATCGGGCGCTCCGCCGCGCCGGAACCGGCTGACAGTCGAGCCCGCTGAGCGAGCGCCGCTTTCGCGCTTCTGCTCCGCGCGCGCCATCCTTCGCTCCTTCCTCATGAACGCGAAGGAGCGCCGATGTCTCGCCCCACCCATAACAAGCAGTGGGTTCTCGCCAAACGCCCGCAGGGCATGATCAGCGAAGCGAACTGGAAGCTGCAGGAAGTGCCGGTGCCTGCGCTGGCCGACGGCGAGGCGCTGGTGCAGGTGCTCTATCTCTCTTGCGATCCGGCGATGCGCGGCTGGATGGAGGACCGCGCGAGCTACATCCCGCCGGTGGGGATCGGCGAGGTGATGCGGGCGGGCTCCGTCGGGCGCGTGGTCGAATCGCGCTCGCCGGCGCTCGCAGTCGGCGACCTCGTCGAGGGATTGGCCGGCTGGCAGCAATACGCGGTCGTCAAGCCGGGGACGTTGATGGGCGCGACGAAGCTCGCGCCCGGGATCGAGCCGCGTCACGCGCTCGGCGTGCTCGGGATCACGGGCTTGACTGCCTACTTCGGGCTGCTCGATCTCGGCAAGCCGAAGGCCGGCGAGACAGTCGTGGTGTCCGGCGCCGCGGGCGCGACCGGTTCGATCGCCGGACAGATCGCGCGCATCAAGGGCTGCAAGGTGATCGGCATCGCCGGCGGGCCTGATAAGTGCGCTTGGCTCACCAAAGAAGCGCGCTTCGATGCGGCGATCGACTACAAGCGTGGCGACGTCGAAGGGCAGCTGCGCGCACTCGCGCCGCAGGGCGTCGACGTGTACTTCGACAACGTCGGCGGCGAGATTCTCGACGCGGTGCTCGCGCAGATCCGGATGAAGGCGCGCGTCGTGCTGTGCGGCGGGATCTCGGGCTACAACGAAGTGACGCCGCCGCCGGGGCCGCGCAACTTGATGAATCTGGTGATTCAGCGGGCTCGCATGGAAGGCTTCATCGTGATCGACTACGCGGCGAGGTTTGGCGAGGGGCGAGCGGAGATGAAGCGCTGGCTCGATGCGGGGGAGCTCGTGCACCAAGAGGACGTGGTGGTGGGGATCGAGAGTGCGCCGGCGGCGTTGTTACGGCTCTTCTCGGGGAAGAACTTGGGGAAGCAGTTGGTGAAGGTGAGCTGAGAAGTAGGAGAGAAGAGAAGATTGCGAGCGCGCTTCGCGCGGCTCGCGGAGTGAAGAGAAGAGAAGAAAAGAAAAGAGAAGAAAAGAGAAGAGGAGGCTTGCGCGCCTCGGCGGGGGCGGGCGGGCCGGCCGGAGGGTCGCGACTCCGGGCCCTCGGCGTGCTTGGTGTGCGGCGTTGGTGGAGGCGGTGCGCGCGATCATGGCGTGCTCTCGCGCTCCAAACGTGTTTCGGGAAGCGGCGGTGTGCGGCGTCCGGGGTTGTTTCCGGGCCCTCCGCTGCGACGCCGTCCGGCCGGCCCGCCCGCCCCCGCCGAGGCGATGCGGGGTTCGCCGTGGGGGTGGACGCGGTGCTCGTCGATCACATTTCAGAAGGGAGTGGCGCGGCCGAGCGCGCCGTCGAGGCGCGCTCGGCCGCGCTCTCGGTGGAGGTTGTTAGGGGTGGGGGGGTTAGAAATCGATTTCTGGTAGCGGATTCAGCGCGGCGGCGTAGGCGTCGAGAAATGTTGTGGCGGGGTTGGGGTCCGCGATGGGGGAGCCGGCGTAGTCGGCTGTGATGGTGGCGTTGATCGTGGATTCGTCTTTGGCGGTGATCGAGACCGCGAGGCGGAGTGGGTGGGTGTCGAGCAGCGATGCGATCAGGAGGCCGCGCTCGGCGTCGGCGGATTCGAGCGCGAAGCCGAGGTCTTGCAGCGTGGCGATTGCGACTCGCTGGGCGTGGGCGAGATCGGGCGCTGGGAAGTCGCGGGAGTGAGCGGGCGGCGCCGTTTCTGTTGCTGCGGCGCTCGCTACTGCGGAGGCGGTGGAGTCGGCGCGAGCGCCGCCTGCGAATAGAGCGAGCACGCAGAGCGCGCGGAGCGGCGAGCGTGCGTTCATTCGGGACTTGGACTCGCGAGCTCGCGGGAGACTTCGTCGAAGAAGCCGGCGTACTCGGCGGGCTCGCGCACGCGCTCGCGTAGCGTCTCGCGGCCGCGCGCGTTCCAGGCGAGGCGCTGGAACGTGAGGCGCAGCGTCGTTTCCATCCCGAACTCGCCGGCGGGCGCCGCCGCGATCGAGGCGCGCAGGCGCGTGCGCTCGTCGCCGCTGGTTCCGTCCTTCGCAGCGACGATCACGCCGAGCGTGGAGTCTTGATCCTCGGCCGCGAAGCCGTGGCGCCGCAGCACCGCGATGCAGGCGCCTAACAGCGCGCCGCGATCCTCCGTCTGGTACACGCGCGTCTGCTGCGCGCGCTCATCCTGCGAGATCGGCGCGAGCGCGAGCGCCTCGGGCGGCGGAGGTGCGCTCGCGGCGCAGCCGAGCGCAAGCGCGGTCAGCGAGCAGAGTGCGAGCAGTCGTGAGCGGGGCAAAGGCGACTCCGGGCGAGCGCGACACGGTAACAGTGCGCCGCTCGGAGACTCTGCCTGGCGCGCTGCGCGCGTGCGCCCCGCTCAGTTGTAGTCCTCGTTCAGCGCGCGCAGGAAGGCGGCGATCGCCTGCTCGTCCGAGTCGCGCAGCACGATGCCGCGGAGCTCCGGCGCGGCATTGCGCAGCCTGTTCTCGCGCGCCTGCACAGAGACGTCGCGATAGAAGCCGACGACGTCTTCGAGCGTGTCGAGCTCGCCGTTGTGCATGTAGGGCGCAGAGTGCGAGAGATCCCGCAGGCCGGGTGTCTTGAAGGTCGCGATCGAGCGCTCGAGCAGCGCGGCGGGGCTGCACAGCTTCAGCACGACTTGCGCGCGCTCCGCGAGCGGGAGCTTCTTCACGCCCGCGCGCTCGACTTCTTGCAGGCACAGTGTCCCCAACAGCTTGGCCTGCGGCGCGGGGAAATCGAGGTTCGCGAGCACGTTCCACACGCCGAGATCCGTCAGGCGCGCGTCGCTCGCGTCCGCCGCGGCGCGGAAGACCTCGCTGGCGTTCGGGTGCGCGGGCGTCGCGGGCAGGAACGCGTCGGGGTCGGCGTTGCGCGCCGCGAGGTTCGGGATCGAGAGCGCGGCGAAGCCGCCGGAGCCGTGGACGCCGTCGTACTCGCGCTGCGTCGTTCCGGTGTTATGGAAACCGAAGTCGGTGAAGCTCGGCGCCAGGTGACACGCCGTGCAGTTGCCGAACCCGCCGCTCCGGAAGTGCTTGGGCAGGATCCGCTTCGGACCAGGCTCCATGAATGCGCGCAGCCCCGCGAGCTCGAGCTCGCCGAACACGCGGTCCTGGTCGTGAAACTCGAACGGTCCGTCGTTCACGAACACCGGATTCTTCAGGCTCCTGAGCGCGCGGCGCAGACGCTCCGTGTAGTTCTTCGCGCTCTCTCGGGGGCGCGGCGCACCGGGCAGCCCATTCAGGCGCAGGAACTCGTCGAACGGTGAGCCATTGAAGGCGCCGTCGTCGTTCTGCGCGAAGACCAGCGCCTCGACGTAGGCGGCGATGATCCGGGAGATGGCGTCGACGATCTCGTCGTCGCTCGCCTGGTCGACGTCGAGACGAAACTCAGGCGGCAGCACGAGCTCCGGCGGCAGGCTCGGATCGACGCCGGCGAGCACGACGCGATAGGAGCCGCCGAACTGCTGCGCGAGCTCGCCGCTGCCGTCGTCGCCGCGAATCACGCGCGCGATGTGAGCGACCGCATCGGGCCGTTCGCTTGCAAGCCAGCCGTAATTGCGCCCGAGTAGCGTGCCGCGCACGAGGTCTTCGAGCGACGCGAACTCGGCGTCGAAGTGCAGCAGGATGCCGGCGGGCCGCGCCAGCGAAGCGTTCACCAGTGCGGGCGAGTTGCGGGGCGCGCTGAGCTTGCCGTCGGTGCGCGCGGGCACCGGACTGCGCCGCGCGAAGTCCGCGTACGTGCGCATGCCGCCACCGGGCACGTCTAAATGTTCGTCGACGAAGTGACAGGAGCGGCAGTTCATCGACTGGCCCGCGAATGGATTCGGCAGCGGGTCGCCCGTCGTTTGCGTCTCTTCGACGACCGGATCGCCGGCGGGCAACGGGGCATTCATGTCAGTCGCATTGCGCGCGAAGAATTCCGCGAAGCGCGTCTCGAGGAAGAGGCGCTCGCCGATCGTGATCTGGGCGGGGTCCTCCTGAGCGGACGCCACACTCGTCCAGGCGGCGAGGCAGAGGAAAACGGAGGCGGTCAGGCGAGCGAGCGCGGACGGCTGCAGCTTCGGCATGGGAGCTCCTTCGGCGTCGTGGGTGCCTAGTCTGCTTGGAAACGACTTTCGTTTTCAACTCGCATTGAGCGCGGCCCAACTCCCACGGCCAGAAGGGAGCGCCTACGCCGGCATTGCAGCTGTCGGGCAGCAGAGAAGGGCCGGTGCTGGCGCCGGCGGCGAGTGTCTCGAGCCCCCGAAAAAGCGAGCGCGCAGCGAGTCGCAGACAACGCGGGAAGCGGCGGGAACGAGCAGCGCCCGCTAACGCCTACTCGTCGAGTTGCTCCGCGAGGTAGCGCTCGCGCCCGATCTCGCCGACGACGTGTAGCTGCGACTCGAGCCAGTCGACGCTCTTCTCTTCATCGACGAGGTGCCGCTCGAGCAGCTCGCGCGTGCCGTTGTCGCCCTTCGATTGCGCGAGCGCGATCGCGCGGTTGTAACGCTCGACTGCCGTCAGCTCGAGCGCGAGGTCGAGCTCATGCTGCTCGATCGGGTTCTCGCCGACTCGCACCGGGAAGAGGCGCTGCAGATTCGGTGTGCCACCGAGGTAGAGGATGCGTTCGATCAGCCGATCCGCGTCGCGCATCTCGCCGATCGACTCCTCGCGCTTCTTCTTCGCGAGGCGCTCGTAGCCCCAATTTCCGCACATCTTCGCATGCACGAAGTACTGGTTGATGGCGGTCAGCTCCGCCGTGAGGATTTCGTTGAGTGCCTCGAGCACTTCAGAATCGCCGCGCGGCATCGAGCGCCACCTCCGCGCTGCATCGTACTCAGCGGTGCGCGGATTCCGAGGGCATTCTGGGCGGAGGACGCAACGAGCCGCGCTCGCGCTGCGCGAGCAACTGCTCGAGCAGCGGCCGGCAACCGCCGCAGCGCGCGCCTGCGCCGCACGCCGCGGCAATCGCGTCGCAGCTCCCGGAGCCGCTCGCGATCGCGTCGAGCACACGTGCATCGCGCACGCCGGCGCAGTGGCAGATCAGCAATTTCGACCCTCATCCGAAGTTGAAATCGATTTTCACTTTCGGGAGGGCTTTGCGCAAGGGCCGATCCCGGCGCACCTCGGGAGGTGCAGCTCGGGCGCAGTGGGGAGCGTTCAGTCCTCGATGCACCAAACCCTTTGCTTCGAGTCGCATGCGAACGGGCCGTATGCGACCCAGGGCTGAGAGACCGCGTAGCCCGCGAGATTCGGCGCGGCGACGTCGAAGTTGGTCACGAGCCCGACGAGCGTGCCCCGGTCGGTCGAGCTGCCGCTGGTCCAGGCGGCGCAATTCGCCCAACCGAACAGCACCGCGTTGTCGGTGTGCGCGTCGCCCCCCGATCGCGCCCAACCCGTGGCGCTGGACTCACCCACCGGCGGACCCGAGCCCGCATCCTGCGTCGTGAACCCCCGCCGCGCGTCGTACTCGAGCTCGGGATTCGCGAGCTCGTTGCGGGCCGCCATGTGGAAGCCCGTCTCGCAGGCAGTGAGCGTCTGATCGGCAGCGACCTCCGCGGGTGTCAAGTAGAAGCGTCGCTTGCCTCGCCGCGAGCAGCGCCCGTCGTCGCACAGGTTCCCGCCCGTCGCGCTGCCGCCAACGATGGTCGGGCTGGCGAAGTACAGCCCCGCGTTCAGCAGCACGTTGTCTCGGAACAGGCCGCCGCCTTCGAACACGAGCGACGAGTTCCCGGTGTTCGTGACGTAGTTCTCGAACGCGGTGCCGGGAAAGCTCGGGAACGACACCGCGCGCAGATGGATTCCATGCTCGCCGCACGCAAACACACGGACGTTCTCGACGCGCCCGCCATCTCGGAGCCGAATGCAGCTCGCACCGAAGCCCGAGACCACGCCGTTGCGAACCGTGACGAAGAACCCGCCGCCACCGGGGTCGTGGACGATTCCGTAGCTCGAGGATGCCGGTTGACACTGCCCCGGCGAGCAAAACTCGGACCCACGGATCGTGAAGCCATTCAGATCGAGGTTCACGACGTCCGCCATCAGCACGATGCCCGTGACGTTCGCCGGCACGGAGAGATCGCTCGTGAGCCGGTAGCTGCCCTGATCTCGGATCTCGATCGGGTAGCCAGGCGCGTCGGGCGGAACCAAGAAGGGATCGCCCGCCAGAGCCTTCGCATGACTCAGCTCGATTACGCCGTCGGTCGCGAGGATCGAGCCCGGAAGCAGTGAGAGCGAGAGGGCAAGGCACAAAGCACGCATGGGGTTCTCCGCTTTGCGAGGGGGCGCACTCAACCGCTGCGCGGCGCCGCAGAGTGCGCCCTGGGAAGTGGCGCGCGACGCGCGCGCGGGTCGAGAAATCACGCCGGGGTGTAGAACCGGGTATGGAGGCTCGGTCCTCCGTCGTGCGTTGACCAGAACGCCGCCTGCCCTCGAACTCAGCGGCGGCCTCGCGCCTCGCCTACGCTGCGCAGATGGACTTCATACTGATCGAGGACGGCCGTGCGCACGCGCTCACGGCCGAAGTCGCGGGCGAGCGCGTCCGCATTCCCGCGAGCGAAGTGCGCGAGGCGCTCGACTATGCGCTGAAGCCCGAAGGCTTGTGCAAGGGGGAGCTCTGCTTCCCGCTGCGCGACCGCGCCGCGCTCGTTGCGGACGACGCAGTCGATCTGGGCGAGCTCGCGCGCGTCACCGGCCGCCCGCTCGCGCTCGATGTCGCGGAACGCGCCGCCGCGCTCGGCACTGCGCTCGACGACCGGCTCGCCGCGCTGCGCGGACTCGAGGCGCCGGACTTCACGCTGCCCGACTTCTCAGGCCGGGTGCACACGCTCTCGAGTCATCGCGGCAAGAAGGTGCTGCTGATCGCCTATGCGAGCTGGTGAGGCTGCCGCGAGGACCTGCCCGTGTGGCAGGCGCTGTACGAGGAGCTGGGCTCTCACGGGTTCGTACCCATTACGGTCGCGCTCGATCGCAACGCCGACGATCCGCGGCCGTTCGTCGAGAAGGCGAAGCCGACGCATCCGAGCCTGCTCGACACCGAGCACGTGGTCGCCGAGCGCTTCCACATCGTGAACGTCCCGACGATGATCTGGATCGACGAGCGCGGCGTCATCGTGCGGCCGCAGGACAACCAGTTCGGCACCGACACCTTCACCAACTTCCATGGCAAAGCCTCGGCTCCCTATCTCGAGCTGGTTCGCGCGTGGGTGCGGGAAGGAAAGGGCGCGCTGGCGGCCGACGACGTGCGCAAGCACCAGCAGCTGCCAACCGCAGAATCCCTCCTCGCACGGGCGGAGCGCGCGCTCGCGTGGCACCTGCACCGAGCCGGCCGCAGCGAAGCCGCAGAGCGCCACTTCGAGCGCGCTGGCCAGCTCGCGCCGAAGGACTGGACGATCCGCCGCGGATCGATGCCGATTCGCGGCCAGAACCCGTTCGGGCCCGAGTTCTTCGTGCTCGCGAAGCAGGGCGCCGCAGAGTTTCCGATGGACGCGGTGACGAAAACACGCGTCGCGCCGCGGGCGAAGCTGTGAGCGCGCTGCGCGCGGGCTTCGCCTCGCGTGCGTGCGTCGTCCTCGTGCTCGCGAGCGCGCTGCTGCTGACGGCGCTGGGCAAGAATGCGCGAGCGGACGAGTCTCCCGAGCAGTCGGCGCTGCGCACGCTCGACGCGTTCATGGCGGCCTTCAACGCGCGCGACGTCGAGGCGTGGATCGCGACGCTGCATTTCCCGCATGTGCGCATCGCGAGCGGCCAAGTCGCGGTCTTCGACGACGCGGCCGCGTTTCGCAACAACTTCGAGTTCGCGCGC
>Ga0187894_10003693_pt1 | contig 16902 bp, 10 predicted proteins | sample GBC1701081metaG_FD_136650 | JGI IMG/M metagenome (GOLD analysis project Ga0187894, IMG submission 136650) | White microbial mat communities from a lava cave in the Kipuka Kanohina Cave System on the Island of Hawaii, USA - GBC170108-1 metaG ...
ATTCATCGCGTATCCTTTCTGTCGGAAACTCTCCGACGGTTGATGGTTTGAAATTCACCTCAAGGATACGCGATTTTCTTTTTACACTCTATTTCTATTTCCACAACTTTTGATACTATCTCTAACAGGTCGCTTCCGAACAGGTGTAGCTCCTGACATTACAACAACTGGTCTGCTCTTTCACCACATTGCCGTACTTGTCTATCTTCTTCAACCGCGTAATCGAAAGATTATTCGTCAAATCGTACCACTGAATCGTGCCGGTGACATTGCCGCGCACCGTTACCGTGTTGTCATAATTACTCAAGTGTCCCGGCGCTTCCGGCTGATTCGGATAAATCTCCATGCCGCTCATCGCCTGATAATCGTCATAAGTGAATGACGTTTTAGCAATCGCCTCATCGTCGTTGTCATTGGTATTTACTTTGGCGTCGTAAACCTCAACCACCATCGGCAAACTCTTCAAGCCGACATTGAGGTAAGCGGTATCGGTCTTGTAAGTGGTGCGGGTTCGTCGTCTGACTTGCCACTGCCCGCTAATCTGCTGCCCATATTCGCGTTTATTGGTGACATTGCCATAGCTGTCGTAATCGAAATCGGCTTTATTCGGTGTGCCGGTGTCATCATACGCCGTCACCGTCTGCACTCGCGGCGCATTCGCCGTATTGACATAGGTTGACACTGCCTTTGTGTAGGTCACAGAGTTCTTCTGCACTTCAATTTGGATGAGCAGACCGTTTGCTGCCGATGAAGTGTTGGTTGAACGGGTCAATAACAACTGCGACGAGTCGGGCTGCGTGATGGTAAAGGTTTTGGTCTGCGCTAATCCATTGGTTGAGGTGGCGTAGCTGTAGGTGGCGCTCGTCGCATTCAACGCCGTTTCGCTGCGCTCGGTGAATGCCGGGGCGTCGGTCAACTGCGTCGAGCCGCTGGTTGGATAGTTGAAGCTGACATTGGCGCGTTCTGTGCCACTCTGGATGCCGTTATAGAAATACATATCTTTTCGCAGGCTGAAATTGTAGATCATGCCATAGCCGGAATAGGTGAAGCGATAACCGCTGCCGGTTGCCGGAAAGAAAACATGGCGCAAGCCGTTGAAACTATTTAATCCCGCTTCAACCGTTAGCCCGCTAAAGTTGGTGGTGACGCTCTGCCATTGGTAATCGAACTTCACGACATCCGTGTATAGCGGATTCTGACTTGTGCCGCCCGCCGCCGGAACCGCGATGGAGAGCAATTTGACAGCGCCATAATTGTAATCGTAATTGAACGTGATGACCCGCCCTTTGGTATCGGTGACATAATCAATCAGTCCGGCGGGCCATTCCAGCACACAGCTACACTCCGAGCAGGATGGCTCACAGGTTTCGCTCTTGTAGGTGATGGAAACATAATTGCCGTTCGGGTCAAGAATGAGTGTCGGCAACAACAGATTGCCGACCGCCTGAATACCAATAGCAACGCCAGACGGATAGCGCAGTGTGCCACCATAGGTCAGATTGCCATTGTAGGAAATATCGCTGCCATCGCTGGTCTGCACCGACCAGTTGCCGGAAACAGAGCCGGAGCCGAGATAACGGCGTGTGCCGTCCGGCTCGACCCACATCAATTTGATGGTCTGATCCCAGTAGTGATAGCCGTAAGTCACCAGGCGTCCGAAACCGAGCGAGAAGCCGGGCGACGGGCTGCTGCCGGTATCGAGATAGCCGACATTGTTATCGCGCCGCGCCCATATTCGGCTGTTATAGAAGAGCGTCAGACTGCTGCCAATGCCACGCCCGCCAAGACCGACAATCGGGATGGCGACATTGGCGTTGCTGCCTTCCGGCAACACCGAGCCAATCTTAGTGGCTTCAGCAGCACGGTTATTCGGAGAGCCAACCAGATTGCGCGGGTCATTCCATAAGCTGTCATACAACAATTCGTACTGCACCGGACCTTGAGCCTCTGCGGTCGGCGCGATGCGGTTCAACAGATTGGGCAATAACTTGCCGGTGCGCGTGGCGCTGCCGACGGTGCCGTTGACACGCAAGGTGGACTGATCGGCTCGCCATTGTTCATCGGTCTGCTGCGGACGAGCGCCGGGGCGCACAAGGACGAAAGCGCCGCTCTGCACCGCGCCAACCCGACAAACGACTCGCGCCAATCCGGGTTGCAGGAAGGTCACATTGCCAGAGTCGCTGACCTGCACTTTTTCAGCATCGGAGGATTCCCAAGAAATTCTCACACCTTGTATGACGCGATCTTGAGCGTCCATCGGCAGGGCGGTGAAGTTGAGCGTTTGCCCTTGATAAGCGACGAACTTGAGCGGCGAGATTTGCAACCTGGAGACGGCAGCAGCGCGTTCCGCGAAAGTTTCATTGCGCGACTGAGGCGGCGTAGATGGTTTCGCTGCAAACCAGCGAGCGAAGATTGAAGGCGCGAACCTGATGGGCAGCAACGCGGTGTCGAAGGCATTGGCGGCAAACGTCAGAGCGGAAGAAAACGCCGAGGTCTGCCCCGGCAATGCCAGCAGAGCAAACATCAAGGTTATGGCAACAAGCTGTCTGCGGAATCCTTTAAGACGACGTAAAGAAATGATATTGGCAATAACGGTAAACAGCGAGCGAAAGGAAGAATGGTTCAAACGCATGGCAGCCTCCTGAAAAGTTGCACACCAAAAAGATGGATGCCTCTACAGTGAGGATAAAGACAGCTGACGGATAACCGAGTAAACAGAGAAGGCGGGTTCTCTGCCGATTTGCAATGACGAGTCACAGCTTTTACCTTGACTCGTGCTGAACAATTGACCCATTCTGGAAAGAGGTTCTTCGATAAGAACCAAGCGGGAATATACGCCGATGGAACAGCCAAGTCAAGTAAAAACTTTATTGCGAATTTGTTGCGCCAAGCAGATGGTAAAGCGGGTATTACCGCCTTATAGCTTTGCTAAGGTTAAGCCTGATTGAGCCTGATATTTGCCGCCGCGGTCGCTGTAACTGGTATCGCATTCTTCATCCGATTCAAAGAAAAGAATCTGAATAAAGCCCTCTTCGGCGTACAGCCGGACGGGAAGATTGGCGGCATTGTAGAGTTCAACGACCAACCGCCCTTGCCACGCGGCTTCCAGCGGTGTGGTATTGGCAATCAAGCCGACTCGTGCAAAGGTGCTTTTGCCAATCGCCAACCCGGTAACATTGCGCGGCATTTTGAAGGTTTCAATGGTGACGCCTAAAGCGTAAGAATGCGGCGGCAATAGCCAATACTCAGAGCCATCTTCAGCACAGCGCAAGGGGACATCGAGCAGGCTCGCGGGGTCAAAATTCTTTGGGTCAATCTCGGTTCCGGTGACCGGCGAAAAGACCTTGAATTCGTCGCGTGCCAGACGGCAATCATAGCCATAGCTTGACAGCCCGTAGCTGATAACCCGGCGGTCTTCGATTTTGCGAACCAGACGTTCTTCATAAGGTGAAATCAAGCCCTGTTCACGGCACATCTGCTTGATCCAGCGGTCAGATTTGATAGACATTCGTTCTCCATAGCTTTTGACAGGATTTACAGGATTCACAGGGAAGTAGGAGAGTCAATAGCATTGTCCATTATCCATTCTACATTTTCCATTGTCGAATGGCGGTACTATAGCAATCACGATTGAAATACGGAAAACCTACAATGCGACATCCGCCCCTACTTCCTTATCCTCCTGTTGTTCCTGTAAATCCTCAAAGAATGGAAATTTACCATAAACTTATGGCGCTTCTGAAGCGCCTTGCAGAACTTTATGCAGGACTTCATTGAGTTGGACAATCTGGAAGGGTTTGGCGATCACCGCAACAAAACCGTACTTCTTATATTCCGCCATAATCGGAGCCGTTGAATAACCACTGGAAACGATACAACGGGCTTTGGGGTCAATGGCGAGTAATCTTCTGACTGCTTCCTCGCCGCCCATACCGCCCGGTACGGTCAAGTCCATCAGCATGGCGTCAAAGGGCTGCCCGCTCTGCCGCGCCTCAACATACATCTGGATTGCTTCTTCGCCATGTCGCGCTACACCGGCTTCATAGCCCAGATAAGCGAGCATATCCGAAACCATGTCGCGGATCGTCTCCTCATCGTCCATCACCAGAATTTTGCCCTTACCGAAGAGCGCCTTTTCGGTCGCTTGCTGATTATCCAGCGCCTGATTGCCGGACGCCGGAAAGTAGAGCTCGAAGGTTGTGCCGCTGCCCGGTTTGGATTCGACAAAGATAAAGCCGCCATGATTTTTGACAATTGAATAAGAGGTTGCCAAGCCCAGCCCGCTGCCTTTCTGTTTGGTGGTGAAATACGGGTCAAAGATGCGCGAAATGTAGTCTTCGGGAATGCCGACGCCGCTATCGCTGACGGTTATTTTGATATAATTGCCGGCCGGCAATCGCGCTCCCTGAATGCGGGTATCTTCAGAAAAGACGATGTTTTCGGCGCGGACCGAAATCTGCCCGCCAATCGGCATCGCCTGTCGGGCGTTGAGAATGAGGTTATGCAGCACCTGATTGATCTGCCCTTCGTCTATATCGGTCAACCACAGATGCTCCGGGATGCGGAGTTCGCTTTGCACATTGGAGCCGGCCAGCGCGAAGGGCACGGCTTCCTGTAACAGAGCGCCGATAGCAGCCGTTTTTTTGATCGGCGCACCGCCTCTGGCAAAGGTGAGCAGTTGCTGAGTCAAATCTCTGGCACGCATGGTTGCCTGTTCGGTTTCGCTCAAGCGGCGATAGGCGGCGTGTTCGCTGCTGACCAGGCGTTTTGCCAAGCTGACATTGCCAAGAATCGCTGTCAGGATATTGTTAAAGTCATGAGCGATGCCGCCGGCAAGCAGCCCGATGGATTCGAGCTTACTGGCGCGGAGTAATTCGGCTTCGCGTTGTAATTCTTCCGTCATGTCGCGGAAGACCAGCACGACGCCGATAATGCGGCTGTCGCGGTCATAGATGGGCGAGCCGCTATCGGCAATCGGTCGTTCAGCGCCATCTTTGGCAATCAAGACGGTGTGATTGGCAAGGCTGATGTTCTGCCCGGTTCGTAAGGCTTTCTCCACCGGGTTTTCGCATTGCTCGCGCGTCTTTTCGTTGATGATATGGAAAACATCGGCGAGCGGTTTGCCAACGGCTTCTTCCTGCTTCCATCCCGTGAGATTTTCCGCAACCCGATTGAGTAAAACGATGCTGCCGGTGGTATCGGTGGCAATCACGCCATCGCCGATGGAACGTAGCGTTACCGCCAGTCGCTCTTTTTCCGCCGCTAACATCGTTTCGGCGTGTTTGCGGGCGGTAATGTCAAACGCCGTGCCGATGGTCGCTTTTCTGCCCTGATAATTGATGTCGCCGCCGGAGGTATACTCAATCCAGCGTTCTTCCCCGTTTTTGGTGGTGATTTTTGTCTCAACTGAATTGGGAATGGGGCTGCCCTGCTCCCTTGCCTCTATACGTTGTTTGATAATGTCCTGCTGGTCGAGAGCCAGAAAGTCGAGGCTATTGCGGTTCAAAAGCTCCTCGCTGGAATAGCCGGTTATCGTTTCGAGCGCCGGATTGACATAGACGAAAAGATTATTTTCGGCGATGGCAATGGCGCAGGGTGAAGTCTCTGCCACCGAGCGAAATTTGGCTTCACTATCACGTAAGGCGTCTTCGGCGCGTTTGCGCTCGGTAATGTCGCGGGCGATGCCAGTGATAAATTGTTTTTGGTCTCTGGTAAATTCGCCAAAGGAAAGTTCCAACGGAATCTCCCTGCCGTCTTTGTGCAAGCCCGGCAGTTCAACTCTGCGCCAGTCAAGATGCCGGTTGCCGGTTTGATGGTATCTCTTGAAGCTCTCTTTGTGTTGCTGCCGTAAATTTTCAGGCATCAGCAGGGTCAAACTGGCGTTGAGCATTTCCGCTTGCGTATAACCAAAGATGGCCTCTGCCGCCGGATTGACGAAAACCATGTGGCTATGCTCATCAATGGTGATAATCGCGTCGGAAGCTGTCTCTGCGAGGGTGCGAAAGCGATTTTCACTTTCACGTAAGGCAGTCTCCGCCTGTTTGCGTTCGGTGATGTCGTAGGCCGTGGCGGTGGCAACCTGTCTGCCCTGATAGCTGATAAACTCGCCGGCATTGAAGGCAACCCATCGCTCTTCGCCGTTGCGGGTGTGGATTTTGTATTCGAGAGTGGTCGTCACCGGCACGCCTTGTTGACGCTCCAGCCAGCGCCGGTTGGCAGTCTCTTCGTATTCGGAGTCTATGATGTCCCACGGACTCAATTGTAAGAGTTCTTCCGGCGCATAGCCGGTGATGATGGTGGCTGCCGGATTGACATAAACGAAATGCCTTTTGTCATAGAGCATAATCGCGCCGGGCGAGCTTTCGGCGACGACGCGAAACCGCGCTTCACTGTCGCGCAAGGCCTCTTCCGCCAGTTTGCGGTCGGTAATGTCAAAGAGGGTCTCTTCAATCAAGGTCGTTTCGTCACTATCGCCGGGGATAAAAGCGGCGTTGACCAGTACCCAGACCGCCGCGCCATCGCTCTTCCGCAGGCACAGTTCGTGATTGGTAAGATGTCCCTGCTCGCGCAACAACGCCGTATAATCATCACGTTCCGCCGGCGTGAAGAAAAGGTCGAAGGCAGTTAAGGCGAGAATCTCTTGCCGCGAGGTAAAGCCGAAGATTTGCGCGTAAGCATCGTTAATCTCCAGAATCCGTCCGCTCAACGCGCCGCGATAAACGCCGGCAAGATTTCTCTCAAACAAGGTGCGATAACGCTGCTCGGATTCGCGCAAGGCCTCTTCCGCCAGTTTGCGCTCGGTGATGTCGGTCAGCGTTCCGACGATGCCAATAATGTCACCGGCTTCGTTGCGTTCGGGAAGCGCCTGCCCGTAGACCCAGACGATGCTGCCGTCAGGACGTTTGAGGCGGTGTTCGTCCTTCATCACCTGTCCGGCTTGGATGGCTTGGCTTGCCTTCTTTTTAAGTTTTTCACGATCATCAGGAGGGATAATACTGAACCAATTCAATTCACTGATCTCTTCCGTTTTCAGACCGGTAATTTCACAGCATTGTTCATTGAAATAGAGACCTCTGCCATCCAAATCACAACGGAAAATTCCGGCCGGCGAACTCTTCGCCAGATTTTGAAAACGCCTTTCCGATTGCTTGAGGGCTTCTTCCGCCAGCTTGCGTTCGGTAATATCGCTGAGGGTGCCAACGTAACCGATGATCTCTCCGGCGGCATTGCGTTCGGGACCGGCTTGATTGTAGACCCAGACAATGTCGCCGTCGGGTCTGCGAACGCGATATTCGTCTTTGAACCCGGCGCCTTTGGCAGCCGCGTCAGCCGCTTTCGCCATGACAGCTTTGAAGTCGTCAGGATGGATCGGTTTCATCCAGCCATGACCATAAGCGGCGGTTTTGCCAACCCCGGCGATTTCACTCCAACGGTTATTGACGTACAAACAATTGCCGTCATTATCAAGGCGATAGATGCCAACCGGCGAATTGTTCGCCAGACTTTGAAAGCGTTCTTCGGAATCTTTGAGAGCTTTTTCCGCCTTGACGCGCCCGGTGATGTCATTGCCGGTAATCAGCAGACAAGGTTCGCCGCCGATGGTGATTGGCTCCGTTGAAACCAGCGCATAATAAGGGACGCCGGATTTACTGCTGACCTTTAATTGCACATCGCGCAGCGTCGGATTATGCAGAAACAAGCGGATGAGTTTGTCGTTCTCTTCTTCATCCGCCCAGAAACGCACCTCAAAGATGGAGCGCCCGATCAATTCTTCCCGGCTATACTCCATTGTGGTTAAGACCATCTCATTGAGATAGAGATAGCGATGGTCATTGAGACTGACAATGCCAATGGCGTGAGGACTGAGATTGACCGCTTTCGAGAATTTTTCCTCGCTTTCGCGTAACGCATCATCGGCTCGCTTGCGCCAGGTGATGTCTTCGCAAACGATGAGAATTGCTGACTCTCGATTCGGCGTTTTGATAGCGCGGGCGGTTTCGCTAACCCAGATGGTTTCGCCATCCTTGCGGCGTTTGCGAATCTCGCATTGCGAAATTTGCGACCCTGCCTGAATACATTCAGCCAGTTGCCGACGAACGGCGGCGCGGTCATCTTCGTGAAAGAGCCTGAAAACGCTTTCGCCGGTCAACTCTAGTGCGCGATAACCGAGTTGTTGAGCGCCCGGTTCATTAACGGAAAGCATTGTGCCATCGGCGGCGACTGTGAAGACCATCAGCGGATTGTTTTCATAAAGGATACGATAGCGTTCTTCACTTTCGCGGAGATGTTCTTCGGCGAGCTTGCTGTCGGTGATGTCGCGGACGATTGCCAACGCTTCTTCAGCGCCATTGGCAACAATCCGCGCTTCGTAACATCGCATACTATCACCGGCAGGCAACTCATATTCAAGAGTTTGCAAGGTCTCGGTTTCCAGGGCGCGATGGAGGCAAGCGACAGTTTGCGCTGCCAACTCTGCGGGTAAAATGTCGTAGACGGTTTTGCCAATCAGTTTATCCGGGGTTGTCACCAACGCCGCCGGATTTCCACCTCTGTAGGCTAAATAAACACCCTCTCTGTTCATGCGAAAGAGCAGGTCAGGTATGGCGTCAAGCAGGGTCTGGACGTTGACTTTACTTTTGAGAAGTTCATAACCAATCTGTTTGCGTTCTTCGATCTCGTTTTCCAGATTGCTATTAACTTCTGTCAATTTCATCTCCAGAAGTTTTCGTTTGGTAATATCGCGTTGAGTTCCCCAGGCGCGATGCAAAGCCCCATCTTTGATAACGCCGCAGAGGTTGTTCAAAAAGTATTTTGGCTTGCCGTCTCTGTCCACTTCATGAGACTCAACATCCGTCAACCGATACCCGGCGCGGATGAAAGCGCGGAGATATTCGACATTATGTGGGCCCGAAGCAGGCATCACCGTGTACAGCTTCGCGCCAATCAGTTCCGAGGCGCTCGTAAAGCCATACATCTGCGCCAAGGTATCATTAGATTGAGCCAGCCGGGTGGTATTGACATAGGCGGCAATCTGCTCATCTTCAGGAAGGGTTGTTGGGATGGGTCTAGCGGCTTCCATCAGATAGATGCCTTCGGCGCTTTGTTCAACAAAGGCGCGATAGCTCTCTTCAATTCGCCCCCGCTGTTCAATCTCTTTGCGAAGTTCGTCATTAATGAGTAGAAATTCCTCTTCTTTGTGCGCCAGTCTCTCTACCGCCTGCTGACGCGCTGTTTCGGTTTGCTGCAAAACAGCAAGCAACCGACGAGCCTCTTCAAGCTCTGTGAGGAGTTCTTCTCTGGTCTTTGCGCTATCGCTCATGTCCTACACTTACACGGGAACCCACATTTGCAATCGAGCCTGGGGGCATCGAAGTTGAGCAACATCTGAGAAGCTTTTGCTCGGCTTTACTGCTGTGACTGTATAGTACACAGTTTATAGCGGTCGGTGTTGAGAATCAATCGTTCAATTCATTTCTGACGGAATGCGGGTTCTTGATGTCTACGGGCGGCACGTTGAAATTGATTATCGAACTTACGGGCGAACGGCATAAAGCGGTGTTTCTGTTTATACCTTTCGGTCTGTCGCATCGTATTAAAGCCGCAAGCCGTAAAGATTCTTTCAACAAAGGGAAAGAGCAGGTGAGCCGGGTGAAAATCAAGGTACGCTATTTGTACAGTTGAGGGGCAGCGCGGCGCAATCAGCAGCAGGCGCACGGTTGCCGCTTCCAGTTGGCGACACTCTTCCGCATAAGCGACAAGCTCACCTATCTCTGCGTCTGAGCCGCAATGAACAATCAACCACAAAGGCGGTTCGGCGGTTTTCAGTGATGCCAGAATTTCCGCTTCGGCGGCAGTCAATTGCCGGGGCGGGTCTGTGAGGCGTAGGGGTTCCATCCGGTCGGAGCAGCAATGCAGAAATTCCTGATGTTCGGCTTCGAGGTCTTCAAGCGCGTAAGTCGTCTTGAAATGCGGCGATTTGCCGACCAGCAGTTGGCTATAAACATCCCAGCGCAGCAACCGCGCCACATAATAAAGGTCGGTCTGCTTCGGGAAATCGAAGTCACAAAATTCGCTGACAATACCGGCAGGAAAGGCATCAAGGTAAAGCGCCCGTGGTTGATAAGCGTCGAAGAGGTCACGGAGCCATTGACGATAAGCGGCAAAATTGGAAGCGCAAGGCGCGGGAATCTTTAGTACCTCGACATCGCCGGTAACGCGCTTATCACCGGCGAAATCAGAGGCAGTTAAAATAATAGATGTTTCTTCAATGCGAAGCGTGTGCAAAACGGCTCGCGCCCGCGTCAGGTGTCCGAGTCCGCCGCCTGCTGCATAGTAGAAAATCATCGTCCCCGCGCCAGAAGTTCCGTCAGAATGAGCAGGCGTTCCGCCGTTGGTATATCGTTCATCAGCAGCACGCCATACGCTCCCGAAAAGATGTTGGTATTGCTTTCGTATTGCAGCACATCGGCGGCGGTTTCAATCTTCACCTTGCCGCGCTCGCGGTAGAATTTCACCTTGCCGATTTCGGCGTCCTCGCGCAATGCTTTCACGCGGTCGGGTTCGCCCGGTTTCAGCACAAATGCGCTGTTCATCTCTTCGTTATTGGCAATCTTGATTTTGCTGTCCACCCATTTCACTTTCCAGAGCAGCCTGCCGTCCATCGCTTTCAATTTGAACGAGTCGGCGGCGGCTTTGATTTCGGCGATGATGCGGAAGTCTTCTGCCTCATATTTGCGCTTGCCTTTGGCGTTGCTTGTGCCGCGTAAAATGCCGGTCTGCCCGTTCAAAGAAAAATCAACTTTCGGGTCGTTGCCGGTCAGGTCAATTTCGGCGACCGGCTTTTCATCCGGCGTTTTAATTTTAATCTTCTGTTTTACGTCCGCCGTTGAAACCGCTGTTGTCGTCGGCTCTGCCGGTTTCTCGGGGCGTGAAGCTGAATCGGCGCAGGCGGAGAAGAGCAAAACCGCGAACGCCAGCAAGACAGCCGTTTGGTTCTGTAGCGGCAAGGAAAGTCTGGTTATGGCTTTACGCTGCATGGTTTCATTCTCCCGACTGACGAAGCAGATTGCTGGTAGCTGCATTGTCGCCTTTCCGGCGCTCGGTTTCAAGAAAAACCTTGAGGTAAGCCGCCGCTTCGTTGTCGTGCGTTAGCGATTGGCGCACCAGCAGGCGGCACTTGTCGCCCAGACTCTGCAATTCATCAAGGCTGACGGTAGCGGCACGTTCCAAAGCCTTGTGACATTCAGGCGCGTCACCGGGATAAAAGAGAAAGCCATGCTCGCCATCGCGCAAGACATCTGCCATGCCGCCCGCCGTTGATGACAGCAACGGAATGCCAAGCGCAGCAGCTTCGAGCATGACATTTGGCATCCCGTCATAAAACGACGCAATCACCACGAGGTCGCAAGCCGCATAATGGCGTAGCAAATCGTAGCGGTCAGTGAAGGGAAAGATGCTGTAAGCGAGTTCGCCGTCATGCGCTTCTAAAAATTGCTGCACCTCGTCGTCGAGTTCGCCGACAAAGAGCAGCTGAAATTGCTCGGCATAGCCCGAAGTCAGCAGGGTTTCCAGAAAAAAGACGCCGCCTTTCTTCTGCTTGATATGCCCGAACATTCCCAGTACCCGGCGATTCTCTGAAACTGCTTCCTGTCGCCACTGTCGCGCCTTCTTGCGATGCGACGGTAACAACTGCCACTTGCTTGTATCAATGCCATTTGGAACCCAAATGGTACGGACATCGGGAAGCAGAGCCTTGATCTTTTCTTCTTTATGACGACTGACGACACAGACCCGCGCCGATTTCTCTAACGCTTGGCGCAAAATGTCGGTGCGGCGCGGTGTGAAGATGGAGACATCGAAATCGTTGCCGCGCAGCAGCGTCACCAAGGGCGCATCAAGCCACGCGGCATAGACCGGCGCTGCCGTAAGCGGCAAAAGCCCGCCGAAAGCGACGACGTGCGAATAGAGATTTTTTTCCCGCGCCAGGAGATTCCACAGCCGGTTTAAGGTGTCAGCTTCGTCGTTTGCCACCGGGCAGATGAAATCGCGCCCGTGCTGTTTTGTCTCGATGCGCCAATCCGTAGCACGACGCGACAGATGGGCAAGGTCAACCGTCACTCCGGCGCAACGCAGCGCATGAACGATGCGGTCACAGGACTCCGCCATACCGCCGCGACTTGGATAGTAGTTTTCTGTCAGCCACAGCAGATGCAGATTTACGGTACGAATTGGTTCAATCATGAGAGTAAATAAGTACCTGCACCAGTACGCCACTAGGAAGAAAACCAAAAAAACCGGCGCGGGTGTTAGAGTACAAACTTTAGTTTGGTCGTAGATTCAAAGATAGATCCATAGCGATTCCGGCGAAAGCGTATAGGCACAATGAGCCGGGCGAGGTTCGGAAGAAACCATCCGGTTTGCCTATCAGCCTACGACCAAACTAAAGTTTGTACTCTAACACCTGTTGGCAAAGGTGTCTGTCCCTTTGCGTAAGCTGAGTTATTCAATAGATTTCTCTTCGATAATCTCTACGTCAACAATCTCGTCGTCTATCTCTTCTTTACCATTGGTCGCTTCGGCAAGCGCGGCAAGCAACCGCCGTCGCTCAAGCGGTTTGAAGGCATGACGCTCCATTAAAATTTTGTAGAGCAATTCTTCATCGCGGTTAGTGCGCGGCGCAATCAAGCAGATGCCAAGAATGTAGAGCGCCAACGCTGCGAATGCCAGATAGCCGGTCGCCGGAGCAAAAGCGTCAAATTCCAATGCGCCAAGCGTCGCCGTTTGAATCAACTTTTGAAAAATGTATTTTGCCCATGATTCCGATGGCGCAAATAAATCAGCAAGCACAAGGTACTTCAACAGAAACGAAATGCCGAGAACGATAGAGAGACTTTTGGCAAGGCGCACCGGGTTAAAGACGAGAAAGAGATTATTCAAAAAGATGAGAAAGTAGAAGAGATTGAAACAGAAGTTGAACAAGCCGCGCTCCGGCGTCACCAGATTGAAAATCTGCGCCGTGGCGAAATAGAGGCTAACGAGATAGATTGCGCCGCTCAGATTATCGGTAAGCCCAAGCCGTTCGCCGACGTGCCGACTGATTTCAATAACGCCGCCGCGCACAAACAAAAGCATGACGAATGCGCCTAAAATCAAAGCGATGAGTTGCGGTTTAAGGAAACGCAATTCTTCCGATTCGGCGGCAAAGCGCATACCGCCGAGCATCGCCACCGTCAGGAAGAGCAAGGGCGTCAGAATAAATTTCACGACATCTGTGGTGGCGGGCTTTTGCAGTTTCATTCTACTTTGCTTTCTTAAACCAGTTCAGCGGGTTGAAGTCGGAAGGCGTGACTTCCAAGCCGTCTTTGAGTCGGGCGCGTAAGGCATCGGCGCTGCGAATATCGAAATCGGCGCGGTCAATCTCAAAGATGCGATTCGGCGCAACCGCTAAACATCGCTCAACGGCGGCGAGCCCCAGCTTAAACATTTCGTCATCATCGGAGACGCTGCCGCGCCCCTGTAGATAATAGCTGTAGGCGATATAGAATTGCGTCGTCGCGTCCTGTTGCGCCGGGTCTGCGAGTTTGAATTGTTCAACAGCCGGTAGATATTGCGTGGCGTTGAAAAGTTTTAGCCCTTCGTTGAAGTTCTCCTGTTTGATGCTGTAGACATTGGCTTCGACGGCTGCCTGGGTCTTAATCTCTTCGAGGCTGCGCGGTTGTTTGACGTAGAGCCACGCAATGACAAGGCTGTAAAGCAGAGCAAGGACAATTCCGGTTGTCTGAACGATTTTCTTCACGCTTATCAAGCGTAGCATACGGGAATTGCGATGTCAGTCAGCAGCAAAGCAAACTTGCGAAACAAAGAAAGGCTCTTCACTGAAAGCGCATACGTCTACATCCGCCTGGTGTGATGCGGACGTGGACGTATGCGCTCCCGGTAAATATCTTCGCGCTCCGGTTCTTGCTTCATGGGCGCTAGACTTGTGATTGCGGGTACAGTACTCTTCACTGTTAAAGAAAGGCTGTTTCCGCCTCGTGTCCAACGACTTGTTAGCCGCGCTATCATCCGTAGGGAAAACAGTTCGCCTTCGTCCAACGTGGCGGGAAACGCAGAGCGTCTTGCTCCTTTTCCATCGCAAACGCCGCCTTGAAATATCTTTCAAAAGTAGCTAACGACCAGGTTCGACGGTCCTTGTTGAATCGAACGACATCGGCTGCGCCGGTTCCGGTGCAACCGCTAGTTGGGCGACGATGCGCCGCCAGACTGCCTTATCAGCAGAGCCCCTGCGCCGATAAGCCATACTGGCAGGGTGTAGGCAGCAATGCGTTCCATACCTCCAACACCCAGACCCAGTCCGTAGCCCTGGGGGAATAGCCCCGTCGCCGCCAGCCCCAGCGCCCCGAGCAAGATCGAGATTCTTGAGAACAAACCCCATCGCGTCCTATGGCGGGCTGCGCAACCAAAGACAATCATTGCCGTATTTCCTGTGATGAACTGCGTCGCGGCGCTGATCACGTGCGCCCCATGATTAACATCCTCTGGAAACGCCCCGACACCTACCATCCCCAACGCCGTAATCCCCAGCAACATCCCGATCCAGGCGCTCGTTCGACCGTGATCAAGCGCAGGTCGTGCCAATACCGTACCCAGCGCGATGATCACGCCCTGTAGCGCGAACGACACATTCATAACGACATACCATGGCGAACACACGAACGCCCCGGAGCCGGCATACACCCCGCACGTCGTATTGCCCAAGTCGCTGATGTAGTTGGTTGCGAGGCTGTAGGGGGTCGTCCAGCGCGACTGGACCACGATCTGAGCGATGAAGAACTGGATCGCGCACATCCACACGATACCCGCACTCGCCAATCGCCACCCATGGGCGACGGCCACTGTGCGTCCTGATACCGTGGTCTTGTTCATAACCAACTCACCCAAGCCGCCCAACGCCCCGCGTGACTGGGAGCGCGGAGTGAACTGGCTTTCATGCGAGTGCTTGTTCGTGCGCTCTGGTTCAATGAGTTGTTAGGCGTCGACCTGTCCAGACGGTTGTTTACTCCCAATCCTTTTTCAGCATCAGCTCGTCTATCCTGTAGGCGTGAAGCATCTCATGCATCAACAGGTGTCTGAACATTATATACACCGAGTAGTGGCTGAACGCCTCATGCTCGGCGGTCCGCTGCCAATCCTCTGCGGATAGCTCCTTCAACCGCTTAACGACCAATGCCCGCTCCCGCACGTACAGGTCCAGCGCTTCGTCCAGATCAACGCTCAGTAGTGAGCCGGCCTCCTCGTCTGGTGATGGTTCCATAGACTTTATTTTGGGGAACGGGTCAGAGAGCATCAACTCCAGACGTGAGAGGAATGCCGCGTGCCCGCTAGATATGTGGCAGGCATGCTCGTGAGCGGACCACTTGTTCGGCGCAGGGCGGCGCTTGAGGTTCTGAGGCGGCACCTCGCGGACGAGGCCAATGATAATGCCGGGTGCGGCTTCTAAAGTAGCTATCAATGTTTGCGTATTCATAATCTCCTCCGAGTCGCGGACAGCAAAGCCGCCTAACCCAAAGCTCACCCGCCGCCGGAAGCGCAGCGAGGAGGAACGACGAGCGAAGCTGTAGGCGGTTGGGTGCATGCCGTTGTTAGATTTCGCGTTGAGTTTTAACAGCTCAACACTAGAATTACTACTCTTCAACCCCTTACGATTCTTTGACGTAATTCTGTCCAATTCGATTATGTCTTGCTCCGCTTTCTCAAAAAGCTCTGTGCGGGAACATAGACTGACATTCAACAAGTCTGCCTCAACATAGGCATAAACCAGATACCTCTTTCCAAGTTCAAAGGGATAGACGCACGATGTGAAATAGCAAGGGTCTTGCTCAGTGCAATCTCCCTGAACGACATAATTTTTCGATGTCAGGATGATTTCATTTGTAACTTCACCCTTCCACACCTTTTCAACTCTAAATTTCAATCCTGCCCTATTTCTTTCCACAGCTTCGCCAGAGAAAACAATGAATGAGCTACGAAGCTCTTTAGCAACCGCCGCCCTAAATTTCTTTTCCGTATCATAGACCTCGCGGCGACACCAGCAGGCTAACGTAGCCTCAGAGCAAGCAAGGACAAGGACGAAAGAGATGGAAGCTAATACTATGTATTTCATAAGACCTCACATTTCAAGAAGAAATCTAATATGTGATTCTCTAGTTTCTGTATAACTCCCCGACGTGGGCAGGCTGTCAGCGCCTCGGCGCGTCAACCGCTTCTCTTTTTCGTGACCGCTTGATGTTGCCAAGACCTCGCGCCTCGTTCTTTATCCTTATTGCTGAGAAAGGCGATCAAGCATCAGCGAAACTAGAATGTTATGACTATTTAGCGCCGCCAGAACGAGATTCCCGGAAGCTGTAAAAATGCGCTTTCCATCATATTCCCAGCCCCAACTGCTTGACAAGTTTTTTCTGCCAGCTTATGTTCATCCTTCTGTATATCATGCTAAAAAACAGAATATACAGCGTTAAGATAATTCTCCATGCTCCATATTCCGCCAGCCTTGCTGACACAATTTGAAGCGCTGCTACGGGACAAAGCGATTGCCAAACCTGAGCAGTCGGTTTATCTAAAATGGCTGCGCTATTATCTGGATTTTTGTCAGAAGTACCATTAACCATGCATAAGCGATTTACTATTGAAGAGCATGTGCGCTGGTCGGACATAGACCGCGCCGGGATTATTTATTACGGGCAGTTTCTGAGATTCTTTGAGATTGCCGAAACCGAGCTATTTCGCGCCGTCGGGTTGTCGTATTCGGAAGTCTTTGATCGGTTGGATATATGGCTGCCGCGAGTGCAGATTCACTTCGATTTCAAGAAGCCTTTGCTGCTAGATGATTTGATTGAGGTGTCG
>Ga0187894_10003694_pt1 | contig 16902 bp, 12 predicted proteins | sample GBC1701081metaG_FD_136650 | JGI IMG/M metagenome (GOLD analysis project Ga0187894, IMG submission 136650) | White microbial mat communities from a lava cave in the Kipuka Kanohina Cave System on the Island of Hawaii, USA - GBC170108-1 metaG ...
CGCAAGATCACCGCCCAACTGCGCTCGGAAGGGCGGTTGGTCAACCACAAGGCGGTGGCGCGGCATATGCAGGTCATGGGCTTACGTGCCATCTATCCCGGACCGAACCTGAGCCACCGCGCGCAGCAGCACGCCGTCTACCCCTATTTGCTGCGCGGCTTGAAGCTCGATCAGCCCAATCAGGTGTGGGGCGTGGACATCACCTACATCCGCCTGCGCTCCGGTTGGATGTACCGGTTCGCGGTGCTGGACTGGTTCTCGCGTTTCGTCGTCAGTTGGACGCTCGACCTGACGCTGGAGATGGGTTTTGTGCTGGAAGCGATGCGCGCGGCACTGGCAACTGCCACGCCCGCCATCTGCAACAGTGACCAGGGCAGTCACTTCACCAGCCCGCAGTACATCGCGCTGTTTCAGGATACCCCGGTGCAGATCAGCATGAACAGCAAGGGGCGTGCGCTGGACAACATCTTCACCGAGCGACTGTGGCGCACGGTCAAATACGAGGAGGTCTATTTGAAGGATTACGCTTCACCCCGTGAGGCACGCGCCGGTCTCAGCGACTATCTGGACTTCTACAACTACCGGCGCGTGCATCAAGCGCTCGATTACCAAACACCCGCTCAAATCTATTTCAGGAAAGGAGATCCATCCACTGATCAAATGGCACTTTTACTGTCTTGACAATGGGGTACGCCCTAGTCCGATTACAGCGGATTTGGTTGGCCGCCCGTTGCCATATTATATGGCAATGTGGGAAGTGCGTGCCAATACTGATGGTGTCTACGTGGCGGCGACACGGCGCAATCCACTGATCGAAACGAGTGGGCAAACGTACTATCACAACAACCAACCGCCACCGGATGTTGACAGTGACGAACCAGCGATTATCTACCGGACGTATGGGCGTGGGCGGGTGATTTACTGCGCGGCGTTGCCGGAAAACAATTATGCGCGCCTCGGCCACGAACCATACCGCAGGCTGATCGCCAATATGGTGGCATGGGCCGCCAGGGTACTGCCGCCTATACGTGCGGAAGGACTTCTGAACACGGAAATTATCGTCAATCGACTAAGAAAGGACTGGATTGTGCATCTGGTGACAGGCTTTCCGCAGCGTGCCGCGCGGTTCGGCCAGCATCGCACGTCCGATACGATTGAAGAAATCGTCAGTATACCGAATGTCCAACTCAGCCTTCCTTCGACTGTCACCGCAGTCTACCGTATTCCAAGTGGCGAGGCGCTTCCGGTTGTCCACCTGGTGTCAGATGCCAGGATTACAATCCCAAACCTTGAGGATTGGGAAACCCTTCGACTTGTTGGGGATTTTGAATAGTGGGGCCAGCACATTGAATTCATAGGATCAAGAAATAGAGTGGAAGGAGGATTCGAGCTATACATAAAATCGAGATCATGTCAGCAAGACTATCGAGAGTATTTAGAGGAGGATAGCTAAAATGCGACACAAACTTTTCAATCGAATTTTAATTGTGCTTCTACTTTTGGCGGCGGTTCTGGGCGTCGCTTCGGTCAGCGCGCAGGACGACAATCACCTGCTGTTCCTCTACTGGGATAATGGGCCAGGGGCCCGCCCGGGATGGGAAAAACTCATCGCGGGCTTTAACGAGGCCAACCCGAATATTACCGTTGAACTGCGCGGTATACAGGGTAGGAACTGGACAGAGTATCTGAATGGAATTGCCACTACGGTTGCAGGTGGCGATAAGCCTGACTTGATGTACGTGGGCGGTTTTCCTCAACTGCTCGTTGAACTGGATTTGGTTATTCCGCTGGATGATTATATTGCACGCGATGCAGATGAACTGAAGGATTACCTGGCCGATGTGCCCCCCGTGATGATGCAGGCACTACAAGTTAACGGCCAACAGGTTATGCTGCCGTATAGCTGGAACAACATGGTCATCTACTATAATACGGCGCGCTTTGAGGAGGCCGGACTGGAGCCACCTGCCGAAAATTGGACGTGCGACGATTTCCTGGAGACCGCACAGGCACTAACCGATAACGAAGGCAATGACGGGACAACACCTCGTTATGGATTTGCATGGAACAATGTGGAAATCTTTACGGGAGTTACACCCTGGATTTTTGCCAACGGGGGAAACATCGTCAGTGAAGATTACTGTCAAGCCACATTTGACACGCCGCAGGTGAGGGATGCCCTGCAATTCCTGTACGACCTGATCTACACATACGAAGTCGCTCCTGCACCCGCCAGCGGCGCTGACCTCTTCACGTTGTTCAAGAGTGGTGATATTGCCATGTTCGGCGCAGGGCGTTGGCCGCTGACCAACTTTGTGCCGTCGAACTTCACCGACTTCGACATCCAGTATTGGCCGGGAAATCCCAATCGCTTGACCGAATTTGGCGTTGACGGCTTCCCGATCCTTAAGACCAGCCAGAATCCCGAAGGGGCCTAGACTCTCATCAAGTACCTGACCAGCAAAGAGGTTGAAGATGGGTTGGTCGGTACGGTGGACTCGCCGAGTTCGAACATCCCGGTTCGCCGCAGTTCAGCCGAATTGATGAAAGATTTCCCGCCCTCCAATTCGGCTATCTTCTTTGAATCGCTGGAAAGCAATGCGCATGGCGACCCAGTGCCGAGCAAATTTAACCAGATGGAAGAAATCGTTGTGCGCTACACCAGCTCCATTTTTGCTGATGAAATGAGTGTCGAGGATGGGGCGAGAGCCGCTCAGGAGGAATTGAGCAACATTATCTCGTGCAACTAAACGCCCCCACTTGTTTTTGAGGTGAGAGGCACTATCGAAGTGCCTCTCATTTCTTCTATAATGTTTGTAACACGTATCAAGATAGGTAGGATTGTGACGACACTTCAAGCGACAAGTACGCTGAAACGACGCGAAGCGATCACTGCGTACACATTTTTGCTTCCGACCATGGTTGGTTTTCTGATATTTGTCTTAGGACCCATGCTGGCAGCGATTGGCCTGAGCTTCTTTGACTGGAATTTGCTTTCCCCACCAAAGTTTGTTGGACTTGAAAATTACGCCACGTTAATAAGTGACCGACGTTTAGGCATAATTTATCTGGCAACCAGCAAAATCGCAGTTGTGGTTATCGTCGTTAATATTCTGCTAGGGCTGGCGATTGCGGTGCTGCTTGATCGTAAAATGCCCGCGTTTTTGCGGCAGTTTTTCCGCCTCAGTTATTTTTTTCCGATAGTGATCTCGGCTTCGGCGGTCGCGCTGATCTGGTCATTTCTAATGAACAAGGATTTAGGACTCATCAATTTTTATCTGGGGAAATTAGGGATAGACAAAATCCCCTGGCTGAATTCCAGCGCGTGGTCGCCTATCTCGATTGCGATCACAACGATCTGGCACGATCTAGGGTTCAACGTACTGGTATTCCTCGGCGGGTTGCAGTCTATCCCGCATGATTATTATGAAGCGGCGGAAGTGGACGGCGCAAATAGCTGGACACGCTTTACTCGTATCACGCTGCCGCTGCTTTCCCCGACGACGTTCTTTCTGACCGTGATTAATCTCGTTAACGCGTTGCAAATCTTCGCGCAGTCATATGTGCTGACGAGGGGTGGCCCCGGCGATAGTTCGCGCACAGTCGTGATGTATCTCTACGAGCAGGGCTTCCACTTTTTCAGTATGGGCTATGCTTCGACGGTGGCGCTATCGTTGTTCGTAGTGATCGCGATTTTGACGTTTATCCAATTCCGACTCAGCCGCCGATGGGTTTTCTATGAATAGACCGGAGCTAATGACATCATTGGTTCCCGCCGATTCATACGATCACACCCAGAAAGCGAATAAAAGGGTGGGGCAAGTCTATTCGTTGGGATCAAATCATCTCAATTGGTTTGTTGATGATCGGCGCTTTGCTGATGATCGCTCCAGTGATTTGGATTATTGAGTCCGCCTTTGGGCAAGACGCGACGGCTTACAAACTGCCTCCGACATGGTGGCCTGTTAACCCATCGCTGGACAATTTTAACCGTGTGTTCGAACAGCTGCGGTTCGAGGTATTCATTTTTAACAGCCTGAAGGTGACGACGGCGATTACTCTCGGCCAACTTATTACGTGTTCGACAGCAGCATATGCCTTTGCTCGGCTGCACTTTCCCGGCAAAGATAAATTATTCGCAATCCTGATCTCGGCGCTATTGATTCCGTCGCAGGTGACGATTGTGCCCCTTTTTATCTTGATGCGATATCTAGGGTTATATAACACGCATTGGTCGCTCATTCTGGCGCCTCTCGTCAGTCCATTTGGAGTCTTCTTATTGCGCCAATACTTTCTCACGATTCCTAAAGAACTCGACGATGCAGTGCGCATTGATGGGGCGGGCGCTTTCACCATTTACTGGCATATCATTCTGCCGCTATCCGGGCCGGCGCTGACGACACTGGCGATTTTGACATTCATTTATTGGTGGAATGATCTGTTTACGCCACTCATTATGATTAATAAAGCGGAACTATTGACGTTGCCTCTTGGCCTGACGATTCTCCCCGGACGCTACGGCGCAGCAGCGCTTGGCAATGTGGCAGCGGGAATTACAATTGCGATTGTTCCGGTCATTATCGTTTTTCTGATTTTGCAGCGCTATATCATCCGTAGTTTCGCGACGACAGGACTAAAAGGTTGATAAACACCATTTTTTACACACCGATTGGGCGCGCTATTCGGGTCTTCTGGGATGATATGCCGATGTGGGTATTCGGTAATATTATTTTGGCAATTAGCCTCCTGCCGAGTGTAATTGCTTTGATCTCCGGCCAAACCGGATTGGCGATTGTGTTCAGCATTTTTGCTTTATTAACACTGGCAGGATTAGCGCAGATACTTGTGAAACCTCTGAACAGTGGTGTTCCACAGTGGTCGGATATGCGTAAGGGAAATTACAAGCCAGCAGTTTCAGCATGGCTGGCGCTATCCACAATCGCGTCATTATTCGCCTTTCCCGGTTTGGCGGTACAGTCGGTTTTAGCTGTGCTGGCGCTGATTTTGTCGCCAATACTTCTTTGCCTGCCCTGCATGTACCCGACGACGATTCGCCTAGCGTGGCGGAACGCACTGGTGATCGCGATTCACTACCCCTTCATCGCGCTGGGTTTTCCGGCTTTAGGATTCATTTTCTCCTGGCTAGTCGTTCTGACGCGCGGCGCACTCTTTTTAGTGCTTCCCACCTTGTGGTTGGCGATTGTGCTGGTCAGCCTGCAAGAAATCGCAAAGGAACTGCAAAATCAAAATTCATTCGAAAGTTGGGCCGAAAAGTAAAGTAGAGACGAGTTGAAACAATGAATCCGAACCGTGAAATCGGCTTGGACAGAGGAGAGTACCGCTTTTCTCGGTAGCATTACTTGTGAAGTTTGGTAGTGGTCACATATTAAGTGATGTAGCCATGCGCCGATTGTGTTCGATGATATGCGAGAGTGTCAAGCAATAATGGATGTCATCCGATTTCGAGAAGAACAACGTTTTGCGAGGGGAAAGTTCATATGGCGCGGTATGTGGAAATGTTTCGTTTCTCGGCTTCAAACTTGACTGATTACGGTTCACATTAAACCGCTTGGATTCAGGGTCATAAGTGATTCGTGTCTGTTCACTGCTGACGTGCTCGGAAAGCATGGAGATATAGGTATTTGCAGCAGTAGAAGGTCACCTGCAAGAGGGTAGACGCTTGGATATGAATCCAATCTGGTAAGACATCGCATAGTTGTGAATCACAACAACGGTTCATAGGAGTTGTCCATGACCCTTCAATTTGGGTTGGTTTTGCCGCCTGGGCCACCAAAGGGTGCAATTGATCGCTATCTTACTGATCTTGATCGCCAAATGCCACAAATACAGAGTCTTTTCTCAGCATTATGGATGACAGATCATTTCTTCTGGGATCAAGAACCGACTTACGAAGCCTGGACACTGCTCTCCTTCATAGCAGCACGATATCAACTCGAATTCGGCCCAATTGTCCTATCTCAGAGCTATCGCAACCCGGCCTTGCTTGCAAAAATGGCAGCTACCCTTCAAAATCTTAGCAGCGGTCGGTTAATAATGGCTGTTGGCGCAGGTTGGAAAGAAGATGAATATCGTGCCTATAATTACCCTTTTCCTCCGCTCCTCACCCGTCTGGAAGAACTACGCGATACACTTGAAATATTGAAGCGAATGTGGACTGAACCTGGAAAGGTGTCCTACCAGGGCAAACATTATAGCGTTCAGGACGCCTATTGTGAGCCAAAACCCAATCCTGTGCCACCGATTATCGTAGGTGGCGGTGGACCGACTACTCTAATGCTCGCAGCACAATATGCAAATTGGTGGAACCTCTACGATGCCAATTGGGCCAAATATAGTGCTAGGTTGGATACTTTGAGGGAATATTGTGCCAAGATTGATCGTGATTACAAAACACTCCGCCTGACGTGGTTCGGGCATATGGTTCTTGGAGCAACGGAAGAAGAGGCAATTGCAATGGGCAATGGCAGATGGACAAAAGACAACAGCTTTATTGGCACACCAACTCAGGTCATAGAGCAAATCAAACCTTTCATTGAAGCAGGTGTTGATTACTTTAATGTCGACATCCTCAATTATGACAATCCTGCCATATTGGATAGAGTGGCAGAAGTAATGAAAATACTGAAATAGGTCACAGTGAGTCTGTAAGTTAAGTGGTGTAAATGGCGTGTCAGACGGAGAATAGAGGAACGAGGAAAGGACACGACCATGAACGACAACCAGGATACTGCGAAACCGACGCTGCCGCACTCGTAATGATTCGGCATCGCGGGTTATTTTTTCCGCGCCGCTGTTGGCGTTATACTCCTGCCAGATCGGTAGCATGAGGCAACAAACAATGACGGACCTTATGCATTTCATTGAGGAAACGCCGCTCATCGACACCCATGAGCACCTTTACAAAGAGACGCAGTTCGTCCAGCATGGCCCCGACATGCTGCAAGCCCTGTTCGATAATTATGTGGCTGCCGAGTTGATAGTGGCAGGAGCAGCGCTGGAGGCTGTGCAGAAGTTGGTCAACCGCGAGATTTTCCAGTCCCAGCCGATCACCGTTGACAGTACGACAGCCGACGTGGAGTCGCTCTGGATTAACCTTCCGGACCCTGATCTGAAGGGCCGCTTTTCGGGCGTGTTCGATGCCTGGCAGCGCTGCCAGCATACAGGCTACGGAGAGGCGGTACGGCTGATTGCCCAGCGGGTTTACAGCATGGATGAGATCACGCCGGACAGCATTGAAGCGGCTGTTCCGCGCCATGCCGAACTACGCAAGCCCGGCGAGCGGTTGCGAATGCTCAGGGACATTGGGAATCTGGATCATGTGCAGGTCGATCACTTTGCGTGGCAGTGCCTCCCCGATCCCTCTGGACTGGACTTCTTTCTCTATGATATTTCCTGGCACAGCCTGTCTAACGGACAGGTGAATCCGGAAATTATCCATCGAGAGACCGGCGTTGAGGTGTCTGACCTGAACAGCTTGCAGGCAGCGATGGAGGCTATTTTCGCTCGTTATGCCGCGTGCGCCGTAGCGGTCAAGGCCCAACACGCCTACCAGCGCACCCTGTTGTGGCAAGAACGGGACCGGCTGGATGTCGAGCGCTGCCTGCAAAAGCTCCTGAGGGGCCACGATATCACGCCCGACGAGCGGGCCTGTCTTGGCGATTGGTGCTGGGCGCGCGGCGTGGACCTTGCCGCCGAGCACAACCTGCCGTTCAAAATCCACACCGGCTACTATGCCGGTTACAGTTCCATGATAATGGAACGCGTCCGTCCGGGACATCTCTGCGCCTTGGTGATGCGGTATCCTGCTACCCGTTTCGTGTTGATGCACATTGCCTACCCCTACCACGACGAAATAAGCGCGCTTGCCAAGCACTTCCCGAATGTTTACGTCGATATGTGCTGGGCGTGGAGCATCGATCCCTACAGCGCCAGTAATTTCGTGCGCCGCATGATTCACTCAGTACCGAGCCACAAGCTCTTTGCGTTTGGCGGCGACAGCTTCTGGCCCACCGCCTCCGTCGCCTACGCCATCCAGGCGCGCCAGTGGCTCAACCGGGCATTGCAAGCCGAAATCGACGACGGATTGCTAAGCGAAGCGCAGGCAATTGCGCTTGCCCGCCGTATGATGCGCACCAATCAGGAAGCGTGTTTCGATATCGAGGGTACGCGAGCCGCGATTCGGAAGGACGCGCAGCGGGCTTAGCGCGTGACACCCTTCCGCAGTGGTTTCACAGCCCAGGCAGGTCTGTTGCAGGTATTGGGTGTTCTCGTAGGGGCACGGAACCAATACTGGAACGCTCTGGATGGGCGATACCGGGTGGGAAAACCCTATAATGGTCTAGTGCCTGCGCTTATTTTGAGCCATGAGGAAGAAATGTGGTTACAGGCTTGTTGGAATGCTGCAACGGCATTAGAGGAGAAATAAATCCGAGTGGGGTAGGCCATTCGGACAACGACGACAATGATAAGACTACTGAGCCTTTCTAAAGTAGATTCGCCACCAAGACTTTTGAGGCGGGAGGAGGAAAATCTTGTACGCAGTAGGCATCGAATCCCGTCGCTCCCGCACATGTATCAAAAGAGCTGACATAATTGGTGTCGGCTTTATTGCTTTTATAGCTCTATCTTGCACATAAACCTCATTGAACCATAGATTGAATGAGGTTTCGCAATTCTCAAATGCGGCCTTATATGGATGTCTCGCATATCACCCGACCTGGCGGCGGCGCGCTCCTAATCCTTAAATGCCTTAGTCGTTTACAATCGCGGGTCAATCGGCTCACTCTCTAGCGCGAGTACCCCAAACACACACTCATGCACCTGCCGCAGCGGTTCACGCCGGACGAAACGTTCCAGCGCCTCAACACCCAGCGCGAACTCCCGTAAGGCGAGTGAGAGTTTGGCGCTCAGACCCCGCCCGCGCAGCTGCTCGATTTGTTCCGGTGCGGTGTACTCTGGCCCGTAGATAATCCGCAGATATTCTCCGCCCGGCACTAGATTGCCCGCTATCTGGATCGCCGCGATCCGTTTCGAAGGGGCTAGGAAAAGGTCAGGATTCCGCACCATGCGAGACATTAAGTGCATATAATGCGTGTAAAAGCGGTGTGCGGAGGCCAAAATGGAAAATTTAGCAGGACATTCAATCAAAGGATATGAGCTGCAAGAACGGATTGGTACCGGCGGCTTTGGTGCGGTCTATCGCGCCTATCAATCGACTATCGGGCGCGAGGTGGCAGTAAAAATCATCCTGCCGGGTTTCGCCAGCCATCCTGATTTTATACGGCGGTTTGAAACTGAAGCGCAGATTATCGCCCGGTTGGAGCATCCTTACATTACCCCTCTCTTTGATTACTGGCGTGACCCAGATGGAGCGTATCTCGTCATGCGCTGGCTGCGCGGTGGCAGCTTGCGCGATGCTTTACGGAAACAGCCTTTTGATACCGACGCGGCTGCTATGCTCCTGGATCAATTAACCTCTGCGCTATCAGTCGCGCACCGCAACAATGTGATTCACCGCGATTTGAAACCTGGCAATATCCTGTTGGATGAGGATGGCAACGCTTATCTGGCAGACTTCGGCATTGCCAAAGATATTGGCACACCAGGCAATACGGAGATCGATGCGATTGTCGGTTCGCCTGATTACCTGTCACCGGAACAGGCGCGCAGCGAACCCGTCACACCGCAGACCGACATTTATAGTCTGGGTGTCGTTCTCTATGAGATACTGACGGGCGAACATCCTTTTCCGGGGCTGTCAGCAGTTGAGCGTTTGTATAAGCACCTGAGCGATCCACTGCCCACGATCACGAGTCTATCCGATGACACGCGCGACAATATCAATGGTGTTATCCAGAAAGCCACAGCGAAGAACCCCGCCCATCGTTATGCGGACGCCCTCTCGATGGCCGCCGCCTTCCGCGAAGCCATCCAATCACAGCAGGTGCAAAATGTGGTTGAAACGCTGACCCCACGCGAACAGGAAATCCTACAGCGGGTAATTGCAGGGCAGTCCAACCGGCAAATCGCCGCTGATCTGGTGGTCACGGTTGGGACGGTGAAGTGGTATATCACCCAGATTTACCGCAAGCTGAACGTCCGCAGTCGTGTACAAGCTATCGTCCGGGCGCGGGAACTGAACCTGATTGTGAACGGTTCGACGCCCAGCACAGGGCTAGCTTTGGAGGGCATGACGGCTGTCCCAACAGATGAATTTAAACCGGAAAACCCCTATAAAGGATTGCGTGCGTTTCAAGCGGCGGATTATCGCGATTTCTTTGGGCGCGAGAAGTTGATCGACAAGCTGCTGAACCGTATGGGCGAGAAAGGCGAGATGACCCGCTTCCTGGCGGTGATCGGGCCCAGCGGCAGCGGCAAATCCAGCCTGGTGAAAGCGGGGCTGATTCCTGCGTTGTGGCGGGGCGAATTGCCGGGGTCGGAGAAATGGTTCATAGCCGAGATGCTGCCAGGGGGACACCCGCTGGACGAACTCGAAATTGCGCTGACACGAGTGGCTGTAAACCAGGCGGCGAGCTTACGTGAACAATTGGAACGCGATGAGCGCGGGCTGCTGCGAGCGGCACAGTTGATTTTGCCGGATGATGGCAGCGAAATGGTGGTTCTGATTGACCAGTTTGAGGAAGTTTTCACCCTGGTGCAAGACGAAGATGCGCGTATTCAGTTCTTGCAACTCCTGCACACCGCTGTTAACGAAGCCCGCAGCCGGGTTTGGGTGGTGATTACGCTGCGGGCGGACTTTTATGATCGCCCATTGCAATACCCCGATTTTGGTGAACTGGTGCGTAGCCGCATGGAAACGGTGCTGCCGCTTTCGGCTGATGGGCTGGAACGCGCCATCGCCCGACCAGCAGAACAGGTGGGGGTCACATTCGAGCCGGGACTGGTCGCCTCGATTGTGGCGGAGGTGAACTATCAGGCCGGGGCGCTGCCGCTGTTGCAATACGCGCTGACTGAACTTTTCGAGCGGCGCGAAGGGCGTAAGCTGACTCAAGCTGATTATCAGGAAATTGGCGGGGCGGGTGGCGCACTGGCAAAACGTGCCGAGGAAGTTTATCAGGAATTTGCAGATGAAGGAAAGGAAGCAATTCGGCAGATGTTTCTGCGCCTGGTGACGTTGGGGGAAGGCGTGTCGGATACCCGGCGGCGGGTAGGGCGGAGTGTACTGCTCGGCGTGGCAGCAGACAGCGAGGTCATGGACGAGGTGATTGACACCTTCGCCGCCTACCGGCTGCTGTCGCTGGACAATGATCCGGGCACGCGCAGCCCCACTGTTGAAGTGGCACACGAGGCGATCTTGAAAGAATGGGAACGATTACGCAACTGGATCAACGACAGCCGAGAAGAAATTCGGATGCAACAGCAGTTGGCTCATAGTGCGGAAGAATGGCTCGATGCGGGCCAAGATGTCAGCTACCTGGCAAGCGGTCTGCGCCTGGAACAATTCGAGAAGTGGGCACAAGCCACCAGCCAGGCGCTATCACCGACTGAACGCGCCTATCTGGAGTCGAGCCTGGACGAACGGGCGCGGCAAGTACAAGCGGAAGCCGAGCGCCAGCGGCGCGAGGTGCGGCTGGTACGGCGCTCGCAGAGCTTTCTACGCGGGCTGGTGGCAGTGCTGCTGCTGGCAACGCTGGGCGCATTCGGGCTAACGGGTCTGGCCGCGAATCAGAGCCAGATCGCAGAGCGCAATGCAGCCGAAGCGCAGAATGTCGCGTTGGTCGCCGGGTCGCAGGTAGCGTTAGCCACTGGCAACACCGACCAGGCCATTGCCCTTGCGCTGCAAGCAGTAACGCTTGATCCCAGTTCAGCAAGGGCGCAGACGGTCTTGAGCGCCGCCGCCTATGCGCCGGGAACCATCCGCACCTTCGTGGGGCCTAGCGGCTGGGTGAATTCGGTAGCGCTCAGTCCAGACGGGCGCACGGCGCTTTCTACCGCTGGAGACGGTAGCGTGAACCTGTGGGATGTTCAGACAGGTGAAATCATTCGCCGGTTTGAAGGTCATACTGACGCAACCAGTTCGGTAGCGTTCATGCCTGATGGGCGGACCGCAATTTCCGGTTCAGAGGATAGAACGATGATTCAATGGGATCTCCAGACAGGTGACATCATCCGGCGGTTTGAGGGCCATCCAGACGAAGTATGGTCGCTTGCCATCAGCCCGGATGGCTTGTACATTGCTTCTGGAGGTTCAGAACGCAACATCATCCTGTGGGACATCCAGACAGGTGAGATGATTCGCCACTTTGAGGGCCATACGGCTGCGATACAAAGCGTCGAGTTCAGCGCCGATGGCAGCCAGCTTCTGACCGCTTCCGCCGATACGACGGTTATCCTGTGGAATGTCGGAACAGGCCAGATGCTGCACCGTTTCGAGGATCACTTCGGTGAGGTCCGCAGCGCCGTATTCAGCCCTGACAACCGCACGATTCTCTTCGGTTCAGGCGAAGGTACGATGATTCTCTGGGACATCGCAACCGACCAGGTGATTCGCCGCTTCGACGAAGCAAGGGGTGCGGCGGTGCTGGATGTAGCCTTTAGTCCCGATGGTCGTGCTATCCTCTCCGGGGGTGTCGGCGGGATAGCCGTTTGGAATATCGAAACCGCACAGCCCATCAGCCGCCTGCGGGGACACGCCGGGATTGTGAGTTCTATCGTTTTCAGCCCTGATGGACGAACCGCACTTAGCAGTGCTGGGGATGGCACCTTACGCCTGTGGGACCTGGAAAATGGTCAGATCATACGGCGTTTTGACAGCCAGGGCCCCTACTGGACAGCTTTAGCTGCCAGTCTGGATGGTCAGAGGGCGCTTGTCGGCTGGTTCTCCGATCCCGGCTCAGAGGTGATTCTGTGGGATGTCAACAGCGATCAGGAAATTCGCCGTTACGACACGGATGAATCCATCACTGCCATCGCGTTTTCCCCGGATGGACAGACGGCTCTCTTCGGCGCTGATCGCGGCGAGTCGCCCAGCGACATGATTTTGTGGGATGTCAACACGGGTGAGGAAATTCGCCGTTTTACCGGGAATCCCGCTGGCATATCCAGCGTCGCCTTCAGCCCGGATGGTCGTACTGCTGTCTCCTCGGGCTTCGGAGGTGCGATGATCCTGTGGGACGTGGCGACCGGACAGGAAATTCGCCGCTTCGAAGGCTATGAAGGCAAGCCATGGGAATATGTTGAGTTCAGTCCCGATGGTCAAACCCTCGCTGCCACTTACTGGGACGCTCTGATCGTCCTGTGGGACGTGGCGACAGCCGCAGAAATCCGCCATTTCGAGGGACATTCTGCGCGCTCCATGCGTTTTACGTTTTCCGGCGATGGGCAGCGCGCGCTATCCGGCTCGGATGACAACACAATGATTCTCTGGGATGTCGCAAGTGGAGCGATCCTTCGTCGCTTCAGGAATTGCTGCCCGATCCCTCAAGTTGATATAACCTCTGATGGACGCTTCGGTATCGGCGGTAATAATCTGTGGGATTTGAATACCGGCGAGGCTATCCGCAGTTACAACGCGTCTCCATTTACCTTCTCCTTTGCACCCGATAATCATACCGTTCTCATGGGTCAATATAATGATCGCGTCGAATTATGGCGCATTGACGCGACACTCAATGAATTACTGGCGTGGACGCGGACAAACCGTTATATCCCGGAACTCACCTGCGACCAGCGCGAACTGTATCGCCTTGAGCCACTGTGCGGGGAATGACAGCGCTAACTGCATACGGAGACCTGCCCGGCGCAATCATAACAACGGTTGCCACAGTCATTCGCGTTAGGGGACACAGGCTGAGGCGGGTGAACGATACAACCCGCCTTAGCGTCCGGGTGGATGAGGGAAGGTGTTATGGAAACGTACGTATACGCTCGGACGAAACTCACCCCTCGCGCTTGTAGGGTTTCAGCAGCGCGGCAGGGTATGAAACGTTCCGTCCGGTCAGTGCCAGCGCCGCGATGGTCAGTAAATAGGGCAGCGCCAGCAATAATTCATAAGGCAACTGCACACCCTCGGCTTGCAATCGTAGTTGAAGCGCCTGTAAACCACCGAACAGCAATGCGCCACCCAATACCTTCACCGGACTCCAGTTGCCGAAGATCACAATAGCGATAGCCACCCAACCGCGCCCATTGATGATGCCGTGTGTGAATGCGCCCAGTTGCGCCAGCGATAGAAACGCCCCGGCCAGTCCCATCAACGCGCCGCCCATGACCAACGCCATGTAGCGCATCTTGTAGACATTAACCCCTGCCATATCCGCCGCTTCCGGGTTTTCCCCCACAGCGCGCAGTCGGAGGCCAAACCGGGTGCGCGATAGCATCCAAGCGATCAGGGGGACGAGCAAGAAGCCGACGTATGTAAGCCAATACTGGCTGAAAACGGGTTCGAGCGGCGTCTCTACGAACAACGGTAGTGGGTTAAATGAGTCGTTCAGGCTGGGCGGTGTGGTTTGCCCGCCGTAGATCAGGCGAAAGCCGAATAATGCCAAGCCACCGGCAAATAGCGTAATTCCCAGGCCAGAAACGTGTTGGTTTAAACCCAGCGTGACCGTCAATAAGCCCATGAGCAGACTGAGGGCAATACCAATCAGGATCGCAGCCAAGAGACCGATCACTAACGATCCTGATACTTGTGCGGCGACGAAACCGCCGAAGGCCGCCAGCAGCATCGTTCCTTCAATCCCCAGATTGAGTACACCGGCTCGTTCGACGATGGTTTCACCCAGCGCGCCGTACAGGATGGGGGTGGAGATGCGAATGGTCGCGCCGATCAGAGTCAGGATGAATTCCATTTAGCCAACCCTCCGCACACGATAGCGGTTGAGCAACAGCACCGCCAGAGTCACCAGCAGCAATGCTGCTTGAATCACCTCACCCAGATAGACCGGAATATTCAGTTCCCTGCTGGCGGACAACGCGCCGCGTTCGATTAGAGCGATAAATAGAGCCGTAAAAACCACCCCCGGCGCGGTTAGGCCACCCAGCGTGGCGACAATGATGCCGGTGTATCCATATCCCGGCGATATGGCATCGATCAAATAATAATGGATGCCCGCTACTTCGCCGACCCCTGCTAAACCCGCAATCCCGCCGCTGATGAGCGCCGAAAACAACATGACTCGATTTACACGGATGCCCATGAACCGGGCGGCTTCTTTGCCCGCTCCCGTTGCGCGGAGTTGCAAGCCGAATTTTGTCCGCCGAAAAACCCACCACAGTGCGATCACCGCCATGACAGCTACAATTGCGCCAAAATGGATACGTGAGCGCGGAATGATAGTCGGGAAATGAGCAGCTTCTGCAATCGCCGGGGATTGCGGCCATCCCGACACTGGGTCGCGCCAGGGGCCGTTGAGGAGCGCACTCGTCAAAAATAGCATGACCGAATTCAGCAAGAGCGTCGTCACCACCTCGTCAATGCCGAGTCGAACTTTCAAGAGGGCGGGTGGGGCTGCCCATAACGCCCCAGCAATGAATCCAACCAGCAGCATCAGCGTGATGCTGACCGCCGGTGTTTGTCCGGTTAACTGCGGCCCAAGCCAGGCAGCCGCGATAGCGCCCGCATAAAGCTGCCCTTCGACTCCAATGTTGTAATAACCACTGGCAAACGCAAAAGCGACCGCCGTTCCAGTCAGCAGTAGCGGCGTTGCCAGCACCACGATGTCCCAGCGAGCGGTCGTCTTGGTCAGTGGATTCACCAGTAATTCGTAAAACACATCAGCAGGGTTTGTCCCAGCGACCAGGATAATAATGCTCGCTAGCAAGAAGGTGATCACAATAGCGATCACAGGGATTAACATGCGCACCCACATCGGGGAGGGGGTGCGTTCTAGTTTCAAACCAAACATAGCTTGTCCTACTTCGACCCAGCCATCAGTAGGCTGATCTGGTTGATGTCCACATTCTGAATATCAAATTCGCCGACGATTTGTCCACTATATATGACCAGCACGCGGTCACTCAGGAGCAGGATTTCGTCCAAATCTTCGGATACGAGCAGCACACCTGCGCCGCGCAATTTCTGTTCCACCAGCTTCTCGTGGACGTATTCTGTCGCACCGATGTCCAACCCGCGCGTGGGCTGCGCCGCGACCACGACGTCAGGTTGGCGAGAGAGTGTACGAGCCAGGATAACTTTCTGGATGTTGCCTCCAGATAGGGTACGGACGCGGTCGCCTGGCGACGCCTTGATCTGGAAATCGGCGATCAATTTGCTCGCGTGTTGGGTCACCTGTCGGTAATCAACGTGTCCAGCATGGGTGAAAACATCGATCTGTTCGAGTACCACATTATCCGCCACCGTCAAGTCGGCAATCACTCCTTTAAGGCGATCCTCGGGGATGCGTGCGACCTTGTGGTAATTGAACTCCAACGGGTCACCAAGAGGGATAGCTTTTCCCTGGATACGGACTTTGCCCGACTGTGGCCGAATGAGGCCGTTCAACACTGCCACCAATTCGCTCTGGCCGTTGCCAGCCACACCCGCAATGCCAACTATCTCGCCGCCATAGACATGCAGTGAGACGCTCCTTAAGACTGGAACGCCGCGCTTGTCCGTGACCACCAGCTTATCGATTTCCAATGCGCGTTCAGGAGTCCGTTGATGGGCAGTGTTGCGGACGATACTAACGACGGTACGTCCGACCATTAACCGAGCCAGCTCTTGCGGATTGGTGTCCACTGTGCGTACACGCCCGGCTACCTTGCCTGTCCGCAGCACCGTAACGCGCTGGCTGATCGACATAACCTCGTCGAGTTTATGGGTGATAATAACCACCGACAAATGTTTTTGTTGCAGCTCGCGCAGGATACCAAAGAGACTCTCGGCATCGTGGGGTGTGAGGACGGCAGTGGGTTCGTCGA
>Ga0187894_10003695_pt1 | contig 16899 bp, 13 predicted proteins | sample GBC1701081metaG_FD_136650 | JGI IMG/M metagenome (GOLD analysis project Ga0187894, IMG submission 136650) | White microbial mat communities from a lava cave in the Kipuka Kanohina Cave System on the Island of Hawaii, USA - GBC170108-1 metaG ...
CATCGGCGCCGGCAAAGACCGCAATAAGGCCCCCTTCACGGATGCAGAGCTGGCGCGCATCATCGCCGCGTGCGACAAGGTGAAAGTCGCGTGGAAGAATGAACGCGGACGCGGCCAGTGGATCGGCGAGGAGGTGAGAGATCTGATCTGGCTGATGGTGTTCACCGGCTTTCGCATCTCCGACGCGGTCTTCTTCGACATCAGCCGCCTCCGAGGCAACGACGTCTTCATCCGCGCGAAGAAGAATGGCGGGGACGTGTTTACCTACATTCCCGATTGGTTACGCGACCGGCTCCTCGCCCGTGGCGCGCGCTGCGGCCGGCAGCCCTTCATCATCGGGTCGCTGCGCCTAGAGACGGCGACGAACACGTGGCGGCGTCGGATCGCACGCGTCTTCGCCGCGGCCGGCGCGTTCGAAGAACGACCGACCCCGCATCGGTTCAGGCATACCTTTGTTCGCGTCTTGTTGCAGCGGGGCGTGCTCGTGAGCGATGTCGCCGATCTGATTGGCGATGACGAAGCCACCGTGCGAAAGCACTACGCCCGCTGGGTACCCGAACGGCAAGCCCGGCTCACGAGCATCCTGCAAGCGGCCTTCGCCGACCAACTCACCGCCCCGTCGCAGCCGACTGGCCCATCCGATCCGCCGGCCGCGCTCTCGGCCTAGCCAGTCTGCAGGCCACAGCAGTCGGCGGGGCGGACGTGCCGCGATGCCCGCCGCGCTTGCGACTTGGGCGCCGTGCTGATGGTCGAACGACCTGAGCTGTCCAGAGTGCGAGTGTCTTCTTCGTACAGCGACGTGACGGCGTGGGAGGTCAGGTGATGCGAGGGCTCAGTTCCATTCGATGCGGGAGCCGCGCGGCCCGTCGCGTTAGGAGGCGGGAGGAAGGAAGGGACGGCGGACCGTCGCGGCTACGACAAGAACGAGCAACCTCCATGCCGTGTGATCGACCTGCGGGACGGGACCAGACACGCGACGGGCTGCACGCCCATGCGCTCTCGGCGCAAGCGGAGACAAAGGACTCACACTGCGACCTGGTCTACGCACTGGGCGCCGTTCCACCGATCGATCACCCCACGCGGCGCGCACGCCCGGTCCGTGTCTGCAACGTTTCATGAATCCGAACCGCCACGGATTCCGGAATCGAATACGTCGTCTTGCGCTTCCGCCCGAGGCACACTCTGATCACACCCGGGTCATCTTTCACCAGCAGCCGAACAGTCTCCCGCCCCAGGCGCCACAGTTTCACGAGGTCGCCGATCTTGTAATGCGGTTCGAGGGCACTGGGTGTGGACATACACGCGTTCCTTGACGGGCTCCCCCACATGGAGAGCAATGCGTGTACCCCACGCCGCGCCACTCTTCCGCGTGCCCATCGCGTGAGTCCTTCGGCGCGTGTCGCGTCTTACCGTGCATCACTGCTTCACCGTGAGACACGCGCCACCGGCCATCGAACGGGACAACGCCACCTCACCAACGACCCACACGCAAGCGTGCCCTTGGCTTGAACGTTCTTACGCGCGTCCGGATGTTCACCGCCGGTCCGTCCGGACGCCTCCGCGGCTATTCATTCATGGGTGCGTTCGGGCGAGCTGACATCTCCGTTCAAGCGACGTCGATCACGCAGGGGGCGCAGCGCGCTTGGGAACGCGATCGGGCTCTTCAGACCCTGACCTGGGTCGCGAGCGGCGGCACCTGCCCAGGAGGAATCGCGTCCAACAACGCCGGCTGTCACCGGCTCCCCTGTACGTTGCCAGACACACAATCGTGCCCCCGGAGTATTCAATTGTACCGGGGACGGGTGCAATCGCGCAGCAGGCAGGGCCCAATTGCCTCTTCGCGAGTGGCTCCGTCTGCAGCAACGGCTTGACGGACGACTACTTCTACAATCGCTGGCCGTCGCTGCCGCCCGACACGCCGCGGGACGACACGATCACCGCGGCCGGATGCCGGCGCGAATGAACAGATCTACCGCAGGGCCGCGGCAGACGGTGCTCACTCGGAGCGTGACCTCGCCTGGCCGCCGGGGCAGGATCAGGCCCCGGCCGACCCCAAGTGGTCCGAGATCGACGACGCCCGCGGCGGCGCGCACTTCGACGGTGAGGGGAACGTTGGGCAGGATAGCGCCCAACCCGTTGTAGACGAGGACGATGAGCCGACGTGGCGAGAACGGCGTGTCGACGCGGAGCGTGAGCGGAGGAGCGCCCACCGGCGCCAGCCGGTCAATGTCTGCGGCGTGCGCAGCACGACACATGCGCTCGCGAAGATCCTCGGACAACGCCTGCACCCCAAACCCGATCGGCTGGCCCAGGCCTGTGGACGAACGGGCGTGGCCCACGGTGATGTAGTCGCCGTGGTGCGTCACGTCAACCGGTTGGATGTCGGCAGCAAGGACCACCTCCGCCTCGGAACCACCACAGATGGTGCGCAGCCGAAACCGGATCGGTGCCGGACGCAGGGGCACGAGGATACCATCGGGTGCCACGTGCGGTCGGCGATCGATGACGTCGGCGGCGGCGCTTAGCTCGACGCCGAGTGGGACCTTGGGCAAGAGTGCGCCCGATGCGTCGTACGCCAGGACGATCAGGTGCCCAGGCCAGAACGCCGTGTGGACGCCAAGCGTGAGAGGAGACGTCACCGCCACCAGCTTGGCGACCGCGTCAGCCTGCGCCAGCCGACACGCGCGCTCGCGCGAATCGCCTGAGAATAGGCGGACGCCATATTCGATGGTCTTATCTGGTCCTGCGGATGAGAGGGCATCACCAATCTGGAAGTACTCGCGCCCGAGATCGGCCTGTGTCCGAACCGCCGGCGCCACACTGACACCGAGCGTCGAGACCACAACGACGCCACAGGCCCACCATGCGTGATTCGTGGAAGATCGGAACGCCGCCTGTGCCTGCTTCACCATGTGGTCATCCTTGCGCTGCCACTTTGGACGCTCACGGCGATGCGCCAGTCGGGCTGCTGATCAAGGTGACGATCATCGAACGGGAGTCGGGTCGCCGGCTGTGGCGACTTCCGTCCACTGCGGCGACGGGCGCATTCCGTCGCTGTCGATGCGCAACTACGTCACGCAGCGGGACGCCCCCGATGGGCTCCCACCCCTCACGCGTCTTGCGAAGCCGAACGAAGGGGTCGTGCCGGCCGTGAACAGACCCGCGAAAGGGCATCCAGTCCAAGTCGGTAACACGTTCCGCTGATCGATGCAGAGCGGTCCGTCAGGCAGCACCCGGGGGCAACTCGAATGAGGAAATTGTGGGCTCGACAAAGTGGAAAATCCATTTGCATTGTATTTTCCGCGGCGCGGGTCGGTGGCCGCGCCGCCTGGCGGCAACACGCCTTGTCGACCCAGGCCGGATAACAGGCGCCGCGACAACGAGCTACTCCCCCCTCCGCGTGGCGAGCGGAACGCCCGCGGCCCCGGCAACGGAGCATTCTTACCTTCTTGCGCCGCTGGGCTCGGCGCGGTTTCGTCTGACGCGTTTCTCATCTTCTCGAACACATCCACTCTACGTTTGCGTTTTGCGATCGATAGGATGCCGTTTCCGGCGTCTCGATCTCTCTGCTATAGCCCACTCGCCGTCTTGGCACTATTGCTAGGCATACGTGTCCGTATCGCCCAACTGAGAGGTCTGTTGGTCAGCGCGTGGCCAATTGTATTTTCAGTCTGGCATCGTTCATAGAAGTGCCGGTCCTGCCGATCAATGGAGGCAACGCTCGCCAACAAACAGGCACGCTGTCTCGCTGCGCAGGCATGGCCATCTCCTCGGAAGACCGATTTCTGGTACCAGACTCATTGACCGCTTGTCGCCGTCGTCTCACACTACAGCGAACCCGCCTGTCAGTGAGATGAGCCGCCGAGTGCGCATATGCGACGGACTGAGATTGACTAACGTCTACACCGTGTGTTGTCAAGGAGCGATCAATGCGCCTGATGCTGCGTTTCGTGTTTGTCGGGGTGGTGGTCGCCGCCAGTTGGATACCGGCTCCGTCTGTAGAAGCGACGGCGTCAGGATGCCGGCCGTTGATGCAAGGTTGCGCGAGCGCGGGTTTCTCCGGGTGCTGTGGTGGTGGGTGCGACTGCTTCCCGGAAATCGGGTCGATGATCTGCCACTGCGTGTGCTGCTGATCGTGCGACGGGTTCGATCGACAGCACCGGCGCTCAAGGCTGCATGCGATCCAGCCATCGCGGTCATCGGTGGCCACGGTCTGTCGCATGGGTGTCCGGCATGAGGGCCCTGGGCACGCGCGTGGTGTCGCTGTCGTGCGCAGCCGTCGTCGTCATGTGGTGTACGGCCACGGAGCCCCTCGCGCACCACCAGGCCCCGCCGTCAGCGGCCGCCGGCGTGTCCGTGTTGCGTCGGGCGAGAGCAGGCCTGGGCGGTGACGCGGCGTTCGCGCGTGTCCGCAGCCTCACCGTCGAGTATTCGCACCGATGGACGACGAACGCGTCGGATGAACCACGCGCATCGGCGTTTACGATTGGGCGTCCCGACCGCTTCAGTTCGACGGTGTTGTCGTTCACCCATACGCTGGTCGGGGACGCGTTTTGGCAGAGCGTGGACAATCCGGAATCGATTCGTGAGACGGCGCGCCGGAACACGCGCGTGAACTTCTGGATCTGGTCGCTCGTGTTCTTGCTCGACCCGCCGCCTGACGCTGGCCTGGTGTTGACGTCGGCAGGCCGCCGGACGATCGCTGGCGTGGCCGGGGAGGCGCTCGACATCACCGGCCCCGACGCCTTTCAGATGACGCTGCTCTTTGAGAGCCGATCGTCTCGCCCCCTTCTCTTCGCGATGCCGTGGCAGACGATGGACTCCGGGGGCGGGGGCGGCGAGGAGCGTCCGCGTATCGCGAAGTTCTTCGACTACCGGACCGTCGCCGGCGTGTTGTTTCCGTATCGCATTGAAGACGACATCGGAGCGTTCCATGCGCGCCTGCAGGTCACGCGGGTCCAGGTGAATGCCCCGACCGTGGAGCGCCTGTTCGCGCCACCGCGGCGATGAGCGTGGCCGTGCTGGGGCGGGGTCTCGTGCGGACGCTGCGCCATGCGCAACGCGCCCTGCGGACGCGCCGCCGCTGGGGGCTGATGGCCGTCGTGTTTGGCAGCGTGGCCATCGCCGTTGGGCTGAACACGGCGATCTTCAGCCTCGTGCGCGGCGTGTTGTTGGTGGATCCGCCGTTTCCGCGAGCGGATCGACTGGTGACGCTGGTGCTGGCGTCGAACGGGGGCTTGCCGGCAGACATGGTGTCCGGCAGTACCTTTCAAACGCTCCGTGACGAGGCCCGGGCGTTCTCGGCGATGGCTGGTGTCCAGAGTCGCTCGGTCGTCATTCTGCTGGGCACCGAGGCGTGGCGCCTCGAGATCGCGGACATCTCTCCTCAACTCTTCCCGCTCCTGGGTGTATCGCCGATCCAAGGACGTCTCTTTCGGCCCGAGGACGAAGTGGGACGTGCGGGATGCGTGTCAGTCATTGACGCCGCCTTGTGGCGGACGCGCTTCGACAGCACGCCTCTCGTCGATCTGGCGCCCATCCACATCGACGGGAGGAGTTGCCGAATCGTGGGCGTCGTGCCGTCGACGCACGGCTTCCCGGATCCCCGAACGCGACTGTGGCTGCCGCTCGATCCGCGCCTCACCGTGGCACGCGGGCCGGACGGGCGTCCCTCGATCTCATCCAAGGCATTCCGGATCGTCGCGCGACTGCGCGACGGGGTGTCGCCGGAGGACGCCAGCCAGGAACTGCGCCGCTTGCAGCCGTACGACTTGGGCGGCGCGCGGTTGGAGACGATCCACGAGCAGGCCAGCCGCCGACTCCGCGGGTTCCTCTGGCTCCTGCAGGGCGTGGCCGGGCTGCTCCTCCTGATCGCGTGCGCGGCGGTGACGGGCCTCCTGCTCGCGGACGGGCTGAGCAGGATCGGGGAGGATGCGATTAAGCAGACGCTGGGCGCGTCAGTTTCCGCGTTGGTCATGGAACGGCTCGCCGAAACGTTCGTTCTGGTTGCCACTGGAGGGGCGTTCGGCGTGCTGCTGGCCGGTTGGGCCCTGGACGCGATGAAGGCGACGTTCGGGGGGGCGATCCCCCAACTGCTCCGCGTGTCCCTCGACGCGCCGCTGCTGGCCTTCGCGGTCGGCTCGACCGTCGGCGTGGGTGTGCTCGCGGGGACGGTGCCCGCGCTGTGCGCCGGGCGCGACGGCCGAGTCGTGTTGGGCCGGAGAGAGCCGGCCACGCTGATGCGCCGGGCGCGCACCACGTCGCGCGCGTGGCGTGTGCTGGTGACATTCGAGGTGGCCATGAGTCTCGCCCTGATCGTCCTCGCCATGTCGCTGGGCACCACCTTTATGCAGCAGATGCAGACCGACCGGGGGTATGACGTGGACCACGTCGCGCTCATGGACCTGCCGCTGCCAATCGGGTCGTACGCGACGCTCGACGCCCGGCAGCATGTCGCGCTGCGTCTCGTCAGTGAACTGGAGCGCCATCCGCTCGTCGCGCGCGCCGCCGTCGCGAGCAGCTTCGCGGTCACCGCCTCTGGCCCGGTATTCAGCCTCGATCCGCCGTCGGCGGTCCTCGGCGAACGTCTCGTGCGTGAGGATCGCGTGCTCCCCTATACCGTCGTGAGTGAGGGCTACTTCGACACGATGCGTATTGCCGTTCGAGAGGGACGCGCCTTTAGCGCGCGCGATGGCGCGTCTGACATGCCCGTGGCGATTGTCAGCGAGGCGATCGTGCGTCGCGATTTCGCGGGCGTGTCGCCGCTGGGACGCCACATCGAAGGATTCCTCAATCGCGACTGGCAGATCGTTGGTGTCGTCGACGACATCAGGAGCGCGGAACTGGACGCGACGCCGCTTCCGCTCGTGTACTTCCCGCTGCGGCAGCTTGGGCGCCCGGGTGACAGCACGCCAGGGCGCCTGCACACGTTACGCGTCATCGCGCGCGCGGGAGGCGACGCGCGGGAGGTCACTGCGGTCCTGCGGCAGACCGTCACGCGTCTGGACCGCGCGTTGGTCCCGCAGGGCATCTCGACGCTTCGGGCGGCCATCCAGGGGGGCGCGGCGCACATTCGTCTCTATCTCTTGGCCTTCGGTCTTTTTGCAGCCATCGGCCTCGCCGTCGCGAGTGTGGGCCTATCTGCGCTCTTGGCGCACAGCGTGGCGCTGCGGCGCGAGGAGATCGGGATTCGCCTGGCGCTTGGCGCAGAGCCACGGCAGGTCTTCGCAAGTGTGGTCCGCGCGGGTGTGACCGTGGCGCTCGTGGGGATCGGGACCGGGCTGCCACTCGCGTTGGCGTTGCGAGCGGTGCTGCACGCGACCGTTCCCGGTGTCGTCACCGGGTGGCACGGGTTGGTCATCAGCCTGGTGGCGCTCGTCGCCGTGGCGGTCGTTGCCTCAGCCATCCCCGCATGGCGTGCGACGCGTATCGATCCCCGCCGGAGCCTACGCAGTACCTGATCGAGAACGCTCTCACGCTTTTTCGTCACGGCGATTCAGCGCGCGCCTCTTCAACGAGCACCGGTCATCAGGTTCGTGTGGGCAGACGCTTCGCGGTCGAGCGGACCTGTGAACGAAGCGCCTGCCCGTGGGTCCGCCACCAGCTTACGCTTGCGCTGCAGGCAGTGTGGCTGATCTCGGAATCAGGACGCGCTCCCCCTGATCTCGGTCGTCTCACCCTACACGGTCCAGCCGGAGGTGTCGTAAAGCCCACTCCACGTCGACGTCGAGAATCCAGTCTCGATCGGCGACATCGGCGACGGATGCTGCGATCCGGAGTATGCCATCACGCGTGGCGATGTCCGTCAGCAGCGCGAGACGCTCCCGGGCGCTCGGGGTCACGCGAAACAAGGGCGCGACGCGCCGAGGCGTCAGCGGGCGGGGGCCTGGACGCGTCGGCGGCGCGGGGCCCGTCGTGGTACGCGGCACCTCCACGACGAGATCGAAGAGCGAGAGCAAGTCGCGAGGCAGGTCGCGTCGATAGGTGGCGATGGCCGCGGCGGTGCAGCGACAGCGTGGGCCGGGATGCCCGTCGTAGCCGCAGGGGCAGGAACTCAGTGGCGCGAGCACGATCGTGGTCAGCGGGATCGTGACGCCGTCGAGACTCCCGGGGGCGTCAGGGATGTCGAGGCGCCCCTGCGTGACGGAGGCCCTCAGCAGGCTGCGCACGTCGGGTGCGTATCCGCGAAGGTCGTCGAGGAGGAGCACGCCCAGATGCGGGAGTAGCAGGTGTCCCGGGCGGCGTGGCGTGCCCAAGAGTGCCCAGCGATCGATCCCGTGCGGGAGCGCCAGCGTCGGGCGCGTGCGCACAGGGGCGTGGCACGCGGCCGCGATCTCGTGACGGGCCGAGATGGCGAGGATGTCATCGCGGCTGAGCGGGGGCTGGTGTGCCCCCACGTGGTCCGCGAGCGGACGCAGATCGGTCCCGGGTGGCGCGGCGAGCAGCAGATGATGGCCGCCGGCGGCCGCGACACGGAGTGCGAGATCGAGTGCCGGATCAAGCGGCGCCGGGGCCACGGGGGCCGCGCGAGGGGACGCTGGCGGCGTCGGGTCCGGGAGGCGTGGTTCAGTCATGAGTTGCGTGATCGCGTCGCGCAGGGAGGCGGCAAACACGACGGTCACGCCGTCGAGCAGTGGCCTCATCCAGTCCGCGGTGCGGGGCAGGATCACGGTGGTCACGCCTTGGGTGCGCAGCGCCAGCGTCATGGCGAGCAGGCCCGGGATGTGGGCGATGGCCCCATCGCGCGTGAGGCATCCGAGGACCAGGACGCGTGCTAAGGCGTGGGGCGACACGATGCCGGGGGCGTGGGCGGCGAGCGCGCCCAGCGCGATGGCGAGGTCGAGGGACGCCACGTCTTGCCGCGTATGGCCGCCGCTCACCTCGACGAAAAAGGCAAAGGCCGTGGGATACCCGGCCTCGCGCAATGCGGTGCGCACGACGTCGCCGCTGCGAGCCGGCGGCCGTCCCACAGGATTCGCGGTGACGTAGACACGGACGCGGTGTGCGGTGAGGCCGTACGGCGTGGCCGTTTCGACGAGGACGGGCATGGGCTCAGCGATCGCCGTCGGCGCAGGCGCAGCGCGGCGCCGGCGGATCGGGACGCGCCTGACGGCGCCGCGGTGGACACATCGTCGTATGGCACGCGGCGGCGGGGAGCGATCCGCGGGTCGTCGTGGGAGTGACCGTGACGGTGATGGGCTTGGTGTCGGTGCTGGTCAGTGTGACGGTGTAGGACATGGTCGTGATGTATGGGCCGGTCCCGAGGCGTCAGCGGTTGGTGTCGAGGCGGACGACGACGATCTCGACGGCGCCCGTTCGCTGGAGTGCGGGCGGCATGCGGAAGCGATAGGCCTTCGCGGCATCGAGGACGTGCGGATTCGCGGCCGGCACGTCTGACGCGAGGATGCGTGCGGTGGCGACGTCACCCGTCCCGCGAAGCTGGAGTTCCACCACGACGACACCGGGCTGCTGCGCGATGGTCGGCGGGAGTTGCACGGACGGTGTGGGCAGGAGCAGCGGCCGCGGCGTCTGCGCGTGGCCCAGGAGCGCGGCGCGCAGGGTGCGGCCCGACAGGGCCTGCGGCGCCCACCACCAGATCGCGACGCCCAGCACCAGCACGAGCGCGCTCCAGGCCACGCGCGCGCACGTCATCAACAGCACTCGATTCACGCTCGCGATTCCCTTCACGTTGACTGGCAGACCGACTGGCGGGCGACGGTGGAGACACCTCCGGCCGGCGCCGCGGGCTGGCGGCGCGCGGCGATTCTCGGGTGGATGCATCGCGCGCGCGTGCCTTCACCGTAGTAGGCGGATGAAGGTGCGCGCTGTTCACGCTTCTTTGCGGATGAGATGTGCGGAGGTAGGTACAGGCAGCGCCGTTTTCTCACGCGGGCGCGTATAATCCACTTCCTAGTTTTCGTTCTTTTCGACCTGCATGACGCGCTGACTTCCCTCTCCTCCGCTGAGGGTGACATTCACACGGGCGATTGTTGTCAGGCCCGCCCGCCCCGTTCCTCGGAGTTGTCATGGCCGCTTCCCTGCGTGTGGGTCTGGTGCTCCTGCTGCTGTGCAGCAGCGCTGCGTGGGCGTCGTCGTCGGGCGTACGCGGGCTGGTGCGCGCGGAGACGGGCCGCGTGCTCGATGGCGTCGAGGTGGCGGTGCTCCATGAGAACGGCACGCGCTGGACGACGTCGACGACGGACGGAGGAGAATTTCGTGTCCCGGACCTGCCGCCCGGCCGATATCAAATTACCGTGGACGCGGGCGCGGACTTCGAGCCGGTGGTCCGGACGATCGTGTTGCGCGAGGGCCGCTGGCAAGGCGTCGCCATCACCCTGAGATTCACGCTCAAGGACAACGCGCACGCGAATGTCACCGTGCGAGCCTCTCAGATCGACGCATCGGTGGGTGTGACGTTCACGCGCGAGGACATTGCCACCGATGCCTTGATGAATGGCGGTGCATGGCAAGCCTTTCAGTCCACAGCTCCGGGGATCGTGTTTACCGAGGCGACGTTCACAGGAGCCGAAGTCTCGGCGGTGGGGCAGCAGCGCGCGGGGAACCGTGCAAGCATCGACGGGATATCCGTGGACCTCCACGCGGATGTGTTTGGTCTCACTCGACGGAAAAGTCTCCTCACAATGGCTGGCCAGTCGGGTAGTCACACCATTCTCGCTCCCCTCCTCGCGATTGAATCTCTGGACGTGCGAACGATCAACGCGCCGATCGAGCAGCGGCTCGGTCCGGGCGCGACTACGACGATTGTGACTCGCTCGGGCACGGATCGCCTCACGATGAATCTCACGGGCGAGTGGCGGCCGAGTGCGTTGATGGCACAGGACTGGTTCGAGCCCGCGCGCGGCACAGCGGAGCGAACGACTTACTCGACCGCGGGCGCCGCCATCGGCGGGCCGATTCGGCGTACACGTGCGTACTACCTGTTTGCGGGGGAAACTCAACGCATCATCCGATCACAGTTGAGCCGACTCTTTGTGCCATCGGCCGGCGCGCGCGCGGCGGCATCGCCCGGCGTTCGACGGGTCCTGGACAGCCTTCCGGTTGCGAATGGTCCGTTCGTCGATGCGGCGGCGATTGGCGAAGACGTCCCGGAACGGTTCTTCGCATTGCGGACGGGACGCGTGCATGCGACGTCTGACCTGCGCGTCTTAAGCGGTCGCGTCGATGTAAACGCGAGCGAGCGCGATCGTGTTTTTGGTCGAGTAAATACAGGCGCATCTGGTGGGCCTCAGCGCGACCCCTTTACGCACACGCAGCCGGAGCTGTTCCATCGAGGGAATTCAACACAGACGACGACGGTAACGGTTGGGGTGAGTTCTCGCTGGCGACTGCTTGCGAACGAATGGCGGCTGAACTTCAGCGCGCACGACGCTCGCACGATTGACGGCCCGGCAGTGGCGGCCGGCGGGCGCCCGATTCCGTTCGACGTGCTGGCCCCAGGCGCAGACCCTGCGGACACGTTCGTGTCTCTATCCTACTCATCGGTTGTGGACGGACTCTTGTTCGCAGGACGGCCGCGAGGCGCGTACCACACGCAGTGGCAAACGACCGACACGCTGTCTTGGACTCATCGTGAACACGGCGTGCAGCTCGGCATGCAGTTTCGTCGACTGTCGGCCGGCACTACGTCGGCGCGAACTCGCCTTATGTATTCGTTTGAAAGCCCGCAGGCTCTCATGGATGGCCGATTGCAATCGCTTGTGATTGAGGATCGCGCGCAAGCGCGCACAGCGCGGGACCTGTGGTCAACGTTCGTTCAACATCGGTTTCGAGTGTCGGAGAACGTCTCGGCGGAATGGGGTTTGCGGATTGGGGAGCAGGGCCCTCCGCGCGTTCTCGGGACACGACAACCGGTTCTCGTGCGTCATGAGGCCCTGCCGCAGTTGGAACGTTTGCCGGCTGGTGCGCCCTTCTGGCGAACGCGAGTCGAGTTCGCGCCGCAGGCATCGGTGGCCTATCGACTGACGGATAAGAGAGGGAAGCCCACGGTCATACGTGCGGGCGTGAGTGTCGCACATGACGATATCGGAGGCCCGAGTGCGGCCAGCCTCAGTGATGCGACGCCGTTCTATGCGAGGCGAGCCGTTCTCTCCGATGTGTTTCCAGTCCCGATTGACACGCTCGCCACAGCCCCGCCGTTGGTGCCGGAGCAGCAAGGGTACTACTCCTTTTCAGATGCAACGCGGAGCCCGCGTACACGACTGTGGTCTCTGACCGTTGATCGGGACATCGGACCGGTCCATGTGCTAACGCTCTCCTACGTTGGCGCACGCGGTGCCTATCAGAGTTACGATCACGGGTTTGACTACTTCAGTCCGCAGCCGATTCGTGTGGAGGCGTTTTCATCGATCGGTGAGTCGAGCTATCACGGTTTACTGACGCAACTCATGCAACGCAGGTGGAGAGGTGTTGAAGGGCGACTAACGTGGACTTGGTCTCATGCTATTGATCTGGATTCCGGGGAGTTTCAGGACTTCCTGCCAGCACCCCAGTTCGTTGATCCCCGGGCTCAGCGGGGCGACGCCGATTTTGATCGTCGACACGTCGTGGCCGCCCGGGTGTCATACGAGCCGGTCCTTGAACGCCTGCGTGCGCTAGTCGGACAGTGGTGCGAGGGATGGCAATTCGATGTGATGGGGAGATTCCAGTCGGGTGCTCCGTTCAGCGTGCTGACGCAGCAGCGGTTCCCGTACGGTGTTCGTTTCGCACGGCCTGATGTCGTTCCTGGTGTGGCCTTATGGGTCGACGACCGCAGCAGTTCGACCGGCAGACGGCTGAACGCGGACGCGTTTCGGACACCGGCCGAACCGCGCCAAGGAACCCTCAGGCGAAACACTTTCAGAAGTTCGTCTCTCCGCCAGATCGATCTGGCGGTCTCACGGTCCGTGCGCATCACGCCCCGGCTGGCACTGCACGTACGGCTGGAAGCGTTTAATGTCTTCAACATCGTGAACTTCGGACTGCCCGATCCGTTTCTGCGTTCACCGAGTTTCGGTATGCCGTCGTCCTCCTACGCTGAAGGCTTGGGGGGCCGCTCCTTCGCTGGTGGCGGCCTTGATCCTGTGCTTCAACCTGGTGGACCGCGAGCGATTCAGGTGGTCGCGAGACTTGATTACTAGGGGCTGCATAGGCCGTCACACCGTTCGCTCCCGGCACGACCGCACCCAAATACCAAGGGCTGACAGGGACCTACTAAACAGATCAGTGGGTAGGGGCATTCATTGAAGGCGGCGACACTGCATCGGCAGCGAGGCGATGATTGCGCGGCAGCAACGAATGCGGGAAGCCATCGGCGTAGGGCTAGGACCGAGGGCTCTGCAGTCGGCATATTGCCGCCAAGCTCGAACCAGATACGGCGATCCTCGGCAGACCTAAAGTGCCGGTCGGCCCGTTGCCAGAAGGCGTCGAAGGCGCGTTTCGCCGCAAGATCGCCAGAGTACAACGCTGGCGTCGCGAGATGGCTGCCTTCGCGGAGCAGATGACGCCGTTCGATCGTCAAGCCTGCGTGTCCTGCGGCTCTCGTGAGCTGGGTGCGCCAGAGGTCGGCGCGGGCGTCGGGCCCGATGGCGTTGAAGATCGCGATCCGGCGCGCCGGGTCGACCCGCACGAGATCGTCAAGGGTCGGTCGCGCATGTGCGTACCGCGAGGCCCAACGCTGCACGGCGTCGCAGGCGGCACGGTCGGAGGTCGTAGCGGGGAATGAGACGAGGGCCAGTTGGCCAAGGACAACCACCGCGGCGACGGCGAAGAGGTGACGCGTGAATCGAGACATGAGCGCCTCCGAATAGCAGTCGTGGCATGCGCGAGACGGCGAGGTGCCCTCGCGTGTTCTGCGATACGCGGACGCGAGAGCCGGCGGAGGGCGATGCGGGAGTCACCGCGCCTCGCACGCGCGCGGTGCGCGCGATGTGGGCAGACAACGCCTGATGGGCACGGCGTCGGCGGATCGAGAGGCTTCAGTCTACGCCAATCGCCAGGCACGTTGACGGTGGTGGCGCACGGTGTTCGATGATGGCAGGGCCGATGGTGCGGGAGCATCTTCAAGACGAAGACGAAAGAACGGTGCGGACGGCAGAGTAACGATAGCTCGTCTCACGCAATCGCACGTTCTGGCCAGATCCGATCGCCAGACGAGGCCCATCGGCGTTCTCGCCCTCTGCGCCGACCGTCCCATCGGTACGGCACGTGCGGCCTCTCAGATGTTCAGCATCCTGTGGACGCCCTTGAGGCGGCAGGAGCCCGAGCGGCGTCAGCCGCCGAGGCTTGGTACCTGTGTCCGCGCGTAGTAAGGCGTGGGTTTCGCCGAATCCTCCCCCGCACGCGCGCCGGGCCAACGGACATCACGCTCGACGTCAAGAAAAACTGTGAACGCCTCGCCCGGTCATCCGCCTCCTACGGTGAGCGCTGCGGATGGCGTCCGGTGCAGGCGGGTTCGCCTGTCTCCCCGCATCCGTTGGAAGTGATTCCCATCCGCAGCGCCCGTTGATGAGGAGTCCACGATGCGGAAGATCGTCTGGGTGATGGCGCTGGGGATGCTGAGCGGATGCGTACGGATACCGGTCCCGCGGGTGTGGCCGCCGCCGGGGACGGCGCGGGCCGGTCGGCCGCGGCGCGCGTCCCGATGGTCGCACACCGCGAACCCGCGACGGCACCGAGCGCACCGGAAAGCGAGGCGGTGTGCTGGTGACGCGCGATGCGCCAGCCACAGGTCGCACCTGGCCCTACGGCGTCCAACTCGTCCTCGCGTCCGCGTCAATGGTCATCGGGCTGTCCATTGGCTGCGGCCTGGGGCCGCTTCACAACGGCTGGTGGAGTCCGGCCATCTGCGCGGTGAGCGGGGTGTGGTACCTGCGCGTGGAGCGCCCGTTCTCGCTCGCGCTGTGTGAACGACGCGACCAGGCGTACAGCGTGATGGCGACGGAATGGTGCGTGCTGCTGGGCATCATGCTTGCCGCGGGGTGCGTGTTGGCGCGCCGCGCGATGGAGTTCCGTCATGACGGCGGCTGACCAATGGTGTCGTGTCATGTCGCGGATCATCTTGCTCATTGGGCTCCTGGTGGCGCTCGCCGCCATCGTCAGCAACGTCGCAGGAGACGACCCGCATGGGACGCGTGCTCATTCATACCAGCGATCTCGGTGAGGTGGAGGGCGGCGTCTCCTGCATCGAGGTGACCGTGGCGGGCAACCGGTTCGTGTTGACCCATTCGGCGATCACCTTGTGGGAAGCGCCGTTCCAGATCCTGTGGCTGGAGCCCCGGCCGTCGAGGCCGGTGGCGCAAGGGCGCTCGCTGGACGCCGTGCTGGACCAGTTCCAGGTCGTTCTTCGGGCGACGCCGTTTCGCGTGGACCTGCCAGTCAGCACGATGTTGGACGCCCTGGAGCCGCTGTGCCGACGCCGTGTCGACGTCGGACGCGGGGCGGCACAGCGGTCGTGGACCGACGTGCTGCGGAGGCGTCGTCGCGTCCTTCGCCGGCGCAGTGGGTCGATGGTGGGAGGGCGGCCGGATCCCACTCGGTGGTGATGCGGACGAGTCATGACGGAGAAGACACATTCGGGAATGGTGATGATGCGGTTCGCCTCACAGAGCGGGGAGGATACCCGTGCAGCAGCACGCGCCGACGTGGCAACCGTCGTCGAACACTTTCGCGCCCACGAACGCGTCGTTTTGGCCTTGGCGTTCTCCCTGCTCCGGTCGGCGGCAGATGCCGAAGAGGTGAGTCAAGAGGCGTTTGTTGATCTGCTGAAGGCGCTGCGCGACGGCCGGGAGATCACGCATGTGCGTGCCTGGCTGCTGAAGGCGGTCCGGCGGCGGGCGGTGGACCACTGGCGGAAGACGCAGACGCAACGACGCATTGTCGCGGCCGTGGAGGCCAGTCAGGGGCGCGGCGAGCGGCTGGGCGAAGAGAGGCCGGCGGACGATCCGGACACGCCGGTGCCGCGGCTGGTGGTTCCACCACCGCCGCCGATGCCGATGACGCCGATGGACGTGTTGCAGACAAAGGCGGTGGCCGACGTGGTGAAGAGCATCTTGCGCGCGGTGCCGCGAGAGACGCGTGCGTGCCTGATCTTGCACGCGCAGGGGTTGTCGTATCGGGAGATTGCGGAGACGTTGGACATCGCCTCGACCAGTGAGGTGTGGAAGCGTCTGGCGGACTTTCGGAGCCGGGTGAGGAGGTACTTCGATGGCCGATGAATGCCCGCCTCTCGATGTGCTCCTGGCTGCGGAAGACGGGGATCTGCCAGGAGAGGATCGTGCGCGTGTGCTGGCGCACCGCGATGCGTGTGCGCCGTGTCGCGCCGCGCTCGCCGATCTCGACGCGCTGGTGGCGGCCGGCGGCGCGCTGCTCGAAGCAGAGTACGACGCGGCCGTGACCTCCACGACCGAAGAGCGCTGCGCGCGTTTGATCGCGCGGCTGGAGTGGGAGGTCACCACGAGGCCGGTCGTCCGCCCCGCGTGGCCTCGGCGGTGGTTGTGGGCCGCGGCGCTGCTCGCGTTGGTGGCCGGCGGCATCGTATCGCGCACCTCCGCGGCGGAGGTGGTCTATCAGATCGTGTCCGTGGTGCGCGCCTTCTGGTGGGATCTGGCGCGGCCTTCCCCGCCGCCCGGCGCACAAGCGCCAGCGTCGGTGCGCGAGCCTGAGTCGCGTGTGCCGGCCGCCTTGCCTCCGGTGCCGGCGGAGGATGCCCCGGATCTCGTGGCGCTGGAACTACAAGCGCGCGTGCTGGCGCGGGCGGCCGACGCTGACCTCAGCGAGGACTTGCGCATCTGGCATACCGACAGGGCTGTGCATGTGACGGGAACGGTGCCCGCCACGGTGATACATAGCCTGACGAGACAACTCCGGGCGCTCGGGCCAGTCAGCGTGAGCGTGCGGAGCCGC
>Ga0187894_10003696_pt1 | contig 16896 bp, 8 predicted proteins | sample GBC1701081metaG_FD_136650 | JGI IMG/M metagenome (GOLD analysis project Ga0187894, IMG submission 136650) | White microbial mat communities from a lava cave in the Kipuka Kanohina Cave System on the Island of Hawaii, USA - GBC170108-1 metaG ...
AACAACCGCGACTTCACCGTCCCGACCGGCACGTCGAGCACGTAGGCAACCTCACCGAGCGTGAGACGGCGGCGGACGAGCTGCTGGCCATCCGCTGTCAGCTTGGCGAGCCGGACGCGTTCGACGAGCTGATTCGTCGCTGGCACGGGCCGCTGTGGAAATACGTCAGGCGGCTGGTCGGAGACGAGGAGGCGGCGGAAGAGACGCTGCAGGACGCGTGGCTGCGGGTGCTGCGCGGGATCGGCCGGCTGCGGGACGCCTCCCGGCTGCGCGCGTGGCTGTTCGGCATCGCGCGGCGGGCGGTGATGGATCGCCTGCGCGAGCGGTACGCGACCCCGCCAACCGACCCGGTGGACGAGATGGAACTCGCGGGACCGGACGATCCTCGTCAAGTCGATGACCTGGAAACCGATCTCGCGCGGCTCCACGAGGAGTTGCAGCGGCTGCCGATCGTCGAGCGCGAGGTGCTCACGCTGTTCTATCTCCAGGAGCTCACGCTCGGTGAGGTTGCCGACGTGCTCGACGTGCCGGTCGGGACGGTGAAGTCGCGGTTGTTCCGTGCGCGGCGTCTGTTGCGGCACGAGATGGACGCCAGAGGAGTGCGATCATGAAGACTACAACCACCAACGCGCCGGGGAATCCTGGCGCTCACGAGAACGATGGTGATGCGCGGCCGCCCGCGATGTCGATCGATGACGTGCGGCGGCTGGCCGCGACGGAGTTCTCGCTGTCCGCGCGGCTGGGCTATGTCGCGTTGCTGCTCGTCGCGCTGGCCATGACCGGCGTCGTTGTCTCCCTGTTGTTGACGGAGCCCGTGCTGCCGCTGCGCGCGCGGATCGCCTTCGCGGTGATGGCCGGCATCGGCCTGTCGTGGACCGCGTTCGCCCTGTGGGTGCTGACGCGCCGCCGCGTGCTGTTGTCCGGACATGAAGTCATCGCCGGACGCATGGCCGTCGCCTTCAGCGGCCTGTTCTTCGCGTTCGCGCTCGGCGTGGCCTGGTGGCGGGGCGGCGCATCGGCTTACGGGATCGCGACGGTCGGCACGATTATGCTGCTCGGCGCGATCGCGGTTCTCGCGCGCGCGCGGCGGCGCTTCGCGCGCTTGAGCGAACGGCGTCGCGTGCTGGAACAGCAGATCGCAAAGTCCGCCTGATCGCGCCGCGCCGGCGCCACGGCGTTGAGCGCGTCCAGCTTCATCGCCAAATACCTGCGTCGACCGCCAGCCGGCGCGTCGATTCACCACGACATTTCTCACGGAGGTTGACCCATGTCCGCTACGCGTGTGTTTGAAATCGGGATCGTCGTCTGCTGCGCCTCTCTTGCCGCTCTCGTGCCGTCAGAAGCGCAGGCGCAGGCGCCCAGGCAGGTTGCGAATCGTGAGCTGATCGATCGCGTCGAGCGATCCGTCACTGCTGGCGACGGGACGACATTTGTCGTGACCGAAGGCACGGTGCGCGTGCCGGAGCTGCGGACGGGGCCCGTGCGCGGCGGGACGATTGACTTGGCGGTCGTCCGCATCCGCCGCGCGGGATCGCAAGGGACGTCCGCGCACATCCTGCTCGCGGGCGGACCCGGCGATTCCGGTGTCACGCTGGCGCTGACGACCGCGCAGCGCGGCGGCGCGGCGATCTTCGAACTCTTCGGCGGCGGCCCGGTCGAAGGCGACTTGATCGGCATCGATCAACGCGGGACGGGGAAGTCGTCGCCGAACCTGTCCACCGGGGCGCGCTATGACTTTCCGCTCGATCGCGCCGGATCGGAAGCGCTCTGGCGGCCGATCGTCGAGCGGGTGCATCGCGAGGTCGCCGCCGATGTGACGAAGCGCGGCATCCATCTGGCGGCGTACAACACGCGCGAGAGCGCGGCGGACGTCGATGATGTGCGGCGCGCGCTGGGCTACGCGCGCGTCACGCTGTGGGGACGCAGCTACGGGTCGCACCTCGCGCTGGAGACGCTGCGGCAGCATGCGGCGCACGTCGAGCGTGTGGTGCTCGTCAGCCCGGAAGGACCGGACGACACGTTCAAGCTGCCATCGCGCGTGGACGCGGTGCTGCAGCGCCTGAGCGAGCGTGTGGCGCGCGACCCGGCGATCGGTCCGCGCGTGCCGGACCTGATGGGACTCGTGCGGCAGACGATTGCGCGTCTCGCCAAGGCGCCGGTCACGATCGACGTCGTCCATCCGCTGACGCGCGCAGACGTGCGCGTGCAGCTTGGCGCATTCGATCTGCAGTGGATGACGGCGCAGGCGCTCGGCGATCCGCAGACCGCATCGACTCTGCCGGCCGCCTTCCTCGAAATGGCCGGCGGCGACTTCCGCCGCGCGGCGCAGATCGCCGTCGTTCAGCGGTCGCGTCTGGGCGTGGAATCGGGCATGAAGCAGATGATGGACCTCAGCTCGGGCGCGACGAAGGAGCGCCTGGCGCGGATCGCGCGCGAAGCGGATGCGTCCGTGCTCGGCAACGCGATCAACCTGCCGCTGATGTGGCTGCGCGACGCGTGGGGCGCGCCGGATCTGGGTGACGCGTTCCGGCAGCCGGTGACGAGCAGCGTGCCGACGCTGATCCTCGTCGGCGATCTCGATCCGCGCACGCCGGTCGAGAACGGCCGCGAGATCGTCCAGCACCTCTCGCGCGGTCGCCTCATCGTGCTGGAGAACGCCGGCCATCAGTTCAATCTTTTCGGCGCGCCGCCGCTCCGCGCCGTCCTCGCACGCTTCCTGCGCGGCGAGCCGCTGGACACCGATCGCCTGGTGCTGCCCGCCGTCACGTTCCGCGAGTAGAAGGGCCGCGAGCAGAGGGCCGCGAGCAGGACGCCAGCCGGAATCGAGAAGGAAACCGAGCAGGGATCGAGCAGGGAAGCGGCGCACCGGGTCATGCATCGCGCGCATGGCCCGGCTTGATTCGCGGCGGGATCATCACGGATGATGAGCGCTCCCCCGCCGCGCACGTCACCGTGTGCGCTTCCCGACTCACGTTCGTGCGTCAGCTCTCCCCCGCAGGCCGCTCAAGGAGCGCAGGATGGCCGGGACCTTCGATCTCTGGCAGCAAGCCTTCACATTGGTGTCGATGTCTTCGGCCGCCGCCGGGCAGCACGGCAGCCCCGACGCGCTGGCGCGGACGTTGAACGCCGCCGTCGACGCCTTCCTGACGCAGCCCGCCACGACACGCTGCCTCGGCGAGTGGCACATCGGCTGGGGACCGGCCATCTTCGAGAAGCAGCCCGGCCGCGGACGCTACGCGGACAACACGATCTACGTGGCCGCGAACGCCGATCACTCCGTCTACGTTGTCGCCACCGCCGGCACGAACTGGAACTCGGGCTACGACCTGCATCAGGAGGACCTCGACATCCGGAAGACGGTCGCGTGGGTGGATGCCTTTCCCAGCCTGCAGCCGTACGGCGTCCCGGCGGCGACCGCCGACCCGCGCGCGGCGCCGCCGCATCTCTCGGCGGGCACGGCGAACGGCGTCAACGCGCTGATCGAGCTCGTCGATCCCCTGCAAGGCACGGGGCAGACGCTGCCGGCGTTCCTCCAGGCGGTCGCGCGCGGCGCGGCGTCCGAGTCCGGGTCGACGCGGCCGACGTTGATCCTCGGCGGCCACAGCCTCGCGGGTGCGTTGTCGCCGGCCCTGGCGCTCGCGTTGTTCAACCCGGCGGGCGGACCCTTGACTGCGTCCGACTGGCACGCCGTGTACGTCTATCCGACCGCGGGGACGACACCGGGGAATGCCGCGTTTGCGTCCTGCTTCTCGTCGGTGTTTCCGGCGGTCGCCGCGGCGGCCCCGGGGGCGCGTCCGTATCAGGTCTGGAACGTGAACGTCTGGAACACGCTCGACGCCGTTCCGCATCTCTGGAAGCTCGATGCGATCGGCGAGATCCCGCGGCTCTACCCGGCGTCGTGGACGCAGGCGCCGATCGCGCTCGGCCTGGACATCGAGCATTTCAAGTACCTGTCCGAGACCGGCGCGCGCTCGGGCGCGGGGCCGTACGAGCCGATCGCGGGCCGGCCGCAGCCCGGCGCTTTCAACGAGACGATCCCGGTGACCGATCTGGACTCGTTCCGCGCGCAGGCCTATTTCCAGCACACCACCGCCTACGACATCCTCCTGCACGTGCAGGACCTCATGCCGGCGACGATGAATCAGACTGGGTTCACGCCCACCGTCCGTACGATCGTCTCCGGCAGCCGGCGGACGCCGTCCCGCTAGCGCCGCCCCCGCGACCGTCACCACCTTCATCGAGGCCGCGCGCCGCCGGTCAGCCGCCGCCACCTGCGGTCGGGATGCGCGCGCCGCCACGCAATGATGTTGGCGTAGACACCGCCGCGATCGGCTACTATCTCGATCTCGAGCGCGAATGGAGGCCGGCGGGCTGGAGCCGGCGACGCTCTTCGACGCAGGACGCCGTCCGCGAACCGCCGTCAGGCCACGACCGATCGGGCCGAGGCGCGCGCGGCGCGGGGCCATGAGCACGCGCCGGCGGGAGCCCGAAACGGCGTTGGAGCCATCTTCATGAATGTCGTCCGTGTAGCGGTCTGCCTGTCCATCGGTGGTCTGCTGGCGCTCACGCCTGTGCTGAGCGGTCAGGCGGTGCGGACGCCATCCCCGTCCCCCCAGTCCACAGAGTCCGCCACGTCCGCGCAGGCGCCCGGCTCCGGTCGACACCGCCCCGGCGGACGCAGCGGCGGCGCCATCTACCGCGAGCTGTGCGCGAACTGCCACGGACCGCAGTTGGCCGGCGGACTGGCGTCCAGCCTGCTCGACGCGACCTGGACGTTCGGCGGCGATGACGCCAGCCTGGCCGAAAGCATCCGCGCCGGCCGCGCCGGGACGTCGATGCCGCCGTTCGGCGCGGTCCTGACCGAGCCGGAGATCCGCGCGCTGATCATCTATATCCGCGAGGCCGGCGCGCGCGCGCGGCGGATGCCGTCGGCCGACGCGCCGCCGCCGATTGCCAACCGCGTCATCGCGAGCGAAGAGCACACGTTCCGGATCGAGGTCGTCGCCGACGGACTCGATACGCCCTGGGGCCTCGCGTGGCTGCCGGACGGACGCCTGCTGGTGACCGAACGCCCCGGCCGCCTCCGCATCATCGAGAAGGACCGCCTGCTGCCGACGCCGGTCGAGGGCGTGCCGCCGGTGTGGGTGAAGCAGGACGGCGGCCTGCTGGACGTCGCGGTGCATCCGCGGTTTGCGTCCGACCCGTGGATCTATCTCGCCTTCAGCGACGCCGGCTCCACGCCCGGCGCGTCCGCGACGAAGATCGTCCGCGCGCGCCTGCGCGACGGGCGGCTCACCGACGTCGAGCCACTCTTCCAGCCGCGGTCCGAACATTACTGGATCGACAACCGCCATTTCGGCGCCCGTTTCCTCTTCGATCCACAGGGACATCTCTTCTACTCGATCGGCGATCGCGGCCACGAGCGCGACGCGCAGGATCTCGCGAGCCCGTACGGCAAGCTGCACCGCGTGTCGGACGCGGGACAGGCGCCCGCCGACAATCCGTTCGTCGCGCGCGCGGGCGCGCTGCCGACGATCTGGAGCTACGGGCATCGCAACCAGCAGGGGCTGGCGATCCATCCGGTGACGGGGGGGCTGTGGGCCGCGGAGCACGGACCGCGCGGCGGCGACGAGCTGAATCGCATCGAGCGCGGACGCAATTACGGCTGGCCTCTCGTGACGCACGGCATGAACGATGACGGCACGCCGATGACCGAGCACACAGCCCAGGACGGCCTGGAGCCGCCCATCGTCCACTGGACGCCGTCCATCGCGGTCTGCGCGCTGGAGTTCTACACGGGCGATCGCTTCCCGCGCTGGAAGCACGATCTCTTCGTCACCGCGCTCGCGCAGCAGGAATTGCGCCGGCTCCGCCTCGACGGCCGCACCGTCGCGCACCAGGAAGTGCTGTTCACATCGATCGGTCGCGTGCGCGACCTCGCCAGCGGTCCCGACGGGTACGTGTACGTCGCCTTGAACGAACCAGGCCGCGTCATCCGGCTCGTGCCCGCCGCCGCGGCCGCGCCGAAGACGCCGCAGGGACAGGAACGCTAGCGAAGCTCCGCCTCAAACCGCCGAGGCTGGACGAGGCGCTCGAAAGGGCTCCGCTTCGCTAGCGTCCTTGCCGTCTGTTTTGCCTCGCTCCGCTCGGCGGCCATCTCCAAAGGGCGAGCGGAGGCTGCTTCATTTGTGACCATGTTGGCCTTTGGAGATGTCTAGACGAACTGAAACATCATGACGTGGAATCAGATTTACGATCCGTTTCAATGGTGGCCGCTGTCGACGGCGATTGCCGCGCTGCCCGTCCTCACGTTGTTTTTCGTGCTGGTGGTGCTCAAGCGCCGCGTCTGGGAAGCGGCGCTGAGCGGGTTCCTCGCCGCCGTCCTCATCGCCTCGTTCGTGTTCGGCATGCCGGCGTCGCTCATCGGCGAGTCCGCGCTGCTCGGCGCGGTCTTCGGGCTGATCCGCATCGCCTGGATCATCGTCGCGTCGATCTTCCTCTATAACGTCTCGGTCGAGACCGGCCAGTTCCAGGTGATGAAAGAGTCGATCGCGACGCTGTCCTCCGATCGACGGATTCAAGCCGTCCTCATCGCCTTCTGCTTCGGCGCGTTCCTCGAAGGCACGGGCGGCGGCGGCGCGCCGGTCGCCATCGCGGGCGCGTTCCTGATCGGCCTCGGCTTCCCACCGTTCCAGGCGGCGGTATTGTGCCTGCTCGCGAACACGGCGCCGGTCGCGTGGGGCGGCGTCGGCAATCCGATTCGCGTGTTGAGCGCCGTCACGGGACTGCCCGAGATGGAACTGGGGGCGATGGCGGGGCGCATCCTGCCGCCGTTCTCGTTCATCCTGCCGATCTGGCTGGTCAGGACGATGACGGGGTGGAAGGGCGTGTTCGAGGTCATGCCGGCGCTGCTCGTCGCGGGCGCGTCGTTTGCGGGCATGCAGTACTACTGGTCGAACCACGTCGAGAACAACCTGGTCGACGTAGTCGCCGCCATCTTCTCGCTGCTGGTCATGACCGCGTTCCTCAAGTTCTGGAAGCCGTCGCGCGTCGAGACGGTCGGCGACGCGGTGTCCGTGCCGGTCGACGATCCGCCGGCCGCGCCGGCGCACGCGGCCGCGAAGCGCCGCGGCGCGCACGAAGAGGAGGCGCTCGCCGCCGCCGCGCTGGGGAGTGGGGCCGTTGGTGGCGGGGCGTCCGGCAGCGGACGCGCGTCCGCGCAGCAGCACTCCACCTGGACGATCATCAAGGGCTGGTCGCCGTTCATCCTCGCGTCGATCTTCATCTTCGTGACGGGCCTGCCCGCGGTGAACGCGTATCTGAAGATCCCCGGGCTCACCTTTCCGCTCGACGGGCTGCACAACCTCGTGATGAAGATGCCGCCCGTCGCGCCGACGCCGTCACCAGAATCGGCGGTGATGGACCTGAACATCTTCGCGATGCCCGGCACCGCCGTGCTCTTCGGCGCGCTCGTGGCGATGCCGCTGCTCGGCCTGCCGCTGTCCCGCGCCTGGGAGCTGTTCATGCGGACCCTGCGCCAGCTCGTGCCGTCGCTGCTTGCCATCAGTTTCATGGTGGGCCTCGCGTTCGTGACGAAGTACGCCGGCATGGACGCGGTGCTCGGCCTCAGTCTGACGCGCACCGGCTGGTTCTATCCGTTCTTCGGCACGCTGCTCGGCTGGCTGGGCGTCGCGCTGACGGGCACGGACGCCGGGTCGAACGCGCTCTTCGGCAATCTGCAGAAGGTGACCGCGGAGCAGTTGAACCTGAATCCGGTGCTGATGACATCCGCGAACACGACGGGCGGCGTGATGGGCAAGATGATCGACGCGCAGAGCATCGTCGTCGCGAGCGTCGCCACGCATCAGGAACACAACGCCGCGGCGCTGTTCAAGGCGGTCTTCTGGCACAGCATCGTGTTGGCATCGCTGGTCGGCCTGCTGGTGATGTTCTACGCGTACGTTGCGCCGTGGATGGTGCCGGGCTCGTAGCCGGGCGTGCGTCCAGCGGTCGGGTCGCCGTCTGCTGACCGCGGCCCGATCGCGTCGTCGTCCTCAGCCGATGCGGGGCTCGTCCGCGTCCGGCGTGTGTGCGCTTCGTTCACAGGCGCCCGCCGTGGACGTGCCGCGCGTCCGCTCACGCCGCCGGTCGGCGCGACAGGAATTCCGCCGTAGCGACGCACGTGATGCCGCCGGCCGGCGCGGCATTTCTTTTGCCTCTCCTGGCTCCTTCAAGAGTCATGTGGTCCGGGGCGACACACGCGCCCGGACGCGATCTCGACATCTCGTGCGCCGATCGCGATCGGCACGGCCGGGCCTGTTCTCTTGCGCGGCCGGGCGGCTCGCGGCGGTGCGAAGGAGGACGGCGTTGTCCTTGACGAAACGCGCGCTTGCGGAGTGCCTGGGAACGTTCTGGCTGGTCTTTGGCGGGTGTGGCAGCGCGGTGCTGGCCGCGGCCTTTCCGGCGACTGGCATCGGCTGGCTGGGGGTGTCGTTTGCGTTCGGCCTGACGGTCTTGACGATGGCGTACGCGATCGGCCACATCTCGGGCTGTCACTTGAATCCGGCCGTGTCGGTCGGGCTGTGCGTCGGCCGGCGGTTCCCCGGACGCGAGGTGTTGCCGTACGTCATCGCGCAAGTGGCGGGCGGCGTCATCGGCGCCGGCGTGCTGTTTCTGATTGCGAGCGGACGGCTGACGTTCGATCTCAGTGCCGGCTTCGCGTCGAACGGGTACGGCCTGCACTCGCCGGGCGGCTATTCGCTCTTCGCGGCACTCGTCGCCGAGATCGTGCTGACGTTCATGTTCCTGATCATCATCCTCGGCTCGACGGACCACCGCGCGCCGCAGGGCCTCGCGCCGATCGCGATCGGTCTCGGGCTGACGCTGATCCATCTCATAGGCATTCCGGTCACGAACCTGTCCGTCAATCCGGCGCGCAGCACCGGGCCGGCGCTCTTCGTCGGCGGCTGGGCGGTGCAGCAGCTCTGGCTGTTCTGGTTCGCGCCGGTGGTCGGCGCCGCGCTGGCCGGGCTCGTGTATCCGATCCTGGCAGACGACGACTAGCGGCGGGCCGGGTGATCCGGCGACGGGCCGGCCGACGGACCGGCCGGGCGACGGACGGGCGTGGTAGGCTGACGCTGCCATGCCCGAACTACCGGACATTGCCGTCTACATCGACGCGCTGGAGCGGCGCGTGCTCCAGCACCGGCTCGAACGCGTCCGCGTCGCGAACCCCTTCGTGCTGCGCTCGGTCGACCCGCCGCCCGACGCGGTGTACGGCCGCACCGTCACCGGCCTGCGCCGGCTGGGGAAGCGCATCGCCTTCGGCTTCGACAACGACGTCTTCCTCGTCATCCACCTGATGATCGCGGGGCGCCTGCACTGGGCGGCGGCCGGCGCGCCCATCCGCAAGAAGCTCGGGCTGGCGGCGTTCGACTTCGACAGCGGCACGCTGCTGCTGACGGAAGCGGGCTCGACGCGCCGCGCGTCGCTGCACGTCGTCCGCGGCGACGCCGGCCTGCGCGCGTTCGATCGCGGCGGCCTCGACGTCCTGACGGCGTCCGTGGACGCGTTCAAAGAGGCGCTGACGCGCGAGAACCACACGGTCAAGCGCTCGCTGACGGATCCGCGGCTGTTCAGCGGCATCGGCAACGCGTACTCGGACGAGATCCTCCATCGCGCGCGGCTGTCGCCGATGAAGCTCACGTCCAGACTGTCGGACGAGGAGATCGCGACGCTGCACGAGGCGACGCGCGTGACGCTGCTGGACTGGATCGAGCGGCTGCGCCGCGAGGCGGGCGATGGCTTTCCCGAAAAGGTGACGGCGTTCCGTCCCGACATGGCCGTCCACGGACGCTTCGGGCAGCCGTGTCCCGTCTGCGGCTCGCCCGTCCAGCGCATCGTGTACGCCGCGAACGAGTGCAACTACTGCGCGCGCTGTCAGACCGACGGTCGCCTGCTCGCCGATCGCGCGATGTCGCGACTCCTCAAGGAAGACTGGCCGCGACACATCGATGATGTCGAATAGGGGATGACGTGGAGCAGGGGAACGACTTGGGCGGGTGGATCGCGCGGGCGGCCGAAGCCGCCCGCGGCGCGTGAGGAGTGGATCGCGCGGGCGCGCGATCAGAACTGCGGCGGCCGACGAAGTCGTGCCGCCACCAAACTAAAACTGAACGCGCATCACCAACTGGATGATGCGGGGATCGCGGGCGCCGTTGACCGTGCCGAAGCCGGTCCTGTTCGTCAGGTCGCCGTTCGCGTTGAACGGCAGGTTCGTCGGCACGCGCTGGCCGTTGAAGTTCAGCGTCGAGTTGACGCCGCTGAACTGCGTGTGGTTCAGCACGTTGAACGCGTCCGCGCGCAGTTGCAGCAGCGTCCGGCCCACGAGCCGGATCGACTTCTGCACGGAGATGTCCAGGTTGTTGATGCCGGGGCCGATCAGCCAGTTCCGGCCGGACTCCGTGCCGATGCTGCCGACGAGCGGCGCCGTGAAGACGGACGTATTGAACTGGCGATACGGATCGCCGCTCCAGCCGCTTCCCGAATCACCGTTCACCCCGACGCGCGCCGGCTCCGTGAACGACCCGGTGATGTTCTGATTGCCGTCGCCGTCGATGCTGAAGCCCGGCGTGTACGGCGCGCCGCTCATCGCCCGGTAGATGCCCGAGAGCTGCCAGTCGTTGGCGATCCGCGCCAGCAGGCCGGTCTCCCGCGCGAGCCGAGGCAGTTCGTAGACGAAGTTGACGGTGAAGTTGTGCTTCCGGTGGATGTTCAACAGGCCGTAGTTCATCTGGTCGTTGAGTCCGTCGATCCGGTGGAAGCTGCCGTCGTTGTCCGCCGTGCCCAGCGACTTGCTCAGCGTGTACGCGATGCCGAGCAGCAGGCCCTTGCTGAAGCGACGGTCCAGCGTGGTCTGCAGCGCGTTGTAGTTGTACTCCCCGCTCATCTCGTGCAGGTTGATGTTGCCGTAGCCGCGATACGGCCGCAGGAAGTCCACCGGCAGTGAGTTCGCGCCCGGCCGCGCGTTCGGCGCGCGCGTCGGATCCTGGTTCTCCGGCGCGAAGGCGGCGCCGTACGGGATCGCGTTGATGTTGCGGCGGTTCAGGAGGTGCCGTCCCTGCGCGCCGACGTACGACACGTCGAGGATGAACTGCGCCGGCAGCTTCGTCTGGACGCCGAGGTTGTAGTTGTAGACGGTCGGCAGGAAGCCTTCGTAGTTGAACGCGTGCAGGCTCGACGGCGCCAGCAGGATGTTTTGCGGATCGAGCTCCTGCATGCGGCCGTTCTGCAGCACCGGCGACAGCGTCGTCGGCGGGTTCGTGATCATGTCGAACGTCTCGTTGCCCTGGAAGCGGTCGTAGAACACGCCGCCGCCGCCGCGCACGATCATCGCCTGCCGGCCCGTGATGTCGTAGGTGAAGCCGAAGCGCGGCGCGTACATGATGCCGCGGTTGCGCATCAGGCCGCGCTCGACGCCTTCGCCCGCCTGCGAGATCCCGTTCAGCAGGTTGCCGCTGTTGGGGACGATGCGGCCGATGTAGACCTCGGGCACGAACTGGCCGGTGACCGTGTCGAAGCCCTGACGCCGACCGTCCGGCCCGATCGCGGGCTGGAACAGCCGCGGCGCGTTGCTCGCGCTCCAGTTCTCCGGCAGGAACGTCGACGTCTGGAGATCCTGATCGTACTGCGGCTCGATGTAATAGAACCGGATGCCGTAGTCCAGCGTCAGGCGGTTGTTCACCTTCCAGTTGTCCTGCACGTACCACTCGATGTTGTTGTAGCGGTACTTGCCGGTCGCGTACTGGGACGCCTGCTCGAACGACGTGTAGATGCCGAGCGCGACGTTTGCGTAGCCAAACGTCGAGTCGAGCGGGTTCGACGTGCTGTCGCCGAAGTTGATGCTGCCGCTCGAGTTCGCGAACGACGTCTGATCCTTCTGGCTGCGCTGGAAGTAGAGCCCCGTCTTGAACGTGTGGTTCCCCTTCACCCAGGAGAAGTTGTCGATGAACTCGATGGTGCGGTTGTAGTTGAAGAACGGCGCGTTGTTCGTGCCGAAGGTCGGGTTGTTGCCGACGCGGTCGCCGAAGGTGAAGCGCGGGATGAAATCGTTCTGCACGGCATTGGGGAAGAGCAACGGCAGATCGCTGATGCCCCACGCCGACCGCGTCCACCCGTCGTTCACCGGATCGATGTTGATCCGGTTGTAGCCGAACCCGAACGTCATCTCGTTGTGCATCGTCGCGCTGATCACCTTGGACGCGTTGATCGCGAAGGCATGCCCGGGACGCGTGTCGGTGATCGGCGTCAGCGGCCAGTTGAACCCGAGGACGAACGAGCCGTACGAGGAGGTGACCTCGTCGTAGTTGTTGACGTAGCGGCCGTACAGACGCCACGAGTCGGACAGGTTGTAGTCCACGCGGATCAGGTCCTCGCGGCGTGGATAGTCGTCCGAGATCTGCGAGCTGTAGTTGTATTCGCGGCCCGGATCGTTCGGCAGCGGGAAGTTCTTCAGGATGTTCAGGCCCGTGCCCCACAGGCGGTCCGGCGGGATGCGTCCGATCACGCCTTGATGCTGGAAACAGCCGCTCGTGTTGGTTGCGCTGCAGGGCAGGCCGGTGGAGGCGTCGCGGATGAAGGGGTAGGGGTTGCCGTCACGGTTGGTGCTTTGCGAGAAGTCCCCTTGCCGCTCCAGCTCCGTCGGCACCTTGATGCGCCGCAGGCCTTGCGGACGCAGTTGCTTCTGATACTCCTGCGAAACGAAGAAGAACAACTTGTCGCGGCCCGAGTTGAACTTGCCCGGCAGGAAGATCGGCCCGCCGACGGTGTAGCCCGCGTCGTCCAGCCGCATCGGGTTCTTCGGCTGGTTGTCCCGGTTGTTCATCCAGTTCGTCGCGTTCAACGAATCATGGCGGCGATACCAGAAGCCCGATCCGTGGAAGTCGCGTCCGCCGCTCTTCGTCACGACGCTGATCTGCGCGCCGGACGAGCGGCCGTATTCCGCCTGGTAGTTCGCCGTGAGCACCTTGAACTCGGCGACGGCGTCGAGGCTGAGGGTGGCGAGCTGATCGCCGTTGTTGCCCGTGTCGACGTTGCCGATGCCGTCGAGCGTCAGGTTGTTCGTGTTGGCGCGCGCACCGTTCGCGCTGATGTTGCCGAGGCCCGCGTGGCCGCCGAACGTGAGGTTCGCGGTGTTGACGACGCCCGGCGTGAGGCCCACGAGCGCGAGATAGCTGCGGCTGTTGACCGCGACATCTTCGAGGACCTTGCCTTCCAGCGCGTAGCCGCGCTCGGCGCTCTGCGTCTGCAGTTCCTGGATACGCGTCGTCACCGAGACGACTTCGCTGAGCGCGCCCACCTCGAGCGTCACGAGCCCGACCGAGCCACGCTCGTTGGCGTTCAGCACGACCTCACGACGCTCGAACGTCTTGAAGTTCTGCAGCGTGACGGTCAGCGTGTAGGTGTCGGGAGGCAGTTGCGGGAAGGTGAAGAAGCCTTGCTCGTTCGTCGTCGTGGTGTCGGTGTTGCCGCGGCGTTGACTGACCAGGGTGACCGTCGCGCCGGGAAGCATCCCGCCTTGCGGATCCTGAACGGTCCCGCTCAGCGAGCCAGACGTGGTTTGAGCAATGGCGAGCGAGCCCCACGGGATCATCGCGACGATCGCGATCAGTACAGCCATCCGCCGCCAACGGACTTGTGTCCTTGGAGAACATGTGAACACGATTCGCACTCCTCTTTCACACGCGCATAGGTGCGCGAAACGAGGACCCGGACCGCAGGAGGGAAGTGAGCTTGGGGCTGACTCGGTGGTCCGCGTGCCTCAAATCAACTGTAGAGTGCGGCGATCCTAGCACGGAGATTTCGCTTGCTAGTACGATTTTCTTGCGTGTTCGCATATGTCTTGAGCATGTACCACGCGCGTTTCCGTCATGGATCTTATCGCGTGATCTCAGAGCGGAATGCGCCAGTCGCGGTCCATATAGACCGGCTGCCATGTGTGTCGGGGGTGAGCGGATCGTGGGAAAGGCGATCGCCGCGAGCGCGGCGATCGGTAGAGATGGCGGGAGGACGGTCGACTTAGAATCGGTAGCGGACTGAGATCTGCCCCTGCCGCGCGAACTGCCGGCTCGTGCCGCGGAACTCGCCGTCGGGACCGATCGCGTAGTTCGCGCTGTAGGTCTGATTGCCGCCGGCCAGGAATTGCTGATCCTCGCCGCGGTTCGTGACATTGAAGAGGTCGAGCGCCAGGTCCAGGCGCCGCGCGCCGAACCTGAAGTCGCGGCCGACGCGCAGGTTCCAGTACGCGAGGTTCGGCGCGTTGATCTGACCTTCGCCTCGATCGGCGTAAGCGAAGCGGATCGTCGTCGCCAGCGGATTCGAGACCTGGCGGCCGTTCGGCAGCGTCACGATCGGCGGACCGAAGCGCGGATCGGCCGACGCGATGCGCGTCACGACGGGACCGGAGTACGGACCGGAGAGCACGGTGACGCTGGACGCGAAGACGAAGTCCCACAGCGCCCGATACGAACCGCCGATGCGGAACCCGTGCTTCTGCCAGGACGGGCTGCGGATGTCCGCGTTTCCCGAGAGGCTGTCCGTGAGGTTGCCGCGGACGCTGCCCAGGCCGCGATCGTTGGGAAAGGCGTCGGGCTGGATGAAGGACGCCGGATCGTTCGGCTGCCACGTCCCGTCGAGGTGCTGCCAGCCGCGCGTGTAGCCGCCGATGATCTGCAGTTGTTTCGTCTGCTTCGCCACCGTAAGCTCGAGGCCCGAGTACACCATCGTGTTCCACTCGTTGTTGGTCACCAGGTTGATGCTGTTCAAGTCCGGATTGCGGTACCCCTTGAACACGCCGTCCTCGAAGATGCCGTTCGTGTCGACGAGCGCCGGCCGATCCTTGTAGTAGCGACGTACCCAGCTCGCGTCGACGCTCATCTGGCCCGGCAACTGACGCCGGTAACCGACGATGAACTCGTCGACGAACGGCTGATGCCGGTCGGGATCGATGATCTGATTGCGCGCGGCGCCGGTGCTCGGGTTCGTGCGCAGCGGCAGCTCGAAGACGCCGTCGCCGTCGTTGTCGTAGAAATCGGTAAAGCCGGCCGCGTCCGTGCCGGCCGTGGGCAGATACAACCATTGCGGCAGATCGGCGATGCGGCCGTAGCTCGCACGGACGACATTCTTCTGATCGCTGGTGAGCACGTACGTAGCGCCGGTCCGCGGGCCGACCTCCAGGCTGCGCTGCGTCTCGACGCTGTAGAGGCGATCGTCCACCGCGATCCAATCCAGGCGCAGGCCGGCGCTGATCGTCAGCCGGTCCGTCGGCCGCCACGCGTCCTGGAGGTAGACGGCGTAGTCCTTCGCCGACAGGAACGTGGTCGTGGTCTGCGGCACATCGTAGACGCGCCGGTGGAACGGATACGTGCCGGCCGCCGGGTCGCCCGGCTCGCGCAGCGCGACGTCTTCGAGCGCGAAGCCGCCGTTCGGATACGCCGTCAGCCGCTCGATGCGCAGGCGCGGCTTCAGGTAGACGCCGGTCTGGATCTCGTGCGATCCGAGCCGGCCGCTCGTGAACCAGGTGAGGTCCGCGCTCAGCGTCACCTTGGAGGTGGGATCGACGTTGTACGTCTCCGGGTTGTCGAGCGTCGCGAGCTGACCCGCGCCTGTCATCACGCCGGCGCTGAGGAATGCGCGGTCGAACACGCGCCGGCTCGGCGCGTCGATGATGCGGCCGTCCCACGCGCTCGCGCTGCCGTTCAGCGATTTGTTGTTGTAGGCCGCGAGCAGGCGCGTCGTGATCGACTTCCCCCAGGCCGACGTCAGCCGCGTGCCGACTGCCTGTCCGCCGAACGCGCTGGCGGCAAAGCGCCGGTTCTCCTGGGCCGCGCTTGCGTCCTCCGGGTTCTCGTCGCGCTGGTAGAACGCGTACATCTGGTGGTTCGGCGTCAGTTGCGCCGTGCCCTTCACATAGACGTATTGATTGCGCGCTTCGTTGTCGAACGGCTCGAACGCGGGATCGAGCGCGTGCAGCGTGGCCAACTGCGACTCGGTGCGCGCAATGCCGGTGTTGCGGCGCGAGTAGCGGTACGCACCGTAGAAGAACAGGCGATCCTTCAGGATGGGTCCGCCGATCGAGAGATCGGGCTGGAAGAGATCGTACACCGCGCTCGTCCCGGTCGGCGTGTTGCGGCCGTTCCACCCGCGCGCGGTGTAGACCGCGCTGGCCGCGCCGCGCAGGGCGTTCGTGCCGGATTCGGTGGCGATGTTGATGATGAGGCCGACGCCGAGGGGCGAGGAGGCGTCGGCGCCGCCGGTCTTGACCTGGACGTCGCTCACGGCGTCCGTGCTCAAGCCGGTGTAGAGCGAGGCCCAGCCTTGACGGAACGAGCCGACGTCCGCGCCGTCGATCTGCGTGACGTGGTTCTCGATGTCCGAGCCGCGCAGCATGTAGACCTGGCCGCCGGTCGCCTGATCGAACCCGCGCGACGTCACGCCGGGCGTCGTTTCGAGGAAGTCGGAGTAGTCGTGCCGGCTCGTGAGCGGCAGCGCCCGCAGCATCTCACCGCTCACGTTGATGCCCTGGATCGGCTTCTGCGTTTCGAGCATCGGCGTCTCGCGCGCGACCTGCACGGTCTCGCTCAGCGCGCCGACCGCGAGCGTGAAATCCACCGTGAGGTTCAGGCCCGCGCGGACCTGGACGTCCGCGAGCACCGTTTTCGAGAACCCGGCCAGCTCCGCCGACAACGTATAGTCGCCCGGCGCGAGATTGATCAGCCGATAGCCGCCGTCGCCGTCCGACACCGCGACCGTGGCCTTCGCGACGGTGGGGGACCGCGCCGTCACGGTCACGCCCGGCAGGATGCCGCCCTGTTCATCGCGGACGACCCCGCGCACCGT
>Ga0187894_10003697_pt1 | contig 16896 bp, 13 predicted proteins | sample GBC1701081metaG_FD_136650 | JGI IMG/M metagenome (GOLD analysis project Ga0187894, IMG submission 136650) | White microbial mat communities from a lava cave in the Kipuka Kanohina Cave System on the Island of Hawaii, USA - GBC170108-1 metaG ...
ACCGTTCTCGCTCAGCCTCGCCATCGTCTGGGTCGGCAGCGGGATCTTCCTCTGGTGGCAACAGCGACGCCTCGCTCCGCTGCTCTGTGCCCTCGCCTCGGTTGCGGCGATCGCCGCCTACGGCGCGGTGCGCATGCCGCAGATCGAGAGTGCCATGCGCGCGGCGCCGTCGCTGCGCGTGGCGCTGGTACAGGGCAACATCACCGTCGAGCGCAAGACCAACGCCGCCTACTTCGACATCAACGTCGACACCTACCGCGAGCTCACGGCGAAGGTACAGAAGGACGTCGATCTGATCATCTGGCCCGAGACGGTCGCGCAATGGTGGACGCCCGCCGACGCCGAGCGCGTCGACGCGAAGCACCACCCCTTCGCCGACCTCGAGCGACTGCTGGTCTACGGCGGGCCTTCGTTCCGCTACCGCGCCGCCGGCCAGGAACCGGAGACCTTCAACAGCGCCTTCCTCCTCGGCCCCGACGACCAACTCCTGGCGCGCTACGACAAGCAGATCCTGCTGCCCTTCGGCGAGTACATCCCAGGGGCGAGCCTCTTGCCGTTCCTCAAGGACGCGAGTCCGCACACCGGCGACTACGACGCGGGATCCAGCAATACCACCTTCACCATTCCCGGCGCCGTGCTCGGGCCGTTGATCTGCTACGAAGACGTCGTCATCGGCATCCCGCGCGAAATGACCCGCGCCGGTGCGCAGATCCTCTTCAACATGTTGAACGACGCGTGGTTCGGCGATACCGCCGGCCCGTACGAGCATCTGCAGCTGGCGCTCTGGCGCGCGATCGAGAATCGACGCTATCTGCTGCGCTCGAGCAATGCCGGAGTCACCAGCGTGGTCGATCCGTTCGGGCGGATCGTCGGACAGCTGCCCACGTTCACCCCCGAAGTCCTCGTCGCCACCGTGCAGCCGCTGTCCTTGCTGTCGTTCTACACGCGCTACGGCGATCTCTTCGGCTGGCTGCTGGTTGCGGTCGGCATCTGGCTGGTGGCGTTCCCGAGGAGAGACTAGCCTGCGCGCCCGTATCGAGTCGCTCGCCTACGGGCCGCACGGCGTAGCGCGCAGCGGCGGCAAGGTCTACTTCGTGCGCCAGGCGACGCCGGGCGACGAAGCGGAGCTCGAGGTGCGCGAAGACCATCGCTCCTATGCCTTCGCCGACATCACCCGATTGCTCGAGGCGGGACCGTCGCGGCGCACGCCTCCCTGCGAGTACCTGCCGCGCTGCGGCGGCTGTCCCTGGCAGCACGTCGCCTACACCGCCCAACTCGACGCCAAGCAGCGCGCCGTCGACGATCTTCTGCTCCGCATCGGTCGGCTCGACGCGCCGCACGTCCTTCCGATCATCGCCGCACGCGAGGAGTACGGCTATCGGCGGCGCTTGAGTCTGCGGGTGGAGAACGATCGCGTCGGCTACTTCGCCGCCGCCACGCACGATCTCGTCGCCGTCGAGCATTGCCTCCTGGCCGCGCCCGAGCTCGAAGGCGCGCTGCCGCTGGTGCAGCGCTGGATCGAGACCCTGGCGACGCGCATCAATCGCGTCGAGGTGGCGGCCGACGGTCAGGACGGTGGGCTCGTCTTCGCCGCCCAAGCCGAAGGGGGGTTGAGCGAGGCCGACGCCGGCGCGAGCGAGAGCTTCCTCGCCGCACACGCGCGCGTACGCGGCATGATGCTGCGCGGCCGCGGCTGGCGACGCAGCTGGGGCGAGCCGCGCTTGCGCGTCGCCCTTCACGGCGGCGAATCGATTGCGGTGCACGCCGGCGGCTTCACCCAGGTCAATGCCGCGGCGAACGAAGTTCTCGTCGCCACCGCCCTCGACTTCGCCGCTTGCGCGGCCGGCGATCGCGTTGCCGACCTCTACGCCGGCTTCGGCAACATCACCTTCCCGCTGGCGCGGCGCGCCGCCGAGGTGATCGCGGTCGAGCGCGACGCCGAGAGCGCGCGCGACGGCGAAGCACACGCGCGCGCACACGGATATGACGCCGTGCGCTTCGTCGCCGCCGGCGTGCCCGCGGTCTTGTCGAGCTGGGTGAAGGAGCGGCGCCGCGTCGACATCGCGGTGCTCGATCCGCCGCGCAGCGGCGCCGCCGGCGCGACTTCGGCACTGGTCGCGCTGGCCCCGCGCCGCGTCGTCTACGTCTCGTGCAACCCTTCCACATTGGCGCGCGATCTCGCCCTGCTCGCGCCGCGCTATCGCATCGGCAGGATTCAACCGATCGACTTTTTCCCGCAGACGTATCACGTCGAGACCGTCGTCGAGCTCGTGTTGACTGACCGCTAACCGGGCCCTATGGTGGACGACGCGTTGCGAACGCACAGGGGAGTCTTCCTCTATGGCCAAGCAGAATCGTTCCCTGAAGCCGAAGATCACCATCATCCCGGGTAAGGGTGTCTCGCAGACGATCAACTATCTGCTCGAGGATCGCGACGAGCTCGAGTGGCTGGTCGCGGTCGGACGCAACAAGAACGGCGAGATCTTCTTCTACGACACCGGCGGCGACATCGTCGAGGATCTCGGTACGCTCGAGTACCTGAAGGAACGTATCGCACGGGCCCACTTCGGGGAAGAGGACTAGTCGAGCCATGAGTCATGAGAGATGAGTCATGAGGGGCGAGGGCCGACTCGCACACATGGCTGATCCCTCATGACTCGTGCCTCATGACGCATGACTGTCACCTCCGACCGCACCCGCGTCGTCGTCGGGAAGACCGACGAGATCGCGCCCGGTTCGACGAAGAAGTTTCTCTTCGTGCTGCGCGGACAGGAGATCGAAGCGTTCGCGCTCAACCGCGGCGGCGAGTTCCACGCCTACCTGAATCGCTGCCGGCACTTGCCGATGACGATGGACTGGGTCGAGAATCAGTTCTTCACCGAGGACGGCGCGTACATCCAGTGCGCCACACACGGCGCCTGTTACGTGCCCGAGACCGGCGAATGCGTCGAGGGTCCGCCCTTCGGCAAGTTCCTCATCCGCGTCCCGATCGAGATCGAAGGCGGCGAAATCGTCGCTACGCTGCCCGCCGAAGCTTGACGACCCGCCCTTTCGGGCAGGCGGACGGCGGACGACCCCTTCTCCTTGAATGCTCACGCCGCATGCGCCAGATACTCTAGGGTTATGGAACCGCCCGCGCTGAGAATTCGCCGCGGGCGGCGGCAGGACTTCGCCGCCGTCATGCGGCTGCTGATGCCTGAGGAGGGCGAGGCCGACCGGAGAACGCTGCGGCGTTTCCGCCACATCGTCGCCGACCTCGGTGCCGATCTGTACGTGGCCGAACTGGCGGGTAAGGTCGTCGGCGTGATCCACGCCAGCTACGCGCGCCAGCTCACCGGGGCGCAGCGGGCCCGGGTGGAGGGCCTCGCCGCCGACCCGGACTGCCGGCAGCACGCGGTCGAGCAGCGCCTGCTCGAGTTCATCGTCGCCCGCGCTCGCGGCCGCGCCTGCGCCGACGTGAGCTGCGTGCCGACGAGCGACGACACCGCCGCGATCGTGCGCGCTGCCGGCCTCGACCCGGTCGGTACGCGGTACAGCCGCCCACTCTCGGGCGAGGCCTGATCGAGTGGCAGAGCTATCCAAAGCGATCGCGCGCCTCATGGAGGAGCGCACGTCGACACCGACACAGGCGCGTCAACGCCGCGAGCTCTTCGACCGCGTCCGCGACCGCGTCGCCCCCGGCGAGCGCGCCGCCGCGGAAGCCCTCGCGCGGCTCCTGCTCGCGCGCCTGACCCCTGACATCGCCGAGCGCCTCTCGGAGGAGACCCTCGCGGCCCTGTGCGCCGGCGCTTACGAGTTCGTCGCGCCACCCGCCGAGGAGCCGCGCGTGCGCGTCTTCAACCCCGAGTTCGCCCGCGACGGTTGGGATGCTCCGGTCACCGTGATCGAGACCCTCGTCAGTGACCGCCCCTTCGTCGTCGACACCGTGCGCGAAACATTGCATCAGGCCGGCTGCGTCACGCGCATCCTCCTGCACCCGATCCTCGGCGTCGAGCGCGACGCTCACGGCGCCGTCGCCGCGGTGACTCCACCCGAGCGCAGCCGGCATCAGGAGTCGTTCATCCACGCCGAGGTCGACCCGCTTGCCGACGCCGCGGCTTGCGCCGCGCTCGAAGACGATCTGCGACAGCGGCTCGGCGATCTCGTGCTGGCGACCAACGACTACCAGGCGATGCGGCAGGCGACCGTGGTCCTAGCGTCCGATCTGCGCGCCAGCCGCGGCGGCCGGCCCTCCGAGCCCGCGGCGGAGGAGATCGCTGCGTTTCTCGAGTGGCTCACCGCGGGTCACTTCGTCTTCCTCGGCTATCGAGCCTACACCCTCAGCAGCAACGGCAACGACGCGACCATCGGCGTACAGCCGGGTTCGGGCCTCGGCCTGCTGCGCAAGCAGCGGTCCACGTTCGCCGACGAGCCGCGGATCCGCGATCTCGACGCATCGCTGCGGCGTCGAATCCTCTCCGGGCCGCCGATCGTGATCACCAAGACGACAGCCGAGAGCCCCGTCCATCGCCGCGCCCGCATGGACTACATCGGCGTCCGCCTCTACGACACCGAGGGCCGCGTCGCGGGCGAGAAGCGTCTCATCGGTCTCTTCACCGCGCGCGCCTACGGCGAGGAGTCGGCCGAGGTGCCGCTGCTGCGGCGCAAGCTGCAACGCATTCTCCAGAGCGAGGGCGCGGCCGAAGACTCGCACGATCACCGCGAGATCGCCGGCCTCTTCAACTCGACGCCGAAGGAGAGGTTGCTCGCCGGCACCACCGAGGAGATCCACGCCGACATCCGCGTCATCCGCGAGGCGCGGCCCGACGAAGTGCGCGTCACGGCGCGGCCGGATCAGCTCGAGCGCGGCATGTTCTTTCTCGTGGTGTTTCCGCGCGAGAGCTTCTCCGCCGACCTGCGCCGCCGCATCGAGTCGATGGTGCGGCGGACGAGCGGCGGCACCGTACTCGACCAGCACGTGGCGATGGAGGACGGCGAGCACGTGCGCCTCTACTTCTATGTGGCCACGCCGCCGGAAGCGGTGCGCGCCGTGCGCGCCGACGCGCTCCAACTCGCGGTGCGCGAGCTGCTGCGCACCTGGGATGATCGCCTGCGCGACGCCCTCGAAGCGGACGGAACCGCGCTGCAGCCGCGCGCGCTGGCGCGGCAGTACGCCGCGATCTTCCCGCCCGAGTACAAGGCCGCTACCGACGTCGCCGAGGCCGTCGGCGACATCCACAGCATCGAGGAGCTCACCGCCGCCGGACAGCCGCAGGTCGCGCTCCTCAACCCCGAGCGCTCGCCCTACAGCACCTTGAAGCTCTACCTGATGAACGAGCAGGTGGTGCTGACCGACTTCCTGCCCGTGCTCGAGAATCTCGGCCTGAAGGTCTACGCCGACGACCCGATCGACGTCACGCTGCCGGCGGGCGGCGTGGTCCACATGCACGCCTTTCGCGTCCTCGACGCGACCACACGCCGCGGCGGCGACGGCGGGGCGCAGAAGCTCGACACCGACCGCGTCTCCAGCCGGCTCAGCGACGCGATCCTGGCGCACCGCGCGCATCGGCTCGTCGACGACGAACTCAACGCCCTGGTCCTGTCGGCAGATCTCAGCTGGACGGAGGTGCAGGTCTTACGCGCCTACGTCAACCACGCGGCACAGAGCGGCCTCGCCTCGCGCACCGGGTCTCTCGCCGCGCTGTCACGTCATCCGGCGAGCGCGCGCGCGATCTGGAACTACTTCCGCGCTCGCTTCGACCGGGCCGAAGCGCAGCTGCCGCGCGAGCGCCTGGCAACGACGCTGCCGCCGTTCGAAACCGCGTTCTTCGAGAGTCTCGACGCTGTCGAGTCGATCTCGTGCGATCGCACCCTGCGCGCCGTCTTCGCCACCATCGCGGCGACGACGCGCACCAACGCGTTCCATCGGCGCGACGATGATCCGGTCGCTTTCAAGCTCGACTCGGAGAACGTGGCGCACCTGCCCCGCCCGCGGCCGCGCTGGGAGATTTTCGTCTACTCGACTCACTCGGAGGGCGTCCATCTGCGCGCCGGCAAAATCGCGCGCGGCGGCCTGCGTCTGAGCGATCGGCCCGACGACTACCGCACCGAGATCCTGGGCCTGATGCGCACCCAGGTGGTCAAGAACGCGGTGATCATTCCCACCGGCGCCAAGGGCGGCTTCGTCGCGCGCGGCCGCGGCAAGGACGCGGCGTCGCAGAGCGACGTGGTCGCCGCGTATCGCACCTTCGTCGGCGCGCTGCTCTCGCTCACCGACAACATCGTCCAGGGACGGGTCGTCGCACCGCCGGGCGTTCTCTACGACGAACCCGACGCCTATCTCGTCGTCGCCGCCGACAAGGGCACCGCCGCGTTCTCCGATGTCGCCAACGACGTCGCGGTGCGCGCCGGCTATTGGCTCGGCGACGCCTTCGCGTCCGGCGGCTCACACGGCTACGACCATAAGAAGATCGGCATCACCGCGCGCGGCGCGTGGGAGTGCGTCCGGCGTCACTTCCGCGAGATGGAAATCGATGCCGATCTCGACCCGATCACCGCCGTCGGCATCGGCGACATGAGCGGTGACGTCTTCGGCAACGGAATGCTGCTGTCGCAGAACCTCCACCTGCGCGCTGCCTTCGATCACCGCCACATCTTCCTCGATCCGAATCCGGATGCCGCGCTCGCCTACGCCGAGCGCGCCCGCCTCTTCGCGCTGCCGACTTCGAGCTGGAACGACTACGACCGCACCGCGATCAGCGCCGGCGGCGGTGTCTTCTCGCGTACGGCGAAGAAGATCCCCCTCTCGGCCGAGGCGCGCGTGGTGCTCGGCGTCGAGCAGGACGCGCTCACCGGCGAGGAGCTCGTGCGGGCCGTGCTCGCAATGGAAGCCGACCTGCTGTGGAACGGCGGCATCGGCACTTATGTTCGCGCCAGCTCCGAGACGAACAGCGAAGTCGGCGACCCGGCAAACGATCCGGTGCGCGTCAGCGCCGATCGGCTGCGGGTGCGCGTTGTCGTCGAAGGCGGCAATCTCGGTTTCACCCAAGCCGCGCGCATCGAGTTCGCGCTTCACGGCGGCCGAATTCACACCGATGCAATCGACAACGCCGGCGGCGTGAACCTCTCCGATCACGAGGTGAATCTGAAGATCCTCCTCGGCCCACTCGTCGAAGCCGGCGAGGTGAGCCCCGGCGAGCGCAATCGCATCCTCGCCGAGGTCGAGGACGAGGTCTCCGAGCAGGTGCTGCGCACCAACCGCGATCAGGCGCGCGCCCTCGCCCTCGATCAGACTCGTAGCCGCACGCACCTGAATCAGTTCCGCGATCTGATCGCCGCGCTCGAGCACGAGCGTGTCCTCGACCGGGGCCTGCAACAGCTACCCGACAAGGACGCCCTGCGCCGGCGCCGCGGCCAATTCCTCGGGCTGACGCGGCCGGAGCTCGCCGCGCTTCTGGCGCACGTGAAGCTCGACCTGCGGCAGAAGCTGCTCGCGTCGCCGCTCCCGGACGATCCGAGTGTCGAACGACGCCTGCATATCTATTTCCCGCCGCGCGTCCTCGAGCGTCATCGCCACGCCGTGCGCAACCATCGCCTGCGGCGCGAGATCATCGCGGTGCAGCTCACCTGCGCCCTCGTTGACGTCGCCGGCGTGACCTTCGTGCAGCGCCTCGCGCGCGACACGGCGTCTTCGGAGGCCAATGTCGCGCGCGCCTGGAGCGTCGCAGCGACGCTCGTCGATCTCGACAAGATCCTGGCGGAGGTCGCCACCGCACCTCCTGTTGCCGAGGCGCGCGTCTTCGCCGAGGTCGAGAGCTGCCTCGAGCGCACCTGCAAGTGGCTCCTGCGCACGCTGGACTCCGCCGAGCCGATCGCCGACGGCGTCAACCGCTTCCTCGCGCCCACCTTCGAGCTCGCCGCGGCGCTGCCGGGCGTGCTTCCGCTCGAGCCGCAGAAGCGTCACCGCGAGGGGATCGCGGGGATGACGCACGACGGGGTAGAAGAAGCCCTCGCCGTGCGGTTGATGGCGCTGCGGCGCTTCGATGAATTTCTCGAGATCGCTCAGCTCAGCGCCGAGCTCGACGCGCCGCTGCGTCTGACGGCTGAGGCCTTCTATCGGCTGGCGCAGGTGGTCGACCTCGACTGGGTGCACGACCGCCTGCTCGGCGTCGGCGGCGAGGATCGCTGGGACCAGCGCGCCGTCGACGGCATGATCGACGAGCTCGTCGCCGCGCGCCGCACGCTGACGCGCGCGATCGTCGGTTATCGCGACGGCGCCCCAGCCGACGGTCAGGTCGACCACTGCATCGCAGCCTACGTTTCCGAGCACCAGCCGCGCATCGAAGCGATCCACCAGATGATGCGCGACGTGAAGAGCGCCCCCCGCGTCAGCCTCGCCGCCCTGGTCGTGATCATGCGCGAGCTGCGCGCCCTTCTCGGCTGAGGGGGGTCGACCTAAATGGGCGAGCGCATGAATGCGGGGGCTGAAGCGCGCAAGCCGACGGAGGCGGACGGCGACGACGTCGACGACGCGCTCGCCAGCCGTTCGGGATGGTTGCGTGCGGCGGTCCTCGGGGCAGACGACGGGATCGTCTCGACGGCGGCGCTGATCGTGGGCGTCGCGGCATCCAGTGCTTCACCGCAGGCGGTGCTCACCGCAGGCCTCGCCGGGCTCGCGGCCGGAGCGATGTCGATGGCTGCGGGCGAGTACGTATCGGTGAGCTCACAGCGCGATCTCGAGGATGCTCTGCGCCAGCGCGAAGAGCGTCTGGCCGCGGCTTTTCCCGAAGTGGCGCTGACCGAGCTGGCGGTGTGGCTGCAACTGCGCGGTGTCGAGCCTGGCCTCGCCCGCCACGTCGTACAACAGCTCTCCGAACCCGTCGAAGCGAGCGTGCGGGCGAAGTACGGGCTCAGCGAGACCACCAAGGCGCGCCCGCTGCAGGCAGCGGTCGCGTCGGCCGCATCGTTCTCTGTCGGCGGTGCGGTGCCGCTGCTCGGCCTTCTCGCGCCCGCGGCCGATTACCACATGCCGCTCGCGGTCGGCTTCGCCCTCGTCGCGCTCGCCGGATCGGGAGCGCTGGCGGCAGACGCCGGCGGCGCCCCGCGGGCCCACGCCGCGCTGCGCGTCGTCATCGGCGGCGGCATCGCGATGGCGATCTCCGCGCTCGTCGGCAAGCTCGTCGGGATCGCGGTGTAGAGTCCCTCCCCCGCGCCAGCGGAGGAGGGCCAGTGAGGGGCGCCTTACAGCACCTCAGTCAGGAACGCGTCGAGCGCGGCCACCAGGCCGCGCGGGTTGTCGCCCTGGACGTTGTGCCCCGCGCTTTCCACCCGCCGCCACCGCCCGTCGGCGAGGGAGCGCGCGAAGCTCTCGGCGTCCTCGTCGAGAAAGACGTCGCTCGCCGCGCCGCGCACCACGAGCACCGGGCAACGCACCGCGTCCGCTTTGCGCCACTGCACCGCGGCGACTTCGAGAATCTCGCTCGGCCCGCGGCGGCCCCAGCGGCTGTCGTGCTTGCGCACCCATCTGCCGTCGGGAAGCTGTCGCATGTTGCGGCGCAGGCTGCCGCGCAGCAGGCGAGGATCGCGGCGCGGGTTGAAGACGAGCGCCTGCTCGACGAGCGCGTCGAGCGAATCGGCCTCGAGGGTGCTGCCGACGAAGTCCATGATCTTCTGCGCACCGCTGATGCGCACGCTCGGCCCGGTGTCGATGATCACCAGCGCGGCGAGGCGATGCGAGTGCTGCGCCGCATAGGCGAAAGCGTTGAGCCCGCCCATCGACTGGCCGATGAGGACGAAGCGGTCGAGAGCGAAGTGGTCGGCGAAGCGCTCGACGTCGCGCGCGTGCGTCTCGGGAGCATAGTCCATCACTGGTGACCACTCGCTATCGCCGTGGCCGCGCTGATCGAGCGCCAGGCAGCGACAGTGCGAGCGCATTGCCAGGCAGACGGCGTCCCACGTGCGCGCCGTGAGCGCACCGCCGTGAAGGAAGACGAGCGGCGGTTTCCCGATCGTGCCCCAGTCGAGGTAGTGGATGCGGAGGCCGCCGAGGACGACGTCGCGCTCCTCCGGAAAGGTGAAATCGGCGACCTCGATGCCCGACACCGCCGCCAGCAGCTTCAGGTGGACGAGTTCCTCGCTCGGATCGATTCGCATCGACTCACCTCCTCGATCGCCGGACAGCGCCGGCTCGCCATTGACAGAAGCAAGTCTGCGCCGCTAAGGCGGTTCTAGTCAATTCTAGGGATTCGGATGGTGTTCAAAGTCTCAGCTTGGAGTCCCCCATGACCTTCGAAGACCTGCGCGTGTTCAACAGCGTCTGCGACATGCAGAACCTGAGCAGTGTGGCGCGTACTCTCGGGCGCACCCAGCCGGCGGTGGCGCAGCACGTGGCGCGGCTCGAGCGCGAGCTCGGCGTCGCCTTGTTCGAGCGCACACGCAAGGGCGTGACGCCGACCGCCGCCGGCCTTCTCCTGCACGAGGCGACCAGCGTCGGCCTCGGCACCCTGTCGCTCGCGCTGCGCGAGATCGAGCGGCTGCGCGAAGGCGGGCCGGGGCGCCTGTCGATCGCCACCGGGGGCACGACGGTGCGACACTTCCTGCGCGAAGCCGTGATCCAGTTCCGCCGCCGCCATCCGCAGGCGGCGCTGCACTTCGAGCCGGGGAGCTCGTCGCAGCACTGTCTCGAGGCGGTCGCGCGGCGCGCCGCCGACCTCGCTTTCGTAACCATGAGCGGCGACCTGCGGGGCTTCGAGACGCGGCCGCTGATGGAGCATCCGCTGGTGCTGCTGATGCACCGCGACGACCCGCTGGCGTCGCGGCGGCGGGTGCGAGTGCGCGATCTCCAAGGCTCGCCCTACATCTCGCTGCCGCACTCGACGACGAGCCATCGTCTCATCCGCGAGGCGGTCGCGCGCGAGGGCGTGGCACTCGACTCCGCGCTCGAGGTCGATGACTTCGACACCGCGAATCTCTTCGTCGAGCTCGGCTTCGGCCGCGCCATCGTGCCGGCGGTGCAGGGGCACACGTTCGCGCGCTCCGGGCGCGTCTGCGCCGTGTCGATTCAGGGTCTGCCGCCGGTGCCGGTCGGCTGGGCTGCGCGCAGCTTCCGCCTCCTCCCGCCCGCCGCCTTCGAGTTCATGGAGTTGATGGAGCACACGGCGTCGCAGTGGAGGGACATACCGGGGGTAAAGATCCCGCGGCGGGAGAACGAGTCATGAAAAATTGGGGTCAGGGATTGCCTGGATCGGGCACGAGCCCGAGCTGCCGCAGCAGATGGAGGTTGTCGGGAATGCCGCGCTGGTGCGACACCTGACCGTCGCGAATCGTGAGAATGAGCATCTCCTGATAGCGGACCTTCTTGCCGGTGGGCGGGATCGGGCCGAGGTTGCCGAGTTGGGTGCCCGAGATGGTGAGATGCACGGCGACCTTGTCGCCCTCTGCGACGAGCTGCTCGAGGTCCTCGTGATAGTCGGGGTACGTCGCCCAGGCGCGCTCCACCATGCCCCGGATGCCGTCGCGCCCGCGGCGCAGCGGCGCGTAGGGACGGTAGTCGGCGACGTAGTCCGGCGCGTAGAACTCTTCGATCTTGGCATCGAGGCCGGCGCACGGCCCGGCGTTCCAGATCTCGTCGAAGAGACGGCGGACGATCACCTTGTTCTGCTCCGACATGCGCTCCTCCCGCGGCTCGTCTAGCCCAACCCCCGCACCAGTGCACGCACTCTCCCATCGCGGGCGCTTTCGCGCTAGGACGGAACGCTGAACGATGACGCCGATTCACGGCACCACAGCCCCGGGCTTCGAGCCCGTTCGCGCCGCGTTCGCCAGCAACTTCGAGAAGCACGGGGAAGTTGGCGCCGCCTGTGCCGTCTACCTGCGCGGCTTGCCGGTCGTCGATCTCTGGGGCGGGCTCGCCGATCCCGACCGCCAGCGGCCGTGGCGCGAAGACACGCTGCAGCTCGTCTTCTCCGCCACCAAGGGTGTTACGGCCGTCTGCATGCTGTTGCTCGCGGAGCGCGGCGAGATCGACCTCGACGCGCCGGTGGCGCGCTATTGGCCCGAGTTTGCGGCGCAGGGAAAGGGCGAGATCCCGGTGCGCTGGGTGATGTGTCACCGCGCCGGCTTGGCGGCGGTCGACGGCCAGCTTACGCTCGACGAGGTACTCGCAGGGGATCCGGTGGTGCGCGCCATCGCGGCCCAGGCGCCGAACTGGCCGCCCGGCGAAGGGCACGGGTATCACGCCCGCAGCTACGGTTGGGTCCTCGGCGAGCTGGTCCGGCGCGTGACCGGCCGCACGCTCGGGCGCTTCTTCGCCGACGAGATCGCTGCGCCGCTCGGGCTCGAGTTCTGGATCGGCCTGCCGGAGGCGCAGGACGCGCGCGTCGCCAAGTTGCTGCCGGCACCGCCGGCGGCACCGGAGCTGCAAGGAGTCATCGACAAGATGATGGCGCCGGACACGCTGCTCGGCCGCGTGATTCGCGGCCCGTCTCTGCTCTTCGGCTACGACGATATGTGGAACCGGCGCGAGATGCGCGTCGCAGAGATGCCTTCGTCGAACGGCGTCGGGTCGGCTCGCGCGCTGGCGCGCCTCTACGCCTCGCTCCTCGGCGCGGTCGACGGCATCCGCTTGCTTCGCCCGGAGACGATCGAGATGGCGTGCCGAGTGCAGTCCGACGGCGCCGACCGGGTGCTGCATCTTGCGACGCGCTTCGGCACCGGCTTCATGCTGGCGCCCACGCTGGCGCTCGCCGCCCAGCCGAGCTGTTTCGGACATCCCGGCGCCGGCGGCTCGCTGGCATTGGCCGACCGCGAGTCGGACTTCAGCTTCGCCTACGTGATGAATCAGATGAGCTTGGCCACCGTCGGCGATCCGCGCGCCGCGGCGCTGCTGCAAGCCGTGTACGACTCTCTCGCGGATCGACCGACTTCGTAAGTTCCAAGCCCAATGCAAGGCGAGCACATCCTGGTCGACATCGGCATGGCGCTGATGGCGGCGACGGTTCTGGCATATCTGGCCCGGTTTCTGCGCCAGCCGTTGCTGCTCGCCTACATCGGCGCGGGACTCCTCATCGGTCCCCCCGGGCTCGGGCTGGTGCACAACCAGGAGCTCATCGCGGCTCTCTCGGGTCTCGGCCTCGCCTTCCTCATGTTCATCGTCGGTCTCGAGATCGACGTGCGGCAGCTCATCCGCGGCGGGTGGGTCGTCGTCATCGTCGGCGTGATCCAGGTCGCGGTCTGCGCTCTGCTCGCCGTCGCCGCGATGCACGCGGCCGGCTTCACGGGCTTGAGCGCGCTCTATCTCGGCGTCGCCTCAGCCTTCTCCAGCACGATGATCGTGGTCAAGCTGCTGAGCGACACGAGCGAGCTCGACACCGCCGATGGGCGGCTGACCCTCGGCATTCTGCTGGTGCAAGATGTGCTCGCCATCGTCGTCCTGGCGCTCCAGCCGAACCTGCAGCAGTCCTCGCTGACACCGCTTCTGTTGTCGGTTTTCGCGGGCATGACGCTGGTCGCCGGAGCGCTCGCGGTGGCGCGCTTCGTTCTGCCGCCGGTCTTCCGCTGGGCGGCGAAGAGCCCCGAGATCGTTCTCGTCTCCGCCATCTCGTGGTGCCTCCTGATCAGCTACCTCGCCACGCTGGCGGGCTTCTCCGAGGCGATCGGCGCGCTCATCGCCGGCGTCACCCTGTCGGCACTGCCCTACACCCTCGACGTGGTGGCGAAGATCAGCAGCCTGCGCGATTTCTTCGTCACTCTCTTCTTCGTGAGTCTCGGCCTCCAGCTCGACCTCAGCTCGAGCTCGGTCCTCCTCACCGCGCTGCTGCTCTCGGCCGTCGTTCTGGTGAGCCGCTTCCTCGTCGTCGGACCGCTGCTGCACTTCTTCGGCTACGGTGCGCGCGTCGGCTTGCTCAGCTCGATGGCGCTGTCGCAGGAGGGCGAGTTTGCCCTCGTCATCGCCACACTCGGCCTCGCCCTTGGCCACATCGACCGCGAGATCGTCTCGATCACGGCGCTGACCTTGGTGATCACCTCGACCGTGTCGACGTACATGATGACCTTCAACCACGCGCTGGCGCAATTGGGCTCGGCCTGGCTGCGCCGGCTCGGTCTCACAGAGGTCACGGAGATGAGCGAGGAAGCCGCGAGCGACGGGCATCGTCCCGACGCCGTGCTGGTGGGCTTCCATCGCGTCGCCAGCTCGCTACTCTACGGTGCGTCGAGCGGCGCGCACGCGCCGTTTCTGATCGTCGACTTCAGCCCCGAGGTCTACGAGAGGCTGACCCAGATGGGCGTCCCGGTGGTCTATGGCGACATCAGCCACCTCGACACGCTGGCAGAGGTCGGCGTTGAAGAAGCGCGCGTCGTCGTGTCCACCGTGTCGGAGGACTTCCTGCGCGGTACCGACAATCTCGCCCTGCTCCAGCAGGTGAAGCAGCTCAACCCGAACGCGCGCGTCATCCTCTCCGCCGAGACCCTCTCGCGCGCACGGGAGATGTACGCTGCCGGCGCCGACTACGTCGTGCTGCCGCGCTTGGAGACGGCGCGCGCGTTCGCCGAGGTGCTGGCGGCGCTCCGCCGCGGCGAGCTCGACGCGCTGCGCGCGCGCTCGCTCGCGGAGCTGAGCGAGCGCAACGAGGTACTGGCGTAAGACGAATTCGCTTTAGCGCAAGTTCAACTTCACCGGCATATGACGGACGCCGGTGTGCTTGTTGCTCCGCGTCCACTCGATCGGACCAGCGAGCTCGATGCGCGAGAAGCGATCGAGAAGGGCGTCGAGGACGATGCGGATCTCCATGCGCGCGAGGTTGGCGCCGAGACAGAAGTGCGAGCCGTGCCCGAAGGCGAGATGCGGATTCGGGGATCGGCGGACGTCGAAGCGGAACGGATCGGCGAAGACTTCGTCGTCGTAGTTCGCCGAGCCCCACCAGAGCGTGACCTTCTCGCCGGCCGGAATCGTGTGGCCGCGCAGCTCGAAGTCGCGCGTCGCGGTGCGGCGATTGTAGGTCGTCGACGAAGTCCAGCGCAGGATCTCCTCCGTGGCCGACGGCAACAGCGAGCGGTCGGCGGCGAGCACCCGCCACTGATCGTCGTGCTCGGCGAGCGCCTTGATGCCGGCGGCGAGCGAGTTGCGCGTCGTTTCGCTGCCGGCGGCGATGAGCAGGTTGAAGAACATCTGCTGCTCGAGACCGGTGAGAGGGCCCAGGCGCCCGTCGTCGCCTTCGATCTTGCCGTTGGCGACGGCGGAGAGCATGTCGTCGGCGGGGCAACGCTGCTTCGCGGCGATCAGCTGGCCGCCGTACTCGAACATGGCGGCGGATGCCGCCTGGGTCTTCTCGCTGAAGCCGCCGAGGTCGCGGTCGTCGTAGTCGAGGGTGGCGTTGGCCCAGGCGAAGAGCCGGTGGCGATCCTCCTGCGGTACCCCGAGGAGGCGCGCTGCCGCCTGCAACGGCAACTCGGCGGCGACATCGACGACGAAGTCGCACGAGCCGCGGGCGGCCACACCGTCGACGATGGCCGCGGCGCGCTGGCGCAGCTCGGCCTCGAGCGCGCGCAGGGTGCTGGGCGAGACGGAGGCGGTAACGAGGCTGCGGATGCGGCGATGGCGCGGATCGTCCATCATGTTGAGCAGGACTCCGGCGCCGAAGCCAAGCGGCAGATCCTCGATCAGCGTTCCTCCCCCGTCGCGCCCGCCGCCGGACTGCGACGAGAACGTCGCCGCGTCGGCGGACACGGCGCTGATATCAGCGTAGCGACTCAACACCCAGAAGCCCTCGCCCGCCGGCGTGTGCTTCGTCGGCGGGTGAAACCACAGCGGGGCTTCCCGCCGCAGCAGGGAGAACGTCGGATGCGGAAAGCCTTCGGTGAAGCGATCGAGGTCGGTGAGGTCGATGTCCGAGAGCTGCATCGGCGCCGGACCCTAGCACACCCCGCCTTCAGCGCTCACTCCTCAGTTGACCGCGACGTTCGGACCGCACTACTACACGCACGGGAGGACGATGCCATGGCAACACCGACGCGGGCGCAGCTCGAAGCTGCCTTTCAGAAGTACCTCACTCTCGGCGCGTTCGAGCGCGACTGGAACGCTTGGGCCGATCTCTTCACCGAGGATGCGATCTACTACGAATGCCAGTACGGCACGTTTCGCGGGCGCGAGGAGATCCGCAAGTGGATCACGACGACGATGGCGGGCGTTCCCGACATGTACTTCCCACCGCCGAAGTGGGTGGTGATGGACGGCGACCGCGTCTGCTTCTGCATCGACAACGCCTACCCGGATCCGAAAAACCCGGCGGCACCGCCGATCGCCTTCCCCACGTTCACCTGCCTCCAGTACCGCAACGGCCTCTGGTGCTCGGAGGAGGACTACTACGACGTCCGCGCCAGCGTGGCCGCGCGCCAAGCCTTCCGCGCGGCCGGTGGCAAAGCCACGCCGCCGCTCCATCAGTCGTGACTCATGACTCGTTCGCGCGGATCCACCGCGAGCCAACAGAGCGCCGCGAGAATGTAGAACAGCGCAACGCTGATCAGTGGCGCCTGCCAGGAGTGCCAGCGGTCCACTGAAATGCCGATCACGAGCGGACTGAGCGCGCCGCCGAGGTTGCCGAAGGTGTTCATCGTGCCGCTGACGACGCCGGCGTGCGGCCCGCCGATCTCGAGGGAGACCGCCCAACCGGGTGACACGGCCAGCGCGGCGAGACCACCCGCCGCGGCCAGGAGAGCCGCGGAGAAACCGGCGTGCGACGTGGTCACGGCGGCGACAATGCACCCCGCTGCCAGAGGCAGCCCGACCAAGCCCGGAGCGCGGCGGCCGAAGCGCGTTCCCCGGCGATGCGACAGAACATCGCTCAACCAGCCGCCCGCCAAAGTGCCCAAGCCGATCGCGAACAGCGACAGCGCCGCCAGCCAACCGGTCTGCTTCAGGTC
>Ga0187894_10003698_pt1 | contig 16895 bp, 19 predicted proteins | sample GBC1701081metaG_FD_136650 | JGI IMG/M metagenome (GOLD analysis project Ga0187894, IMG submission 136650) | White microbial mat communities from a lava cave in the Kipuka Kanohina Cave System on the Island of Hawaii, USA - GBC170108-1 metaG ...
GGCGTGATCGCTCTGAGCGGTGTCGCGCTGGCATCGGGCACGGTCGGCCAATGGCTGGCGCGCTGGCCGCGCTTGCTGGCATGGCAGCAGCGCTTCACCGGATGCGTGATGATCACCTTGGGCTTGCGTCTCGTCGTGTCGGGCAATGCCAGCGCATCGCCGACACTGCGCGCCTGATTCGAAACACGGGGCAGCTCTGCTGCATTGATCGATCCGGACCAGTCTGGTTACAAAACCTTACCTTTGCCGGCTTGCAGTTGTTGTCGGCCTTGCGCATATGAATTCGAAGGGGGGCGGCAATGCTCAATGTCGGGCATATCAAGGAAATCTGGCGCTATCCGGTCAAGGGCATGGCCGGAGAAAGTCTCGCTTCGGGCGAGCTGGGAGAACGGGGCATCGGAGGCGACCGTACCTGGGCGCTGCGCGATGTGACGCGCAAGGAAATCCAGAGCTGCAAATTTCGCCCGCAGCTGCTGCTGTGCCAGGCCCGCGATCGCAGCAACGGGGCAGGTCGGCATGTCGAGGTGACTTTTCCGGATGGAGCGGTTGTCGAAAGCACCGATGCGAGCATCCACGACCGGCTTTCCAGGCTGATCGGCCGGGCTTCGACGCTCGAGGCGCTCAGGCCCGAGTCCGATCTTGATTTCTACCGCCGGCACAAGCTCGACGACCATACCTGGTTCGATGAGTTGAAGGCGACCTTCGAACGAGAGGAGGGCGAGCCCTTGCCGGATTTCAGCCAGGCGCCGCCGGCTTTCGCCGAATATGTCTCGACCCCGGGCATGTTTTTCCTGGTGACGCCCTTGCATGTGGTCACGACAGCGACGCTCAGGCATTTGAAGCGCCTGAATCCAGACGCCGATTGGGACCGCCGCCGCTTTCGGCCCAATCTCCTGATCGAACCAAGCTCGGATGCTTCAGGCCTCGTGGAACAGGATTGGATCGGCAAGCATCTCAAGCTCGGCGATGCGACGATCGACTGTGCCGGCGCCACACCGCGTTGTGGCGCCATTACGCGTGCCCAGCCGGAATTTGCCTTCGACAAGACGGTGCTGCGCACCGTCGTCAAGGAGGCCGATCAGAATGTCGGCATCTATGGTCTGGTTTCGGGGTCGTCCACCATTCATGTCGGAGATCCGGTTTGTCTGGTATGACGGCGGTCTGTGAGGAGATACCGTCATGATCCAGAAGACAGAGCACAAATATCTGCGCCGCTGCGTCGAGCTGGCCCAAGAGGCGCTTACGGCGGGTGATGAGCCTTTTGGCTCGGTCCTCGTCGACGCCCAGGGTGCCATCCGCGCCGAGGACCGCAATCGCGTCGCCGGCGGTGATCAGACGCGCCATCCGGAATTCGAACTGGCGCGCTGGGCCGCAACCCACATGACGCCGGCTGAACGGGGCAGGGGCGACGGTCTATACGTCGGGCGAGCACTGCCCGATGTGCGCCGCAGCGCATGGCTGGGTCGGCCTCGGCCGCATCGTCTATGCCGTCTCTTCCCAGCAGCTCGGCGTCTGGCTGACCGAGATCGGCGTGGCGCCGGGACCGGTGCGTTCGTTTCCGGCTTCCGAGATCGCGCCCGGCGTCACGGTGGAAGGCCCGGTGTCCGATTTCGCCGAAGAGATGCATGCGCTTCATTTACGCGCGCATGGGAAATGAAGGAGAGAAGCATCGTGAAGGAGATCGTTGAAGTCCCGGTGTTGTCCGCGGCGGTGCGCAAGATCGGCCTGCCGCTGTCGCTGGTCACCAAGGGCGCCGGGCTCGTTTTCGTGTCCGGCACGCCGCCGCTCGACATCGCCACGGGCGGGTTGGTCAAGGGCGATATCGAGGTCCAGACCGAGGCGTCGCTCAAGGCTCTCAAGCATTGCCTCGCCGCCGCCGGCACCTCGCCCGACAAGATCCTGATGGTGCGCATCTATGCGGCCAATGCCGGCTTCTACGCGGCGATCAACCGCGTCTATGCGCGGCATTTTCCCGACAACCCGCCGGCGCGGACCTTCGTGCCGGTGGCGTCCTGGCCCATGGAGTTCGACCTGGAAATAGAGGCGGTGGCTGTCGCTTGATCCGCCGGTGGGCGGCCGGCTGAGCCCGCAAGGAGTGAAGGCATGGCGAAGGTAACTGGAATAGGCGGCCTGTTTTTCCGCGCCCGCGACCCAGCGGCGCTGGCCCTCTGGTATGAGACGCATCTCGGCATAGGCAGCCCGCAGACGACGATCTGGCGCCAGGAGGCGGGCATCACCGTCTTTGCGCCTCTTTTGCCGAAGACACCGATTATTTCGGCCGGCGGGAACAGCAATGGATGGTCAATTTCCGCGTCGACGATCTCGATGCGATGATGGCCAGGCTCGAGGCTTCGGGCATCGCGGTCGAAACGCGCCCCGACGAATGGGATTCCGAAGTCGGACGCTTCTGCCGGATTCACGATCCTGAGGGCAATCCGATCGAGCTGTGGGAGCCGGCGAAATAGCGCATGTCGGCCATTGGCGGAATGGTGCCGACGGGCGGATCCGACCTTCGCCCGGCCACTACCTTCATTCGCATAATGTATATTATGGAATATTTTTGCATACCCGGAAATGGCAATAACGCGTGATAATTCAAGCGATTGCCCGTCATGTCCACGATGCCTGGTTCACGGGCAGCCGTTGGTTGGGATCAACGACCTCGACCTTGTGGTCGGAATCTCCCCAACGCCAAAGCACGAGATTGTGGTCGTCCGCGCTAGCGCCTGGAGCGAAGCTCGGCACCAGGATGCCGGCGCTCTTCTCTTTCAGGCGGTCGTAGATACCCCATGATGGCGGACGCGCACCACGCGCCAGGAAATCCATCCAGGCGCAGCCCATATCGTCGAGACGGATCTTGACCGCGATCCTGCCGGCTTCGGTTCGCAAATCGGCGATGTCGCGGCAATCCACGTCGTAGCAGCACAGCACGCAAGGATCGATGCGATGCGCAAAACCCTGATTGGCTTCCTTCACCGCGCCGACGATGCTGAGCGCCAGATAAAGAGCCGGAACACCTTTTGGATTGAACCTGGCGCCGCGAAGAGCTGCACCTTCGCCCGAGGTCGGCCTGAATGACCAGCGCGGATCATGGGCCCTGTAGCAGACGCCGGCAAATCTCAAGCAAAGCCGCCCAAGGCGATATGGTCGAGATAATCCCTTACGGCACCAGCCTTGCCTTCCTTGACCAAGGCTTCCGCCGTCCGGCCGCCGAAGGCCGGAATGGGTTGCGCACGGTACCAGGCCATGGCCTGGTTCTTGCCGCCGGCCCAGTCGCTCACGCGGCTGATGATCTCCAGCATTTCCCGCATCCGCATCTGCGTTTTCTGGGCCCTGCTGCGCGTCGCTTTATAGAGCGACTCCGCCGCGAGCCCGGCGGTTTCGGCCAGCTGCGTCTTCGACATGCCGAAGCTTTCGGCGACATCGGCGATGACGATCTCGCCCGAAGCCTTCATGAAGCCGAGAACCAATCGGGGCTCCTCGACCTCATACTTTTTTGAGCGCGCCTTCTTTGCCATATAAAATGCCCTATTTATAGGGCAAAATATAAGGCAACCTTTTTCGAGATACAAGCCTCTCTGTCTTCTTCGCTTCGCAGATCGCTGATATGGTCTGACGTTGCGAAAGGTTGCCCGCCTATAAGCTGGCGGCACGGGTCTGGGGGGCGCCCATGTCGATGTCATATCTTATCGTTGGCTTCATCGCGCTTGTGCTGGTGGCTTGGCTCTTGAACTCGTGGCTGCGGTTGCGCCGTGCCGAGTTCATCCGTACCTACAAATGGCCACCGGGCCTGCTGCAGAAGCTTGCCGAGCACCATCCGGATTTCGCGCGCAAGGACACAGCACTTGTTTCGCGCGGGCTGCGCCAGTTCTTCATCGCATATCTGATGAGCGGCAAGCGCTTCGTCTCGATGCCGTCGCGCGTTGCCGACGATCTCTGGCACGAGTTCATCCTCTACACGCGTGAGTACAAGCGGTTCTACCGCGGCGCATTCGGCTCGTTCCTGCATCACACGCCGGCAGTGGTGCTGAGCGTGAACCGCCAGGACAATGAAGGCCTGCGCCGCGTGTGGTGGTACTGCTGCAAGTACGAGAACATCGATCCCCGCCAGCCGACACGGCTGCCGCTGCTGTTCGCGCTCGATACCAAGCTGAACATCCCGAATGGCTTTCGCTATCACCCGCAATGCGAGGCGCTGCGCGCGGGCGCCGCTGCGGCGGGCGCAGGTGCGGCTGTCTACTGCGGCGGCGACTTTTCAAGCACATCGGTCGACGGCAGCACCGCTGGCTTCGGCGACGGTAGCGACGGCGGTGATGGCGGGGGCGATGGCGGCGGCTGCGGCGGAGATTAGGTTGCCGAATATGCCGCAGCCGACATCGGCCCGGCGCGCGTTTGACGGAGGATCAATTCAGCGCGGGATTTCCTGCTTCGGCCAGGACGGGCTGGGACACTTGCCGCCGGTCGTGCTCGTCTGGTTGTAGAAGTTCACGCAATCGAACCAGTAAGGCGTCTGCGTCGCCCAGGGCGTCGTGCCGAACTTCTTATGCAGCACCTCATAAGCGGCTTTCGAATAAGCCCCATGGCCGCCATGCCAGTTGCAGCCATAGCGCGTCGTCCGGATCGCCTGCGCCAGCGCCTCGGCCGCGGCCATATCGTCCTTGGCCGCCGCCTTGCCCCATTTGGTCGCGGCATTCGTAAGCAGCTTAGGCGCGCTCGGCATGGAGCTCAGGCCTTTGATTTCTTTCCAACTGACGCTTTTGACCAGCGGATGCGCCTTGAGGACGCTCTCGCGCTTCTTGGCGAGCGTCGCCACGGCATCGGCTTCCATGACGGGCTCGAGCTGCTTGGCCGACCATTGGGCGCGCTGCATGCCGGTGAGCGAGTCGAAATCCTCGCGCAGGCCGCCGAGCTGGCGGTCCGGCTCGAACGGGCACCACCAGTTCTTGTCATTATGGTCGAAGGAATCGAGCGTCGTGACGTCGCCGCCACCGGTCATGGTGATCGGCTCCCAGATGCCGGGCGCGTTCACCAGGATGCCCATGCGCGGCGCGCGCAACATGGTCAACAGGCGCCGGTTGGCGTCCTTGGCCTTGGGATAATCCGCAGCGACCTTGTCCGCCGCCGCCTTGACCTGCGGGTTGAGCGCGTGGAGCTCTTCGGTGAAGGATTTCTCCGGCACGCCGCCGCGCGCGAAGACTCTCGTCCAGGCGGTGCGCACGAAGAGCGCGCGCTCTTCCGGCGTGAACAAGCTGTCGTTCTTCGCCATGGCGCGGAGGTCTTTCGCCGGCAGGAAATTCAGGATCGGCAGGCCCGTCTTCAGCGAATAATGCTTGAGCGCCTTGTCCCATTGCGGGCGATCTTCCGCCGACCACATGGCGATCTGCGCCAGGTTGTTGGCGCCGCCGCCCGGATCCTGGGCGAGCGAGGCCCAGAGATCGTCGGTGAGCAGGCGGTCGCGGAATTTCCGCGCCTCCTCGACCATGCCCTGCCCCAGGAGATATTGGCCGAGCGGCAGGAGCGAATTCTGCACATAAGCGACGGAGTTCTTGACCGGATAGGCGTCGAGCTGCGCATAGGCCTCGTCGAACTTGCCGGCAAGGGCCGAGAGCCTCACCGCGTGGGTGAGGAGTGTGCCCGCCGCCGCCGTCTCGGGCGCCGTGCCGCAGCTGTCATTGGCGGCCTTCGCGGCGGCCTGCGCCTTGTCCCACAGGGCCTGCCGTGTCGCATCATCGGGCTTGGCTTTCAGCGCGTCGAACACATCCTTGGCCAAAGGCGGCGTGCCCGATGTCAGCGCCAGCGTCCGGTCGACCAGCGATGAAGTGCGCGCCTCCCATTTCGGGCCGATGAGCTGCCAGGGGGCCCGCTCATAATAGTCCTGCGTGGTCTGCCCGCCGATCATCCAGGCGGCCATCGGATGCTGGCGCGTCGCATCGACGATGGCTTTGGAGATGGTCGGGTTTTCCGGCAGCTTGCCGTCGAGCCACCAGTCGTCGGACTTGCCGCGGATGCCGAGGAAGTCGATGTCGTAGAGGGCCCTGCCATACGCTTTGGAAAGCTCGGGCGAGGCCTTGATGTCCTTGGCCGGCTTGTCGAGCACCCCGATGGTCTCGTTGATCAAACTGCTCCAGCCCGGCGCCGTATCCTCGAGATTGGCGATATAGCCCAGGAGCTCCTGGGTGATGCCATGAACGCTCGCCAGCGACGGATCGGCGAGGATGGCATTGGCTTCGCTGCGCGCTTCGGCGAGCTGCTTTCCATTGGCCAGGATGTTGGCCACCATATAGCGCGCCGCACCCTTATGCGGCGAATTGGCGGCGCCGATCGCCTTGTAGAGATCGAGCGACTTGGCGCGATCCGTGTAGAAGACGAGCGAGGCCTGCTGATAGGCCCGGTCGGCCTCCTGCAGTTCCGTGACCGGCGATTGCTGATCGGCGAGCGGGCCCGGCAGCTCGACGATCTTCTCGCCGTCGCAGGCCGCCAGCACCGCGAGCTGCACGGTGACCCACTGCTTCACATAGGCGCTGGTTTTGCCGAGGTCGGCGATGCGCTTCTCGAGCACCTCGCGCGGATAGCCGAGGCGGCATTCATAGCCGTAGTAATTGGGCTGCTTCGCGTCGGGCGAAATCTCAGCAATGAGTTTCTTGAGCGCGTCGGCATCCTGCCAGGAGGAATAGCCGCCGTAATCGGGATCGATCATCGGATCGCCGAGGCCCTTCAGCACCCGATAGGTGCGCGCCGAGAACGGCTCGCGCGCATAGAGATCGACCGCGCTCGAGATCTTCTGTGCATCGCGCGGCGTGCCGTCCGGACAGGCGGTCTGCGCCAAAAGCGGGGTGGCGCTGAAGGCCATGAGGGCGATCAGAGAAACGATCCGGCGGGACATGAGCGACTCCCCTTATCAGAAGGGAAGAATCATACCGTCATATGCGGGCTCGATATAGGGGGGAAGCTCGGCTTTCAGCGTCCCGTAATCGAGGTCGATATGCATGTTGGTGAGGACCGCGCGCTTCGGCTTCAGCCGCTCGATCCAGGCGAGCGTCTCGGGCAGGCTGAAATGACTCGGATGCGGCACCGGCCGCAACGCATCGACCACCCACAGATCGAGGTCGCTGAGCGCGGTGAGGCTCTCATCCGGGATGCCGTTGACGTCGGGCGTATAGGCCACATCGCCGATGCGGAATCCGAGAGCGGAGATGTTGCCATGCGCGACGATGAAGGGCAGAGCGGCGATCTCGCCCCCCTTCCCGGCGATCCTGACCATTTCTCCGGGGATGATCCGGTTGAGGGCGAGGATCGGCGGATAGTCGCTCCCGGGTGCTGTGACGAAGCAATAGCCGAAACGGCTGACGAGCAGGCTCGCCGTCTTCTCATCGGCCCATACCGGGATCAGCTGCCACTGCCTCAGATAGAAGGCCCGGAGCTCGTCAATGCCATGGGTATGGTCGGCATGCTCATGGGTATAGAGCACGGCATCGATTGTATCCGTACCGGTCGCCAGCATCTGGTCGCGCAGATCAGGCGATGTGTCGATGAGGACGCGCGTTTCGCCCGCCTCGCTTTTCAGGCTGAGCAGTACCGAGCAGCGCCGCCGCCGGTTCTTCGGCTCAGCAGGATCGCACAGGCCCCAGGCATTGCCGATGCGCGGCACGCCGCCCGAAGAGCCGGAGCCCAATATGGTGAGCGTGCCGGCCATCTCTTACGCGGCCCAATGGGGCTTCGGCACCTTGTCGAACAGGGCGAAGAAATTGCGGCTCGTTATCTGGGCCATTTCGGCTGGCGTCACGTCCTTCACTTCCGCGAGCTTCTCCAGCGTCTTCACGACGAAAGACGGCTCGTTCGTCTTGCCGCGATAGGGAACGGGGGCAAGATAGGGCGCATCTGTTTCAACCAGCAGACGGTCCATCGGAACCTGCCCGGCCGTCGCGCGAATGTCCTCGGCATTCTTGTAGGTGAGTATGCCTGAGAAGGAGACATAGGCGCCGAGCTTGAGGCCGCGTATCGCCAGTTCCGGCTTCGACGAAAAACAATGGAGCAGAGGATTGAACGTCCCCTTCCCCATTTCGTCTTCCAATATGGCGGCGGTATCGGCTTCCGCTTCGCGGCTGTGGATCACGAGCGGCAAGCCGCTCTCGCGCGCAGCCTGGATATGGATGCGGAAGCTTTTGGCCTGCTGGTCGCGCGGGCTGTGGTGGTAGTGATAGTCAAGGCCCGCTTCGCCGATACCGACCACCTTGGGATGACGGGCGAGCTCTACCAGTTCCTCGGCCGTGACATCGGGCTCCTCTGCCGCATTATGCGGATGAGTGCCGACGGTGCAGAAGACATTGTCGTGGCGCTCGGCGAGGGCGAGGACCTGGTCGAATTTGCGGACCCTGGTGCCGATCGTGAGCAGGAGCCGGACCCCTGCCCCTTCGGCGCGCGCCAAGACCGAGGCCAAATCTTCGGCAAGCCCCGGATAATCGAGATGGCAATGGCTGTCGATGACGTTCATGCCGGCTGGGACGTGGCTTCCGCTTCATCGACATAGCGCGGGAAGACCGCGGCCGGCGCCGGCAGCGGCGTGCCGGAAGCGAGCCGGCTTGCCTTCCCCAAAGCGGCGAAATCGCGTCTATCCGTCGGGACGGCGAGAAGATCGAGCAGCTTCGCGGCCGATGCCGGAATATAGGGCTGCACCAATATGCCGACCTGGCGCAGGATCTCGGCGGTCACATAGAGCACCGTCCCCATGCGCTCGGGGTCCGTCTTCTTGAGCGCCCACGGTTCCTGGCCGGCGAAATAGCGGTTGGCATCGGCCACCACCTTCCAGATCGCATCGAGCGCCCGGTTGATGGCCTGGACGTCGTGATGCGTCCGGCATTCGGCGAGGAGCGCATCCGTCGCTGCGAGGATCGCCTCGTCCTCGGCTGCAAGCTTGCCCAGGGCCGGCACCTTGCCGGCGCAATTCTTGCCGATCATCGACAAAGAGCGTTGCGCCAGGTTGCCGAGATCGTTGGAGAGATCGGCATTGATGCGCGCGATGATCGCCTCGTGGCTGTAATTGCCGTCCTGACCGAAGGGCACTTCACGCAGGAAGAAGTAGCGTACCTGGTCGACGCCGTAGCGGGAGACGAGCTCACCCGGCGAGATCACATTGCCGACCGACTTCGACATCTTCTCGCCGCGGTTGAACAGGAAGCCATGGCCGAAGACGCGCTTCGGCAGCGCCAGCCCCGCCGACATCAGAAAGGCCGGCCAGTAGACGGCATGGAAGCGCACGATGTCCTTGCCGATGATATGGACATCGGCCGGCCAGTAATGGTTGCGTGGGCTCTTGTCCGGCCAGCCCGTGGCGGAGAGATAGTTGGTCAGCGCATCGAGCCACACATACATGATGTGGCCCTCGACGCCGGGAACCGGGATGCCCCAGTCGAAGGTGGTGCGCGAGATCGACAGATCCTGCAGGCCGCCTTTCACGAAGCTCACGACTTCGTCGCGCCGTTCGGCCGGGCCGATGAAATCGGGGTGGTCGGCATAGAGCTTGAGGAGCTTCTCCTGATAGGCCGAGAGCTTGAAGAAATAGCTCGCCTCCTCCACCCATTCGACCGGCGTTCCGGTCTTGGTGGAGAATTTCTGGCCGTCGCGGTCCTCGATCTCGTCGGCGCCGTAAAAGGCTTCATCGCGCACCGAATACCAGCCGGAATAGTTCGACAGATAGATGTCGCCGGCAGCATCCAGGCGCTTCCACAAGGCGCTGACCGTATGCTTGTGGCGCGCTTCCGTGGTGCGGATGAAATCGTCATTGGAGCAGCCGAGCAGCGCCACCATGTCCTTGAACAGCTTCGCCATCTCGTCGACGAAATCGGCGGCACTCTTGCCCTGCTTGCGCGCCGTCTGCTCGATCTTCTGGCCATGCTCGTCGGTGCCGGTCAGGAACATCACGTCATAGCCATCGAGCCGCTTGAAGCGGGCAAGCGCGTCCGTCGCCAGCACCTCATAGGCGTGGCCGATATGCGGCGCGCCATTGGGATAGGAAATGGCGGTGGTGATGTAAAATTTCTCTTTCACTACAAGACCTTGGCTTACCTTAGGAGACATGGCGCGGGGCCGCGCCGCCGTTGCGGCGTCGAGGTTTAGGGCATTTGCCTGGTCAAGGGAATGCCTTTGAGCCAGCCTCGATAGCGCACGATGAGCCCGGTCACGGGATGACTGATCTCGACATGAAAATGAAAGCGGCCCTCTTCCACCGTCTCATGCGCGATCGAGCGAGGGCACAGGACCATCGGCATCGGCATGCCGAAGGCACGCCAGCGCCGCAGGATGAGCGACAGGCGTCCGTCCTCGAGCACCAGCGTCATGGCGAATGTCAGAGAGCCGAAGCGTTCGCAAAGGAGGCCTTGCGACCGGCCGCTGCCCGCGAATTGCCGGCTGCGGAAGCTCTCCTCTCCAAAAGTCCGCGTCCAGGTCTCGATTCCGTCGGCAGCCTCGAAACGCAGGTTCACCGGCGTATCGGCGCTCGCCGCGGGAAAGCCGATGACGAAGGCCGCCAGGCGCGCCAGCCATCCTTCGCCGCGCTCTACTGAAGCGCGCCCCTCCGCCAGGGCGGTCCCTTCGACATCATGCATGGCGCGGATTTCCGCCGGCAGGTCGTGCCAGGCTGAATTCAGGATCTGGGCATAGAGCGGCGCTCGCATCGTCTGGCGGACTTCTATGAGGCCCTGGTTGACCCCAATATGCCGAGCATATCCAACACGGTCTGCCGGCGATCGAGATTGAGCGCGCTGGCCTGGCGAAGCGTATTGCCGATCTCCTCATGCGCCCGGGCAAGGGCGGCCCCTCCGCCGGCGAGCGCCAAGCGCCGCGCCAGATCGGCGACATGGGTGAGGAGAAGCTCGGAGAAGATCATGAAGTCCTCGCCCATCTCGCGCCCTTGCAGGCCGTCGGCGATGGATATTTTAGCAGGAAGGTCAATAGGTTGAGAGCGCGATATCAACTGCCGCAAGAGGTCGAAATACTTCGCCCCGTCCGAGTTCAGGAGCTCGAGCGCCCGCCCCGGACTGCCGCGCGAGAGCTGTGCCGCGCGCTTGATATCTTCCGGCCCCTGCTCGGCCATGCCCTGCAGCACGGTGATGGTGTCGGTCTCGCTCAACGGGCTCAGATCGAGCCTCAGGCAGCGCGAGCGGATTGTCGCGAGCAGCCGGCCCGGCTGATGGCTGACCAGGATGAACAACGAACGGGCCGGCGGCTCTTCCAGGATCTTGAGCAGCGCATTCGCCGATTCCGTATTGAGATCCTCCGCCGCATCGACGATGCAGATGCGCCAGCCGCCCTCGCCCGCGGTGCGCGCGAAGAAGCCCGAGGCCCGGCGCACGTCATCGACCGCTATTTCGCTCTTGAGGCGCTCGCTCTTGGCGTCATAGGCGCGCTCGAGGACGAAGAGATCGGCATGGCCGCGCGATGCGATGCGATGCGCCACGGGTGACTCGGCGGCAACGAAGAGGCTCGTGCTGCCGGCCGCCGATTGGGGATGAGGATGCGACAGCAGAAAGCGCGCCAGGCGAAAAGCGAGCGTCGCCTTGCCGATGCCGCGCGGCCCGGCAAAGAGCCAGCCATGATGCATCCGCCCGGATGTATATTGGCGCAGCAAAAGATCTTCCGCCGCTTGGTGGCCCATGAGATCGGTGCGCCGGCGCGGATGGTGCTCGCCTTCGCGCGGATCTTCCGCGTCCTCGCTCATAAGGCACCGGCTAGCGGTTGGACGAGGCGCCAGATTTCTTGCGCGACTTCCTCATAAGGCCGGCTCGAATCGACGATGCGGCAGCGCTTGGGATCCCGGGCCGCGATGGCGAGAAAGCCCTCGCGCAGCTTGCGATGGAAAGCGAGGCCCTTTTTTTCGAACCGGTCTTCGCCGTCGGCGCGCTTTTTCGCGCGTGCCAGGCCCAGTTCCGGATCGACATCGAGGATCAAGGTGAGATCGGGCCTGGTCTCGCCGACGATCTTTTGCTCCAGGCTTTCGATCAGCGCCATGTCGCAGCCGCCGGCGAAACCCTGATAGACGCGGGTCGAATCCATGAACCGATCACAGATCACGAGGTCTCCCCGCGTGAGCGCCGGCCTGATCGTCTCGCGCAGATGCGATTCCCGCGCGGCGTAATTGAGCAGCGTCTCGGCGGTCGCCGACCAGCGCCCGACAGCGCCGATGACCAGAAGGGCGCGGATATCTTCGGCACCAGGCGATCCGCCGGGCTCACGGGTCAGGAGGACCCGTCTGCTCTTGGCGCGCAAGGTCTCGGCCAGATCGCGGGCATGCGAGCTCTTGCCGGTGCCTTCGCCCCCTTCGAAGGTAATGAAACGGCCCGGCACGTCAGCCGCCGAGGGTCATATAGATGAGGCTATCCCAGGCCTTGAGCCACATGGAGGACACAGGAGTGACTTCGCGCGCGGTTTCGACCGGGAACTCGGCCACCGTGCGTCCCTCCAGATTGAATTGGATGATGCCGGCTTTCTCACCGGCCTTCACCGGCGCCATCAGCGGGCCGGTATAATGCAGATCGACGGTGACCTTCTGCTGCTCGGCGGGAGAGAGCAGCACCCTGATCGATTGCGGCGTCACCAGATCGACCCAGCGGCTGTCTCCGCCCCAGACGCGCGCCCGGCCGACGCGGTCATTGGCGCCATAGACCTCGATGGGACGGAATTGCCTAAAGCCCCAGTCGAGGATCTTCTGGGCCTCCTTGCGGCGCTCCTCGATCGATGCGGCGCCCGAGACGACAAGGATGAGCCGGCGCCCATCGCGCATCGCCGACCCGACGAGATTATAGCCCGCTTCCTTGGTGTAGCCCGTCTTCATGCCGTCGGCGCCCTGATAATCGACGAGAAGCGGATTGCGGTTCTTCTGCGAGATCTTGTTCCAGGTGAATTCGGGCTGACTGTAATAGTGGTAATATTCGGGATAGGTCTTGATGATGTGCTGGGCGAGCAGCGCCAGCTCGCGCGTGGTCATCTTGTGTTCGGGGTCGGGAAGCCCGGTGGAGTTGCGGAAGGTGGCTTGGGTGAGGCCGAGCGCGCGTGCCTTCTCCGTCATGCGGTCGGCGAAAGCCGGTTCCGATCCAGCCATCCCCTGGGCGATCGCGATGCAGGCGTCATTGGCCGACTGCACGATGACGCCCTGGATGAGATCGGAGAGTTTGACCCGCGAATTGAGCGTCGCATACATGGTCGAGCCGCCGGATGGCGCGCCGCCGCGCCGCCAGGCATCCTCGCTGATCAGGAATTCCGTATCCAGGGTGATCCGGCCGTCCTTCAGCGCGTCGAAGACCAGGAGCGCCGTCATCAGCTTGCTCGTGCTGGCGGGCGACATCAGCTCATCGGCATTTTTTTCATAGAAGACGAGACCGGTGCGCGCATCCATCAGGATGGCGCGCGGCACCGTCGTGTCGAGCGGCGGCGGCAACGGTGCCGTCTGCGCGGCAGCGCCGGCGATCGCGAGCAAGCTCGCAAATATGAAGAAAAGAACGCGATGGATGATCATGGGGCTGAAGCTAAAGCAAATCCCGCCAAAGTTGAAGACTTTGGCAATAAGGATTTACGCCCATCAGCTAAGCTAAATTGTGACGGATCCACGGCGTTCTATAGAGCGGCGTTCGCCATGATGAGCCGGGCATCGGGATGGCCGAGATCGACGGCCTGGCGCAATGCCAATTGGGCCTGGCCTTCGTTCTTCATGGGCCCGATACGCACGCGATAGAGCGGCCCTTGCGAGCCCATGAGCTCCTGGACCTCGACCGGGCCCGAATTCGCGAGCTCCTCGCGGGCGCGCTCGGCATTATAGGGATCGGCGAAGGAGCCGACCTGCACGAAATAGTCGGGTGTCTCGTAGGCGGCGCTGGCGGAGGCGATATTGGTCTGGACCGTCGGATAAGGCTCGAAACCCTGGTCGACCGCCGCGAACTCGGTCTCGCCGGTCGACCGCCCTTCGGCCGCCGCCATCATTTGGTTGAGGGGCGTGCCGTTGCGCAATTCGCGGTTCATGGCCGCCAGATGCTGCCCTTGGTCGTTGAGCGGTGCGGGCCCGATATATTGGACGCGGACCTTGGCCATGCCTTGCGGCTTGAAGGCCAAAAGCTCGGCCGAGCGGCGCGACATGTCGATGATGCGGGTGTCGACGAAGGGACCGCGGTCGTTGACGCGCACCACCACGCTGCGGCCGTTCTGGAGATTGGTCACCTTGGCATAGCTCGGCAGCGGCAAGGTCGCATGTGCCGCGGTCAATTCGTTCATGTCGAACCATTCGCCGTTCGACGTCATGCGGCGATGGAATTGCGGGCCGTACCAGGAAGCGATGCCGACCTTGTCATAGCCCGGCTGCTCCTTGGGCGTGAACCAGACGCCGGCGACTTCATAAGGCTTGCCGACATGATAGCGTCCGCCGCCCTTCGGCAAGGGTCCGGCCTTCGAATAATAAGGGCTGCCGACGCCGGCGAAGGGATCCCGCTTCTTCGACGACGAGCACCCAGCCGCGATCAGGCCGATGGCGATGAAGACGGCTGAATACTTCAGCAGTTGACGCATAGACTATTCCCCACACCCGGGCCCCCCGGCCCGTTGCACAAGCGTGCAATGGGAAAGTTTTGGCGTCGCGCCCGTAAAGGCGGCGTTCATAGACGTGGTTAACGGATCATGAGGGTGCGCCGACGGTCAGTCGTTGCCATCACTGGTGAAGAATGGCGCGCGCTCTACCCGCCTGAGGAATCCGACTTGACCTTCTTCTCTGGCTTCTCTGGCACCGGCGGCGGCTTCGGCTTGCCCTCGAGCGGATTGTCGGCGCTGAGCGGCGCCGGACCGCTGCTGCTGTCGGTGGTCTTTGCCGCAGGCTTGCTGTCGAGCGGATTGTCGGCGCTGAGCGGTGCCAGGCCGCTGCTGCTGTCGGTGGCGGCCTTGGCTGCCGGCGGCTGGGCCGCGGGCGGCTGGGCTACGGCCGGCTTGTCGGGCGCCGCCGCCGTCGGCTGGACCGACGGATTGGCTTCCGTCTTGATGACCAGCGGCTCGATCCGCTTGGCGCTCTTCTCCGCCGCGTCGTTGCCTTTCTTGGCTGCCTCGCGATAGAGGAACAGCGCCTTCGCCATATCCTGCTCGGTGCCCCAGCCTTTTTCATAGAGGCCGCCGAGATTGTTCATGCCCCAATCATAGCCCTGATTGGCCGAGCGCTGGAAAAGCTCGAAGGCCTTGGCGTAATCCTCCTCGACGCCTTTGCCGGAGAGATACATCAGGCCGAGATTGTTCTCGGCCATGGCGAGCTTGGTATCGGCGGCCTTGCGGTACCATTCGACGGCATCCTTGTCGCTTTGCGCGACGCCGAGGCCGTGCTGGTAGCAATAGCCGAGCCAGTTCTGCGCTTCGGCATGGCCCTGCTTGGCGGCCGCCTCATAGAGCTTGGCCGCGCGCTCCGGATTCTTCTTGAGCCCGGGTGCCCCTTCATGGAACAGCGTCGCCAGCTTGAACTGGGCATCGGCATTGCCCTGGTCGGCAGCCTTGCCGTACCATTTCGACGCTTCCGCCTTGTTGACCTTGACGTCCTTGCCAGTGGCCAGAGCTTCGGCGACGGCGAACTGCGCCTCCTCATCGCCCGCTTTGGCGAGCGCCAGCTTCTTCTTGTACGGCAAGGTGTCGAGCGTCTGGGCGGCGGCGCTCAAAGACGTCAGGGCGACAATACTCATGCCCGCCAGAGCAAGACCCAACCTGCGCATCATATGCAAACTCCCGGTCTCATCATCGATCGGTAACCGAGTCTGGCCACAAAATGTGTCAGCACTCTGGCCACCCTACGCCCCTGCGGGGCTTCGGGTGGCATGCCACCTTTTTCAATGAGCGCAGGGAGACTCAGTTCAATTTCTTGAAGGTGTTCGTTTTGCAGAAGATGCCGGCGACGCAGCCTTTCAGCTTCATGGTGCTGCCCGAGAGCGTCATGGTGGCGCTGTAGGTGCGGCCGTCATCGGCATTGTAGATACTGCCCTGCCAGGTGTTGTCGCCGGTCGGCTTCATGTCGTTCAACACTGAGAGGCCCATCAGCGGGCGCTTACGCAGGGACGGGTTCTTGTTGTATTTGTCGATCTTCGCCGAGCCGTCGGCATAGGTCGGCTCCTTGAGTCCGACGATATTGGCGCACACCTCGCCGCCGCACTGGCGGACTTTCACGGTCACTTTGCCATTGTCCAGACGCCATGTCCCCGACGGATCAGCCGCGAGGGCAAAGCCGGTTGTGGCCAGCAGGCCGAGAACGGCGAAGCTGATGGTTTTCATTATCGATCTCCAGTCGTTGTGCCGATTTTGGGGGGACTATGCAGATCCCCTTGATTTATCACAAGTCCATGACCACCACTTTGGTTGACGGCATGGCAACATCGTGTCGACTTTGCGGCATGGACGGCCTATTGGCAAATGCCGTTAATTCCATTTTCTCCTTTAACAACAGAGGTTTCAGTATTGTTCCGCAGGTGACGCATCAAATTGGCCGGGGAAGATGCATGGCCCTTGCGCCCTGCCCCAGCAATGCTATGTCTCCGCAGCCTTCCCTGGAGGGGTGGCAGAGCGGTCGATTGCGGCGGTCTTGAAAACCGTTGAGGGTTCACGCCCTCCGGGGGTTCGAATCCCTCCCCCTCCGCCACCTAGCATCGACTTAATTCGGTAATTTCGTTTGATTTTCGCTCAGCCCACACCTTAACCCACACGCATGCGGCTGATATGGAGAAGGGCCTATGCCGAGCACCATCAGAACTCTGATCGAACAGCAAAAGCAGTTCGTAGAGGAAAGCGAACACCTGCTCGCTGACTACGAGGCCGGTCACAGGAGTAGGGGGGAAGAGCGCGACGGTCGAGTGGTGGACGTTACGGACGAGTGGATTGCGGACATAAGAGAAAAA
>Ga0187894_10003700_pt1 | contig 16891 bp, 13 predicted proteins | sample GBC1701081metaG_FD_136650 | JGI IMG/M metagenome (GOLD analysis project Ga0187894, IMG submission 136650) | White microbial mat communities from a lava cave in the Kipuka Kanohina Cave System on the Island of Hawaii, USA - GBC170108-1 metaG ...
CCAGGAGCGTGGGGACGACGATTTTCGGGTGACGGAGGAGGTGAGGTGACTTCAGTGGGCTTGAGCCCAGGGCTTGCAGGCGGCTTCAGCCGCAACCGCCACTTGAGTGGCGCCGCTGAAGCCCCCTACTTTCAGTAGGGGGAGGATTCACTCTGTCTTTCCTTCATTGGCGAAGAATCCGGCCAGTTGCCGGGCAAACTCGTCGGCGAGGGCGGACTTGACCGCCGCGAGGTCCACCGGCCGGCCGAGCTCGGCCTGCAGCGAGGTGACAGTGCCGTCGGCGGCGGTGATGCCGCAGGGCACGATGCCGCCGAAGTGGGAGAGGTCGGGGTTCACATTGAGCGCGAAGCCGTGCCACGCGGTCCACCTCTTCACCGCCACGCCGATGGCGGCGATCTTGCGCCGGCCGATCCAGATGCCGGTCTTGCCGGGGTTGCGTCCGGCGGCCAGGCCGAAGCTAGCGACGGAGGCGATCATCACATCCTCGAGCAGACGCAGCCACGCGTGCAGGTCCTTCCGCGGGCCGAGATGGACGATGGGGTAGCCGACGATCTGGCCGGGCCCGTGGTAGGTGATGTCGCCGCCGCGGGAGGTCTCGTGCAACGCGACGCCACGGGCCGCGCGCTCGGCCTCGCCCCAGAGCAGGTGCCGCCCCGCGCCCGGCCGGACGCCGGTGGTGAAGACCGGCTCGTGCTCGGTGAAGACGAGCGTATCGGGCGCCTCGCCGGTGTTGCGCCGGGCGACCAGCTCCTCCTGCCGGCGGAGCGCGTCGGCGTATTCCGTCCGCCCCCAATCCACGACCGCCAGCCCGGCGAGGTCGGGTCGGGCGGAGGCGGCGGAAAGGTCGGTGGGCGGCATGGTTGCCCAACTTGGCGAGGGGTGGGACGGGCGCAACTTTTTCGTCCGACTCGCCGCCCCACTTTCCGTTTGCACGGGGAGTGGGGGCGACCAATCCTCCGCCCTCCCATGAGCGACATCCCCCAGGATATCACCCACGACCAGCATGCCGTGCGGCTCAAGAAGCTGCAGGACCTGCGCGCCGGGGGCGCGGACCCGTTCCGGGCCGCTTGCGCGCAGACGCATTTCTCGGCCGAGGCGCTCAAAGCCTACATGGACGGCTCGGACTACACCGTGCCGGTGGCCGTGGCCGGTCGGCTGGTCGTCATCCGCGACATGGGCAAGAGCCAGTTCGTGAAGATCCTCGACCAGCAGGGGCAGCTCCAGCTCTACGTGAAGAAGGATCTGGTGGGCGAGGACGCTTACGCGGCGTTCAAAAAGCTCGATCTCGGCGACATCATCGGCGCCGAGGGCCCGCTGTTCAAATCCAAGAGCGGTGAGATCACCGTGCGGGTGGACAAGTTCACGCTCGTGGCCAAGGCGCTCCGCCCGCTGCCGGAGAAGTGGCACGGGCTGACGGACAAGGAGCAGGTTTACCGGCAGCGTTACCTCGATCTCATCGTCAACCCCGGGTCGCGCGAGCGGCTGTTGCAGCGCAGCCGGGTCGTGGCGAGCTTTCGCCGCACCTTGGCGGAGCGGAAGTTCATCGAGGTGGAGACGCCGGTGCTGGAGGGCGTGGCCGGCGGCGCGGCGGCGCGGCCGTTCACCACGCACCACAACGCGCTGGGGGTGGATTTCTACCTGCGCATCGCGCTCGAGTTGCGGCTGAAGCGGCTGCTGGTCGGCGGCCTCGACCGGGTGTTCGAGCTCGGCCGCATCTTCCGCAACGAGGGTGTGTCCACGAAGCACAACCCCGAGTTCACCATGCTCGAGGTTTACCAGGCCTACTCGGATTTCCGCGGCATGATGGAGCTCGTCAAGGCGCTCCTCCAGGACGCCTGCCGCGAGGTGCGCGGCGGGTTGGAGGCGCCGCACGCGGCCAGCGGGCAGACGATCAGTTTCGGCGGCGAGTGGCGCGAGGCGCGCTATTTCGACCTGATCGACGGGGCGGTCGGATTCAAGCTGAGCGCCTTGCGCGGCTCGCCGGACTACCGGGCCAAGGCGACCGAGGCCGCGCAGAAACTCGGACTCGAGGTCCACGCCGGTTGGGAGACCCACGAGATCGTGAACGAGATCTTCGGGAAGAAGCTCGAACCCACGCTCATCCAGCCGACGTTCGTCACCCACCTGCCGAAGGAGCTGTGTCCCCTGGCCAAGCTCAACGCCGAGGACGCGGGCCTGATCGACGTCTTCGAGCTCATCATCGGCGGGATGGAGATCGCGCCGGCCTATTCGGAGCAGAACGACCCGGCCGTGCAGCGCGAGATGTTCGAGCAGCAGGTCGGCGAGGACCGCCAGAAGATGGACACGGACTTCCTGCTCGCGCTCGAGCACGGCATGCCGCCGGCCGGCGGCATGGGCGTCGGCATCGACCGGCTCTGCATCCTGCTCACCGGCGCCGAGAGCATCCGCGACGTCATCCTGTTCCCGTCCTTGCGACCTACGGACGCGGCCAGGGGCTGAAGGACTGAAAAGCTGAAAGGCTGAGCCAGCCCGGCGATTGTAGTTTCAGCCTTTCAGCCCTTCGGTCTTTCAGCCTTTCTTCCCCTCATGCCTTGGTCCATCTATCTCGCGCTGAAGCAGCTCTTCCCGACCGGGCGGGTGTCGTTTTTCACCGTGCTGTCGGTGCTCGGGGTGATTCTGGGGGTCTGTGTCTTGCTGGTAGCGACCAGCGTGATGGGTGGATTTGGATATGAGACAAAGAAGATGACGGTCGAGACGCAGGGCGAGATTGTCATCAGAGCTCGGCAGCCCATCGCCGACCAGACGCACTACGAACAGGTGCTGGAGGCGATGCCGGAAATTGCCGCATGGTCGCCATTCGCGCAGGGCTACACGATGCTCGAATACGAGCGGCGGCACTCCTTCCCAACCATCACAGGGGTGAGCGTCGATAAGTTCCAGAAGACCATCCCGCTGCAGCGCTATCTCATCGCCGGATCGTTCGACGAGCTCGACGACGACTCGATCATCGTCAGCTCCATCCTCGCCTACAACCTCGGCATCGAGGCCGGCAGCACGGTCAGCCTTTATTCGCCGCTCATGCTCGACCGGATCAAGCGCGACGAGATCTTCCTGCCGCGCGAGGTGCGCGTGGCGGGCATCTTCGAGATCGGGCATCAGCACCTCGACAGCTCCACGGTCATCTGCTCGCTCCGGCTGATGCAGGACCTCTACGGGCTGCGGCAGGCGGTGCACGGGTTCAACGTGCGGCTGAAGCCTGGTGCCGATGCGGATGTCGTTGCCGCCAAGTTGAACAATGTGCTGCCAGCCGGCAGCCGTGCGCTTACCTGGTTCGAGAACAACAGGGATTTCCAAACCATCCTGGCGTTCGAGCGGAACATGATGTTCTTCCTCCTTATGTTCATCGTCATCGTGGCGGCGTTCGCCATCACGGTATCGTTGATGACGCAGGTCGTGCGCAAGACACGGGAGATCGGCCTGCTGGCGGCGATGGGCGGCAGCGCTCGCGGCGTGGCGGCGTGCTACTGCTTCGAGGGGCTGTTCATCGGCGTCTGCGGCACCGCGGGCGGGCTGGCGCTCGGCTGGGTGGTGCTGCATTACCGCGACGCCATCGTGCGGCTATTGAATCGCCTGTTCTTGGGACCGGATGTCTTTGAGCGATTCTACAAGTTCGCAAATCTTCCCGCTAATACCGAAATCAAGGATGTGGTGATTATTGCTTCCCTAACCTTGGCCGCCTCGGCGCTGGCCGGGCTCATCCCCGCGTGGCGCGCCGCGCGGCTCAAACCCGTGGAGGCCCTGCGCAGTGAGTAGCAACGGCTGTAGGTCGGGCTTTATGCCCGACATGTCGGGGGTTAACCCCGACCTACAACAGGGAGGCGTCCATGCCTGACTCCGTCCTCCGCGCCTCCGGCCTGCGCAAGAACTACCGGAGCGGCGACCAGACGCTCGAGGTTCTGCGCGGCGTGGACCTGGCGGTCGCGGCCGGCGAGAGCGTCTCCATTCGCGGCGAATCGGGCTCGGGCAAGAGCACGCTGCTCAACCTGCTCGCCGGGCTCGACCGGCCCGATGCGGGCGAGCTGCACTGGGGTGTGGAAGCCGCACACAAGCTGTCGCTCGCTGAGCTCACTGCCCGCCGGGGCCGGTTCCTTGGCATGGTCTTCCAGGCTTACTACCTCATCCCGGAGATCGACGCGCTCGCCAACGTGCTGATGGGCGCCCGGATGGTCGGCGGGATCGGGGCGAAGGAGCGCCACCGCGCCACCGCGCTGCTCCAGCGGGTCGGTCTGGCTGGGCGCGGGCACCATCTGCCGTCACAACTTTCGGGCGGCGAACGCCAGCGCGTGGCCGTGGCGCGGGCGTTGATGAACCACCCGCAGGTCATCCTCGCCGACGAGCCGACCGGCAACCTCGACGAGCGCACCGGCGACGAGGTCATCGCCCTGCTGCTCGAAGTCGGCGCCGAGGAGAAGGCCGCCCTGGTGCTCGTCACGCACAACCCGGCGCACGCAGCCAAGACCCGGCGAAAATACTTTCTTCACGAAGGCCGGCTGGAGGAGAGACAGAATTAACCCTGCTCCGTTACATTCACCCCGTCCGGCCACCACCGCCAGAATGTCACCTATTAGGTGACATCTCCTCTGGGAAACGGAGCGGGTTCGACCGGAAACTTTAACGCAGTAGTGTTAACAGCATGAACAAAATACGCTAGGAAGCCGGGAAATCATTCTGTCCATTTCGTTCATTCTGTCTAAATCCCACCCATGGCCAAACCCCGGATCAAGTGCGGCGTGGCGGGCGTCGGCTCGCTCGGGCAGCATCATGCCCGCATCTACGCCGCGCTGCCGCAGGCGGAACTCGCCGGCATCTACGAGACCAGCGACGCCCGTGCCGCCGAGATCTGCGCGAAGCACAACTGCCGGCGGTTCGCCACCATCGCGGAACTCGGCGAAGCGTGCGATGCCGTGAGCGTGGTCGTGCCGACCGACCGGCACGCGGAGGTCGCGCTGCCGCTGCTGGCGGCGGGCTGTCACCTGCTGATCGAGAAGCCGCTCTGCGCCAGCCTGGCCGAGGCGGAGCAGGTGCTCGCCGCGGCGCAGCAGCACGGCTGCCTCGTGCAGGTCGGGCACATCGAGCATTTCAACCCGGTGATGAGCTTCCTGGAAAAGCACACCGGACGGCCGCGATACATCACCACCGAGCGGCTGGCCCCCTACCAGACGCGCGGCACCGAGGTCGGCGTGGTCCTCGACCTGATGATCCACGACATCGGCATCGTGCTTGCGCTGGTCAAGTCGCCCATCCGGCAGATCCACAGCGTGGGCATCAGCGTGCTGTCGAAGACCGAGGACATCGCCAACGCGCGCATCGAGTTCGGGAACGGCTGCGTGGCCAATCTCAGCGCCTCGCGCATGAGCCTGAAGAAGAACCGCGAGATCCGCGTCTTCCAGGACAACGCCTACCTGTCGCTCGACTTCATGAACCAGAGGGGCCACCTCGTGAAGAAGAGCGACATCATCGCCTACGGGGTGAAGCTGAAGGTCGGCCTCGCCAAGGCGGGCGAGGACAAGGTGCCGGTGCACGAGATCCCGATCGAGAAGGGCGAGCCGCTGGCGATCGAGCTGGCGCATTTCCTCGAGAGCGTCGCCGAAGCGAAGCAGCCGAAGGTCGGAGCCGCGCTCGGCAAGTCCGCTCTCGAGGTGGCCATCGCCATCACGGAGCAGATCAAGAAGGCCGGAAAATAACCGCGAAGGACACGAAGTGCACGAAGGGACGCAATCCGGGCTTGCCCCGATCTGTCATTCTGAGCGAAGCGAAGAATCCAGCACGACTCCCGACGGCGGATGGGTCGCTGGATTCTTCGCTGCGCTCGGAATGACAGGGAAGGGGGCAGGATGAATAAGCCCGCGCTGCCGTTCGGCTTGCCCGACCCCGTTGCCGGGTCTCCCGACCTGCTGGTCGTCGCGGGCGAGCATTCGGGTGACGAGCACGCGGCCAGGATGGTGCGCGAGCTGCGCGCCGCGCACCCGGGGCTGAAGGTCTGCGCGCTGGGCGGACCGGAGCTGGCCGCCGCGGGCGCGCAATTGCTGCACGACCTGACGGCGACCTCGGTGGTCGGGTTCGTGGAGGTGCTGAAGCACTATTCGTTCTTCAAGGCGTTGTTCGATGCCACGCTGCGCTGGATCGAGCGGCACCGGCCGCGCGCGGTGTGCTTCGTGGATTATCCGGGCTTCAACCTCCGGCTGGCGGCGCAACTGCGCGAGCGCGGCCTGAGCGCGAAGGGCGGCGGCAAGACGAAGCTGCTCTACTACATCTCGCCGCAGATCTGGGCGTGGAAGCCGAAGCGCCGGTTCACCATGGCGCGCGACCTCGATGCGCTGGCGGTCATCTTCCCGTTCGAGCCGGCGTGCTACCAGGACACGGACCTGCCCGTGGAATTCGTCGGGCATCCGTTCCTCGACGGGGATTACGCGCCACCGGTGCGGCACGACCGGGCGGGGCCGGTGCTGCTCCTGCCCGGCAGCCGGGTGCAGGCGGTGTCGCGGATCTTCCCGGTGCTGCTGCGGGGATTCGAGGAGCATCGCCGCCTGCTCCCGGAGGCGCGGGCCACGGTGCTGCATCCCAGCGACGAGGTGAGGGCCGCGCTCGACCGGACGTTGACCGGGTTTCCGCAACTGGCCGGGGCGATCACGCTGACGAGAACCGACAAGGGCGGCGGAGACAAAAGCCCGTCCGGAGGCCGGGCTCCACCATTGCCGGCGTCGGCCGTGCTGACATCGAGCGGCACGATGTCGCTGCATTGCGCGCTGGCGGGCATCCCGGGCGCCATCGCCTACCGCACGAACTTCCTCACCTACCTGCTGGCGCGCTGGTGGGTGAAACTGGACTACATCGGCATCGGCAACCTGCTGTTGAAGGAGCCGATGTATCCGGAGTTCATTCAGGGGGCGGCCGCCCCCGCCGCGCTGGCGGCGCAGTTGCGCGAGTGCGTGGGAGACCCGGCCCGGGCGGGGCGCACGCGGGCGCAGGCGGCGCGCCTGAGGGAGTTGCTCCATCATCCGGCCGGGACCACGGCCGCAGGATGGGTCGCCGGGCGGCTGGCGGGATGAGGGCGGAGTCCCGCGGCGGCGGGATCGCGGATAACCCCGGGCGAAGCCGGCCCGAGCGGACGGACCGTTCGCCCCCCGAGGATGAAAGGTTCCGGCGAGCACCACTCCGTTACTTTCACCCCGTCAGGCCACCACCGCGAGAATGTCACCTATTAGGTGACATCTCCTCCGGGCAGGCGGTCGCCGATTTCCAGACCGGCGACAGGCCGGCTGCCCCAAAAACGGCTCCAAAAAAGTGTCACCTATTAGGTGACATCTCCTCTGGGAAACGGACCCGATTCGGCCGGATACTTTACGCAGTAGTCTCAGCCGGAACGATGCAATTGAAGGCCGATCTTCCCCGGATGGCTTGCGAACCGAAGGGTGGAGCGCCTTGCCTGCCTGCCTTTGGCGCGGACCTCAAGGCGCTGGATCGCAGCGGCTTCGCCGCAACGCGCTGAGGTCAGCGCGTTGCACCATCAAGTGAACGCGTAGCGAGAGAGGATTCTCGGCCGAATTGCATGGTCCCGGATTCGGTGACATCTCCTCTGGGAAACGGACCGGATTCGGCCGGGAACTTAACGCAGAGGTGCTAGGTTGGGTTGCGCTCGGGGGCGGCCGCCGCGTGCAGCGCCGGGGCGATCTGATGCCACAACGCCGCGGTGCGATCGGCCAGCAGCGCCTGCGCGCGCGCCACCTCGGCCTTGCGCCGGGCCAGGTTCTCCTCGGCAACCTCGGCCAGGTCGTCGAGATTGTAGAGGAACACGTTGGGCAGCTCCGCCGCGCCCGGCTCCACGTCGCGCGGCACGGCGAGATCGATGAGGAAGAGCGGACGGGTCGGCCGGCGCTGCATCGCCGCGGCCGTCATCGCGGTCGTCACGATCGCGTCTGGCGCGGAGGTCGAGCTGGCGACGACGTCGGCCTGCACGAGCAGCTCGCCGAGGTCGGCCAGGCTGGCGGCCCAGCCCCCGGCGGCCGCCGCGGCCTCCTCGGCCCGTGCCAGCGCGCGGCTGGCCACGGTGATGGACTTAGCGCCGCGGCTTCGGAAGGCCTGCACGGTCTTGAGCCCGATGTCGCCCGCGCCGACGACCAGCACGCGCACCGGAGCGAGCGAGCCGAAAATCTTCTCGGCGAGGTCCACCGCCACGCTCGCGACGCTGATCTGCCCGGCGCCGACGGCCGTCTGCGTGCGCACCTGCTTGGCGGCCTGGAAGGTCTTCTGGAAAACGCGGTTGAGCACCGGCCCGGTCCACTTGCGGCTGAGCGCGGCCTCGTAGGCCTCCTTCACCTGCCCAAGGATCTCGGTCTCGCCCACGATCTGCGAGGCGAGCCCGGAGGCGACGCCGAAGAGGTGCGCGATGGCCTCGTGATTCTGCCGGAGCCGGCTGACGGTGTCGAAGGCGGCCGTTGCGCAGCCGGTCAGCTCGCACAGCGCCTCGCGCAGCGCGCCGATCGCCTCGCGGCCGTCGGCCACGCCGTAGATCTCGACCCGGTTGCAGGTGTTGAGGAAGGCGAACTCACGAATGCCCGGCAGCGTGCGCAGCCGCGCCGCCAGCGCGGCGGCGCGCGCGTCATCGAGCGCCAGCTTCTCGCGGACCGCGAGCGGGGCGCTGTGATGACTGGCGCCGAGCAGGAAAAGCACGGAGGGATGCGGCTCCATCGGTCAGCGCGATTCCGGGGTCAGGATGACCTTGTGGTGGGGGCTGGCGTTGACCGGACCGAGGGAGAGCAGGGCCGCGGCAAACAGCGCGACGCAGGTCCACGCCAGCCGCGTCGAGTGCAGCCTCCCGCGCCAGCGAAGGAGCAGGATGGCGAGGTAGGCCGCCCACACGCCGAGCGTGACCGCGAGCTTGGACCAGTCCACCGAGGCGGTGTCGCGCACCCACCACGCCGCGCCGACGCCGAGCGAGATGCTGAGCAGCGCCACGCCGGCGAGCAGCAGCCGGAGGTTGATCTGATCGAGCTGCACCACCGAGGGCAGGAACCACGAGAGGTTGGTCAGGCGCTTGTGCTTCAGGCTCCAGATCTGCACCAGATGCATGATGGAGGTCACCGCCAGCAGGCCGAAGACGCCGTAGCTGAAGACCGCGAGCGCGGCGTGCAGCTCGATCCAGGGGTTCTGGCCGAAAATCCTCGACCCGCGGACGGTATCCCACGCCGGGATGAGCAGCGAGACGAACGCCAGCAGCGCGCCGTAGCCCGCGGCGAACAACCCGAGCAGGCTGACGCGAAAGGCTGGCCCCACCATGAAATAAAGCACCATCGCCGACCAGGCGACAAACTGCACGATCTCGAACTTGTTGCCCAGCGGGCAGCCGCCGGTGGCGATGCCGCGCAGGTAGAGGCCGGTCGTCTGCAGCAGCAGCCCGGCGGCGAGCAGGGTGTTGAGCAGCGTGCGCGAGCCGGGCGCCGCCTGCCGCCGGGCCAGCCCCGCGCAGCCGGCGGCGAAGCCCGCGAGGTAGAGCAGGGCGCCGAGCCACAGCAGCGCGCGGTCGGTGAGCAGGGAAGACATGCGCGCAACTTGGCAGCGGCCCGGCGGCCGGGCAAGCGTGACGGCGGGGTATTAGAAACACGTTGCGCTGTGCCGGTGCCGCGCTGATTCCCGCTTGGCGCGGGCCGGCCCGCCGCCAGCCTGTCCAGCCATGACCTTCAACCCGCAGCCCGTCCTGCTCGAGAGCCGCCACGTGCGGTTGGAGCCTCTGACGCCCGGCCACGCGCCGGCCCTGCTCGCCGCGGCGAACTCCGCGGATATCTTCCGCTACATGATCATCCCGCCCTTCGGTTCCGTCGGGGACGTGGAGGCGTGGATCAACGAGGCGCTGGCGGCCCAGCGTGCGAGCACCGAGGTGCCGTTCGCCACCGTGCGGCGAAGCGACGGCCGCGCGGTGGGCTCGACGCGCTTCCTCGACATCCGGCGCGCGCACCGCGGGCTCGAGATCGGCTGGACGTGGCTGGCGCCGGAGGCGCAGCGGACGGCCATCAACACCGAGGCGAAATACCTGATGTTCCGGCAGGCCTTCGAGGGATGGGGCGCGCTGCGCGTGCAGCTGAAGACGGACGCCAACAACGCCCGCTCCCGCGCCGCGATCGAACGCGTCGGCGCGAAGTTCGAGGGCGTCCTGCGCAAGCACATGCTCCGCCCGCACGACGGCTACGAGCGCGACAGCGCGATGTTCAGCATCGTCGAGAGCGAGTGGCCGGCGGCGAAGGCGAAGCTCGAGGGAATGCTCGATCGCTAGAAGCCCGGTCCTCCTGTTTTGATTGTAGCCGGGGGCGCTGACCCGGGCACGTGGGTCATTTGGATTCTCGCCGGCCGGGGTCGGCGACCCCGGCTACAGCAAGTCGCAATTTCCGCGCGACCCAGAAGCGGCAGTTGTCGGAGAAATTGCGGACCATCGGCGTCTCGCTCGCCAGCTCATCGCGGGTCGCGGTGTGCTCGAACCTCCAGCCGGTCACGGTGATGTCCTCCAGCACCTCGGGCCTGTCGGGCAGGTGCATGAAGGTGCGGCCGTCGTCGTGCTCGAAATAGCGGTCGCCGAACTCGTGCAGCCGCGGATCCTGCCCGCCCTTCGCCCAGCGCGCGGCTTCCTTCGCCCACGCTTTCGCCTCGTCGGGCGCGTCGCGGTCGTGGGAGGTGAAGATGAAGTGCGCGCCCGGCCGGCAGAGCCGGTGCAGTCCTCGCATCGCCGCGCGGCGGCGCTCCCGTCCGGGAATCTGCATCAATCCGTTGAAGAGGAACAGCGCGCCGCCGAAAGAAGTGTCACGTAATACGTGACACTCCTCCAGGCGCGTGGCGTCGGCCTCGAGGAAGGTGGTGGCGGCGTCGCGCTCGCGAGCGAGGCTTTGCGCCTGCTCGACCAGCTCGGAGGCGAAGTCGAAGCCGGTGACGTGGCGATAGCCGAGTTTCCAGAGGCCGAGCGCCGCGCGGCCCGCGCCGCACCCGGCCTCGAGGATCGGCGTGTCGCGATCCGGCAGGTAGCGCTCGATGAGCGCGCGCTCGGATTTCCACAGGCCGAGGTCGTGCGCGGCCTTGGTGTAGTGGATGACAGTGCGGATGTGGTTGAAGTCATCGCGCACCGTGGAGCCGGTGATCTTGGATTGCTTGCCGGACATGACTGGCTTGGGGTAGGGCGCAATCACTGGGCGCGCCGAAAAGATATTCGCGGACGGCTCGGCGGTCCGTCCCTACCTTTTCCTCCAGGCGGCGATAAACATGCCGTTGGCGTTCAATTCCTGGGGCCAAAGCGTGGTTGTAGCCGGGGTCGGTGACCCCGGCCCGGGCTCATCGAGCCCGGCTACAGCAAAGACAGGAGCCGGCTCGAACTCCGAATGCTCGGCGGTGAAGGTGTCGGCTACCGCGGTCGTTTCGGCGCGGGTGAGGGTGCAAACGGCGTAGATGAGCCGGCCGCCGGGCTTGAGCGCGGGGGCGGCGTGCGCGAGCAAGCGCGCCTGCACCGCGGCGAGCTCGCGCACATCCTTCGGCTGCGTGGTCCAACGGGCGTGCGGGTTGCGCTGCCACGTTCCGACGCCGCTGCAGGGCGCGTCGATCAGGATGCCGTCGAATTTCGTCTTCGTCGGGAGGCGCGGGCCGCCGTCCCATGCTGCCGCCCGGTAGTTGAACACCCTGGCCCGGGCAGTGCGCTCCTTCAGCTTGGCGAGCCGGCGCGCGGAGCGGTCGCTGGCCCAGATGAGGCCCTGGTTCTGCATCAGGTCGGCGAGATGCAGGGTCTTGCCGCCCTCGCCGGCGCAGGTATCCCACCACGTCTCGCCGGGTTTCGGCGCGCAAGCGTGACCGACGAGCTGCGAGGCGAGGTCCTGGATCTCGAAATCGCCGGACTGGAAGCCGGGTGTGCGGTAGAGATCGGCGGAGCCGGAATAGCGAAGTGCGGAATGCGGAATGCGGATTGCGGCATGGGTGGCAGGTTCGCAGTGGCCGAGCGATTGAGCGACTTTGGTCTCCCAATCTTGTCTTGCGCGGATCCACAACGCCGGCTCGCGCTGGAGTTGCTGCAGCCAGGCGGACGGGACCTCGTCCATCTCCGTCTTCAACCAGCCCGGCACGGCGCGGGCGGCGAGGGCCGCAGGTTTGATGGATTTCGGATCGCGGTCGAATTGCTCCTGCAATTCCAACGCCGCGGCGAGTTGCTTCTGGAGCGAATCCTTCGGCTCCAGCCAGCGCCACCAGCGGAAACAGGTGAATACCGCGCGGCTGATTGCGCGGCGCTCGGCGGGTGCGGAGCGATGGCGCGAGCGGGTCAGGTTCTCGCGCAGCGCCTGGTCGGCCGGCACGCCGGTCTGCACGACCTTGAGGATGGCGGCGGCCTGATTGAGGACGGAAGAATTGGGCATGCTCTGGTCTGTCATTCTGAGACATCCAACGAAAGCGCAACGCTTTCGGCGGTTTCCGGAGATGGACTCACCCCGGTCTGTCACCCTGAGCGGAGCGAAGGGTCCATCCGGGCATCCGGTGCGCTTGCTGGCTGCGTTCTCCCAACTGGATGCTTCGCTGCGCTGAGCATGACAAACAAAGGAGTTCATCAGCAGCGGAGCGAAGAATCCATCACGATGTTCGCAGCGTCGATCCTTCTGGATTCTTCGCTCCGCTCAGAATGACGGGTTTCGAGATCAACCTTTTCTTCCCCAGCGCCGCTGCTCCTTCAGCTCCGGGCGGCGGGACTCGACGAGGGTGCCGGCGACGGCGGCGTGGCTGCGGAGTTGCTGGAAGGCTTCCGGCGTGACGCGCCAGTTGAGCGCAAATGAAGCCTCGGCGACGGGCGCGGCGCGGTCGGCGAAGACGAAGCCCAGTTCGATCTTCGTCTCGCCGTTGGCGGCGTCGATGGCGGCGCGGAGCTTTTTGAGGAAATCAGGCACATCCGGATGTTCGGGCTTCAGCAGCCAGGTGACGCGTTTGATGGTGCCGGGCAGGTAGCCCTCGAGCGGGTAGCACTCCTTGACGTTCAGCCGCACGCCGTCGGGGCTGCGAAGGACGGTGCCGAGGACGACGACCGGCTGGTTTTCGGCGAGGGTGCCGCCGTAGTTCTCGAAGGCGTCGGCATACAGGTTGACGGCGACGGTGCCGCGACGGCTGGCGAGGTTGAAGAAGGCCCACGGGCGGTTGTCGCGGCGCGAGAGCTTCTTGGTGATGCCGCTGGCGATGCCGCAGAGCCGGAACTCCATCCGGTCGCCCTCGTTCATGACCTGCTCCTCGGTGTGGGTGGAGACCGCCTCGGCGAGGCCGGCATAGGCGTTCATCGGATGACCCGAGACGTAGAAGCCGAGCAGCTCTTTCTCGTATTGGAGGCGCTCGGCGGAGGAGAAGTCCTGGTAACGGCCGTTGCCGTTGCGCGCGGCCGGCGTGCCTTTGGCGGATTTGGGCTCGGCGAGCATGTCGAGGAACGATTCCTGGCCGGCCTCGGCATCGCGCTGGCGGGCGCTGGCGGAGGCCATGGCCTCGTCGATCTGGGCAAAAAGGGCGCCGCGCGGCTCGCCGGAACAGTCGAAGGCGCCGGTCTTGATCAGGCACTCGAGCACGCGCTTGTTGATGGCGCGGGCGTCGATGCGGGTGATGAAGTCGTGAAAGTCCTGGTAGGGTCCGTTGGCCTCGCGCTCGGCGATGATGGTGCGCGAGGCGGCCTCGCCGACGCCCTTGATGGCGCCGAGCCCGAAGCGGATCGCGCCGGTTTCGCCGGCCATTTCAGATTTACGATTTGCGATTTCAGATTTGTCGGCGGCAGCCGTTTCGGCACGGACGGGGATGGGAGTGAAGTATTCCCGGGATTCGTTCACATCCGGGCCGAGGACCTTGAGCCCCATGGCCTCGGCCTCGGCGACGAAGTGCGCGATCTTTTCCGAGTTGCCGAGCTCGGAGGCGAGAACGGCGGCCATGAACTGCACCGGGTGGTTGGCCTTCAGCCAGCCGGTGCGGTAGCTGAGGATGGCGTAAGCGGCGGAGTGGGACTTGTTGAAGCCGTAGCCGGCGAACTTCTCGAGCAGGGCGAAGATCTCGAGCGCTTTCTTCTCGGGGATGTTGTTCACCTTCTTCGCGCCCTCGACGAAGACGCTGCGCTGGGCGTCCATCTCCTCCTGCTTCTTCTTGCCCATGGCGCGGCGGAGCACGTCGGCGCCGCCAAGGGTGTAGCCGGCGATGCGGCGCGCGGCCTCCATGACCTGCTCCTGGTAGACCATCACGCCGTAGGTCTCGCGGCAGACGTCCTCGAGCAGCGGGTGCGGATACTCGACGGAGGAAGGCTCCTTTTTGCCGCGGATGTAGGTCGGGATGAGGTCCATCGGGCCCGGGCGGAAGAGGGCGATGAGCGCGACGATCTCCTCGATGGAGGCGACGTTGAGCTGCCGACAGAGGCCCTGCATGCCGCCGGATTCGAGCTGGAACACGCCCGTGGTGCGGCCGGAATTGAGCAGGGCGAAGGTCTTGGCGTCGTCGAGCGGCACGGCCTCGAGGTCGAACTCCGGGTCGGCCGTGCGGCGGATGCTGTCCACGGCGTCCTGGATGATGGTGAGCGTGCGCAGGCCGAGGAAATCCATCTTCAGGAGCCCGAGCTTCTGCACGGGGTCCATGGCGAACTGCGTGGTGATGTCGCCTTCCTGGAGGGTGAGAGGGACGAATTCGCTGAGCGGCCGGTCGGCGATGATGATGCCGGCGGCATGCTTGCCGGTGTTGCGGACCATGCCCTCGAGGACGAGGCCCTGGTCGATGATCTTCCTCGCGACGGGGTTGTTCTCGTATTCGTTGCGCAGCTCGGCGGACTTCTCGATCGCGGACCTGAGCTCGATGTTGAGCTCGTCGGGGATCATCTTGGCCAGGCGGTCGGCGTCGGCGTAGGGGAGGTTGTGGACGCGTGCGACGTCGCGGATGACGGCCTTGGCGCCGAGCGTGCCGAAGGTGACGATGTTGGCCACGCACTCGGCGCCGTATTTCTCGCGGACGTAGCGGATGACCTCGTCGCGCCGGCGCATGCAGAAGTCGATGTCGAAGTCCGGCGGCGAGACGCGCTCGGGGTTGAGGAAGCGCTCGAAGAGGAGGCCGAAGCGCAGCGGCTCGATGTCGGTGATGCCGAGCACGTAGGCGACGAGCGAGCCCGCGCCGGAGCCGCGGCCGGGGCCGACCGGGATGCCGTGCTGCTTCGCCCAGGCGATGAAGTCCCAGACGATGAGAAAATAATCCACGAACCCGGTTTTCTCGATGATGCCGAGCTCGTAATCGAGCCGCTCGACCAGCGTGTTCGCCTGCGCCGGGTCCTCCGCCTTGGCGGGCTTGGCGGCGTCGAAGCCGTAGCGCGATCTCAGGCCGGCGACGCAAAGCTCGCGCAGGTAGGCGGGCTTGTCGGACTTGATCTCGGGCGGGAGCGGATATTTCGGGTAGCGGTTTTCGCCGAACTTGATGTTCAGGTCGCACATCTCGGCGACGAGCTGCGTGTTCGTGACCGAATCGGGAATCTCCGTGAAGAGGCGCGACATGGCGGCGCGGTCCTTGAGGTAGAACTCGCGCGTGTCGAAGCGCATGCGGTCGGTGTCCTCGAGCTTCGCGCCGGTCTGGATGCAGAGCATCGTGTCGTGCGGGGAGGCGTCTTCGGCGTTGACGTAGTGGACGTCGTTCGTGGCCACGACCTTGAGCTTGAACTCCTCGGCCAGCTTGAGGAGGAGCGGGGCGATGCGGCGTTGCTCGGCGATGCCGTGGTCCTGCAGCTCGATGAAGAAGTTCTCGCGGCCGAACATGTCCGTGAACCGTCCGGTGGCGCGGCGGGCGTCCTCCCAGCGGTTCTGCAGGAGCATCTGCGGCACGAGCGCCGCGAGGCAGCCGCTGAAGGCGATGAGCCCGTCGGCGTGCGCGGCGAGGGTCTCGAGGTCGGTGCGCGGCTTGTAGTAGAAGCCCTTGAGGTGGGCGTCGGAGACGAGCTTGAGGAGATTGGCGTAGCCCTTCGCATTCCTGGCCAGCAGGCCCATGTGGTAGCGGCTTTTCTCGCCCTCTTGGGCGGTGCTCTTGCGGTCGAGCCGGGAGCCCTCGACGAGGTAGATCTCGCAGCCGACGAGCGGTTTCACGCCTTTTTCCTTCGCCGCGTTGTAGAAATCCACCGCGCCGAAGAGCACGCCGTGGTCGGTGAGGGCGACGGCGTTCTGGCCCAGTTCGGCCACCCGGCCGATGAGGCGGTCGATCCGGCAGGCGCCGTCGAGGAGGGAGTAGTCGCTGTGGACGTGGAGATGGACGAAATTCTTGTCGGCGGCGGCCACGGTTTCAGATGGGAAAGCCGTGCGCAGGCACCAGCAAGCTGAAACGTGATGCGGGCATCCGCCTTCGCCAAGGCTACGGCGGACAAGAGTGCGAAAGCGGAAAGTTATTAACCCTCAGGCCTTAGGGAGAACTCCGCCGGCCGGGCCGGGCGGGGGGAGCGCGGCCGGGAAAATATGGGTTGACGGTCGCCGCGGTGGATGGCTCTTTGTCGAACTTTCCCCGGAAGGAACCCATCACTTTACCATGCCCATCGAGATCAAAATGCGAAAGAACGAGCCGATCGACCGTGCGCTGCGGCGCATGAAGAAGAAGCTCGACCGCGAGAACATCATCAAGGACGTGCGGGCCAAGCGTTACTACGAGAAGCCCAGCGAGCGCCGCCGCCGCAAGGAGAAGGTCGCCGCCTTCACCGCGATGCTCCGCGCCCGTTACGCCAGCTGAGTCCGCCCCGCGTTCCGTTTCATCGGCAGCCGCCTAGCACTACTGCGTTAAGTTTCCGGTCGAACCCGCTCCGTTTCCCAGAGGAGATGTCACCTAATAGGTGACATTCTGGCGGTGGTGGCCGGACGGGGTGAATGTAACGGAGTAGGGCTAG
>Ga0187894_10003701_pt1 | contig 16881 bp, 17 predicted proteins | sample GBC1701081metaG_FD_136650 | JGI IMG/M metagenome (GOLD analysis project Ga0187894, IMG submission 136650) | White microbial mat communities from a lava cave in the Kipuka Kanohina Cave System on the Island of Hawaii, USA - GBC170108-1 metaG ...
GAATTATCGTGTGTATGCAGTCGAGGTAGTTCCGCCATTATTCATGGCAGTATCCATCCCAATCATTGGCACAGGTGCGTGGTTATTTAGAACAAGAAAACGACCAGCCAAGGAATATTTCTAGTAGTCATAACGCATTCCATTAGAATGTGCCTCAAAGCCAATCTTCTCGTAAAACGGCTTTACCTTGTCGTCACAGTCCAGTATAGTTTTGTAGCAGCCTTGCTTTTTGGCGTAATCTAGCACGAATCTGATTATTTTTTCGCCGATTCCCTTTCCCTGCAGGCTCTTGGATACTACGACATCTTCAATGTGTCCTACCTTTCCGCCATCATGGATGAATTTCTGTTCTATCAAGAGCGTGGTTGCACCGACAACGCGGTGTCCGTCAAATGCTACAAAGATTATGTGATTCTGGTTTTGCGTGATTTTTTGTAGAATCGATTTTGCCTTCTTTCTGTCAATATTGCTTGTCTGCCTGAGGCTATCTAGCGACTCTAGGAACCCGTTTTCCAGATCTGGCTCGGTTATTTTGCGGATTATTATCTCAGTCATTAAATCTTGCCAAGCTTTTCCCTAAATTCCTCATATGCCTTTTTGTATGAGGTCTTGTCCCCAATGTCGATGAAACCGTTCTTTATGATAAAGCTGTTTACATCCTTTTTCTTTGCAAGGGCTCTTTTTATGACGTCGTTCATGCCAAATGGTTTGTTTGTAGGAATAAATGAAAAGACTCCTGGCGCCATCACATAACACCCGATGTTTATGTTAGCACTTATCTCTGGCTTTTCGTTCCATGCTGTGACCTTGCCTGACTTGGCAGTGTTAATAACTCCGTACTTTATTGTAGTTGTGTACCTGCTCAGACTCATTGTGATAAACGATTTTTTTGACTTGTGCTGTTCCACCATTTTTTTTAGATTAAAGTTGAAGACCGAATCTCCGTAAATGCAAACAAATGTATCGTCGACAAATGATTCTGCGGTTTTTAGCTGGCCTGCTGTCGCGAGTGGCCTGTTGGCTACTGCATACTCTATTTTTACTCCGAACCTACTGCCGTCCTCAAAATAATCCTCGATTGTTTTTCTTAGATAGCTGACGCATAGTACGATGTCAGTGATCTTGTTGCGCCTCACCCAGTCCATTAAGTGCTCAAGCAGTGGTTTTTCTCCAAGAGGCAGCATCGGCTTTGGCAAAAACGTAGTGTATGGCTGGAGTCTTGTGCCAAGCCCTCCTGCTAAGATTACTGCCTTCACAAGTCTAAATGAAAATATTGAACTATTTATGTTAGGTTATGCAAAGATCTTTTAATCAAGCGCCAAGTATTTTTGCGATTTTTGATACCACTTGTTTTGGGTTCCTGCCAAACACTATAATCATTGGCTCCTTACCAAAATCCCCACGGTGGTAAATGATGTCAGGTGACGAGGAAGCATTTTTGATTGCGTCCTTTATCCCCCAGCTAATTGATGAGTTTTCTTTGAGCTTGGTGTTGCGTGGCTCTGTCTTTCTATCGTATCTTGATATCTTGTATTTCATTTTTGCAAACTTTTGTATCAGATTCTCGTCATATCTCAGATTCAGTGCAGATCTCACATGTGGAAATTTTTTTTGTATTGCAAGTACTGCCGATGCTACATGCCTTGAGGCTCCATACTCCAGATCCCCGGCCATTCTCACTTGGTCTCCAGCCCTCACTATTCTTCCCAATACTCCGACAACGTCATTTGTAGATTTTGCACTCTCCTTAGCAAATACAAAGTTTGTTTGACATTCAGGTATTAGTAAGAAAACTCCGTCCAGATTCCCAAATTCCTTAATCGCAATTCCAAGATCCGATTTTGTTTTGTCCCCAATTGGATTTGTTGTCCTGATTCCGTGGCCCAGTTTTGCTGAGAATCTTATGGCATCGTACGCAAACTGTTTTGCAAAGACTACAGAGTCCCGCATTGTTTGTTTTTTTGCCACGCCGTATGCCAAGGCAATTGCAAAATTGCATCCGCCCCCATGGTTAGTTATGGGTATTTTTTTTCCTGAAATTGAATAGTGTTTTCCGCCACTATAGACAAAGTCACTGATTGTATTTTTTATGAACCGGTGTCCAGTTATTATCACATTTTTTGCCCCGAGTGCGCCAAGAGACTTAGCGGCCTTGGCGAGATCGGTATTTTTGTGGATTTTCACGCCTGAGAGCACCTCTGCTTCAGCCACGTTTGGCGTAATTGCATACGATATTGAGATAAGTTTCTTGAGCGAGCCCAACGCAGATTTCTTCAGCAGCAATCCCCCAGTGGTAGATTTTATGACAGGATCAAGTATTATTGGGATTTTCTTGTCTTTTAGTTTCGAGTGAATTTTTTGTATGGCTTGGGAGTTATACACCATACCTATTGTAACCACATCAACATGAAAATCTGAAAATATAGAGTCAATCTGTGCCCCGATTGATTTTGTTGAGATGGGTTCTACAAGAGAAAACGTAGAGGAGTTTTGCGCAGTTATCGCAGTGACTACGGTAAAACAATTTGCTCCCAACGCAGATGCTGCCCTTATATCGGATTGTATTCCCGCGCCAGACGATGGATCAGAGCCTCCAATCGAAAGAATGTTCACAATGTTTTGACATGATTCTCACGTAATAGCGTTTATGCGTCGATATTTGCGCAATAATAAAAACAGGCTATTTCTCGCTATTGTTTAAATCCAGAGGTCGCGTAGTAAAATCATGGGAACCCAAATGAGTGCAGCTCGAAGGGGCATGATAACAGATGAAATGAAACAGGTTGCGCGTGACGAGGGGGTCACTCCAGAATGGCTGAGATCAAGAATCGCGATAGGTTCTATCATCATACCCGCAAACAACGTCAGGCCGCAAAAGACACATAGGGTTGGAATAGGCAAGGGTCTAAAGACAAAGGTTAATGTCAACATTGGTACCTCAACGCTAAAAATCGATCTAAATGAGGAGATAGAAAAGGCCAAGATTGCAGTAAAACACCACGCCGACACTATAATGGATCTAAGCGACGGCGGTGATGTCGGTGCCATCAGAAGAGCATTGCTAGAGGCAGCGCCAATTACCTTTGGTACGGTTCCCATCTACGAGGCGTATAATCACGGCGTTGAAAAACACAAAAACCCACTGGATCTGACGGAGGACGACTTTCTTAATGCATTTGAGAATAATGCAAAGGATGGCGTTGACTATACCACGATTCACTCAGGCATATCAAAAGAGATTGCAAAACGAATCCTCAAGATCCAAAGATACGGCGGAGTGGTGAGCAAGGGCGGAACAATCACTGCCGCATGGATGCTAAAATACGACAAGGAAAACCCATACATCACACATTATGATTACCTAATAGAGTTGGCAAAAAAATACGACGTTACGTTTAGCTTAGGTGATGCATTAAGACCTGGCTCCATTTTGGACTCGCATGACGAGCTCCAAGTACAGGAAATGATAAACATATCAAGACTCACAAAACAAGCTCATGAAAAAGACATCCAGGTGATGGTAGAAGGCCCAGGACATGTCCCGTTAAACGAGGTTGCGGCAAATGTCAGACTGGCAAAGTCGCTGATTGGGGATATACCGTATTATGTACTCGGTCCGCTTGTCACAGACATTGCGTCAGGTTACGACCACATATCCAGTGCAATTGGCGCAGCAGTTGCAGCTAGTGAAGGAGTCGATCTTTTGTGCTATCTCACTCCAGCAGAACACTTGGCATTACCAAACGCTGAGGAGGTAAAGGCAGGCCTCATCGCATACAGAATTGCCGCACATGCCGGTGATCTGGTAAAGATCAGAGAAAAAGCAATCATCTGGGACATGAAGATGACAGAAGCAAGGCGCACTCTTGACTGGGAAAAACAGATCTCGCTTTCAATAGACCCAGAAGAGGCTGCCAGAATTCACAATAGGACAGGACAGCGAGACGGAAACAACGTTCCATGTACAATGTGCGGTGGCGCTTGCGTCTACGTTATGCTTCCCCAGCAAAGAAAATACACAAAGGAAAATGAAAACCTACAACAGGCTGAGTAATACTTCATCCAAACTTGGAACAGTTTCATATTGAGAAATCTCGTCTGGTGTAATCCAAGTGTAAGAATCGTTTTCCCAGTTTAGTGATATCTGATCGCTATTTATTGCAAACAAAAATGGGAAGATTATCCACTGATGGTCCAGGTATTGCGGCGAAGAAACCGTCATCTCACGTCCTGCCTTTAGGAGATGGATTGCATCCACTTTGGCTCCAATTTCTTCATAAATCTCGATTTTTGCACGATTGAGCGGCTCTTCGCCCTCCTCAATTATCCCACTGACTGCACCCCACAGTCCTTTCATTGACTTTACTTTATTGCTGCGCTTTAGGATGAGAAATTTGTTGTTTTTTGTTACAAAAGAGGTCACTATCTTCGTTGAACGCATGTTATTTTTCGATTGCGTTTATCATTGTGTTCAGTTTTTTGTACGAATCTTCCAAGTTAGAGTTCTTTGCAAGCCCCTGTTGCACCGTTCTAATGTAGTTGTTAATGTCTTCTGACTTTCCCTCCTGAATGTCGGTTAGCATTCTTCCGATGTCCTTCCAGAATTCTTCAGCTGCCCTCCGTATCTCTGGATTTGAAATTATTGTTTCGATCAGTTCGGTTGATTCTGTCATTATGCTTTCAGTCAGTATTTTTTGGACCTTGAACGTTGTTCCAGACATGCGTTCTGTCAGCGATATCTTGTCGTCTTTTGATAAGATGTTCGCAAATGCAAGATTCATGAGGTGTGTGAGGCCTAAGATGATTGCAATTTTTTTGTCGTGCTCGATTGCGTCTATTGTGACAAAGTTTGCCCCCTCAAAAAGAGACTTGATCAGACCAAGTTCTTTTTTTGCATCCTTTATTGGAATCGATATGATGTTTTGCCCCTTGAGCTTTTTTGTGCCAGGGCCAAACATTGGGTGAATGCATACTGGATTTATCTTTGATGGGATTTTAAGCAGTGCCGCAGCAGTCTTTGCCTTTTGCGAGGATATTTCTATCAGGTAAGAGCCGCGTCTCATTTCCTTTGCGATAAGACGAATTATTTCAGGAGTGCGTCTCGTTGGGGTACACAGGAGTACTATCTCTGCGTTTAGGACAGAACCTACAAGGGATGATGCCTTTTTGATTGTCTTGTCTGTGATCGTTGCCTCAGAGTCAAAGCCGATTACCTCATAGCCAATAGAGGTAAAGTATTTGGCAAACCATTGTCCCATCTTTCCGCCAGCGCCGATTACAGTAATGCTTTTTTTCATATTTTTTCCCTTAGAACCTCATCAAGTATTTTCATACCCTCCTTTAGTTTCTTTTCGTCCTGACAGGCTGAAATCCTGATGAAATCCTTGTAATTGCCAAATCCGTCACCTGGGGCTACTGCGACTCCATGATCAAGCATTTTGTTGACAAACTCCAGACCATCGAGATTCGGCCGGTTTATTCTAGCAAAAAGATACATCGCCCCATCAGGATCTATAAATTGTAGGTCCATCTGCCTTGCCGCCTTAACTATAGTATCAAGCTTAGAATGCATGCTTTTCACATTATTCTTTATGTCCACTTTGAGTGCCTTGAGTGCTGCATATTGAATTGGTTCTGCCACGTTTGTAAGGCACAAGGCCTGTAGCTTTGTCATTTTTTCTATTATCGTTTGATCTGCGATTGTGTACCCAATTCTAAATCCAGTCATTGCGTGAGATTTAGAAAACGATTGGGTGATGATGCTTTTTTTGTAATTATTTGATAATATACTCTTCCATTCATCAGTGGCATACTCGGAATAGATTTCGTCACTTAGGACATACAGATCGTGTTTTTGCGCAAGTTCCAGTATTTGATCTTGAAGTTCTTGTGAAAGGATCTTACCCGTCGGATTATTTGGATAGTTGAGGACAATCATTTTTGTATTAGAATTAACTGTCTGTTCAATTTGTGAAATTGATGGCTCCCACTTGGCTTCAAGTGTTGTGTGGATTGTCCTGACTTTCACTCCCGCATTTATTGCGCAGTCACGATATGCAGGCCATGCAGGCTCGATTACAATTATTTCGTCCCCAGGATTCAAAAGAGTTGTAATTGCAAGATATACTGAAAATCTCGCCCCCGGCGAGACAAGAATGTTTTCTTGAGTCAAGTCGATGCCAAACTTTTCCGATGTGTGTTCTGAGAGTGCCTTTCTGAGTTGAGGCATTCCTGCGGCTTGCCCATATCTTACAAATCCCTTCTCAAATGCTTCGTCAAGCGCTTTTTTGACTATTTTTGGAGGCATGAGATCTGGTTCTCCCACCTCCATGTGAATTATTTTCTTTCCTTGCTGCTCCAGTGCTTTTGCTCTCAAGAATATGGTAAGATGTGTTTGCTTTCCCTCAGTTTGTACCTTTATCGATTCGTTTAGAAGAAAGTTCAGGAATTTTTTTCCGAGTGATTCGTCAAGCCCTATTTCCCTGCACAGTGCACTGACTTGTTTTCGTAGTTGTTCTTCCCTTGCTTCATCGAAGATTCCAAGGCCGGTACTTTTTTTGAGATCACCTATTTTTTTTGAGATTTCGGTTCGCTCCTTCAGTAGTTTGAGCATTTGAAGTGTTATCTCGTCAATTTTGTTTCGAAACTGATCTATGTCTGACATTTTTTACAATACCGGTTTTATGAATCCGGCCATAAGCGCGTGATCTGCAAGTACTAGCGAGGTCAGCGAGTCCACTACTGGTGGTGCGCGTGGGACCACACAAGGATCATGTCTTCCTTGGACTTGGAGTGTTACTGATTTTTTGGTTTTTACATCAATCGTGCTTTGTTTTTTTGCAATTGAAGAGGCCGGCTTGAATGCGATTCTCATCACGATTGGCATCCCATTTGAAAGCCCGCCAAGAATTCCGCCTGAATTGTTGGTCTTTGTCAGCACCTTACCATTTTTTATAATGTAAGGATCGTTGTTTTGAGAACCGAGTGCCTCAGAGCCAGCAAAGCCAGAGCCAAACTCGATCCCCTTTACAGACGGAATTGAGTAGATTGCTTTTGCAATATCCGATTCTAATGAGCCAAAAATCGGCTCCCCCAAGCCTATTGGCACGTTAACTGTGGTAGACTCGATTACACCCCCAAGGGAATCTCCGCTTTTTCGTGCGGCAAGTATGGATTGGCGCATCTTTTCTGCTGTATTTTTGTTCGGGCATCGAACCTCGTTTTCGTAGATATGGTGCTTCATTTTGAGATCAAATTTTTCTTTCATTGCGATTTTGCCGACTTTAATTGTGTACGAGTTTGTTTCTACACCAAGAGTTACCTTGAGCAGTTTTCTTGCTATTGCCCCACCCATCACATGGGTTGCAGTAAGTCTACCTGAAAATCGTCCACCTCCCCGGTAGTCGTTGTAAAACTGGTATTTTACCAGTGCCGGAAAGTCAGAGTGTCCCGGTCTCATCTTTGTGACAAGCTCATCGTATGCACTGGAGTTCTGATCCTTATTCCAAATTATCATTGCAATTGGTGCACCTGTAGTGTATCCCCTAAAGACTCCCGACAAAAGTTCCACTTGATCGCCTTCCTTTCTTTGTGTTGACACGAGGGACTGGCCTGGCCTTCTTTGATCAAGCATTTTTTGTATGTCTTTTTCTTGCAGTTCGAGACCTGCAGGGCATCCGTCCAAAACTGCACCTACACACAGTCCATGGCTTTCCCCAAAGCTAGTCAATACCAGCCTTTGACCTATTGAGCTGCCAGCCATCAAATAAAAAACAGCATGCGGTGCATATAACCTATTTTGTTGAAATCCTTGCCCCGACGTGATTCATGTCTGTAATAAAATTCGGATATGATACATCAACTGACTCTGGGTCAGAAACTGTACAGTTTCCAACATACATTGCCGCTATGCAAAACGCCATGAAAAGTCGGTGGTCATCCTCCGAGTCAAGCGAGGCGCCCTTAAGCTCCGTTGGATGGGTCAGTATCATGCCGTCCTCTTTTTCAGTTACTCCAATCCCAAGTTTTTTGAGTTCTCTTGCAAGTATCGCTATTCTGTCAGTTTCCTTGAATCGTGCATGCCTTACGTTATACAATTCGAGTGGAAATGCACACTTTAGCGCCAAAATTGCTAGTGGCGGGAGTAAGTCAGGCGTGTTTGATAGGTCAAACTTGCCTCCAAGCAGCTGTTCTGGAGACTGTACCCTTATCGTGTTGTTGTTCATCGATATGTTCACACCAAGCTTTCCAAGTATGTCTATTATCGCCTCGTCCCCCTGGGCCAGGTCTCCAATTGAGACCTTTACAGTCAGGTTACGTCCTACAAGCACTGCTGCAGACAGGAGGAGTGCAACACTTGAAAAGTCAGATGGTATTGTTACTGTTGCGTGTTTGTATTCTTGCGGCTCAATTCTGTATTTTTTGTACGGTTCCACATCCAGCACCTCGACTCCGAACTTTTTCATTGTAGAGATTGTCGCGTCAAGGTATGGTTTAGACACAAGATCGGAACTGATGTTTACTGTTATCCCTTTTTCTGTAAGCGGCCCAGCAATAAAGAGTGCTGAAACGAATTGACTTGAAACGTTTCCCGGAATTGTGATTTCTCCCCCAGTTATTTTTCCGACTACCGTCAGAGGTGGCTTGCCTTCATTTGATGAACATTTTGCTCCAAGTGATTCCAGCGCATCCAAAAGCTGCATCATTGGTCTTTTTTTGAGACTTTCATCTCCTGTGAGGACCGTCTTTGCATTTCTCAATGATGAAATTGCGGCGGCTATTCGAATAGTAGTGCCAGAGTTAAATGCGTCTAATGTGAGATCTGTTTCATCAAACCTGTCGATGCCCTTTATCTTGAGATTGCTGCCAGCCTCCTGAATTTCCGCGCCAAGCCTCTTGCATATTTCGATTGTCGCGTTTGTATCACGGGAATGTAGTACGTTTTTGACTAGACTTTTTCCGTTTACCAAGGATGCAAGAAATATCGCCCTGTGTGTATAGCTTTTGTTTGGCGGACACGTGATGGTGCCAGTCAGGTTTGATTTGTCTACCTTACAGTTCATTGACTAGCGCCTTTTTGTTGTTTATTTCCGCCGTCATCACTTTTCCCTCGAGTTCTGAAAACACCTTTTTTATGTTTTGTATATTGTTCCTTTTTGCAATCGCTGCTATCGCAGGCCCGTTTCCGGATACGGATGCACCAAGCGCCCCACTTTCCACCAGGCGTGAAATCATCCTAGGATCTGAGTTTAGCACATATGACGTCGCAAGCCCGTTTAAGATCATGGCGTTCCAGTAGCTTCCATCCCTTGCAAAGTTCCATGCCCTCTCAAACACTTCAGAGAGTGCTACCAGTTTTCTGACGTTTCCCCTTTTCCTTGAGTGCGGGATGAAGACAACTACAGAGAGATCAGTCGGTGTTTTTTGCATCTTGATTATTTTACGAGCCTTGTTGTCCGTAATTATTGTTCCACCAAAATAACACGCGCATGCGTCATCATATGCACCAGTCATGCTTACCCTTGTTGCAATCGAAGCGTCGATTCCAGCATGTAGTACCTGCTCGTCAGTATAATGTGATTTGAATAATTTATGGCATGCAAGCGAGACGGCGGATGATATTGCACTTGAGCTCTTGAGGCCATATCCTGTTGGGATTTGTGACATTATGTCTATTTCAATTTTAGTTTTTTCAAGATCTTTTTTTGGCACAGAGAGCTCAACTACTTTGGTTATCAGCCGCGAGCTGAGACTTTTATTTTCAGATTCTATTAAGATGCCTCTTCCGTCAGATGTTCGAACTGTCGCTTCCACCTTTGACTCTATTCCAAGTGTTGCGCCTTTCCACGTGGCTATTGCGTTGACAATCGATATTGCCCCATTAATCGTAGCTCGCACCTGAGCCATCAAAATCCCCCAAGAAGCACTTTTTTCATAGCATCGTATGGGGCCTTTAGCTTGTGCCAGAGCTCAAACGCAATGCAGGCTTGGCCTAAGAGCATTTCGTATCCGTAAATTATTGTAGCGCCGCTCTTTTTTCCTTGCAGAACAAAATCGGTATTCATCGGCATGTACACAATGTCATAAACTACGTGATCTGGATTTATTACCTTGGCAGAAATTTGACTTGGCTCGCCCTTAAGACCTATTGAGGTTGCATTAACCAAGAACTTGGACTTTTGCGCGCAAGACTCGGATTCCGCTAGCATCACATGCTCGGATTCAACCCCGAGGCTTGATGCAAATTTTGCAAGTTCTTCAGCCTTTTGCCTAGTTCTGTTTGCAATGAAAATTTTAGCCGCATTTTCTTTTGCAAATCCTGCAATTATTGCCCTTGCGGCGCCACCTGCACCCATAAGCAGGACATTCTGTCCAGAAATCGAGATCTCTTTTTTCTTTATTGGGTCTAAAAATCCATCCATGTCAGTATTGTAACCGAAAAGCCTCCCGTTTTCATTCGAGACGGTGTTCGTAGCACCAATCATCTTGCATTCTTTGCTTGCATCATCTAAGAAATTCATCATTTCTATTTTATGAGGAATTGTCACGTTAAAGCCAGAAATCTTAATCTTTTTTAGGGATTCAATCCCCGCCTTCAAATCGCCCTTTGGAATCCGGTATGCGATGTATGTACAGTCAAGACCCAGTGACCTAAAGGCGGCGTTGTGAATGTTTGGAGACATGGAATGGTCTATTGGATCTCCAATTACTGCAAATGTCTTGGTCATCTTTATTTTTGCAGTGTAAGGAGCGATTTAACTTCATCTACACTGAACTGCCCTGGTGCGACGGGCTTTCCAAGTGAGACATACGTGTACGGACTACCAAAATACATGCACAGGATCCTCGAGATCCTTCCAGCATCTCCCATTGCAAATGCGATAAGGCCAGAGCTTTGTCTTTTGTAAAGTGAGAGCACAGCGGCAGTGTCCCGGATTGATTTTGCAGTGGTCACTATTTTGACATTATCCCCAAGTCTTTTCATTTGTCGGAGTTTTGCCAAAAGCGCCGATGCTGGAGGCGTTTTCTCAAAGTCATGCCAGGATACCAAGATGGAGGTCTTTGTTCTTCTCACATAACCCAGCAGTGTTTTGTTTTTCTCAAGTGTTAAAAACTCGATGTCGATTAGATATGGTTTGTATTCTGCAATCAGTTTCAGAATCGAGATGCGTTCTTTTTCTGTGCCTGAAAACCTGCCCCCCTCTGCCTTTGGTCGGAGCGTGCAGACGCATCTTTTGAGGTGTTTTTTTGCCTGCTCAAGCGCTCTTGGGACCTCGCTTGGACTCAAAAAGTCCAGCCTGATTTCCGCATACTCTGATTTTTGAAGTGCCTTTGTGAGTGATTTGAGGACTCTTGCAGGAGTTTTTTCTGCTACGCTAACGCATGTTTTGAGTGCCATTATTTTTCTAAAATGTATTCGTCTGAGACTTCCATGCCAAAGTGTCTTCCAGTCGCACTCTTTGCGTGGACCATGACGACGTCCCCCTTTTTGAGATGCGTCACTGAGACAAGATGCCCTCCTGGCTTTACAAATCGTATTGTTTCAGCGTCCTGTGCGATTATCCCGCCCACCTCGCCATCCTTTGTTTGAGCCTTTATCATCAGCATTGGTCTTCGTTCTATTTTTGAGCGGCCCACAGTTGCGCGCCTGGCTTTTCCTTTTGAATCCACCACCAGCACCTCAGCTCCCGTTTCTAGCTCTGAGAGATATTTTGTCGTACCATCTGGAGATAAGGTATAACAGTGTACTGCGCCGGCATTTACCCGGAACGGCCTTGGGGATGTAAAAGACGAGCCGACTGATTCGTTGTGAACCAAAAACAAAAAGTTTGATCTACTGCCAATCAGCATTCCCTCACCTTTGTGTAGCATTGATGCGGTGTCGACGCAGACGCGCTCGCCGTCTCCAACTTCTTTGATATCGGTTATCTTTGCCCCCCTCAGCTCGAAGCTGCTACTTCCAAGGTACACCATCGCCTCCCGTACCTCAGATATCGTTCCTGCCTCAAAGATGACTCCGTCGACTCCTATCTCTAGAATGGAAAACATCTTTCTTACCTCTTCCGGGGTTCGTGCAAGCGCAAGAATCTCGGTGTGCATTTTATGCAGTTTTGCAATAATATTCTCAAGCGGGATTATTTTCCAGTCATTTACCTCTATTATTACAAAGTCAAGTCCCTTTTTTGCCTCGGTGAAAATTTTCTCAATGTCTGCGTTTGAGAGTACGCGGAATCGCTTTCCTACCGTTTTGCCCTTTGGTTTTTGGCCATCCTTTTCCAGTACGACGTATTTTGCTGTTGGCGAAGTGTGAATCGAGGCTAGTTTCGACTTTGCAGGAATAAGCTTCGGATCTGCATAGACTTTCCTTATGCCTTCATTTTCCAGCCCTGCCAAAAACTTTCCAAGATGCGACTTGGAAACTTTGGGTAAAATTACTAGATCTCTACTTTTTTCCAATTTTCTTCGCTACTTCTTTTGCCGATTCCTTTCTGAATATTATCCCTGCAAGCGCTTCAACCATCTTGTCTGGATTTTTGTGTGCAAAAATATTACGGCCATATGTTACTCCCTTCGCACCTGCTTTCATTGCATCTTCGGTCATCTGCAAGACGTCCGCGTCAGTCTTTGCCTTTGGCCCCCCGGCAATCACTACTGGAACCGGTGTGCTTTTTATGATTTTAGAAAAAGAGTCAATGTCTCCAGTATACAGTGTCTTTACAATGTCAGCTCCAAGCTCTGCTCCTAGTCTTGCAACATGTCCTACAATTTCCGGGTCGTGTGGGTTTTTGACGTTCTCCCCACGAGGATACATCATCGCCAAAAGCGGCATGCTCCATTTGTGACAGTCTTCCGCTATTTTTCCGAGCTGTTCGAGCATCTCTGGTTCTTCCTTGCCTCCAACGTTGATGTGCAACGATACGCCGTCTGCTCCGAGTCGAAGTGCTTCCTCCACGCTTCCAGTCAGCATCTTTCTGTTCGGCGACGTGGAAAGGGATGTACTTGCAGAAAAATGGACCAAGATTCCTATTCTGGTCGGTCTTGGCAGTGATTTTAGAATTCCTTTGTTAATTATTACGCTTGTAAGGCCGCGGGTTTCACATTTTTGAATTATTTCAGATGGGCTTTCCAGTCCATCAATAGGCCCGCTGGAGATTCCATGGTCCATTGGAATGCAAAGCATCTTGCCTTTGCGGAGTATTCTCTCCATTCGGATTTGAAAACCTGTTACCATGAGGAATCTCTTCCTTGTCCCTTATTAAAAATAATCTACCATCATGCATACTGATAATCACAGACTATCTGTCAAAGATTAAATAACATCAGAAATCCAAAAAGCTCACTTGAGCCAGATCACCGAACAAATCCATGCAAGCGATATTGGTGATGTTTTGGAGAACTCTCTTTGTGGCATTCGTCCTTCAAAACAAGACACACTAAGACTGCTCAAGTCAGACGATGTGCATCTGATGGGATTAGTTGCGGGGCACATGACACAAAAGCGATTTGGTAGAAAGGCCTCCTTTGTGAACAACATCATTTTAAACTACACAAATGTTTGCGTGACTGACTGCAAGTTTTGTGCTTTCTATCGCCCACCTGGACATGACGAGTCTTACACGTTATCACTAGACCAAATCGAGGCTCGCGTAAAGACTGCATGGGAGATGTTTCAGATTCGTCAAGTCTTGATCCAGGGAGGTCACAACCCCAATCTAGGTATTGAATACTATGAGGACGCATTCAGACTGATTCGAGCAAAGTTCCCACAAATAGGGGTGCATGGCTTGTCTGCATCGGAAATTGACATGATTGCAAAAGTCGAGAAAACATCCACAAAGGAAATCCTCTCAAGACTAAAGGATGCAGGCCTCCAGTCCGTGCCAGGTGCAGGAGCTGAAATCCTAGTGGATTCAGTGAAGGATGTCATAAGCCCAAAAAAGATCTCAAGTGACGCTTGGTTACGAATCATGGAAGAAGCCCACATCATTGGGCTGCCAGCGTCTGCAACAATGATGTACGGCCACGTAGAAAGTCTTGGCGACGTTGCAGAACATTTTGAGAAGACCGTGCGACTGCAAGAAAAGACAGGTGGTTTTATGGCATTTATCCCATGGAGCTTTGAGCCAAACAACACGTTATTACAGTATGAGAACAAGGCGCTTTTTGGAGCGGGTGGAGTACAGCTTCTAAAGATGATTGCGATTTCAAGACTTGTCTTTGACGGATTAATTGATCACATCCAGTCATCGTGGCTCACAAACGGCATTGGCATGGCGCAAATCGCCCTTCAGTATGGGGCAGACGATTTCGGTGGAACGCTCATAGGCGAAGAGGTAGTCTCTTGTACAGGTGCCCGTTCAACTGAACTTACTAGCCAGAGGATAATCGACGCGATTCACCAGATTGGTTATGAGGTAGAAGAGCGCGATAATTTCTACAATACCGTGAAAATTCACTAGATGTTATAGTGTTTCCACTTGGAATCCACTAGTTTTCTTGTAACATCATCCACCTCAACTTTTTCTTGAATCTCCCGCTCGAATCCTTCTTCTCTTGTCTTTTGTGTTGCGTCGATTCCCAGTTTCGAGCCCAAGTTTACAAGCGGTGATGCGGGATCAAGCGTATCAGTCGGAGTATTGTTTATGATTGTGACGTCCCTTGCGGCATCTGCGCGAGTGGTAATTGCCCATATCACGTCATCCATACTGTGGACGTTGATGTCGTCATCAACTACTACGAATATCTTTGTAAGTGCTAGCTGTCCCAGCCCCCAAAGGCCCATCATTACTTTTTTTGCCTGTCCCGGGTATCGCTTTTTTATCGATATGATTGCCATTCCTTGGAACCAGCCTGCTGCAGGCATTGCAAAGTCAACTACCTCCGGCTGGAACATTCTTAATAGTGGGAGAAATGATCTTTCGATTACTTTGCCGATGTATGCATCTTCCAGAATTGGCTTGCCGACGATCGTAGTAAGATAAACAGGTTTTTCTCTTCGCATTATTCCTGTTAGCGTAAATGTTGGGTATGGTTCCTTTGTGGTATAGTATCCCGTGTGATCACCAAATGGTCCTTCTTCCCTTATGTCAGACGGATCAACATATCCTTCAAGAACAATTTCCGAGTTTGCCGGTACCTCTAGGTCTACAGTCTTGCATTTTACGATCTTGATTCCCTTTTGCCTTGTGATTCCTGCAAACAAGTACTTGTCAAGGCCTTCTGGAACCGGCGCGACCGCAGAAAACACCGTTGCTGGCTCTGCGCCAATTATTACTGCGACCTCAATTTTTTCACCTTTTTCTTTTAAGAGGTCGTGATGGTGCGCACCGCGCTTGTGTTTTTGCCAATGCATCAGTGCGTGTGTGCTGTCAACTATTTGCATTCTATAGACTCCGAGATTTCTCACGCCAGTTTCTGGATGTTTTGTTGCAACAAGCCCAAGTGTTATGAATCGGCCTGCATCTTTGTGCCACGTCTTTAAAATCGGAATTCTGTCAAACGATGGCGAGTCATCAAATACCTCTGTTACCGGCCCGCTCTTCTCAAGCTTCGGAAATACTTCTCCCATTTTTGAGAGCTCGGGGAGTTTTTTTATCTTGTTCAAGAGCCCGGAAGGAATCTCCATTTTTGTCATTTCCACGATTCTTTGGCCGATTTCCGTAAAATCAGATGTCTCAAGGCCGATCTGAAGCCTTTTCATAGAGCCAAATGCGTTCCCAAGAACCGGCATTTCAAAGTTTTTTACGTTTTCAAAAAGTATTGCCGGGCCATTAGAATACATTGTACGTCTAAGTATCTCTGCTATCTCAAGGTCTACGTCGACTTCTGATTTTATGCGCTTGAGCTCATTTGCTGATTCCAATGCCTTGATGAACTCGCCGGTGTCTTCGATTGGCACATTTGCTGCTTTGAGCAAATGTTGTATAAAGCTTGACTACATTGATGTAGGCTCGAAATCCGACAAAGGCATTTTAATTAGCAGAAGCGTATTTAGTTTGGTTGAGTGCTGAAAAGTGTGCGGTGTGCAAAGGCAAAGGCACAATTGAGCTCCTTGGAACACAGTGTCCATTTTGCAATGGGACGGGTGAATATACAAAGACTGGCGAAAGTTATCTCAAGTCACATATCTGTCAGTGTATTTTTTTGGATCGAAAGACTTGCCCTCTTTGTGGAAAAAAATGCCATCATGACACTCCAAACAAGCCAAAAATCCTAATCGACCCTATCTAATTACTGAATTGGCGGAAGCTCGCTTTTCTTTCCGTGCCCCCCGGAGCCGAATTTGCAGTAAAAGCACAAATCCGATTGCATGTGTGTGAGTTTTTCAAGTTGAATTGCGCCAATCTTTAATGCAATCTTTGTGAGAATTTTGTATTTTAGGGGCATCGCAGGAATCACCTCATCCATGTATACACGGTAGTGCTCTGGGCAAAACTTTAGTGTGACCTTTGTCGGATCCTTGCTTGTCTGGTTTACTGTTTTTGCATAGTTGATCTGCTCGCGAATGTACTCGTGTTTTGGACACGGACAATCCTTTCCACCTGGATGCTTGTAAGCAGGAATATTTTTCCAGTCAAAGTCAGGGAATTCTCGCTCAAAATCATCCATCGTGTATTATTGTTCGTTGGTTCTATTAAATTTGATCCAGAAACCAATCATCAATATACCCAAATGTAAATAAACCCCGCCTAGGTGAGTTAGGCTAGATGTCTAGTCCAAAGCTTACAAAAAAAGACTTGGAAGCCAAAATTGCGGCACTAGAAGAAAAGCTAGCAAAATTATCTAGTCAGCTTGAATCACACCCAGCTGCACAACCACAGACAACATCACAACCGCCAAAGCCACAAACTCAGGCACCTCCACCGACACCAAAGCCACAGA
>Ga0187894_10003703_pt1 | contig 16878 bp, 19 predicted proteins | sample GBC1701081metaG_FD_136650 | JGI IMG/M metagenome (GOLD analysis project Ga0187894, IMG submission 136650) | White microbial mat communities from a lava cave in the Kipuka Kanohina Cave System on the Island of Hawaii, USA - GBC170108-1 metaG ...
ATCAATGTGCTCGTGAGCCAGGCACTCGCCTCGTTCGAGCAAGGCGCGATCACCTATCTCAACGTCGCTGACCGGCTCTATCAACTCCCGCTCGGCCTGATCGGCATCGCTGTCGGAGTGGCGATGCTGCCGCGTCTCTCACGCCTGGTGCAAGAGGGCGACGCCCCCGGTGCGCGCGGTGCGCTCGACGAAGCGGTGGCGTTGTCGATGGCGTTTACGCTCCCCGCCGCCGCCGCGCTGCTGGCGATCCCGAGCTTTTTGATCGAAGGCATGTTCTCGCGCGGCGCCTTCACCACCGAGGACGCCACGAATGTCGGCCAAGCGCTCTTCCACTACGGCTGGGGCGTACCGGCGTTCGTGCTGGCGAAGATCTACGCGCCGGCGTTTTTCGCGCGCGAAGACACCAAAGCTCCGATGCGCTTTGCGATCACCTCGATGATCGTCAACGTGGTGCTCGGCGCTGCGTTGTTCTTCGGGTTCCGCCAACTTGGTGTGCACGGCTTCCCGGGGCTCGCCATCGCCACCTCCGTCGCAGCGTGGCTCAACGTGCTGCTGATGATCCGCGCGTTGATGAAAAGGGACGCCTACCGCCCGACATCGCAAGCCGCTGGGCGCCTCGGCCGCATTCTGATCGCCTCGGCGATCCTGTTTGCGGTCATGTGGTCGGCGCAGGCGAACCGCGCTTACCTCGAGGCACAGCTTGGCTCGAAAGAGCTGCTGATCGCCATCGTCATCCTCGGCGGCGGCGCGTTCTATTTCCTGGTCGCCTTCCTGGTGCGTGCGGTCACCATTTCCGAGGTCCGCGCCGCCTTCCGGCGCGAACGCGGGCCCGCCGGCGGGGGCGCCGGCTTGCCGCCGGGCTTGGACGGCTGATAGGAAGCGCGGCCATGAACATGAGCGACCTCCAGCAGGGACGATGGCGAGCCTGATCCGACGGCCTTGACCACGCGCGCGCTGGCGCGCCCCCTCATGTTCTGGAGTTTCCGATGACCGAAGCCGCCCCGCCCGCCTACAAGGGCCCAGCCCGCGTGTTTTCCGGCATGCAGCCCACCAACGGTCTGCACCTCGGGAATTATCTCGGCGCGTTGAAGAATTGGGTCAGCCTGCAGGATCGCTACGAGAGCATCTATTGCATCGTCGATCTGCACGCGATCACCACAGGGCCCGACCCGAAAAATCTCGTCAGCCGCTGCCGCGAAGTCGCCGCCGCCTACATGGCCGCCGGCGTCGATCCCAAGCGCGCGATCATCTTCGTGCAATCAGCCGTGCGCGAGCACACCGAGCTTGCCTGGATCTTCAATTGCGTCGCCCGCATGGGCTGGGTCGAACGCATGACGCAATTCAAGGACAAGGCCGGCAAGGATGCGCAGCGATCCTCCGTGGGTCTGTTCGACTATCCGGTGCTGCAGGCAGCTGACATTCTTCTCTACAAGGGCACGCACGTGCCGGTCGGCGAAGACCAGAAGCAGCATCTCGAACTCTCGCGCGACATCGCTCAGAAGTTCAACAACGACCACGAGGTTCCGGGCTTCTTTCCGCTGCCTGAGCCGGTGATCCTTGGTCCCGGCGCGCGGATCATGTCGCTGCGCGAAGGCACGAAGAAGATGTCCAAGTCCGATCCGTCGGACATGACGCGCATCAATCTCACCGACGACGCCGACACCATCACCCAGAAGATCAAGAAGGCGACCACCGATCCCAACCCGCTCCCGGAAACCGCCGAGGGCCTAAAGGGGAGGCCGGAGGTCGAGAACCTCGTTGGCATCTATTCCGCCGCATCCGGACGAAGCGTCGATGACGTGCTGACGGACTTCGGCGGCAAGGGCTTCGGCGCCTTCAAGCCGGCGCTCGCGGACCTTCTGGTTGCCCAGCTTTCGCCAATCGCCAGCGAAATGCGCCGCCTCAACGCCGATCCGAGCGCCGTCGACGCGGTGCTGAAAGACGGCGCCGAACGCGCCGGCGCCATCGCCCAGCCGATCATGGCCGAGGTGCGTGATGTCGTCGGCTTGTGGAAAGCTTGAGGTCGTTCGCGCTTTGAGCGAAATTACCGCCGCATGAGTGACGCCAAGAGTTTCGCCTGCCTCGTCGTCGCCGACGAGAGCGAGGAATTTCCCGACGCACTCACCTATGCGTCGCTGCTCACCAAGAGCGCCGGCTGGCGGCTCGTCATGCTGCGCGTGATCGAGCCGGCCGACCCCGCGCCGTGGGCCTCGATCAGCGAAGAAATGCGCCGCCAAGCGCAATCCGGCGCGGAGAGCCTCACCCAACGCTTCGCGGCGGAGGCGTGGGCCGAGTGCGGCGTAAGCGTCGAGCCCATCGTCCGTGAAGGGGATCTGCGGCCCGAGGTCCGCAAGCTTCTGGATGAGGATCATTCGATTAAGCTCGTCGTGCTCGCCGCCGCATCGGGCCCCGGCGGGCCTGGGCCGCTCGTTTCCTCGCTCGCCAAGACTTCCGGCCTCGGCAACCGGCCGGTGCCGGTGCTGGTGGTGCCGGGCGCGCTGACCAAAGACGAGGTGCGCGCTTTGGCCGTCTCCGTCGGCGCCGCGCTCGATCCCACGACGCCGCCCGCCGCTTGATCGCCAACGCCAAAAGCCCCACCTCAGCCCTATGTTCATCCAGACCGAATCCACCCCAAACCCGCGCACGCTGAAATTCCTGCCCGGCCGTGACGTTCTGGGCGCCGGCAGCCGCGATTTTCAGGACGCCGACGCCGCGCACGCTTCGCCGCTGGCGGAGGCTTTGTTCGCGGTCGATGGCGTTGAGCGCGTCTATCTCGGCGGCGATTTCGTCACGGTCACGAAGGCTGAAGCGATCGAGTGGCCGCACCTGAAGCCGCACGTGCTCGCGGCGATCATGGATCATTTCACCACCGGCCGTCCGGTGCTCGCCGAGCAGGGCGGCGCTGAGGCCAGCGATGAAGCGGATATTGCCTACGAAGGTGAGGCCGCCGACATCGTGAAAGAGCTGAAAGAGATCATCGAAGCGCGCGTGCGCCCGGCCGTCGCGCGCGACGGCGGCGACATCACCTTCCATTCCTGGGACCACGAAAACGGCATCGTCCGCCTCAACATGCGCGGCTCGTGCGCTGGCTGCCCGTCCTCGACGCTGACCTTGAAGCAAGGCATCGAAAACATGCTCCGCCACTACGTGCCCGAGGTGCTGGCGGTGGAGCAGGTGATCTGAGCCCTCATTCCCGACAATCAGGAATGGGCGATGAGCGCTAGACCGAGGATACCGCTGCGCTTTAAGGGAGGTTTCCCGAAAACCCGTAAATTGACCGGTACAAAACCGGCTAATTTGCCGGTATGCTAGCTACTTGGGACGGGAAACGTCCCGTTTGATTCAAGGTTAAGACTCGTATGGATAGCGCGACGCTCCACGACGAGGATTTGTATCTGATGTCGAGTGTGCAGCCCGAAGACAGCGGCTTGCCGTTCGTCGTCTACATTTCCGAACGCCAGGGCCAGCACGATGTCCGCGTGAAGGTCGCAGCGGGCCCGAAAGCGCCGCCCTTCGTTGCTTCGGTTTCAGTTCGTCCGGAAATCGAGGTCGTGGCGGGGCAATTATCCGCGCGCGATTTGAACCTCGTGCGGCAGGGGGTCGAACTCAATCGGGACATCATCATCGATCATTGGGAGGGTCGAATGCCGTCCTCTCGCGCCGCGCTGAACGCGCTTCGTCCAATTCCAAAAGCTTGATCGTTCTCGCCATCGACACTGCGCTTGACGCGTGCTCGGTCGCGCTCGTTCGCGACGGCGAGGTTTTGGCCGCGCTCGGCGAGCGCATGGACAAGGGCCAAGCCGAGCGCCTCGCGCCGATGGCCCAGGAGGCCGCAGCACAAGCCGGTGTGACGTTCGCACAGATCGACCGCATCGCCGTGACGACCGGGCCAGGCTCCTTCACCGGCGTGCGCGTCGGCCTCTCGTTCGCACGCGCCCTGGCGTTGGCGCTCAACAAGCCCTGTATCGGCGTCTCGACACTCGAAGCGCTCGCACTGCAAGCCGGAGGGCAAGGCGCCCGCGCCGCCGTCATCGAAACGCCGGGCGGCGCCTATTTCGCTTGCTACCAGGATGGCGCGCCGACCATCGAGCCGCGTCCCATCGAGAAGGGTGAGCACCTCATGTTGGCGGACGGCGCTTCGCTCACCGGCCCAGGCGTGATCGTCGAAGCCGCCGCGCTCGCCCGCCGCGCTGCATCGCTCGATCCTGCCTGCTACCCGCCGCGACCCGCCTATCTACGCGCGCCGCACGTCACGCTGCCGTCATGATCGAGGCCGCCACCGATTCCGACCTGCTCGCCGCGCTGCATGCGCAGTCTTTTGAAAAACCCTGGACCGCCGATTCGATCGGCCGCTTGCTGCAAAACCCTGCAGCGTTTGCGCTTATCTGGCGCGACGAAGCGTCGAGCGACGTGCTCGGTTTCGTGCTGGCCTGGGCGGTCGCGGCGGAATCCGAGATCTTGACGCTGGCAGTGACGCCGGAAGCGCGCCGCAAGGGCGTCGGCTCCGGCCTCGTTTCCGCTGCTGGGGCGGCGGCGCTGCTGCGCGGTTCGGGTTCCATGCTGCTTGAGGTGGACGAGAAAAACGCAGCAGCCCGGGCGATGTACGCCAAGCTCGGTTTCGAGCAAGCGGGCCGTCGCGGCGGCTATTATGCGGGCGCCGGCGGGGAGACTGACGCCATTGTCATGCGCCGCGCGCTCCCGCGCCCGGTGATTTGACGCGTCCTTTCCTGGACACGCGCGCCCGCGGCAGGGTATTTTGCCGCACCTCATCAGGGATTGAGAATGGATCGCGTCGAGAAACTTTGCGTCGAAAAAGGCATGCGGATGACCGAGCAGCGCAAGGTCATCGCGCGCATCATTTCCGTGTCGCACGATCACCCGGATGTGGAGGAGCTGCACCGCCGCGCCGCCGCGATCGATTCCGGCATCTCGATCGCGACCGTGTATCGCACGGTGCGCCTGTTCGAAGAGGCCGGCATCCTCGAGCGTCACGATTTTCGTGATGGCCGCTCGCGCTACGAAGAAGCGCCCGAGCAGCACCACGATCATTTGATCGACACCAAGTCCGGCAAGGTGATCGAGTTCGTGGATCCCGAGATAGAACGTCTGCAGCACGAGATCGCGCGCCGCCTCGGCTACAAGCTGATCGATCACCGCCTCGAACTCTACGGCGTGCCGCTCGACGACAAGGCGAAGGCCGGCAAGCGCTAATGTCCGAAACGAATGCGCCCAAGCGTCTCTTCATCGAGACCTACGGCTGCCAGATGAACGTGTACGACAGCGAACGCATGCGCGACGTGCTGGCGCCGCTGGGCTATACGCCGACGGAAAAGCCGGACGACGCTGATCTCGTCGTGCTCAATACTTGCCACATCCGCGAGAAGGCGACCGAGAAGGTCTATTCCGAGATTGGTCGTCTGCGCGCACACAAGGAGCGCCGCGCCGGGGAGGGCAAGCAAACCACCATCGCCATCGCCGGCTGTGTGGCCCAGGCCGAGGGCGAGGAAATCATCCGCCGCGCGCCTGAGGTTGATCTCGTTGTCGGCCCGCAGGCCTATCACAAGCTGCCGGAGCTGATCGCCCGCGCAGCGCGCGCCAAAGGCGAAGCGCTCGCGTTCGATTTCACCGCGCAAGAAAAGTTCGATGCGCTGCCAGCGCGTGCGCCGGATGGCGTCACTGCGTTCCTGTCGATCCAGGAAGGCTGCGACAAGTTCTGCACCTTCTGCGTCGTGCCCTACACGCGCGGCGCGGAATATTCGCGGCCGCTCGCCGACGTGCTCGCCGAGGCGCGCTCGCTGGCGGAACAGGGTGTGCGCGAAATCACGCTGCTGGGGCAGAACGTCAATGCCTATCATGGCGGCGCGGATTTCGCCGGCTTGCTGCGTGAGTTGGCGCGCATCGATGGCGTCGAGCGCCTGCGCTACATGACCTCGCATCCGATGGAAATGACGGACGCGCTGATCGCGCTGCACGGCGATGAGCCGAAGCTGATGCCGTACCTGCACCTGCCGGTGCAATCAGGCTCGGACCGCATCCTCAAGGCCATGAACCGCAAGCACGATGGCGCGCACTATCGTCGTGTCGTTGAGCGCCTGCGCGCCATGCGGCCGGATATCGCGCTTTCGACCGATTTCATCGTCGGCTTTCCCGGCGAGACCGAGAACGATTTCGAAGCGACGATGCAACTCGTCCGCGACGTCACATTTGCGGCCGCGTACTCATTCAAATATTCGCCGCGCCCCGGCACGCCGGCGTCAGGCATGAACGGCAAAATCGACGAGGCCGTGAAGAACGAACGCCTACAGCGCTTGCAAGCCTTGCTCTTCGAGCAGCAGCGCGCGTTCAACGTCAGCATGATCGGCCGTTCGCTGCCGATCCTCGTCACCGGCCCCGGCCGCCGGCCAGGCCAGATGCACGGCCGCTCGCCGTACCTGCAATCCGTCCATTTCAACGATACGCAAGCGCGCGCCGGCGACATCGTCGGCGTCCACATTGAAGGCGCGTCGCAAAACTCGCTCGCCGGCGCGGCGCGCGTCATGGAGGTCGCGTGACGGACCTCGTTCGCGAAATCGATCTTGGCGAAAGCGCGCAAGCTGTGTTCGGGCCGCTGCACCGCCATCTCGCGCACATCCAGGAAGCCTTCCGCGATCCGAATGCGCCGCGCGGCCAGCCGGCGTACCGCGTCACGCTCGACGCCCAAGGTGATCAGCTCACTATCCGCGCCCGCGCCGATGGCGCGGCGGATGTCGAACGTGCACAGCGCATCATCGATGCGCTGGTCGATCTCGCGCGGCGCAAGGGCCGCATCCGCGAGGGCGAGGTGCTGGCCGCGATCTCCTTCTCCGAAGGCGCGCGCGAGGACAAAGCGCCGATGAGCTTGCCGCATGTTGGCGGGCTCACTTTGCGCACGCCACGCCAGGTGCACTACGTCGAAGCGCTGCGCGACGAGAATCTCGACCTCATTTTCGGCGTCGGCCCCGCCGGCACCGGCAAGACGTTCCTTGCCGTCGCCTGCGCCGTCGAAGCGCTGAAGCAAGAGCGCGTGGACCGCATCGTCGTCACGCGCCCGGCGATCGAAGCAGGGGAGAAGCTCGGCTATTTGCCCGGCGATCTCGCCGAGAAAGTCGATCCCTATCTGCAGCCAATCTGGGACGCGTTCCGCTCGCAGATGGGCGAGGGCGACCTGAAAGCGCGCCGTGAGCGCAAGCAAATCGAAGTCGCGCCGCTCGCCTTCATGCGCGGCCGCACGCTCGCTAATGCGTTCGTCATTGTCGATGAAGCCCAGAACGCCACCGTGCTGCAGATGAAGATGGTGCTAACGCGCCTCGGCGAAGGCTCGCGCATGGTCGTCACCGGCGATCCATCGCAGATCGATTTGCCGCGCACGGATATGTCCGGCCTCGCGCACGCCGTCGGTATTCTCGAAGACATCAAGGGCGTCGAAGTGATCCGCTTCGTGACGCAGGATGTCGTCCGCCATCGTCTCGTCGCGCAGATCGTCGAGGCGTATCATCGCGACGAGACCGCCCGTGCCTGAGCAAAGGCCTGAGCAAAAACTCGAAGTGGACATAGCCGTCACGTCCGAGCTTTGGCGCGGGCGCGAAGACAAGCTCGCCAACGCCCTCGCCGCCGCGGCCGCCGGCGAAAACAAGCAAGGCTCGGTGTCGTTGCTGCTCGGCGACGACCACGCCGTCCAGGCGCTTAACCGTGATTTCCGCGGCAAGGACAAGCCGACCAACGTGCTGTCGTTCCCGCCATCGGTGTTCGGCGCCGATCCGGAGTTCCTCGGCGACATCGCGCTCGCCGCCGAAACCATTGCCCAAGAAGCGGAATTTCAAGGCAAAAGCTTCGATAACCATGCCGCGCATCTGGTGGTGCACGGCTTTTTGCATCTTCTGGGCTATGATCACGAGAACGACGCCGACGCGGTTAAGATGGAAAGCCGCGAACGTGAGATTTTGGCGTCGTTGGGGATCGACGATCCTTATTGATCGCGGCCCTATTGAACGAGGAGCGTAACAGAACCGCCATGGTAGACGGCGCAGACGATACCGAGCCTTCGAGTAGGAAGCGCGCGGGTTTGATCAAACGATTGGGACGCCTGCTGACGGGCGCGCAATCGGGCCACGCCGAAGCGGTGGAAGAAGCGCTGCGCGCCCGCGAGGACAGCGGCGGTCGTGAAATGGAAGGCGCGCAGAAGGACATGATCCTTCGCGCCGCGCGCTTCGATCAGCTCAAAGTCATCGACGTGATGCGCCCGCGCGCCGATATCGTCGCCGTCGAAGCCGGCGCAACGCTTGGCGAAGCCGCGCGTATCTTCTCCGACAGCCAGCACTCGCGCTTGCCGATGTACGGCGAGACGCTTGACGATCCGATCGGCTTCGTGCACGTGCGTGACGTGATGGCGCAATTGGCGCCGAACGAGGAGGGCGTCGCCAAGGCGACGTTCAGTGACCGCACGCTCGCGCGCATTAAGCGTGACATTCTGTTCGTGCCCGCGTCGATGACACTCTCGACCTTGTTCATCAAGATGCAGTCGAGCCGCATACACTTGGCGCTGGTGGTGGATGAATACGGCGGCACCGATGGCCTCGTCTCGATGGAGGATCTGGTCGAGCAGATCGTCGGCGCCATTGAGGACGAGCACGACATCGATTCCGATCTCGTGCAGGAGCGCGCCGGCGGCGCCTTTGAAGCGGACGGCCGCGCCTCGATCGACGCTCTAGAGCGCAAGCTCGGCGGCTCGCTGGCGCTGCCCGATCACGAAGACGAGTTCGACACAGCCGCCGGTCTTGCGGTTGCACTTGCTGGTCGTTTGCCGCAGCGCGGCGAAATTTTGCGCCATCCGGCCGGCTTCGACGTTGAGGTCACAGATGCCGATCCGCGCCGCGTCAAGCGCTTACGCTTCCGCCGCGCCGCCGACGCGGCAGACGCCACCGTGCCTAAATCGCCTGTCGAGGCTGAAGAACCTCGCGTCCGCAAAGCGTAGTTGACGCGGCGCGCGCAAGCGGCTCCATTCCGCGTTCTCTCTTTGCGCGACCGCGCAAAATTCGCCGCAGGGAAGCCCGCTTGAACGCTCCGGCCATCGATGCAGGACAGTCGCGCATTCAAGCTTGGATGGCGGGCCTCACACGATGGCAGCGGCGCGGACTCGCGTTCCTCGCCGGCGTTCTCGCCACGCTCGGCCATGCGCCGTTTCAGATTGCGCCGGCGTTCATCGTCGCGATTGTGGTGCTGGTGTGGCTGCTCGATGCGGTGCAGGCGAGCAAGACGCGTTTGGGCTCTGCGTTCGCGATTGGCTGGTGGTTCGGCTTCGGCCATTTCGCCAGCGGGCTCTATTGGATTTCCTCGGCGTTTCTCGTGGATTCCGTTGCGTGGGGCCCGGTTTGGGGCGTGCCGGCCGTGGCCGCGCTCGCCGGCGGCTTGGCCTTGTTCTGGGGCTTCGGCGCCATGGCGGCGATCGCGCTGTGGACCAACGATTTCCGCCGCATTGCCGGCTTCACACTGGCGATGTTCGCAGCCGAATGGCTGCGCGGAAACATCCTGAGCGGCTTTCCGTGGCTGCTCGCCGGCTACATCTGGACGCCAGGCGAACCGTTCTCGCAGCTCGCGTCGGTGTTCGGCATTTACGGCCTGACAGCGGTGACGTTGCTGCTCTCTGCCGCGCCGGCGCTCATCGCCGACCGACACACCAGCACGGCGCAACGCTTCGCGCCGATGCTGATCGCGGGTTTGATGTTCGGCATGGCGTGGGGATGGGGCGCGCAGCGCATCGCCAGCGCACCTGTTGATCCGCCTGGCGCGCAGCCGATCGTGCGCGTCGCCGATTCAGGTTTGAGCCAAGCGGAGAAATGGACGCTGCGTCCGGATCAGGAATGGCGGGTGCTGGCGCGCTACCTCGCGGCAAGCGGCGGCGAGGATTCACGCGCCTCGATCCTAGTGTGGCCGGAAGGCGCAATTCCAGTCGTGAATTTTTTCCCGCTTGAGAACGAGCAATTCCTGAATGCGCTCGGCCGCGGTCTCGGCGATCGTGTGCTGATTGCCGGCGTCACACGGCGCGAACTCGTGGGTCGCGAGGAGCTCTATTTCAACTCCGCCGCCGTGATCGATGGCGTCAGTGGCCAGCCGCGCTTGAGCCAGATCTACGACAAGCACCATCTCGTGCCGTTCGGTGAATACATCCCGCTGTGGAATCTCGTCTCCGATCTCAACATCGCGCCACTGCAGCGCATTGGCCGCGGCTTCGAATCCGGCGCGCCGCCTGCGCGTCTCGTTATTCCCGAAGCGGCGCCGGCGGTGGTGCTGATCTGCTACGAAGCGATCTTCCCTAGCATGATCCCGCGCGGCGAGGGACGGCCGGGCTGGATCATCAGCATCACCAACGACGCCTGGTTCGGAGGCCTCCAGTGGTTCACCGGCCCCTGGCAGCACTTCGCCATGGCCCGATACCGTAGTATTGAAGAAGGTCTGCCGATGGCCCGTGCAGCATCGGGCGGGGTTTCAGCGATCATTGATTCGTTTGGCAGGCCCGTTCGTATGACAATTGTTGCGGGCGCCGGAACAGAATCTCAATTGCCGCCTGCACTTTCTGGTACACTTTATTCAAATTGGGGAGTTTGGTTGCTCCTCGGACTACTTGTAATCATTGCGACACTTCGCTTTATACCTCGACCACAAGTAGCGAAGGGAACCCTGGGATGAACGACGAGCGCGCCGCCAATGCAGTCGATAGACGATTGGGCCAGCGTGTCCGTACTCGGCGCCTCGAAATCGGCATGAGTCAGGAGAAGCTCGCCGAATTGCTTGGAGTGACCTTTCAACAAGTGCAGAAATACGAGAAGGGCGTGAATCGCATTGCTGCGAGCCGTCTTTTCGATATTTCCGCCGCACTCGACATGCCGGTCGCACGTTTCTTTGAAGGATTATCTTCAGTTCGACTTGGCGCCGGCGTCGCCGAAGCTGAGGACGACTACATCCATGACGCCCTCGCCACCCCTGAGGGGGCGCAGCTCATCGCCCTGTTCGCGGCGATCAAGAACTCCAAAGTCCGCCGCCGTGTGGTTGAGCTGGTGAAAGCTCTGTCGGACGATCCGGAAGCCTCTAAGAAAGGCTGAGCGACACCCGCGCCAATTGCGCGACGCAGCGTCTGCACCTACAGACGGGCGCTTATTTTTCACGACTCGGAGAATCCGCGTGGCCCGAAGCTCTTACGTGTTCACCAGCGAAAGCGTGTCAGAAGGGCACCCGGACAAGGTGGCGGACCGCATTTCCGACACCGTCGTGGACGCCTTCATCCAAGCCGACCCGGAAGCGCGCGTGGCGTGCGAAACGATGGTGACCACCAACCGCATCATCCTCGGGGGCGAAGTTCGCGCCAAGACCGGCGATGGTCGCGACAAGGCCGCCAACAAGAAGTTCACCAAAGAGATCATCGCTTCACTGCAGCCGAAGGTGCGCGCCGCCGTGAAGGACATCGGCTACGCGCAAAAGGGCTTCCACTGGGAGAAGGCGAAATACGCCAACTATCTGCACGGACAGTCCGCGCACATCGCCCAAGGCGTCGACTCGACCGCGAAGAAGGACGAAGGCGCCGGCGATCAGGGCATCATGTTCGGCTACGCCTGCAGCGAAACCCCGGAACTGATGCCGGCGACGCTGCAATATTCGCACAACATCCTGAAGCGCCTCGCTGATGTGCGTCATTCGGGTGAGCGCCCCGAGCTAGAGCCGGACGCGAAGAGCCAAGTCACTTTGCGCTACGAAAACGGCAAGCCGGTCGAGGTCGTCGCCATCGTCGTCAGCCACCAGCACACCAAGAAGCTGGGCGACAAGAGCTACACGCAATCGCGCTTCGCCGATCTCGTGAAGCCGCATACGCTCTCAGTCTTCCCGGACGGCTTGGTGACGAAGAAGACCAAGTGGCACATCAACCCGACCGGCAAGTTCGAGATCGGCGGCCCGGACGGCGATAGCGGTCTCACTGGCCGCAAGATCATTGTTGATACCTATGGCGGCGCGGCGCCGCACGGCGGCGGCGCTTTCTCCGGCAAGGATCCGACGAAGGTCGATCGCTCGGCTGCGTACGCGTGCCGCTATCTCGCGAAGAACGTGGTGGCCGCGGGCCTTGCGCAGCGCTGCACGATCCAGATCAGCTACGCCATCGGCGTCGCCCGACCGACCAGCTTCTACGTTGATCTGCATGGCGCGGACAGCATCGATCCGGCGATCCTCGAAGCGAAGCTGCCGGAGCTGATGGACGGCTGCACGCCCCGCGCCATCCGCATGCATTTGAAGCTCAACCAGCCGATCTACGCCCGCACCGCCGCCTACGGCCATTTCGGCCGCACGCCGGATAACGAAGGCGGCTTCTCCTGGGAACGCACCGATCTGGTGGATGAGCTGCGCCGCCTAGCGTAACGCACAGCACAATTGCCATCCCTCCCCCTTGCGGGGAGGGTAGGGTGGGGGTGCGGGCGGCAGCTTTTCCGGAAGCAACACCGCCGCCACCCCACCCAACCCCGCCCACAAGGGGCGGGGCGTTGCGAGTTTTGCAATGTCCTCATCGCTCGGCCTTGGCCCTGAAATCATCGCTTATCTGACGGAGTCCAATCCGCCGGAACACCCGGTGCTCGCGCGTTGCCGCGTCGAGACGCAGCGTCTGCCGATGGCGCAAATGCAGATCAGCCCGGAGCAGGGCGCGTTCATGCAAACCATTGTGCGCATGATCAGCGCCAAACGCGCGTTCGAGGTCGGCGTGTTCACCGGCTATTCCGCGCTAGCGGTCGGGCTGGCGATGAAGGAGATGCACGGAGCCTCCGCGCGGCTGCTTGCTTGCGACGTGAACGAAGATTGGACGGCGAAGGCGCAAGCCTATTGGCGTGAAGCTGGCGTTGACGGGATCATCGATCTCACCCTGGCGCCTGCAGCGGAAACACTTGATCGCCGCATCAACGCACGCGAAGCCGGCCACTACGATTTCGGTTTCATCGACGCCGACAAGACTGGCTACGACGCATACTACGAGCGCGGCCTCAAGCTGCTCCGCCCCGGCGGCGTGATGCTGTTCGACAACATGCTCTGGTCCGGCCGCGTCGCCGATCCAAGCGACAAAACCGCCGACACCGTGGCGCTCCGCACCCTCGCCGGCAAAGCCAAGGCCGACGCGCGCGTGCATGCGTCGATGACGAGTGTGGGCGACGGCCTGCTGATAGTCGTGAAACGCTAGCTACAGCTGCATGTCGCCGCATTTTGCACGCAGCGGCAGTAACGTTTTCTTTCCTTACAAAAGTTAGCGTCACCAGCGGTCATGACGCCGCGATTCCGGTGCAACTTGTCCGCTGGGGAGCGCACACCGCTTGACCTTTGAGGCAATACGCGTCCGGCGCGGTAAAATTGTCTTGGCGTGAAAAAGGGTCCGAGGCGTCCTCATGAACATCGATGAAGCGCTCGGCGAGGCGGTGGAGAAGCTCAAGCTCGCTGCGGCCGACGGCCGCCGGGTTGAAGCTGCGCAAATGCAGCTGATCAATCTCGCTGACGTGCTTCGCTCGGCCGGCGCCAATTGGCGCAATGTGAGCGAGGCGATCCGAATTGGAACGTTGAGTTTCTTGCACGGCTGCCTCGAGGACGATGATATCGTCATACCCTGCGGCGACGGCTTTCTCGTTATTTTCGCAAAGGCCGACGCCGCGCATGTGACGCTGCGCACCGAGGAAATCCGCGAACTGCTGATTGAGTACTACCTGGGTCAAGAGGGGTTGGAGCGGCTTCAAGTGCGCGCGACCCGGCAGACGCTGCCGGTCAGCGCGCTGCAGGCGCTCGCTGGCGACGAGATCGTCGTTGGCAGCGAACCGGGCGCTCCCAAGTTCATGTTCGCGCCGGTTTGGCATACGCAGAAACAGATCATCGCCGCCTATTTCTGTACGCCGATGATCGAAGTGGGTCCGCGCATTCTCTACGCCTATGATGCGGCGTTCTTCGATACCGGCATAGGCGAAGGTCAGGACTTTCTCGCGACTGATTTGCAAGCGCTCGAGATTGTCGATGCGCGGCTGCGTATGCCGCAATGGGCGGACGTGAAGCCCAATTTCGGCGCTCCCGTTCACGCCTCGACGATGCGGGGCCGCGCGTCGCGCATCGAGTACCTGCGCCGCCTCAACCAGATGTTCACGCCGGAATACGCGCGCCGGCTGTCGATTCGCATCTCCGAGATCCCGCGCGGCGCGCCGGTGACAACAATCGCGGATTGGGTCGGCCAGTTGCGCGGGAAGGTAAGGAGCGTGTCGCTCCAGTTTCATCATTCCGAACCGATGACGGCCCAGATTGAGAGCACGGGAGCGATCGCCGCGGGCTTTTTCCCGCCGCGACAACTCGAACACACCGCCGACGGTTCGCCTTTGGCCAATCACATCAGATCCTGGGCCGCCAAGCTCACGCAGGCGCGGATGGTTCTATTCCTGGACGATCTGCCCAACTTGGCCGCGATTGACCGTGCGATGGCGCTCGGCGCCAATTTTCTCACGTCCACCGCGCTGTGGCCCTGCGTTGCGAAGCCGGGGGAAGTTCGTCACGCCCCGCTTCCCGCGCGATTTGCGCGCTGAGGCGGGGTGAGGCGGCAGGGCGCGTTGCGCGCCCGGGCGAGCGGGGCTAGACCCACCCCGATTTTCCTTCTTCCAAGCCTCGGAGCACGTGAATGGCCCGCGCAAAGATCGCCCTTATCGGTTCAGGCATGATCGGCGGGACGCTCGCCCATATCGCCGCGCGCGAAGAACTCGGGGACGTGATCCTGTTCGACGTCGTCGAGGGCGTCCCGCAAGGCAAGGGTCTGGACATCGCCGAAGCGTCGCCGGTGTTCGGCAAGGATAGTGGCCTCAAGGGCGCGAACGATTATGCCGGCATCGCCGGCGCGGATGTCTGTATCGTCACCGCTGGCGTGGCGCGCAAACCCGGCATGAGCCGTGACGATCTGCTTGGCATCAATCTCAAAGTCATGAAGGCGGTGGGAGAGGGCATCGCCCAGCACGCGCCGAACGCGTTCGTGATCGTCGTCACCAATCCGCTCGACGCGATGGTGTGGGCGTTCCGCCAATTCTCGAAGCTGCCGCACAACAAGGTCGTCGGCATGGCCGGTGTGCTCGACAGCGCGCGCTTCCGCTACTTCCTCGCCGAAGAGTTCAACGTCTCCGTCGAAGACGTGACGGCCTTCGTGCTTGGCGGCCACGGCGACACGATGGTGCCGCTCACGCGCTATTCGACCATCTCGGGCATTCCGCTGCCCGATCTCGTGAAGATGGGCTGGACGAGCCAAGAAAAGCTCGACCAGATCGTCCAGCGCACGCGCGATGGCGGCGCCGAAATCGTCGGCCTGTTGAAGACGGGCTCGGCCTATTACGCGCCGGCCGAAAGCGCGATCGTGATGGCGAAAAGCTATCTCCGCGACAAGCGCCGCTTGCTGCCGTGCGCGGCGAATTTGAAGGGCGAGTACGGCCTGAACGACATGTATGTCGGCGTGCCGTGCATCATCGGCAAAAACGGCGTCGAGAAGGTCGTCGAGATCGAACTCAGCGCCGCCGAGCGCTCGATGTTCGACCACAGCGTCAACGCCGTGAAGAGCCTGGTCGATGCGTGCAAGGGCATCGATCCGTCCGTAGGCTGACAGCCTAGGATTGTGCCTGGACTTGAAGTTGTGCCGGGAAAGGACTACAGTACGCTCTATGTCTTTTCAGGTGGCGCAACCGCTTTCGACTTTCGATCTCGTCTTTACGGCGGCGAAGACGCTTGCCGAAAAGTCGAAGGATCACACCATCGACGTTTCGATGGTGTCTTCGTTCACGGGGTTGGCGAATACGATCGTCATCGATTCCATTAGAGAACTCGCGCAAGCGGGCGCCAAGATCACGATCGACAATAGCCACATCAAAGTCGATGCGTCTGAGTACGCTGCAAGAAGCGGCTTTCTAGTCCGCTCTTGAGCGACCAAGCGGGGATGGCGTGGCATACTTCATTGCTGCAGCGCTCACCTACGGTCTAGCTCTTCTTGATGTCGGGCTAGGAAAGTACGCAAATACTTTTGGGTTCCTGATCAGAAGCGGCTTCGGTGTTCACGCGCTGGCGCTCTTCTATGCGGCGCTCGCATCGGTAATTGTTCTCTTCTTTGACGGACTCGTCGCGCCTGCGTTGACCGCTGCGAACGAGGGCAGGCCCGACTTTCTCGGGTTCTTGGCGTGGCTTAAGAACAATCCCATGGCGCTCGGAATTTTCGTGGGCGTATTCGGCAAGGGCTTGGCGGATCTTCAGCTTTTCTCGTTGCCGACGCCAAGTTCATATCCGATCGGCTTGCGGTCTTTCACAATCCTCGTGGATGCGCCGCTGCGCAAACGCATCTTCATCGAACACTACAATTGCGTTAGTGCTTTCGCGTCGGCGGAAGCCGACAAGGTGAAGCAAAAGAACATAACAGATCTTCGCGACGCGTTTGTTGGTGCAGTCCCAAGTGATTTTCCGGCGCGCGCGCCAACGATCGCGGACTTTAAGAAGGCGCAGGACGCTCTTGAATTGATACTAAAGGCACTGAATCGCTTTGGCCGCACCTGGACGATTCAGGCACTGAAGAGAGTCTAACTGCCCGGCACAGCCGCGCCCGTGACCACTTCTGTGCTTCGAGCGCGCGCATGTCCGAAAGCAGCGCCTCGGGCGCGGGCGGCGCATGCCGCCACCAGCAGGAATACCGAAAACACCAAGCGACGCGTGGAAATCTCCCCAACTTGCCCGTCGCAATCCGCTTCCGCGCCAAGCCCCCAGCCGCTACATCGGCCCTATGAACGGCCCAACCATCACCACCGCCCGTCTCATTCTGCGTCCGCCGCACCAGTCCGATTTCGA
>Ga0187894_10003704_pt1 | contig 16876 bp, 15 predicted proteins | sample GBC1701081metaG_FD_136650 | JGI IMG/M metagenome (GOLD analysis project Ga0187894, IMG submission 136650) | White microbial mat communities from a lava cave in the Kipuka Kanohina Cave System on the Island of Hawaii, USA - GBC170108-1 metaG ...
AGGCGCTGGTAAAGAAGAGTTCATAGACCAGCAACGGGCTGTCGCCGACAATCCAGACAATCAAGCCGCCAACCAGAAATGCCGCAATGACAGCAATGACGGGAAAGAGCAGTTCTTTGAGCAGAGTTTTCATAGGCATTCGGTCGGATACATCCTTGCGAGCAAGGATGTATCCGGGCAGTCATTAAAAGCCGCCTTCGTCGGCTGACGGTCCGTAAATCGAAGGAACCGGCAGATCATTGAGGCGCAGATAGACGCTCAGTTGCCCCCGATGATGAATGATATGGCTGAGAACAAAGGTTCGCAGAACGGCAACACGCGGCAACGAAAAGACTGTATGCCCGCCGTGCAGCAATGTCCATAAGGTCGCCAAATGCTCATCGCTCGCCCCGGCGATTGCCTGCCGTGCCGCCGCCACATTCTTATCAAAGGTTGCTAATACTTCAGCCTGCGATTTCGCTTCCGGCGCTCTGACCGGCGCTTGTCCCGGTGGCGCAAGGTCGAAGGATTCGTCATTGATGCCAATAACCGCCCAGGTGGGAAGATTGGCAATATGCGTTGCCAAGCCGCCCATCGTGGTTGATTTTTCGTGTGGTCGCCAGTCCAATTTTTCGTCAACAATGCGCTCCAGCGTCTTTCGTGTGGTCGCCATTTCGTTGTCAAATTCCGGTACTATCATGTCAGTCAATGCCATTGTTTTCTCCCTTCCTGGTATAGTAAGCAGTAAGCAGTGGCAGTAGGCAGCCTAACCATCTAGCCTTTATGAGTAACCTTGCAGAGTTCTTTACAACGGTTATAACAGAAGCCACTACATAACGAAGAACGATTAGTGCCTTCTGCTTACTGCCTACTGCTTCTTGCCTCCGGTCATCATTAAACCAATCTCTTCTTCGCTAACGGTTTTCGGATTGACTTCACCGACAACCCGCCCGTCATACATCACAATTACGCGGTCGCTGAGGCTCAAGACCTCTTCCAGTTCCGCCGATACCAGCAAGACCGCCGCGCCGTTGTCCCGGTACTCAATGATCTTTTTATGGATAAACTCAATCGCGCCGATGTCTACACCGCGTGTCGGCTGCGAAATCAGAATCAGGTTCGGGCTAAGATCGAGTTCGCGGGCGACGATGAGTTTCTGCTGATTGCCGCCGGATAATGCCTTTGCCGGTAAAGCGATATTCGGCGGACGCACATCATATTCCTTGACCAGTTTCTCGGCGCGATTGTCAATCAGCGATTGATTGAGCAGCGCCACGCCGCAGATGGGCGGATTGGCATGAACCCCAAGAATCGAATTGCCCGACAGGTCAAAAGGCAAGAGCAAGCCGCGCCGGTGGCGGTCTTCCGGGATGTGAGCGATGCCGCGCCGTTTGCGCTCTTTGGCATTCAGTTGATTGATGTTCGCGCCGTTCAGTGTGACATTGCCCGAAGTCGCCTGTTGCAACCCGGCGAGGATTTCAATGAGTTCGGTCTGCCCGTTGCCTTCCACTCCGGCAATGCCGAGAACTTCGCCGCCGCGCACCGTGAACGAAACCTCTTCGAGAGCCGTCGCGCCGTTCTTCTTGACAAGCGAAAGCCGGTCAACTTCAAGCACGGCGTCGCGTGGTTTAGCATCGGGCTTTTCGACGCGCAACAACACTTCACGCCCGACCATCAGGCTTGCCAGTTTCTCTGCCGTTGCCTCCTTAGTGGGCAGATTGCCGACCACCTTGCCTTGTCGCATGACGGTGATATTGTCCGACAATGCCAGCACCTCAGCGAGTTTGTGGGTGATGATGATGATGGTCTTGCCCTGGTCGCGCAGCCCGCGCAGGATAGCGAACATCTCGCCCACTTCTTGTGGCGTCAGCACCGCCGTCGGTTCATCCAGTATCAGGATACGTGCGCCGCGATAGAGCGTCTTGAGGATTTCGACGCGCTGCTGTTGCCCGACCGAGAGGTTCTCGATTCGCGCATCGGGGTCAATCTTCAAGCCGTATTGATTTGATAGCTCGCGTATGCGTTGCCGCGCCTGTTTGTAATCAATAGCGATTCCGGCGGTCGGTTCCGCGCCCAGAATGATGTTCTCGGTCACGGTCAACGGGTCAACCAGCATGAAGTGTTGATGTACCATGCCGAGACCAAGCGCAATGGCATCACGAGGGTTGTTGATTTTGCGCGGTTCGCCGTCAATCAGAATGTCGCCCTCGTCCGCCGTATAGAAGCCATAGAGGATATTCATGATGGTGGATTTGCCCGCGCCGTTTTCGCCGATGATGGCGTGAATGGACTCGGCGGGAATGGCGAGGCTGACGGCGCTATTGGCGACCACCGCGCCAAAGCGTTTGGTGATGGTACGCATCTCGACAGTGTGCTTCGTAGAGTCGTTCATAAAGCGTTAAAGAGAAAGAAGGTAACTGCTGCTTTTGAGGCGGGCGTAATGATACTGGATTACGGGCGAGTTGTGAAGGTAGAGAGACAAAAAGCGGATGAGGGAAGCGGCTTCCCTCATCCAGCCGAAGGGTTGCCGTTGAGAAGTTATCCAGTCCACTCTTTCATGCAAGTTAAATGTTCATTATAAACGACTTACCAGATCAAGCCGAAGATGACAATTTGAATAGGATGGACTTAACTTCTATTCCGGCAATGCGCTAGATTTATTTGACAACCTTCGCCGTAACCACTAAGACGAGAGCTTTGTCTTTCAGACTTGCTGTGCCAACAACAACTTTTTCACCTTCCCGAAGATTGAAATCGCTATTGATTGCCGCCTTGCCGATAGCCTCAGATACGGAATCCCTATTTTGTGAATTTAGAATAAAAGAGAGATTGTTGATACTAATTACAGGGGGTCCTGAAGTTTTTTCAATGAAGATTCGATTCGATACGAACGAGTAAGAAACATCCACTTCAGATTTAGCCAAGGGAGGAACAACCTTCGTTATTCCGCCGCCGTTTATTGCCCCTCCATCTCTGGTACGTTGAACAATTGAAGTGAGAAGAAAATAACTCTTATAATTAAAGGTTGTCTGTAACTGTTTGACGACATCTTTCAACTCTACAGGGTAATCATTACTCTGATTTGCCGTCTGCGAGGCAAGCAATATATGAGCAACCAATTCGATATTTTGTTTAGGCGGTGATGGCGGTTGCGGAACATCAAGCCGTTTAATAGCTTCTTCAATTACTGCGATATTTTCGGGAAAATCGCGCACAACGATTAGCTTATCTTCGTTGCTGTAGCTCATCTGTGCGCCTTTGAAGCCACTGCCAAGCGTGTAAATGGCGCGGTACAGCGAGTAAGGCTCGCGGTTTTTAATCTCAAAGACTTTGCCTTTGAAGCCCTTTTCACTCACATATTCAGGCTCTTTTGCGGCTGGCGCTGGGGCTTGCTGCGCCAACACGGTGACGGCGCTGAACAGCAGCAAGGCAATTGAGGCAGTGATTATTTTTTTCATTGTCTTCATTTCGGGTTTCTCCTATTCGGTATCAACTTTTGGTGTTTCGGTTACTTTCGGAACAAACCAGATAATTCGTATCTTCGGGTTATCGGTTTGAAATTCAATGCGCGTCATCTCCGGCGGCGCAGTCGTATCGGTCTGCTTGACAATCGCCGGTTCCTGATTACCACCGGCAATATAGGTCGGCTCCGTAGCAATCTCCGGCAGTTTCGGCAATGGTTGTTTCGCACGTTGCCGCCGCATCCCGAAATGGTGACGACTGGCATTGACTGAACCTTTATTACTTACCTTCTGAACAACAGGCGGCGCAGAATTGTTTGCCGGAATAGTATACGCCTGAATTGCCGGCGCATTCTGCTCAATCGTTCTCTCGGCGCTCAATGCCAATCCCTGCTGTCCGCGTTGTTGATAAGCGTAGAACGCCAAGGCGCTCATCACAATTATTGCGCTGACGGCAACCCACAACGGCTTACGCTGCAACTGCCCGAAGAGCATCTGCCAGAGACGCAAACGCGGCTTTTCAACCTCGCGCATCACATCGCGCTTCAATTCGGCAAAGAAACGCTCATCGAAATCCGGCAAGGTCTGACCGCGCAACCACGCCTGACTGGCGGTAAGCTCCTGCGCTTGTATCGCGCACTCCGCACACCTGCTGAGATGCGCCGCGACCTCTTGCATAACAGCCGTATCAAGGTCGCTCTCAACATAAAGCGGTAACAATGCGGTAACGCGATGGCAATTCATAACAACTTCCTCCTGCTCAATACGCGGTCACGAAAGGCTTTGATCTTCGCCCGCGCCATACTCACCTGCGAACGCACCGTCGTCTGGCTGGAACCGAGAATCTTTGCCACTTCATCGGTCGGCAAGCCTTCCAAATCCCGCAGCACAATCGCCGCCCGTTCTTTCTCGGTGAGCGTCTGCAAGGCTTCGGTAATCAAGCGACGCTCTTGTGCCGCAATCGCCGCTGCTTCGACATCTTCCGGGCTTCGCAGATGGTCAAATCTGCCCGCTTCCTGCTCGGCTTCAAAGGATGAAAACTGCTCGCGGCTCTGGCGTTTCCGCGCCAGATCACGGCAGGCATTGACCGTAATGCGATAGAGCCAGCCGGAAAAGTCCTGCCGCGAGTCGTAACTTTTCAGGTACTTATATGCTTTCAAAAAAGTCTCTTGCGCCGCATCTTTGGCATCTTCTTCATTACCAAGCATTCGCCATGCGGTGGCAACCACCTTGCGTTGATACCAGATAATCAACTGCTCAAAAGCGGCGGTGTCGCCGGTCTTAGCGCGTTCGGCAAGCAGCGTGACGGCGGTTTGTTGGACTGCGCCATCCCGGAATTCAAAACTCTCTGTCATCAAGACGATTTCGCTGACCTCGCTTGTCACAATCTGCTTTCCTCCGCAACTCATTACCTACTACCTGTCGAAGCAACAAAGCGTTGAAAAGATAGTTCAATCCATAATCAATTTCAGCAAAGCGACGTATTATAATTACATTGCATAGCCATTACACTCTCTTTAACTGCATCGTGAACTGTATTGGCGCATTTTTTTTCGCATTCCTGCAAACCGAACTACATCTGTGCCATTTTTCTATTTTCCCGGCTGCTTATGGTCTGCTACTCCTTTTGCATTGGCGCTATTTTAGCTTTAACCGCCAGCCGGACTGTATTGGCGCATTTTTTTACAGCTTTGTATCGAAATTACAACATTACGCGCATCTTTTTGAGCATTCCCTAAACTGCATCTGTGCCATTTTTTCCGGTTTGTATCGGCGCAATTTTTTCATTTCTGCAATTCCTTTCTGCAACGCTGCCTTTTTCTATGAAGAATAGAACGCGGATTGGGCGAATCGGGCGGATTGACGCGGATCAGCTGTGCTAATCCGCCGCATCCGTGTTCATCTGCGTCTAATTCTGTACTAAATTCGTACAAATCTTGCTCCATCCGCTTCCTCTCTCTATCGGCGCAAAAATTTTATGGTCAACGGCATCGTGCTGTATATCGCTGCCATTTTGGTTTCTGCACGACGTTCCTCACTGGGAGCGCGGACGTCCACGTCCGCTTGGCTTGGTGTATCGTATCCTTCGCCAGAGTAAGCCAAACTCAGCTTTCGTCGTAAAACCGAGAGCTTCGCTCATCACGCCATGCGGACGTGGACGTCCGCGCTCCCAGTAAAGCGATTCGCGTTCCCAGTAGAGCGATTCGCGCTCCCAGTAAGTCGCTCTGTATTGGCGCAAAAATTTTTGTTGTCCTTTCGATCTATGCCATTTTTCATTTCTGCAACTCATTTCTGTATTGGCGCTTTTTTTCACGGTGACGATAAATGCTCCGGCAGCCCCTCACCTGTTCATCCCTTCACCCCTTCATTCCTCACGATTCCTGTATCTGTGCCATTTTCTTCTTCACCACGAACTGCCTTCCCGAAATCGGCACAGCCGTTATGCTTTATTAGCGTACCACAAATGTACAGAAATGGCAAAATAATGACAGATAACTATGCGCGGGTCAGATAGTTACAAGTTAGCCGGGAAAGGTAAAACGGAAAGTGAAAGCGTTTTGCAGGATGCCGTCGCTATCGGCTCATCGGCAATACTCTTCAGCGATAGCGTCAATTTTGGCAACACGACGTTTATGGCGGTCTTCGGTGAGTTCGGTTTCCAGCCAGACGCTGACAATCTTTTTCATTACATCGTTGGAAATCATTGTGCCGCCCAGCGTCAACACATTTGCGCCGTTATGTTCGCGGCTGTTTCGCGCCGTCGCTTCATCGTAGCACATCGCCGCCCGCACGCCCGGCACTTTATTTGCCGCCATGCAGGAACCGATGCCCGCGCCATCGATCATAATGCCGACATCGCACGTTTTTCGTGCCACCGCCCGCGCTACGGTGTGAGCATAATCGGGATAATCAACGGCATCGGTCGAGAAGCAGCCGAAATCCTGAAAGTCGTGTCCCAACTCCGCCAACACGCGCTTGAGTTCTTCTTTCATCTTGAAGCCGCCGTGATCGGAGCCGAGAGCAATCTTATAACGCCTTCGGGCAGAGCCGCGGCGGGCGCGTTCGATTTGAATGCCGCGTTGTTGCAGAAGGTCTTGCGCTAATGGCGTGAGTCGCGCCGTTTCATCAATGCGGAGCGTGTCGCCTGCTTTCACGTCGCGCAAATCGAGTTCGGTAATGATGGACTTCCCTCTTTCATCTATCAAAGCCATAACGATTGAGGATTGTAGATGGCGGCTTCGGGAATGTCCACAGCAGGCGTCATCAGGAAAAAGCGTAGGCAGGGCGATTCGCTACCAGTTGCAGCCAGTCTGCGTATCGCGCATCACGTCCGGCGACGACAGCGAAAAAGACGCGCTGAATTTCTGTGGTCACAGCGCCGCGTTTACCTGAGCCTATCAATGCGCCGTCAACTTCACGGACAGGTGTGACTTCAGCCGCCGTACCCGTAAAAAATGCTTCATCGGCGGCGAGTAAATCCGCGAGGCGGAACTTCGTCACTTCAACCGCATAACCTAAATCACGAGCAAGCCGGATTACAGCATCGCGGGTAATGCCAAGAAGAATGGACGATTCTTCGTTATTAGTGAAGAGTTTGCCATCGCGCGCAAGGAAAAGATTTTCGCCTGAGCCTTCGGCAATGTAGCCTTCCGAATCGAACAGCAGAGCTTCATCAAAGCCGCGATTGACGGCTTCACGCACGGCGAGAATCGAATTGATATAGCCGCCGCAAGCCTTCGCCGTCGTCGGCATCATGCGGGAATTGAATTTCAGGTACGGCGAGGCGGTGATACGAACGCCATTCACTAACCCTTCATCGCCCAGATATGCCGCCCACTCCCATGCCAGAATTGCCACTTCAACAGGGCAACGGCGCGGGTGCAGGCTCAACGTATCGCTGCCATAAAAACAGATGGGGCGAATATAACAACTGGAAAAATTGTTGCTCTCAATCGTTTCACAAACGGCATCCGAAAGTTCCTCTTGGGTGAAAGGAATTTCCATATCATAAGCCGCCGCCGATGCGAACAGTCTTTCGAGGTGCGCGTCGAGGCGAAAGACGGCTGCGCCGGCGTTCGTCTCATAACAGCGTATGCCTTCAAAGACGCCGCTGCCATAGTGCAGAGCGTGGGCGGAGACGTGAAAGGTCGCGTCCTGCCAGCGCATTAGATTACCATTCATCCAGATATATTTTGTCGAATCGAAAGCCATGTTTTGTATCCTCTGAGGAATTAAGGTGAAGTTGATTGGCAAAACGAGGTTTCAGCGAGAAGTTTTTTCACCGACACGGAGACACAGAGGCGGCACAGAGAAAACAAACAATCTCTGTGTCTCTGTGCCTCTCTGTCCTCTGTGGTGAATCTATGCTTATCTTCAACTTACTTTATCAAGCAGCGCATCGCTTACTAGTTGACTTACTTCTTACCTCAAAACCATTTCATTCAGCCCTGCCCCGGCAGGAACCATCGGATAGACATTCTCTTCTTCGGCAACCACAACATCTATCACTACGGGTCCCGGTGTCGCCAAGCCCTGCTCAAGCACGGCGCGTAATTCTTCCGGTTTCGTCGCTCGCAGTCCGGTCGCGCCGTAAGCCCGCGCCAGTTGCACAAAATCGGGCTGGCATTCCATCGCTACCGATGAATATGCGCCGTTGTAGAACAATTCCTGCCACTGGCGCACCATACCGAGAAAGTTATTGTTCATGATGATGACTTTGACATTTGCCTTGCATTGCACCGCCGTCGAAAGTTCCTGCGCGGTCATTTGAAAACCGCCGTCGCCGACGAATGCCACAACCTGTTTTTCAGGAAAGGCAATCTGAGCGCCAAGCGCCGCCGGAAAGCCGAAGCCCATTGTGCCAAGCCCGCCCGAGGTCACATTCAAACGCGGACTGCGGAACGGGTAATACTGCGCCAGCCACATCTGATGTTGTCCGACATCGGTAGAAACAATCGCTTCGCCATTGGTCAATTGCGCCAACTCTTCAATCAACTGTTGCGGCATGATTACCTCTTCCGACTTTTCATAACTGAGCGGCGCGAACTCCTGCCAGTCGCGTAGTTGTTGCCACCAACCGGCAAGCCTCGCGGCGCTTTCCTGCTTATCTTCTTCCGTCAACAGGTTGAGCATCTGCCGCATGACGCTTTTTGCATCGCCGACAATCGGCGCTTCGACGCGACGATTTTTATCTATCGAACTTGGGTCAACATCCACCTGAACAATCGCCGCATGAGGCGCGAATTTATCGAGCGCCCCGGTAACGCGATCATCGAAACGCACCCCGATTGCAACAATCAAATCGGCTTCCGACATTGCCATATTTGCCGCGTAGGTTCCGTGCATTCCCAGCATACCGAGACTCAACGGATGCCCGGACGGGAAACAACCAAGCCCCATCAGAGTTGGCGTCACCGGCAGCGAAAGCCGCGTTGCCAGTTCAAATAGTTCTTCATGGGCGTTGGCGTGAATGACGCCGCCGCCAACGTACAACACCGGCTTTCGCGCTTTGCAGATGCGCTCCACCGCTTGCGCCACCTCTGCGGCATCAGCGAATTGGCTCTCCCGATAGGTCTTGACAGGCAATCGTCCGGCGTGAAGGAAAGGGGCGCTTTCGCCGGTTACATCTTTGGGAATATCAATGACGACGGGACCGGGGCGACCCGTTTGCGCCAGATAAAAGGCTTCCTGAACAATGTCTGCCAGTTGACGGACATCGCGCACCAGATAGTTATATTTCGTGCAGGGGCGCGTAATGCCGACGGTGTCCACTTCCTGAAAGGCATCGTTGCCAATCATCTTGCGCGGCACTTGTCCGGTGATGACGACGAGCGGCGTTGAATCGAGAAAAGCATTGGCAATGCCGGTGACGGCGTTGGTCGCGCCGGGTCCTGATGTCACCAAAACGCAGCCGACTTTGCCTGTGACTTTGGCGTACCCTTCCGCCATGTGAACTGCGCCCTGTTCGTGGCGGCACATAACGTGGCGCAAGCGGTCGCGCACATTGAGCAATTCGTCGTAAATATGCAGCACTGCGCCGCCCGGGTAGCCAAAGATGGTGTCAACGCCTTCACGGATTAAGGCTTCGCAAAGAATACGAGCGCCGCGCATCACTTGAGGGACAGATTCGCTTTGCGGTTCGACGAGTTTCATGCCGCCGAAGTGTTTTAATCTGCTGTCTGTAGCTGTCGTCATTGGTTGAGTCTCCTGAAATGGCTGCATAAAATTGAAAAGCCATCATCCGCGTCTGCGAATGATGGCTTTGATAATCTCTCGATGTAGAGCCAACCATCATCCGCTACCGCGAATAGCGATAATGCTAATAATGGCGATGATGGAAAATACGGTTTGGATCAAAAAGGCAGAAATAGAGGGAGCAGCGCAACGCTGTCGAAGATTGCCGAATTGGTTTCGTTTATGATTCATTTGCCGTATGCGCCTGTTGGCGCTCAGTCTACTGCGTTTTCAGAAGTACCACAGCCGGTAGATACGGGCAAATCAATAATTTTTATGACTTCGTAAGAGGTTGGCAGCATCTAAAATGGCGGAGCATTGACATTGCCAAACGGCTTTCGTATATTGCCCGCTCAATTAACTGTCGAGGAGATAGGGATGACCACTGACAAGCCTGCTGCGTTTATGAAAGATTCGAGCCTCAAGACCTTGATTTCGCAGGAAGAGATAGAGCGTCGCGTTCAGGAATTAGGCGCACAAATCACTGCCGATTATGCCGGAAAACATCTGCAACTAATCGGCGTATTGAAAGGCGCGTGTATCTTTCTTTCGGATTTGATTCGCCATATTGATTTGCCCTTAACTATAGATTTTATTGGCATTTCGAGTTATGGCGCGTCAACGAAATCTTCCGGCATCGTCAAAATCACCAAAGATTTGGATAAGAGCATCGCCGGCAAAGATATTCTCGTCGTTGAAGACATTATTGATACCGGGCTGACCTTGAATTATCTGCTTGAACTATTTATGACCCGTGAAATCAATTCCTTGAATGTCGCCGCCCTGCTCGATAAACCGGAACGCCATGAAATCGAAGTCAATGCCAAATATATCGGCTTTACCGTGCCGAATCATTTTGTCGTCGGCTACGGCTTGGACTTCGCGGAACGCTATCGTAATCTGCCGTTCATCGCCGTTCCCAAAGACCCGGAGACCTTTGTAAAGCAGGGCTAAAGGTTATGCAGCGACGGCGATGGTTAATCATTTTGTTGTGTGTAGTTGCGCTCTTTGCGGCGTTGCTGATATACGCCAATCTCAAAGACGCGCCGCTACCGGATGGCTTTCAGGCAGATAAAATCCTTGTCGAAAAGAGCAGACATCAACTGACTTTGTTGAAAAACGGCGCGGCGATTAAGACCTATAAAATTGCGCTTGCCAATCCGACGGGCAATAAAGTTCAGGAAGGCGACAACCGCACGCCGGAAGGCATTTACACTATAGACCGAAGAAACGATAAGAGCGGTTTTCATCTTGCCTTGCACGTCTCCTATCCGAATCAATTTGATATAGTACGAGCGCAACAAGCGGGCGTTGCGCCGGGCGGCGACATCATGATTCACGGACTCAGAAACGGCTTGGGGTGGATTGGCAAGTTACACCGCCTGAGCGATTGGACACGCGGCTGCATGGCGGTGACGAATCCCGAAATCGAAGAGATTGCGCGGGCGGTTCCAAACGGCACAGCGATTGAGATTTTGCCATAAAACCCGAAAACTATAAGTGGGCGTTAATTCCCTTCTCCACGCGCCGCAACATCTCTTTATTGCGCTGACAGATCGGCTTTTGCAGCGCGTATCCGCCGCCGCATAACTACAGGCACAACAATCATTCCAAGCAAGAGAATCGCAGCAACCTGCGTCACCCGTTCGCCGGTGGCGCGGGTTGGCGTGTCGAGAAATTCCAACCGGATTTCATGAGAGCCGGAAGGCAGATTGAGGGTGATTTCCTGTAATCGCTCGCCGGAAAGTATCTCTGCACGTTGTCCGTTTACGGTAGCCGTCCAGCCCGGAAAATTGAAAGTACGGACGAGCAACCGATCCGGCTCACTCAGCGAAACGCGAATGCGTCGTGACTCCGGCGACCAGTCTTCGACTCTGATCTCGCCTTTGCCATTTGCCAGGCGGGCGCGGTCAACATCCGGCAGGCTCACGACTTCCTGTGGCAGAGCCGCCGGTAACATAGCTTCGTTGATATGTTCCGCCATCGGCGCGAACGCCGGGGCATTGACCACCGGAGCAATCACCAATACGAGGCTGAGAATCAAGCTGGCTGAAATCAGTAACAAGGTCTCCGCGCCAAAGATGCGGCGGACGGTTTGTCCGAAATGGTCACGGTCAAAGGCGATTTGAGCGCAGACTCCGGCAGCCGCAGCAACGAGAAATGTCGTGATGCTCAACATTCTCCAAGGAAAAGCGCTGCTTTCGAGTTGTGGAATCAATCTGCCAAGTGGCTCAGAGATTTTCAGCATCATGAAGCTGATGAAGATGCCAACCGCGACCCACGCAAAACCGCGCTCTTTAATGCCGCGCAGATGATTGCGCCGCGACAACCACCACAGGCTGATGCCAAAGGCGAGCGTCGCCAATAACCCGAAAATCCACATCCCGACTAAAGCATCGAAGAAATCGCTGGTTCCGGTGTGCGAGATTTTCTGTAGAAAGACATAGTTCAAATGATAGGGCCACGCTTGCGTGAGAACGCCGGAGTTAATCAGGTTTTGTTCGGCGGTTGCGGCGTAGAGATATGCCGCCGCAAACATCAGTCCGAGAACTACACTCGCGCCGATAAACAATAAGCCTTGCCAACTGCGGCGCAGCGTCGTTACGAATAAAATATAGACGCCGAACGCCAATGAGAATTGGTAAGCCGTCGGCGGGTGTGACCACAAGAATAGTCCATAGGTTAGCGCCAGTCCCGCCATGTTGATTGGTATTGAGCCTTTTGACAAAGCGCCATCCTCATTCATTGCCAACAGGCGTTCGGCAAAAAGCAGCATCAACGGCATCCAAATAAAACTCAACAACTCCGCCAGAACGCCGCGCTGATATTGGTCGAGCAGATGGTAGGGAAAGATGATGTAGACGCTCATAGCTATCGTTGCCGCGTGGCGCGAGGCGAACGAGCGTACATAGAAGAACATTGCCGCCGCCGCCGCGAGCATCATCAGTAATTGTGCGTAGAGCGTGGCACGCAGCCAATCGCCGGAAAGCACATAGCAGGCTGAGGTGAGATAATAGACGGCGGGCGGGTAATAACTGGTCGTCGGAGCGCCGAAACCTTTATTGGTGTCTTCCTCCCAACGCGGATAGAGTTTGCCGCTCGACAACCCCGCATAAAAGGACTTCATCTGCTCCAGATTGAGCGGCATATCGTGAGTCTGAGGCATCTGTAATTCCACTTGCGCGGCGGTTCCAGTCTTACTGCCCATGAAGTAAAAGGGTTCAACTACCAATAGGGAAAGAACCACGCCGACAAGCAGGACAAGGGCTTTGGCGTTGCGCTCCGTTTTCGCGTCGCTTGCCTGCGCCGCTAACGGCAGCGCGTTACTATTTTCCATCACTTACCTCAAAGAAAAAGTTGTGGGGAGGCTTTATGGAACACCAAACGGAGAGCGTACAAACAGACTGCTGCGTGGGGCAAAATCCTTGCATCAAAAGGGCGAGGAGACTGAAGAACGCCAAGCGCAGTATAAACGAAGCATGGAAGAAAAAATAGATTTAATCTGCGTCTCGTATCAACACTTGGGCAAGGCGATTTGCAGATGCCTGATGCCGCAAGAAAGCGATGCAAGCGCGGTCAAAGGCGTGCGAATCTCCCGCTTGATAGCCTGCGCCCGAAGAATTACAATTTTGTTTACCGGATAAACCGTTGCGGTTTATCAACTGTCGCTTATGAATAAAGAACGTATCCTTGCCAAGCTCGCCGAAAACCCTTTCGTGCCGCATCTGAGAGTCAGAAACGGTCACGCGCAGACGATCATTTCGTCGTTTCTTTCACGTCGCACGCCGCGTTTAGACGACTTGGCAAAGCCGCGCCATTTCGACACCGTTCCAGAAACTCAGGTGGTCGGTGATTGTGTTTGGCAGGAAGATAAGCAACAGCGTCCAACATTGATTCTGTTGCACGGTATGGAGGGTTCAATTGATTCCGGTTATATGCAAGGTTGCGCGGAACAGGCGGTAGGAGCCGGTTTCAATGTTTTGCGCTTGAATCAACGCAACTGTGGTGGCACGGAACATTTGACGCCGACGCTCTATCATGCAGGCTTGACGGATGACCTCCGCAAAATCGTTGCGGAATTGATTGAACGCGATGGCTTGCAGAAGATTTACATTATGGGGTTTTCGCTTGGCGGTAATGTCATTTTGAAACTTGCCGGTGAATATGGCGCATCTGCGCCGCCACAGGTCAAAGGCTTCATCGGCGTATCGCCATCGCTCGATTTAGTCAGTTGCGCGGCGGCGATTGAGATGCGCTCGAATTTTCTCTATCACTCGCGGTTTATTCTCAGCCTGAAAAACCGGATGCGTCGCAAAGCCAAACTCTTCCCGGAACGCTACGATATATCAAAGTTGCGCGGCGTCTGGACAATTCGCAAATTTGATGATGTGTACACCTCGCGCCATGCCGGTTTTCGGGATGTCGAAGATTATTACGAACGCGCCAGCGCCATACGTCAGATTCAGCATATCGCGGTTCCAACCTTGATCATTCACGCCAAAGATGACCCGTTTATTCCCTTCGCGCCATTTGCAACGAAAGAGCTACAGGAAAATCCGAATATCGCGCTGCTGGCAACTGCACACGGCGGTCACGTCGGTTTTCTGACCGGCAGCAAAGAGCCGGAAAACCGCTTCTGGTACGAAAAGAAGATGGTTGAATTTATTGAGTCGCTCGAAGAAGAGTAGCCGCTCAACATTTTACTGCTGCAAAGGCGTCGCGGTCCTGAGCTTTATGGCATCTCTTGAAACCTGCTCTTCCGCCATCTACAATCGCTGCTTTACTATGACTGGGAAAGGAACCTCATGCTCGATTTTGCTATCAGTGTTGCACAGGAAGCGGGCGCTTTATTGCGTGACCGTCTGAATACAAACTTTGCCATCTCGAATAAAGGCGAAGACATCAATCTGGTGACGGAAGTTGACCTTGCCAGCGAACAACTCATCCGCGAGCGCATCGCTTCGCGTTATCCGCGCCACGAAGTTTTAGGTGAGGAAAAAGGACTTGATTCAAGCACTTCGGAGTATCGCTGGGTAGTTGACCCGCTCGACGGCACGACCAACTACGCGCACGGCTACCCGATGTTCTGCGTCTCTATCGCGCTGGAATATCAAAGCGAAGTTATCGTTGGCGTAGTCTATGACCCGATGCGTGATGAAACATTCGCGGCGGAAAAAGGCGGCGGCGCAACTTTGAACCGGCGTTCGATTCATGTTTCGCGCAAAGCGGATTTGATGCAGAGTTTGTTATCTACCGGCTTTCCTTACGACATCAAAACCTCCAAAGCGACCAACCTTGACCACTGGACAAATTTTGCCATGAACGCGCAGGCGCTCAGACGTGATGGGGCAGCGGCGCTCGATTTAAGTTATGTTGCCTGTGGCAGATTCGATGGTTTTTGGGAGTTGAATCTGAGCGCGTGGGATATGGCTGCCGGTGGCTTGATTGTTCGGGAAGCGGGCGGGCAGGTCAGCGATTTTTCCGGCGGCGAATTTTCTATCTATAAGCCGGAAATCATCGCCAGTAATGGGTTGATTCACGAGCGCATGGTGGAAGTGTTGGCAATGGCGAAGTGAGGCGATAGAGTTGTCGGCGCTATACATTAAGTATTGTGCAAGTATGAAAATCTTTTCACCACAGAGGACACAGAGGCGCACAGGGGTTATTCATCATTATTCCTCTGTGTTCCTCTGTGTCCTCTGTGGTGAAAAATGTCCTGGAGTTTATACAATCGTCGTGAGTATCTGCCTGTTGTTGCTCAGTGGCAGCCAAGCCCCAGCCATTCAACAACCTTTACAACCGCCGAAAATCAGCGCCGAATTTCAGACTGAAGTTAATAAATTCACCGCCGAAGGCTGGCAAATGAAAGAGGCTGTCGAAACGAGTTTAGCGGCGGGCTTGCATCATCTTGCAGCTATCTTTGAGCGCACCGGCAAGCAAGATACGGGCGCGGCGTATGAATTGAGAATCATCGAAAGCGATGGCAAAACGGCAAAGACCATCTTTCGGCGCAGCGAGTTTTTTCTGTCATTTGCGGCGCTCAAAGAGATGCAGAAACTCAATGCCACAGACCTCAACGGCGATGGCGTAAATGAAATCCTCGTGCAGAGTTCAAGCGGCGGCAATTGCTGGGCGTGCAATCCGGTGGAAATCTATCAGGTGAAGGAGCATAAAGCCGTATTGATGGCTGCCGCGCCGATTCAAAAACTGGTTGATTTGAATAACGACGGCAAACTGGAATTGATTGTCGCCGACGGACGTTGGGAATCGTATGCCGATTTGTCACACGCCGCTTCGCCCGCGCCCAAACTCATCTATAGTTGGAGCAACGGGCGTTATCTCAATGTCTCCCGCGATTTCCCTGAGTTTTATCGGAAAGAGGTCGAGACGTTGCAGACCGCGATTGCCGCCGCTAAAGGTACGATTACAGATGCGGAAGGCTCGGACGATTTCTATGTCGGGCTGGCGATTACGCTGGCAATCACTTACCGGCACGCGGGCGAAATTGAACGCGGCTTGAAAGAGATGGAAACGCTGTTACAGGAGAATGCCAAATCGCCGGAGCAAACGAAGAGAAGGGCGGCAACCATTCGGGATTTCCGGCTTGGCGACAGCGCCCAAAAGATTCTGGCAATTAAATACGGCGATCCGATTTTGTGACCTGACCAGGTTAGAAATGCTGAAGGTCGTTATACAGCCAATGTCCGGTTTACCAGCTATTTCTCAACACAGAGACGCAGAGACACGGAGACACAGAGAAGAGACAACAGAGCCTCTGAATTTTCTCAGATGAATTTTCCTTGCCCTAAACTGCTATGCCTTTTTCGCGCCACTGAAAAAATTTTGCCGCTTCTTTTCCCTATGCAGAAGATACTGATTCTATTATCGCGCTCGATAAAGCCATCACTTTCAATAGCTTTTGGGAAGCGGGTCAGCCAAAAGCGGCAAGGCTTTACAGCAGGATGAACAAAGTGTTTCAAAAATGTGACAGACAACCTTTGACAATCGCGGGCTGAGGGGATTATTCTAGCCTTTCAATCATCCTACGTTACCGCAGAAGTTCGTAGCATCTGCGGTTTACTTTTATCGGGGGCAAAAAGAGCAATTATGTACAGACCAGTTGTGGGAATTCCATGCAGATATAACTGGAATACGAATTATTACGAGCTTCGTGAAACCTACACCGAATCCATCTACGCGGC
>Ga0187894_10003705_pt1 | contig 16875 bp, 11 predicted proteins | sample GBC1701081metaG_FD_136650 | JGI IMG/M metagenome (GOLD analysis project Ga0187894, IMG submission 136650) | White microbial mat communities from a lava cave in the Kipuka Kanohina Cave System on the Island of Hawaii, USA - GBC170108-1 metaG ...
CCCAACTGCCGTTGGGGGGATTCGGAAGAGTTTGCGGTTCGCTGTGTAGGTTGGACCTGAACAATCCCCCAACTGCCGTTGGGGGGATTCAGGGAACCCGGATTTGTGTAGATACAAATGGCGCACGCGGCCTCGCGTGCGAGGCTGATGGAAGGATCTGTTTTTTTGGAAGAGCCGTCTCCGCAAGCCCCGCACGCGAGGCCGCGTGCGCTCCCAGGGATGCTCCCAGGGATGACCGATCTTCTTAACTTAATACCATTGGCTTCAAGAGTCTCCTCTCCCCACACCTATTGACATACGATGGGTAGCCCCTTACCCTTCGCCCTGTCGTAAGACGAGAGGAGAACTATGGGAAAGAAAAAGAAGACGGACATGTTGCAGGGGATGCTCGACCTGCTGATCTTGCGAGTGCTGCGGCACGGCCCCTTAAACGGCTGGGACATTATGCAGCGCATCCAGGTCGTCTCGGGCGAGGTGCTGACCGTGATCCCCGGATCGCTCTACCCGGCGCTCCACCGGTTGGAGGCCCGGGGGCTGGTCGCCGCCGAATGGGGCGCGTCGGAGAACAACCGGCGCGCGAAGTTTTACAAGCTGACCGCGGCCGGGAAGAAACAACTGGACGCGGAGTGGAAGACCTGGACGCGGTTTTCGGGCGCGGTAGAGCTGATCCTGCGAGACGCCTGATCACACAGACACCGACAGAAGGAGGCCGGTATGCTGAGTATGTTGAAGACGGCGCTGCGGGCGTTGCTGCGCAGGTCGCGAGCGGAGCGTGAACTGGACGATGAACTGCGCTACCACATCGAGCGGCAGGCCGAGCAGAACATTCGGCTTGGGATGAGTCCGGAAGAGGCGCGGCAAGCCGCGCTGAAAAGTTTCGGCGGCGTGGAACAGGCGAAGGAGCGGAGCCGCGACGCTCGTGGCATGAGATGGCTTGAAGATCTGTGGCAAGACCTGCGCTACGGCGCGCGAACGTTGCTGAAGGCGCCCAACATCACTCTTACCGCGTTAATTACGCTCAGCCTGGGCATCGGCGCAAACACGGCGATTTTCAGCGTCGTTAACGCGGCGCTGCTCAAACCGTTGCCGTACGCGGAGCCGGAGCGGCTGGTGATGGTCTACGGCGAATTCCCGGCGCTCAAAACGAACCAGATGCGCCTCTCCAGGCCGGAGTATACCGACTTCCAACAGCAGACACGGAGCTTCGCGGCCAGCGGCGTGTTTGACGGCACTGGCAGCGCGAATTTGGCTCCACACGGGGGCGGCGAGCCGGAGCGCGTCGAAAGGGGGATGGTGACGCCGGAGATATTCGCGGTCTTGCAGGCCGCGCCTCTGCTGGGCCGCGTCTTTGCGCCGGAAGAGGCGCAAGCCGGGCGCGATGACGTTGTCCTGCTCAGCCACGGTTTCTGGCAGCGGCGTTATGCGGGCAAGGCCGATGCGGTCGGGCAGAAGCTGACGATTAGCGGCCGCAGCCACACTATCATCGGCGTGATGCCTCCCGGCTTTGCCTTCCCGCCAAAGGCCGAAATCTGGCAGCCTCTTTGGTTTCCGAAGGAACATTACGATCCACAACGGCGTGGCGCGCGCGGACTGGAGGTGTTGGCGCGGCTGAAGCCCGGAGTCAGCTCTGTCGAGGCGCAAGCGGAGTTGGATTGGCTTGGCGCGCAACTCACCGCGCAGTATCCGCAGAATTACGGCGCCGACCGCCGCTACCGAATGATCGTGACGCCGTTGCTGGAAGATTTCGTCGGCGAACTGAAGCCGGCGTTGTTGTTGTTGGCGGGCGCGGTCGGCTTCGTGTTGCTGATTGCCTGCGCCAACGTGGCGAATCTGTTGCTGGCGCGCGCGGCCACGCGGCGGCAGGAGATGGCGGTGCGGCTGGCTCTGGGTGCGGGGCGCGGGCGGCTGATGCGGCAGTTGTTGACCGAAAGCGTCTTGTTGGCTGGCGCCGGGGGCGCGGCGGGTTTGTTGCTGGCGACGTGGGGCGTGCAGTTGTTGTTGCGGTTTGCGCCCGACAATCTGCCGCGATTAGGCGCGGTTGATTTGGATGGCCGCGTGCTGGCGTTCACGGCGCTGGCGTCGTTGTTGACCGGCGTCATCTTCGGCCTGGCTCCGGCGCTTCATGCGGCGCGGGCCGACGTGAATGAGGCGCTGCGCGAAAGTGGACGGACTGGCGCGGGCGCGCGGCGCCAGCGTTTGCGCAACGCCTTCGTGGTGGCCGAGATCGCGCTGGCGCTGGTGCTGCTTGCGGGCGCCGGGTTGACGCTGAAAAGTTTCTGGCGGCTGCAAGCGGTGGAGCCGGGCTTCAATTCCGACGGTGTGCTGACGATGCGGATGTTGTTGCCCTTCACGACTCATCCGCAAACCTCGCAGCGCGCCGCGTTTTTCCGGCAGGTGTTGGAGCGCCTCCGCGCCATACCGGGCGTGGCGGCGGCGGGCGCCGTGTCGCGGATTCCGATGGCTCCGGGAAACAACTCCGGAACAATGACGGGCGAGAACTCCGCCGCGGGGGCGTCCATGAACCCGAACGCTCCTCAGGCCGAGACTGAAATGCGCTGGGCGTCGCCGGAGTATTTTCAAACGATGGGCATTGCCTTACTCCGTGGCCGCGACTTCAATGGCGCCGATGTTGAAGGGACGCTCCCCGTAGCCATCGTGGATGAAAGCTTCGCGCGCCATTTCTATCCGAACGAAGACCCAATCGGCAAACGCATCAAACGTGGTGGCCCCCATAGCGCCCGTCCATGGAAAACCATCGTCGGCGTCGTGCGCTCCGTGCGCAACCAACGGTTGGACGCCACTTCGCTGCCGCAAGCTTACTTCCCGGTTTTTCAGGAAGCTGACGAAATGTTCAACCTCTCGTTTGCCGCGCGCGCCAGCGGGGGCGATCCGCTGGCGTTGGCGCAGAGCGTGCGCGCCGCCGTGCTGGCGGTGGATCGCAACCAGCCAATCTTTGACGTCAAACCACTGCGGCAAATCGTGGCCGATTCGATCTCGCTCAAACGACTGGCGCTGCTCTTGCTGAGCGTCTTCGCGATCGTGGCCTTGCTGCTGGCGGCGGCGGGGATTTACGGCGTGATGGCCTATACCGTAACGCAACGCACGCGCGAGATCGGCATTCGCATGGCGATGGGGGCGCAAACCCGCGACGTGTTGCGGCTGGTGTTGCGGCAAGGACTGACGCTGACCTGCGTTGGCGTGGCGCTAGGTTGGTTGGCCGCGCTGGGGTTGACGCGCTTGTTGGAGAATCTGTTGTACGGTGTGAGCGCGACCGATCCGCTGACGCTTGGCGGAGTGGGGGCGCTGCTGGCCGCGATCGCTCTGTTGGCCTGTTACCTGCCCGCGCGCCGGGCGGCGAAGGTTGATCCGACAGCGGCGTTAAGGACTGAATGACCCCAGGGCTTTGATTTCATTTCTTTGAATGCCTGCGAATAAACCGCAGAACGCTACGGTTGAAGATTTCGGGCTGTTCCCAGTACGCCGAGTGTCCGGCTTCGGGCACGATCACCGATTTTGCATGCTTGATGCGAGCCCCGAACAGACGCAGCACCGCCGGCGGCGTGTACAGATCGGCATCTCCCGTCAACAACAGCGTGGGGACTTTCAGCGTCTCCAACGCCGCGAACGTAATGCGATTCCGCATCGTTTGCGCGGCCGGGCGTGGTCCCTCCGACCGGCTCACCTTTTCCAAATCCATCCAACGTTGCGTGCCAGCGGGATTGGCGGCTCGATAGGAAGGACTCAGTTCCCGGAATTCAGGAGGCATTTCATTGAACTGAGGCGGGCGGAGCCTCCGTCCCAATTCCTGATAATCCTGGTCCTGTACCCCGCCTATGCTGTTGGCGATGACCAGGCTGCGGAGCCGTTGTGGATAGGACAGCGCGAAGTCCAGAGAAGTGATCGCTCCCGCCGCCGTGCCGACAAGGTGGATGCGCTCAACGCCCAGGTGATCCAGTAAGCCTTTCAGGTCATCAGCGGCGCTTCCGGGCGCGACCGTGGGATCAACCACCGTTCTCCCATGTCCGCGCCTGTCGTAAGCGATGAAGCGATAGCCGGCCCCGCTGAATACGGGAATCTGGTATTCCCAAACCCGCAGACTACCGGTTCCCGCGTGCATGAAAACCACGGGCGTCCCCGTGCCGCCGCTGTCAATATACGAGATTCGCGCGCCGGGGATTTCCGCGTGTCTTTCGGCCAAAGGCAGGGCGGCCCTTTGACGGGCCGGAGTTTGCCGAGCTTGAACCACGGGCGCAAGCCGGTTGACCTGCGCTCCATACGCTCCAAGTAGCGCGGCTGTTACCGCCGCGCTGGACAACCACAGCCCCAAACTTAGATGAGTTCGATTCATTTTGTTTCTACTGACTCTGGCTCGGGTGTTGACGCCCTGCATCATTCTTCATCAACAGCTTCATCAACGGAGAAGGTGAAGAATGTCACCGGAGACGGCATTCCTCCCAGAGCCCGGTAGAAATCGAGGGCATGTACATCGTCATTGTCCGCAGGGACAAACACGTCCCGGATTCCCACGGCCGCCGCGGCTTCACGCAGCGCCGTCATCAGACGCCGTCCGATACCCTTTCGCCGCTGGTCTCCTCGAACGGCAATGTCGTAGATGAAGACCTCTGAAGACTCTGTTCTGGTCATTGGCAGCGTATGCGCAGTGACTCCGCCAATGATGTCGGCGCCCACGAACGCGGCGATTGCCCAGAAGTCTCCCCGGCTTAGCAGTCGATCAATGTAGCCATCGCTAAGGTGTTCGCATTCTTCCTCAAACACCTCCGCCATCATGGCGAACATCTCCCTCGCCAGTTCCCGGTCGCCGGAAGTCAGTCTCCTCGTTCGCATCTCGATCATTTTTGAAACAGTGCGATTCGCTTGCGCCGCGCGGTCACGACGCCTGACTACTTGCCTTCCAGCGTCTTTATCAGTTTCAGGCCTTCGACCATCGGCGGGTATTCGGGCAACGGCCCGCGCGGCCTGCTCCAGATGGTGAACAGATGGCCGAGCATCTTCGGTGAATCGTGCTTGTAGCTGTATTCGACCAGCATCTTCATCGCATCGGGCTTGTTCCAACTTGTCGGAAGCACTCTGAAACCTTTCTCGATGAACATCGGGATGGACGGATAACCGCCCGCCATCGGTTCGTAATGCCAGGGACAGATGATGATGTCCTTCGGAATCATGTCTACCGCCGGGGCCGTGCCGTTCTTGGACGCTTCCCACTCGCCCCAGTTGAACCGCTTCGCGTCAATCAACCGGTCGCCCCACATCAGCATTTCGACTTTGCGCTTTTTGACCAGGTGGTTGTAAATGTCGTTGATCGCCTTGGCGTAGAGCTTCGCCGGGTCCTGCCCCTTGGTGGAAGGCGATTTGTCCGAGCCGAGTTGAAACACTTCGTCCGCTCCGATGTGAAAGGCGTCGGCCTGGAAGGCGTCGATGATTTCGTCCAGCAATTTGAAGACGATCTTGTAAACCGCCGGGTTGTTGACATCCCATTCACGGCAGTAGAGGCCTTCGTTGTTAGGGAAGGCGCCGGGCGTCAGATCGAACTTCGGATATTTGGTCAGCAGCGGGAAGGTCTGCTTCGCCCAGGACTGGTGTCCGACGCACTGGAACTCGGGGATCACGCGAATGCCGTGTTGGCGGCTGGCGGCGGCGAATTTCCGCGCGCCGGCTTTGGTGATCTGTTTGTCGTCCTGGCGAAGCTCGGGATGGGACTGGAACTCGAAATGGTAATCAACCTCCAGGATGACGAAGTTGATCCCCATCTCAGCCAGCCTCGGCAGCTCGCCCGCGAGCTTTTCCAGATCGGCGTCATTGTTGTAATTGAGCAGGTGCACGCCCTGCCATTTCCGCGCCGTCTTTGCCTGCTCGGTCTTTTTCTGTTGCGCTTGCCCGGACAGGCCGGGAGCGCCAACAACCAGCGCGCCAACCAACACCAGTGAGAGCCACAATGAGAACCGCAATCGCAAAGGTTTGACGATCATAAATTTTCTCCGTTGTCATTTGACGCCTACTTCCCAACCGCGACCGCGAGCATATACCACGCGGCATGCGGCAGCCACTGCTCGCCCCAGCGCCAATCGTGATCCGCGCCGGTCTCCGAAACCATCAGGTGGAAATCAATGTCTTCTTCATCCTTGAAGCCCGCCGTGATGCCGTTGACGATGCCGCCCGGCGCGTTCTTGTACTCCCACGAATCGAAGAACATGTAGTCCGGGTTGTTGCGTCCCACGCCGTGCAGCATCGAATTGTCGTAGGGATTCAGGCCGAGAATCCAGTTGAGCTGGTTGAGCGCGAAGACATGTAATTTGTCCTGAAACGCCTGGTCGTCGCGGAAGTGTTTCGCGGCCAACCGCGCCGCCGCCGCCATCGAACCGAGACGCGCGTTTTCCCCCTGCCACCACGGAGCGGTCTCGGCGTCGTGCGGATAAAAGAAACTCGTGCGGCGGACGCCGGCCTTGTTCTGCACAAGCTGGCGGCTGTAACCGAATGGGTTGGACACCTGGCTGGTGATCTCAAACTCGAAGCCAAGTGATTTCTTGACCGCGTCGAGCGCCGCGTTTTTCATCCGGTCGCCGGCGATCTCCGCGTAATACAGCAGGCTGACGACCGGATAGCCCGCGTCCGCAGCGTGAAAGAACGGGCGATCGCCGTCGTCCGCGCGCCAGTAGTTTTTGTAACCGCCGTTGCTGACGAGACGGCTGATCAGGCTTTGGGCGCGCTTGTCCGCGGCGGCTTTGTACCGGTCTTTTTTCGTCGCCCGGTAAAGCTCGGTGGCCGCCGCCAGCGCGCAGTAATCGTCAACGATGTTCTCTTTGCCGTCGTTGGTCAGCGACAGGTTGTTCTTTTCGAGATAGTCGAAAGCTTCCTCGGCCACGCGCAGGTATTCGGCGTTGCTGAAATCGCCGGAGACCTTGTAGGCGCTGGCCATGGCGAGCGCCGCGATGGCGACGCCGCCGCCCGCGCGATAGCCGACTTCGTCGGCGGTCTCATTCGGGTCGCGCTCGACGGACGCGCCGTCAATGCCCTCGGTGTTGTTCTGCTTGATCTTGAAACCTTTCATGGCGGCGGCGACGTGCCTGTCTTCAGCCTTCTTTTCCGGGCCGGGCGCGCCCACCGAGCGATAAAAAGAACCTTTCGGATTCTTCGACCGCGCCAGGTAATCCGCGCCGTACATCGCCTCGTCGAGCAACCGCCGCTTGTACTGCCTGAAATTCGGATCGCCTCTTTTTTCGAGCTGCTCGTAAGTCTTGAACAGGCTCCACACCGTCAACGTGATCTGCTGCGGATTGAAATAAGTCGAGTAGGAAAGATGCGAAAGATGCTTGCCGTAATCGCCTGACGCGTCATACCAGCCGCCGCGCAGGTCGGCGCGCCGATTCGCTTGTTCGGCGAAGGGAGAGTTCCGGTCAGCCTTGTCGAGCAGGCCGGAACTTCGTTGCCCCTTAAAGTAAAAGATCACATCCGACAACGTATGCCGTTCGAGCAGATTCTTGCGCACCATAAACGGGAACGATCTGATCGGGCCTTTGTCGGTGGCGCATTCGATGACGTAAGAGCCTTCGGCGACGAGGCCATCGAATTCGATTGTCCAGAAATGCCAGTCCTTCCACTTCCTGACCAGGCCGGTTTTCCGGGACATGCCGGAAAACACCTCTTTATCAGCCGGGTATTCCCTGACTTTGAACGCAGTCACGTTGTCGCCTTCCTTTCCTTGTACAACCGCCCGCTTCGAGCCGGAAGGCTCGTAGCCTAGGTGATTGGTCAGAATCCTGGGGCTTTGCGCCCAAGCAAACTGAGCGGTGTATATCAGGCAGACAAACGCCGCCAGCAGAACTCGCCTTTTCATTGAGTGATCCCTTTCTATTTCCAAAGAAACGTTTCAAAGGTGACGTTGACCGGCCAGTTTCCGGTATTGAGCCGGAGTCAGGCCGGTGCAGCGCTTGAAGACGGAAGTGAAGTGCGACTGATGCGCGAACCCGGCTTCAAGCGCGATCTCGATCAGAGTCGCTTCCGACTTCGCCAGCCGTTCGCACGCGAAATGGACGCGCTGTTGACGAATGAACTGGCCGATGGTGGTCCGGTAATATCGCCGGAACTCCCGGGCCACATGCACCGGATGCATCCCCACGGCCTGGGAGACCTCCGCCAACTGCAACGACTCGACAAAACGGCTGCGCAGAAGTTCGTGAACTCGTTCGAGCCATTGGGGCGGGCGCGCCTCCCGCCGGGTCTGCAATCCCCGGTGGAAATGGCCGAGCATTTCGAGCGCGAGGCCTTGGATCACTATTGGAGTAACGTCGTCCATCTCGCGCCACTCCCGGTATAGTTTGTTGGCCAGCCGTTCAAGCTCGCCGCCTTCCAGCAAAGCCGGTTCCTTCAGGCTGGAGCCCCGCGCCGGGAAGCTTTCCAACCAGTGAGGCTCGACTTCGACAAAGAAACAGCGCGCCCCGCTTTCGCAGACATGATCGCCGTGAACGACTTGAGGAGGGCGAAACAAGACCGTGTGGCGCCGGCAGAGCAGGGACCTGACGCCAAACTCCTCGGCATACTCTCCATCGATGACCAAGCCAAAGCAGGCCTTTTCGTGCGCGTGGGGAGAGAGGCTCAGCCGAGAAGGATAGAAGGTTTCCGTCAGCGTCAGGCCGGCTACCTGCTCGCGGCGGCTCACATTGCCTTGGATATTGGAGAACAGGAACTGCTTACTCATAGTGGTAGGTCATTGTGTGATCACGAATGATTCCTGTTGGGTCAGGAGCTTTTGCGTCAATCTGTCCCGCGCTTCGATGATCGCCACATATTTGCCGGATTGAAGTCCGGCCAGCTTGATGTATTTCGCAAATGTCAGATGTGGCGACGGCGTGGCCACGGTTTCCGTCAACAAGTAATCCATCGGCTTGATCGCCGCCTGACCGTCTTTCATCAGCTTCAATGTCACCCATACCATCGGTTTGCCGGTCTCCGCTTTGACGGCCGCGTTGTATAGTTCGAATAAGACTACCAGGTTGTCCGTGGCGCGAAACTCGCGGCTGGGCGTGGGGCGAATCCGGACTCCGCCCTGGCTGAACACATCTATTGTTTCAGCGCTTCCGGGTGTTTCAGCGCTTCCGGGTGTTTCAGCGCTTCCGGGCGCCTTTTTGATCGGCTCGACGAAACGGCTCAGCGCCACCCCGCTCATCGAGAATTCGGAGTTCAGAGCAGGCAAAACAAGCTCTCTCTTTTTTGCGGCGATCTTTCCCGATAGCCGATCTCTGAAAACGATCTCGATGTTGTAAGCGCCCGGAGAGAGTTCCATATCCTGCCGGAAAAAGATGTTGTTCTGTTGAATGGACTCGTACTGTTCAGCGGTCATGGAGAAATTAAACCCTCCTCCGAGCCGGGCGACAATTTTTCCCGGCGCTTCACGGATCACTCCAACTACGTCGAATTGGACAATCTGCTTATCGCCTTTGCGGTCGAACCTCACCGCGCTCGGTGGGACTTCGAGAGACAGCGGAACCACGTAAGTCTCCCCCTTGAATCTGAACGGACTCAACTCGACAAACAACGGCATGACCGGGCGGGCCTCCGCCTCCGCCACATGGGCGAGCAGCTTCCTGTCGTCCGGTGAAAGGGAGACGACTTCATCCGCGGCGTTGGCGTAATACCCGGAGCGCGAGATGACCTGTAGGTCGGGACGGCGGACTTCCACTTTCAACTTGCGATAGCCGCCATCAAAGTTCGCGTCGGCGCTGTAAAAGGCGAGCGTATAGCGGGAACGGATTTCCTGATCTATGCGGTTCAACCCTTTGGACAGGTCATTGGCGCCCTTGATGAACTCTCCGCCGGTATCGCCTGAAATCCGATACAGAATATCGTACTCGCGGTTTTGACCTTCGTGCCGCACGTTATCGAACACGTTCTCCCCGCCGACAGCCCGTATCCGGTCTTGGGCGTTGGTCAGGCCGGAAACGCCGGCGAGCGGCGCGGACGGGACAGGAGATGTGGAGAGAGGGGAGTTCGTCCTGAGTCCGGCGGAGTCGATGATGTAGATTGCGACGTTCGCTCGATTGGCGATGTCGATCACGCTTTGCGCCTGCCAGTCGAGAGTGGAGGGGGTAATGAATCCTTGCGAGAAGAGCACCACTGTCTTCTTGCCCGTCATTCCGCGTTGCGAAGCGCAGATCGCCGCGAGCGCGGCCAAAACGGGGCGCGCCTGTTGCGAGCTAAGCTGCGAGCGCAGCAGCGTGAATTGCTGCAGTATCCGATTCGCGATCATGGCCTCAGCTCCCGCCGATCCTTGAGCCGCCGCCGCAGCGGCAGCCGCTGCCCCCGCCGGCGCTTGTGACGCATTCGCTCCCGCCAAACCATCCAGCTTTGCGTTGGTCCCCGCGATTCCGTCCGCCAGTTGACCGCGTTCGAAGTTCTTATTCGAGGCGGGCAAAGCGCCGCCCTTCTCCACGGCTGCAATGAGCTTCGATTTGTCTCGTGTGAATGACTGCAGGAGTTGCAAATCGTTTGCGATGCCGAACACCGCCACCGTGTCAGTGTCGGTGATGCGCTCCCGAAGGTACTTGAGCGTCCCTTCGCGCACCTGGTTGAAGTTGATCGGGTCCGTCGTCGCCCTATCCAGCACGAGCGAGATCATATTGGCCGGCCCGCTATCGGCGGTGGCCGCCGCCGGCTCCGCGTTCTTGGGTTGAGGCGCTTCATCGCCGCCGCCGAGCGGCGGCGAGAAGAACTCGACCTTCTGCGCCACGCCATTCTCAAAGACGCTGAAATCCCCGGCTTTCAGGTCCGTGACGTACTTTCCTTTTTTGTCTTTCACGATCACGTCCGTCGTGACCAGGCGCGTTTCGAGCCTGACCGTTTCGTCCTGCTTCTTTTGCGTCTCCTTATTGCCTTGTGATCGAGCCTCTGTCGTCTGTAAGGATGTTGCGATCATGACGAACAGACACGCCATCAACCGCCTTGACGAGGACAGTGTCGGCACATTGAAGAAAGGTCTTGGCATTGTCATTCTGCGCCTCCTCTGACAATCGTTCGTAGTTCCGCTTTCTGTTTGTAGTCCCGCCTTCCGTTTGTAGTTCCGCCTTCAGGCGGTTGGGCTGGATGATGCGGACCAACCGCCTGAAGGCGGAACTACAAACGGAAGGAAGTTTAACGTGGGCGTGGCGCAGGCGGCGTCAAGATGTCGCTCTCCGCCGCCTGCCCTTTGTTCTTACTCAGACCTTCGACAATCCGCATCTCTTCCTGCGCTCGTTGCGGCTCATTAAGCCGGGAGTAGAGCAGGGCGAGATTGTAATGCGCCTTTGAATCGCCGGGATTCAATTTCACTCCGGTCTCCAACGCCTGCCGGGCGCGCGGATAGTTCTTCATCCTCAAATAGGTCGAGCCGAGGGCGATGTGCGCATGCGCGAATGAGGGGGCGAGACGAATCGCTCTTCCAAAGAGATCCTCCGCCTTCCCATCATCGTTTTGGTCTTGCGCGATCAAGCCCAGATAATAGAGCCCCAGATGCTGGAAGGTATCAGGCGCGCCGGTCTCTTTCCGGATGCTCTTCTCAAGCCACTCGCGAGCCTCGGGATGATTCTTTTGCTTGAGCAGGATGTAGCCGAGGTATAACTGCCCCTCGGAGTGATCCGGCCGCAGCTTGAGAACCTGTCGAAAGGCGGCTTCCGCCTCATCGAGGTCGGGCTTTTCGAGCCGCGCAACGCCTAAGAGAAAATGGTAAGACGGTTCGGCGGGCCTGAGCTCGATGGCTCGTTTCAAGGCCTGCAACGCTCCGTCGGTCAACTGTAAATCGAGCGCGATCCCGGCAAACTTGTGAAGCAGCTCAGGCGAATCCACGATGACATTCCGGACGCCGTTAAGGTGGAGGATAGCCGTTTTATTATCCCCCCTGGCTCGCGCGACCATCGCCAGGCCAATGATCGCGTTGGCGTTCGCTCCGTCCGAATTGGTCGCCAGCAGATAATTCTCCTCCGCCTTGTCGAGAGCGCCCTTTCTCAGGTGCGCGTCGCCAAGCACGGCGAGCAAAGGCGCCGAAGGCGGGAGCGATTGTCTGGCCGTTTCAATAAAGCTGACGCATTCATCAAAGCGTCCGAGAGAAAGCAGTACCCAGGCGAGCCTGTAACTGGCTTCCGCATTGCCCGGCTCCAAACGCAGCGTCTCTTTCAACTTCGCAACAGCCTTCTCCGGCGCGCCATTGAGCAAATGAAGGCGGGCCAGGTTCATGTGCGCCCCGGCCATTAGAGGTTCGATCCGGACAGCGCGCGCAAACAGGGCTTCGGCGTCATTCAGTTTCCCCTGCTGGGCGCGAATCGTGCCGAGGAGGTTGAGCGCCGCAGCCTCGTTTGGCTTGGTTTTCAGCGCCTGATTTAACTCACGCTCCGCTTCCTCGATCCGGTTATCGCGAATGAGCGACGCCGCCCGCTCGACCTTCTCCAAATAGCTTTGCGCCCGCGCGTTCAACGTGGCGAGAAGAAAGGAAGCAAAAAAGGGAAAAAGAAGCAAAAAAACCTTTTTTGTTATTTTTGTTATTTTTGCCATTTTTGCTTCTCTCTGCTTTGTTTAAGGCTTGCCACAAAGACGTTACCCCTGGGAGCGCACGCGGCCTCGCGTGCAGGCTTACTCAATCGCCGCTTTTAACATCATGTGTCCTTTAAGTAAGCCCGCACGCGAGGCCGCGTGCGCTCCCAGGATTTATGCGCACTCCTCACGTCCCTAACGACTTGTCGTCAGAGTAGCTTTCCTGGTTTCTTTTTGTTCGATGAGCCCCTGACCTTCCTTGATCGTCAGTATTTTGTTCGCGTTCGCGTTAGTTACTTTGTCGATCGTCCCGCTCGGCCAGCGTACTTCAATGAGGTCTATTTTCGCCCGCTTCTCCAGGCCGAAATGCATTCGCAGGTCGCTCTGCGAGATATAGCTCGCGCCGCTCCGCACTTCGTCGATCTGCGTCAAATCGCCGGAGACCACCTTGGCCTTCGCCCCGATGCCGTCGCGATTGCTCTTCACGCCGATAAGCCGAACCAGAATAAAATTGTTCGCGTTACCGCCGTCGTTGCGCAGCAGTTGCGGGGGGCCGTCCAGGTCGTTGACCACCAGGTCAACATCACCGTCATTATCCAGGTCCGCGAAGGCGACTCCCCGGCCTGCTCGCTCCTGCATCAACGGCGCTCCGAACTGCGCGGCGACTTCCGAAAAAGTCCCATTACGGTTGTTACGGTGCAGCAATTTGCGCTGCCGGTAATGGTTCAATTGCGGGTAAACATGTCCGTTGGCGATGAACAGATCGACCCAGCCGTCGTTGTCGTAATCGAAGAATTTGGTTCCCCATCCGACGAAAGGCATGCTCACCCGTGCGACTCCCGTCTTATACGAAACGTCCGTGAAGGCGTTGCGTCCGTCGTTGTGGTAGAGCGTGTTGTAGTCGTCCACGAAGTTGGTTTTAAAAATATCGAAGCGCCCGTCATGGTCGTAATCCCCGGCGTCCACTCCCATGCTCCCTTGTTCAGCGCCGTCCTGGCTTAACGCCGTCCCAGAAATAAAGCCGATTTCCTTGAACGAGCCATCTCCGTTGTTATGGTAAAACAAGCTCGGCGTTGAATCGTTAGCCACGTAAATGTCGATCTTGCCGTCATCGTCGAAGTCGCTGCACACCACACCCATCCCAAAATAGCCGTTAGGGTCCGATACGCCGGTCTTTTTGGAGACATCGGTAAATGTGCCGTCGCCGTTGTTGCGGAAGAGCGAATCGCCCGCGCCGCGCATTCCTCTAGGGCCGCACTGCACCGCGATCCCTTTGTACTGGCATGTCTTGTCCTTACCGAACTCCGGCAGACTGTTGAGGTCGTAATCCACGTAATTCGCGACGAAGAGGTCCAGCTTGCCGTCGTGGTCATAATCCACGAACGCGGCGCCGGTTGACCACCGTGGGTCGCTCACACCGGCGGTCTGAGTAACGTCCGCAAACGTTCCGTCGCCGTTATTTTTGAAGAGATGGTCCTGCCCCAGACAGGTCACGTAGAGATCGCCGAACCCGTCGTTGTTATAATCACCAACCGCCGCCCCCATCCCCCAGCCGACGTCGCCGACACCGGCCTTGTCCGTGACATCGGTAAATGAGCCATCGCCGTTGTTGCGGTAGAGAAGGCTCCTGGTTTTCCCGCCGGACTTCATCAGGTCTACGTTCAGAGAGTTGACGAAGTAAATATCCAGATAACCGTCGTTGTCGTAATCGAAGGCCGCCACCCCGCCGCTCATCGACTCGACAAGGTACTTCTTATCAGGAGAGGCGACGTGCCTGAAGGTAATACCAGCCTGCGCCGTAACATCCGTGAAGCGAATCGCCGCGGGCTGATTGCCGGTTATCGGAGTAGAGAACGCCAGCAGCAGGACAAGGAGACAAGGAGACAGGGAGACAAGGAGACAAGGAGACAAGGAGATTTGAATTCCTTGTCTCCTTGTCTCCCTGTCTCCTTGTCTCCTTGTCTCCTTGTCTCCTTGTCTCCTTGTCTCCTTGTCTCTCTTCATATCACTGGTTCGGTTGGCCGCGCTCTTTTGCTTTGAGCCGGTTGGAGATTTCAATCTGACTTTCACCCTCCGCCTTCCGCCCGGCGGCAAGATAAGCCCGGCCCAGTTGATAATGAACATAGGCCACGTCAGGCTTGAGCTTCACGGCTGTTTCGAGCTTTTCCACCGCTTCCCTGACGTTGCCCTGCAGAAGCAAATTCTTGCCCAGTTCATAGTGCGCCTCGGCATAGTCGGGCCGGAGTCGAATGATTTCCCTCATGAGAATGATTCCGCGTTCGCTCTGCTGATTTGCCAGAAGGACAAAGCCGAGATGGTACTTGGCTTGAATGTCGTTCGGGTTGACGGCCAGCTCACTTTCGAACGCCCGCGCCGATTCGTCGAGCTTCCCCAGGTTTAGATAGACCAAACCGGAGTAGAAATGCGCCAGGCGGGTCTTGTTATCCAGCGCCAGAGCCGCCTTTAACTCTTCGAGCGCCTTATCCGTCTCGCCCCGATCGTAGTGGGCCTGTCCCAGAAGAATATGAAGCTGCGGGCTGTCGCCGGTCAGCGCCATCATCCGCTGAACCACCTGGCTGGCGTTATCCTGTTTCCCCTGCTTGATGAGGGATATAGCAAGCATGTAGTAAAGGCCGGTATCACTGTTCCTGACCTGAATGACATCGGCTAACATCTCGGAAGCTTTCGGGTAGCTATCCGTCATGAAATAGCTGGTTCCGAGTAACTGTTTAACTGAAGCCCTGGTTGGATTGATTTTCAGTTCGTTTTCCAGCGGCGGAATGGCCTGTTGATACAACTCGGCCTTGTAACAAGCCAGGCCCCAGTTAAAGTGAATCTCTTCCAGTTGCGGATTCCAGCCGGCGGCCAGCGCGAACTGCTCCGCCGCGCCGCGAAAATCCTGCCGCCCGGCGCGCAGAAGACCGATGTTATTGTGGGCGCTGGCGACCACTTTGGTGTAGTACTCCTCACCGCTTTTCAACTCCGCGGCGGCCTTTTTATCCGGCGCTCCCGGCTCGGCCACGACGCCCGCGGCTGAAACCATCCCTGGGAGTTTGCTGTTCGGCTCGCCCAAACCGGCAGGGTTAAGGTACGCGGCGGTCTTCATCTCCTCGCTCTTGAGACCTCCGGCCTTCAACTCCGCCGCCAGCTTTAACTGTTTCTCGCCCTCTTCCGTCCGCCCGGTTCTGAGTAGAGCCTGACCAAGCTGGTAGCGCGCCCTGGCGACCTGATAATCGTTATGGCTCACGGAAGGGGTAAGATCGATGCTCTTTCTGAGCGTTTCAATAAGCCGATCGTGTTTCTCTACCGCCTGGTACGCCTGACCGAGATAAAAGTAAGGATCGGGGTTGTCAGGTTGGATTCGGGAGGCTTTTTCCAACAAACTGATCGACGGTTCCAGCCGCCTCTCCTTCAGGTGAATGATTCCGAGATAATAATTGGCGAAGTAATCGTCCGGATTTAAAGCTAACGCAATCCCGAATTCTTCGGCCGCGTCATCGAACCTGGAGGTTCCGTCTTTCAGCAGGTAAGTCAGCCCGAGGTAGTAATGGGCGCGGGAAGATTTGGGATCGAGCGCGACGGCTTTTTTGAACTCTTCTATCGCCTCCGCCAGAAAACCCGTCTCCCGATAAGCCCGGCCGAAGATGATGCGCAGTTGCGGCCGATTGCCAAGCTGGCGGAGCATCCGGCTGTAAATCTGTTTCGCTGGAGCGAGTCGTTGCTGTTTGAGGTGCGCCAGCCCCAGCGTATACGCGGCGTCATAATCCCTCGGCGAGAATTTCAGCGCCGTTTCAAGCTCAGCCGCGGACTTGGCGAACTCTCCGCGCATGAACCATATCTTTCCCAGCAGATGATGCGCGCCAGCGTTTTGAGGGTTGCGGGCAAGAGCCTTGCGCAGCGGTTCGGACGCTTTTTCATACTGCCCTGTCTCGAAGTAAGCGACCGCCAGATCAATGATCGCTTCCGGCGCCCCAGGCCGGTAAAGGGCGGCGGCTTCAAGAGCCGTCACGGCCTTCTCATATGCCTTTTGCGCCAGGTGAATTTTCCCGAGCCTTCCGTAACCTTCGGCCAGAATGGCGCCAAATTCCGCCTCCGCCGCGGCCGTGTTGCCCGCGCGTCTGTGCGCTTCAGCCGCTTCATAATGCCGCCGGATCGAGTCCTGGGAATTGGGAATTACGACCAACAGACACAGCAAGGGAAATAGGAACGAGGATAACGACATAACCGCCCTGGCTTTTTCCTTCTCCACAGAAACCAAGACGGGGGGCTTGGTAATTACCACCCCCCGTCTCGTAATCAGCTAGTTCAGCTTCTATCAAAAAGTGAACTTCAAGCCGAACTGGATCTCTCGGGGTCCACGGG
>Ga0187894_10003706_pt1 | contig 16874 bp, 13 predicted proteins | sample GBC1701081metaG_FD_136650 | JGI IMG/M metagenome (GOLD analysis project Ga0187894, IMG submission 136650) | White microbial mat communities from a lava cave in the Kipuka Kanohina Cave System on the Island of Hawaii, USA - GBC170108-1 metaG ...
CGAGCGCATGCGCAAGGAGCGCAAGAAGGGCGCCTCGGCGGAGCCGGTGCTGCTCGGGATCACCAAGGCGTCGCTGCAGTCCGACTCGCTGATCTCGGCGGCGTCGTTCCAGGAAACCACCAAGGTGCTCACCGATGCTGCGGTGGAGGCGAAGGTGGACAACCTGTACGGCCTGAAGGAGAACGTGATCATGGGCCGTCTGATCCCGGCCGGCACCGGCATGGATTATTACCGCCGCGTCAAGATCTCTCACGACCCGACCATGAAAGACCCGCGGTCTGAAGAGATGGACGACACCCAGAGCTACATCGAACAGATGGTGGCCGCCACGACGGCCCGCGCCGTCCCCGAACCGGAACCCGATTTCGAGGAAGAGGGCTTCGATGAACAATTGGACAGCGAAAGCGCCTACGAAGACGCCGTCCCAGCCGATGGAGATTTCGACGAAATAGCGGAGGACGAATTCGCCGAACTCGAGGAGGAAGAGGAATAACCGCCTCCTCCAAACCGAAATCGAATCTATCAGGGCCGCGAGGGGTAAAACCTTCGCGGCTTTTTTATTAGACATAGCGGTCGGCGAAAAGCGCGCCCTGCCCAAATCCCCAATTGAGAACTCCTGTAAAAAGTTGGCAAATACCTGGCGACGACGTATGGTATTGGCGACCAAAAATAATAGTTCAGATCCAGGAGCGATCTTTATGCTGACTCGAAGATTCGATGGTATCGCTTTCCGCGTGTTCCGTGTTTTCCATCTACCGCTGCTTCTGAGCCTGCTGAGTCTAGTGTGCGGCGGCGACGCTCGTTGTCAGGCGCCCAGCCCGTTGGATTTCAACCCGAATGAGTTGCACGGAGGAATTGAGATAGCTCCCAGAGCAGTCCGGGCAATCGCGCTGCGCATTTCGACCGGCGACGCCGCGGACAACATCAAAATCCTCAATTCCGACCAGATCACTCCTTCAACCCCTTTTCCCAGGGACGAGAAACTTACGCCCGAATACATCCGTGATCTTGCCCAATCGGTCCAGAAACTTTCGCAGCGGCTGCAACTCGATTTTCGTATCCCCCCGGATCAAATTCATCTTCTGGGGCTGTCGGAACTCGCAGAGCAAATTCGTGACGACCTCGCCAAAGAGATTCGCGATAAGACCGGCAAAGAGATCACATTCCTCGACGCTACAAGCGAGACGGAGTTGAGCATCGCCGGAAATATTCCGCGCCGTTACCAACTCGATGGAAAATCGTACGACAACCGTAACATCTCGTTACTGCTCGATATTGGCGCGACAAACATCAGGGGCGGTTATCAACAACTGCGGCAAACCTCGCGCGGGAGGACCGAATACGATTACGTCACCTGGGAGATTCCGAAAGGCGCAACATGGCTCGCTGCGGAAGCCGGGAGAGCGCTGGGTGAAAACGCTGATATGCAGAGCTTCGCCAGAAACGTCGCAATGAACTCGAACTCGTTCAGAGGACTCGTCCGAGTTGAGGTCACTCAAAACGCCGGTCTGATGATGCGAAAGAAGATTTATTTGACGGGTAACATTGTCTGGGCCTTGGCCACGCTGCTCCATCCTGAAGATCAGAGGGCCTATGTGCCGCTTACGATGGAAGACATCAATACCTTCCATTACCGCGCGCTCACCGACCCCGATGCGCTGCTCAATCCTGATCTCTCGAAGATCCGTGACGAAAATGCGCGAAACGAAGCCAGAAAGGGTCGCGAAGCAGTCAAAGCCATCTACACCCCGAAGACGATGGTCGCCGGGGCGGAGGTATTGAAGGTTGTGGCGAGTGAGCTGAATCTGGCGGACAAACGGATGATCTTCGCCCGAAACAGCCACTGGGCTCGCATCCTCAGTTACGTCCGCCTGCAGATTGAATAACGAACGCGATGCGCGATGCGCCGTAGGTTGTCCATGATGGCGGAGGACCTGCGGAAAGATTCAGACTCAAACTGTCTGATGGCAATCGAACAACTCCTTAACCGAGTCATCCGCGGCCCCTCCGATGTTTGGGAACGGCCTGCGGCACATTCGTAATTCTGTGGAGGCATCTATGAAAACCCCTGGGAAAAATCGAAACATTCATCTTCGTGTTGCCGTGTTGTCACTCGTTTCCCTCATCACATTATGCGCGGCCGCGATGCAAGACCGCGCGGTCGTGGCGCAGAACAAACGCCCGATGGCGTTTATGGATGTTATGGAGATGCGGCAGGCCGCAGCCCCCGTGATCTCGCCTGACGGAAAGTGGGCGCTATACACATTGAGCGTGCCTGATTGGAAAGCGGCCAAGAGCAGTTCCGACATCTACCTCGTTTCGCTCAACGCCGGTCTGTCGTCAACCCGGCAAATGACATTCACCAAAGACAAGAACGAGTCGTCGCCGCGATGGTCGCGCGACGGGAAATATTTCGTCTTTGCGTCGAACCGCGAAGCCCCGCAGTCGAGCGCGAATCAGAGCCAGCTTTACCTGATGCGTCCCGACGGCGGCGAGGCGCGCAAGATCACCGAGGCAAAAGACGGCGTGGGAGCCTTCGCCTTCAGTCGCGACGGCAAATGGCTGGCGTTTTCCGCCGGCAAGGATGAAGAGCAGCAGGTGTGGATTCTGCCAGTCGCTGAAATCGAAACCGCCAAACCAGCTCAACTGACAAAACACGCAACGCCAATCACGTCATGGCAATTCTCGCCCGATAGCAAACGAATCTATTTCATCTCGCCGGACAGTTCGAGCAAAGAGAACAAAGAGCGCGTCGAGCAGAAGTTCACCGTCCGCATCCGCAACGAAGAGAGTCCGCTCAATCATCTGTGGGCGATTGATCCGGATTCAAAACAGGAGTCGCGCCTGACTTCCGGCGCCGATTACAGCGTCAGCGACGTGACGATCTCGAAAGATTCCAAATGGCTGGGTTTTCGCGGAACGCCGAAAGACCGCTACCAGCGCACGGTCACGGAGACGACGATTTACGCGGACCTCTACCTGTTCGAAGCCGCCGCGGGCAAGATCGAGCGTCTAACCAATAACAAAGAGATCGGCGAAAGCGCGCTGAGCTTTTCGCCCGACAGTTCGACCATCGCGTTTTCGGCCGCGGACGATTTCACTTACTTCCGCAATAACCGCGTCTACATACGCCCGATTGGCGGCGGACAATGGAAAAAACTCGGCGGCGATTTCGACGGCGATGTTTCAACCGGCTTCTGGTCCGAAGACGGCAAGACGATCTATTTCAACGAAGGCTGGCGCGCAACCAACCAACTCTTCTCCGTCTCTACTGAAACCGCCAAGGTCACGCAGTTGACAAAAGAAAAGGCCGTTCTCTTCGTCACACAGGACGAAGACACGAGGAAACTGATCATCAGTTACTCTGATCCGGCGACTCCCACGAACTGGTTCACGACGCCTCTCAATCAAATCGGCAATCTCCCGGAATGGAATCAGATCACCAGCTCCAACCCACAGGTCAAAAACCTCGCGCTGGGCGAAACGGAAGAGATCGAGTGGAAATCGTCGGACGGCAAAATGGTCGGCGGCGTGCTAGTCAAACCAGTCAATTACGAACGCGGCAAACGCTACCCGCTGATCGTCCAGATTCACGGCGGCCCGGCCTCGGCCTCGACGCTGGCCTTCATAGGCAATCACGGCAACTACTCGCACGTTTATGCAGGCGCGGGTTACGTCTGCCTGCTGCCGAATTACCGCGGATCGACCAATTACGGCGAGAAGTTCAAGATGGAGATCGGCGGCGATTATTTCCGGCAAGGTTACGACGACATCATGACCGGAGTCGATCACCTGATTAACATCGGCCTCGTGGATGGCGACAAGCTGGGCGCGATGGGATGGAGCGCCGGCGGCCACTGGTCGAACTGGATTCTGACGCACACCGACCGGTTCAAAGCGATCTCGTCAGGCGCGGGCGCGGTCAACTGGATTTCGATGTACGCGCAGAGCGACATCCAACGCAACCGCGAGTACTACTACGGCGGCAGACCGCCTTACGAAGACTTCGACAAATACTGGAACGTCTCGCCGCTCAAATACATCAAGAACGCCAAGACGCCGACGCTGATCCACGTGGTTGACGGCGACCCGCGCGTCCCCCGCCCCCAGAGCGAAGAGCTGCACATGGCCTTGAAGAAACTAGGCGTGCCGACCGAATTCTTCGTCTACCCCGGCAGCACGCACGGCATCACCGAGCCGCGCAACCAGATGGTCAAAATGGTCTCGGAGTTCAACTGGTTCGAGAAATGGGTTCGCGGCAAACAGGGCTGGTTCGAATGGAAAGAGATGCTGCAAACGTTGAAGGATGAAAAGGCCGATGAAAAGAAAGGCGAGAAGAAGAGCGAGGCCGGAAGTCCGCAGGATCAATAGTGATCTCGAAATTACAGTCATGACTATCTAACGAGATAGGGCTAACCAGCGGGAGAGCAGGCGGCCGTTTAGTTAAGCGCCCAGTTGGACAGCTTTCCTGCGCTATTCTTGTGATTGAGGAACGTACGGAATAGAAGCTCGAAGACGAGCATTGACAATCTCAAACAACGGGCTACTTCGATCGAATCGCTCTAACTGATTAGTGACGCCTAGAAAGAGTCCGTCGCTATCGATACTGTAGTGCCCAACAAATCCTTCAGCGCGCTGCGTCCCGCGATCGAACAAGATAGCACGAAGCTGTGGTTCCCAAGGTGGAAGAAGAAAGAATCCCGTGTTGGCGTAGCGCTTGAGCCACTTCGCCATTACTCGCTTCGCGCTTGACCTGACTTCATTCGTGTCGTCGTCCGAACGAACAAGATAGACGTTGAAATTAAAGGGCTCTCTGGCCTCGCGCTTGTGCTCGATCAGTACACGTAGCGGCGAGTTAAATGCGTCGAAGAAGCTCTCTGTCGACCGCCCGATAACATCTATGCTCTCTGCAGTCTCCATCCTCGAAATTATCTCGTATACGGCCTCACCGTACCAGTCGAGCTTATGGCCAAACACGAGGAACTTCGTGATGCGTTCGCGCAGATTCTTTACGACCTCGGAAAGTAGATAGATCTTATCGCGCTCAAATCGAACGACATCAGTGATGAATGGCGCGATTCCACCTGTTTCCTGTATCGGGTCCTCGGTCAGGACGACAATTGGCTTGCGAGCCATGAAGGCCATTCCGATTTCGTTCTGAATCCAGCTTGAAGACTTCGTCAGAACAGCAATGAGGCAATCCGCTTTGAGAACGTCTGCCCGAATTTTCTCGGGTGGCCGATCCACGGACAGGTTCTCCGTAGGAAGGGCCGTGACAGGGACAAAGTCATTAGCCTGGAGCAGCGCCCGAATATGTTCAATGACCGGGCGGTCGCGTTCCGCAAAAGTACAGCTCATGAAGACGCGTATCATTGTGTTTGCCTCCTCTTCACAGGTCTGGCTGGTCGGGTCGGGTATGAAGGCTAACATCGCTGCCGCCTTCCTGCCCTAAAAACCGCGCGTGCGGGGGCAGGCTGCCAGCGAGTTGGCCCTTGCTCAGGTGGCAATTCGCTCAGCGCTTGCAATTGGCGCGCACATTCACTTCATACAGCTCAAGCCGTTGACGACACCTTCCGCAGGGAACGCGGTTTCGCGAGTTGCCAACCTTGACAATGGACTTGCCGATGGTAGTTGGCGTGTAGCGGCACTAGATTTGACAGCGCACCCCCGCCGCAACCCACCCTCCATATTGATCGAGCAGTCTCTTGGCACCTTTGTGACCAGGAGCAACTCTTCTCGTGGTTTACATGGCTGCGCGTCCTCGGTTAGGCGAACGCAATTCTAGCTATTACAACTGAGCCGTATTGATGCGACGTGGCGAAGTATAGGACTGGCCTTGCAGAGACGCAATGGAATTTTCTGCATACTGGCCGAGCCTATTCTGCCCGGCTGCGCGCCGTTTTCAAAAGTCGGTCGCAATCCCACCAACGGCAGTTGGTGGATCGTTCAAATCCAGCCTACAAACCGGCAATTCCCTCCCAAATCCCACCAACGGCAGTTGGTGGATTGTTCAAGTCCAGCCTACACAACTGACCGTTCCTTCTAAATCCCACCAACGGCAGTTGGTGGATTGTTCAAGTCCGGCCTACAGCGGCTTGTTTCTTCCGATCACCGGATTTAATCTCTGCCGCATGCAGCTTGCCCCTTTTACAACTTTGAACTGGGCTTATCAGCTTCACTACTACATCTGTTTCCGCACGCATCGTCGGCGCGCCTGCTTTGCGGAGGATCGAAGCGCTGAGACGCTCGTCTCGGCGCTAACTGAAATCTGCCAACGCCACGATTACCGCCTGCTGGAGAGCAAGGTCTATCCCGATCATTTCCGGTGTCTGCTCAGCCTGCGTCCGGAGCAGGCTGTCTCCACGGTGATTCAAACTATCAAGGCGAACTCTTCACGCGAATGTAATCAGCGGTTGGGATTGACTGCGCCGCTGTGGGCGCGCGGTTATTTGGCGCGCAGCGTCGGGCGGGTGCCGCTTTCGATTGTCAAACAATATTTGGATCAGCAATCGGAGCATCACGGCTACGATAAGCGAGTGAGGCCGCCTATCTTCCGTTATCGAGCCGAAGAGTCTGTTGGGTTGTCAGTTGCGCACGTTGCATTCGAGTTGAACCATCACCTGGTCTTCGCTACTCGCTATCGCCGAGGCGTCTTCAGCTCGGAACTTGGAAAGAAGCTCGGCGATTACTGGTTGAAGGTGGCGGAGAAACACGGCTTCGCGATTGACCGGATGACCATCGTGCCGGACCACGCGCATCTGCTGGTCAGGATCGCTCCGAAGATAAGCATCGCCGATTGCGCTATGGCCTTGTTGAATAACGGGCAGTATTACATCGGCAAGTACCGGCCGCAGGCATTGATCGAGGCAGGCGTGGATCAACTCTGGCAGGCGTCAGCGTATGCTGGAACGCGAGGGGAGTTCACAACAGCCTTGATCAAACACTGGTTGAGCGAACGCGAATAGGTTAGATGAGAAGAGATTGTAGGCCGGACTTGAACAATCCACCAACTGCCGTTGGTGGATTTAGGAAGAAGCTGTCGGTTTGTGTAGGCTGGACTTGAACAATCCACCAACTGCCGTTGGTGGGATTTTTGATTACCAATCCTCGTAGCGGCTGAAGAGCAGGCCGTGTTCTTCACGAGACGCCGCCATGGCAACATTGCGCAGCCGGTCGAAGTAGAACATCAGCTCTTGGAAGGTACTCTCCGCGTATTCGGGGAATAACCAAGGCCGGATCGGATAAACTCTGGCCTCCACCATCTTCCCCAGGTCGAAGCGCGTTCGGAGTGTCTCCTCTGGGAGGGCTTGCAACTCTCCGGCGAAGGCTTTGGCAGTCCGGCTGAAGATCGCGTGCGTCGCCTCGACGCCCCCTCGTAACTCCACATCGCCGACTTTGAGAGCGGCCAGCGGCAGATCGCGCGCGTCCGGCTGCCCGGCAAGCAGAAAATGAATGCCGTCCCAGAAATCAGCCAGGTAGCAATCGCCGCGGTTTGGCGATGCAATCAGGAAATCGTTTACCAGAGTTACGCCTTCGCTGAAGTCGTGAATCTGCGCGTCAGAGCACAGATAGAGGCTCATGCTGATACCCATGTGATGTGCCCTCTCGAATGCGCCTCGCGTAATGCAAGGATGATAACAGGCGTGTTGATTCGACGTGGCGAAGTATAGAGGCGGCCTTTACAAGGCGCAACGGGGATTCCATCAGGGCTGGTTCGAATGGACGACGCCCATTGTTCATCCGGGAGAGGATTGTTGAGTGGTAGACCAGCTTGCCGCCTTTCCCAGCCTATTCTCTCTGAACGAACTATATTGGTAAGTAAATCCCATTTCTTCGACTATCTGGCGCAGAGCGTGATTTTCGGCCGGGGCGCAAATGTAAGCCTGTTTTGCGCCGGGCGCGCATGCGGCCTCGCGCAACAATTGGCAAAGCCCGGGCTTGGACACGCGCTTGGCCTGCGGATGCGCGTAATAATCCGTAAGCAAAACGCAATCGGCAGGGAGACTCATATCCTGCCCATTCATGGTCGAAGATTTTCGCTCTTGAGGTTCAACCAGCCAGCAGTATTGCTTCAGTTTTCCATCTTCAACCCGGGTGTAGAGGTGATGACCGGCCTCCAGATTTTCCAACGCCTGCTTCATAAATTTATTTACCGGCGGCTGCCAGGCTTCTTCGGGCTGATAGCAAAACAGGTCAGGAATGTAGTCTCTCTTCATCGGCCGCGAATCAGGCAAGCTGCGCGCTTGATCCAGGGGCCAAGCGTAAACGCATAGCTCGTCCGTCTGCCATGCGCGCCTTTTCAATTCCCTGAAGGTCTCTGATAACAGGCCGATCGGCTTCAGCCGCGACCATTTCCGCCGCCAGTCGAGAAAGTTCGAGAAGGCGTCGTTAAACTGCTCCGGCTCGATGTTGAAAATCCGAATCGTCGATTTGGCGGCCTCGGCCAGCCTCCGTTTGATCTTGTATTGAATGTAGTGACGGCGGTTAAAGAAGACGGTGATTATGTAGACTTCATCGTGATATGTGGCGAAGCGATCCTTGTAATGACCTCCAGGGGTCAGGTCGAAGACGGGGATTCCGTCCTTGGCCAGTTCCACGCCGGTCATTAACAGATGCAGTTCTCCCGGCGAGTACTTTGCGTAACAAGGCCAGTGTGTAATCAGCCCTAACAATACCTGCTCCCTGTTATGCATATGAATCTGCGCTGAGATGAGCTTGTCATCAAGGCGCAACGCCGTGGCGTGAATCATCCCCGGCAGACGCATCAGGTTCATGGTGAAAGCTTTTTTCTGCGGGTTGTATGGAGAGTCGGTCAGGTTATGAATCGCCCTCAATCGTAGAGTCTGGCAGCACATGATTTCGTCGAAGAGAGCTTCCATCTCCTCCGGAGTCTCAATTCGATCCAGATGCAGGTTGCCCAGCCGCTTGAGACGATTGATTTTGTTCTGCTTCTTTTTCCGCAGCGTATCTTTGATGCCGGCGCCATCTCCGATTTCCATCAACCCGCGCGGCATCGTTTTCACGTGACAATGCCCGCTCCAGCGATTGCCGGGTTTCGTCCATTCAATCGGCGTGGCCGGAAGCATAAATAACAACGTGAGAGATTTGTTCGGGAACTTTTCGCTCAGCTTTTCAAGCGCATATTCAATAAATGCGTTGCCATCCCGAGGCTCAGCCAGCCACGCGTTGTACTCAGCCTGGTTACTTCCCGCCACCACGAGCTGCCCGGAGTCCGTGGCGACGGCTAAAGTGAAGAGCCCCGCCAGTTCTCCCTGGGCATTAACACCGGTTACGATGACAGGAGTAAATTGACTTCTGTAAGCATCGTACCAGGTAATAACAAAGTCTCCGCTCTGAAAGACAGATCCCCAGGGGCATTTTTCATAAAGCTTCTTCCATTTCGCGCGAAATTCCGAATTCTCGATCAGCCTCTTCGCCTCAGAATCCATTACTACTTCGATTCTCACAGACCCCCTCTATCACCGCGCTGTCTCGCGCCAAGTGAGCAGTCATCCAGCCCTCCGGCGTCTCTCGCCGGCGAGGACTCCAAAAGAGAGATTGAGCCGGCGCTCAAAAGACGGACCTCTAACGCATCGCCGGCAAGCCCGGCGAAAAGTTAAGCCTCGACGCCCTGAAGCGACTGCTGAGTAGTTTGTTGTTACCGGATAACGCGCAGGCTCACACAAGCGAGGAGTTTGCAGAGGAGTTTACGGAGGAGATCAAAGTGTGGCAGGGAGTGGACGCTATCTACGTTGATACGACGGGGCGAAGTATAGGCGCGCTTCCGTTAAGGCGCAACGGGATTTTACCCGCGCGACGAAGATTTTATCCCGCTTCTCTTTTGGCCGGCTTTTCGGCTGACAATCAGTCCCCGATGCGGCTCAAACCACCGTCTGACCCGCCATTTGACTGTTTATTTGTCACTATACTGATTCGCCCATCATCTTAGGTAGGCGTGCAACACGAGGTACACGATCGTACTTCGTGTTGCGGCCAGTCTCACCTCAATTAATTGCCAGCCTGAATCGGCCCGTAAAACTTCCAATTCGACTTATAGTCGCGCGTGAGCTTCTGTTTGGTAAGCAAGGCGCGCGCCATCTCAATTGGGATACGGTTCTCTTTGAGGATCGCGTCGTGAAAGGCGCGGTTGGTCATCTTGCCGGAATCCACCAACTCCTTGCGCAGCGAATAGATTTGCAAACCGCCAAGCAGGTACGCCGCCTGATAGAGCGGCCCGTAGCTGCCCGCGAATGAACGCCGCACTTCCGCCGTCGCGTTGTCCACCTCATGCCCGATACGGTTGACGAGCAGGTCGATGCATTCCTGCGGCGTCATCTTCTCCATGTGAAAACTTAGCGAGAAGACGATGCGCGCGCAACGGTGACTGCGCCAGAACAGGAATCCGATGCGGTCTTCGGGCGTCTTGGGGAACTTCATATCCCACAACAGCAGTTCCCAGTAGAGCGCCCAGCCTTCGCCCCAGAACGGCGTGCTAAACAACCCGCGATAGGGTTTGTAGCGCGCCGTCATAAAACCTTGCAGGTGATGTCCCGGAATCAATTCGTGATGCACGGTCGAGCGCGAGAAGTGCGGGTTGTTGCCGCGCATGCTCATCATCTTCTGCTCGTGCGCCATCGTATTGGTGGGATAAGAGACTTGAATCACCTCGCCGCCCAAAAAGAACGGGCTGACCAGTTGACGCTCGGGAGACATCATCTCCATCCGCCACGACTCGCGCGCCAGTGGCGGCACCGTGACCAGGTCGTTCTTCTCGACATATTCAATCGCTTCGTACGCCAGGTCTTTGATCATCTCCGGCTGTTTGCCCGGCTCGACATACTTGTTCTTGACGTGTTCAAGCGCCTTATGCCAATCGTCGCCGAAACCCAGCTCGCGCGACGCCTTCTTCATCTCGGTTTCGCACCAGGCCAGCTCTTTCCAGCCAATGGCGATCAGCTCTTCCGGCGTGTAAGGGATCATCTCGGCGGCCAGCTCGACCATCAACGCTTCGCGGCCAATCGGGTCGCCGATGATGTCGCTGGAATCGCCCGGTCGAGCGTTGGCCGCGCCGCCGCCGCCAAAGTTCCCCCGCCCGCCGGCGCCGAAGCCGCCACCGGCGCCGCCGCGTCCGCCGGCGCCGGCGCCTGGCCCGGCGCCCGGCCGCGCTTCGGCCAATGTCGGAGCGGCGTCCGCGCGCCGCAAGCCCGACACCCTTTCGCTGAGGAAACTGGCATAGTTACTCAACGACTGATCCACCGCTTTGTAAGGCTCATCGGCCCACCACGTGAATAGCGGATCGTAGCCGTTGTAATACCCGAACCAGGTCCGCAGCGCGCCGCGCAGGTTGTTGACCGCGCTGGCCGCGCGATTACCGACCGTTCTCTTGATCTTGCCCGACTCGCCGCGCAACCCCGTCTCGAGCGCGCGGCGCGTCACTTCGATCTGTTTATTCAAGGCGTTGAGCGTGGCGGCGATCTTCGCCGGGTCAATCGTCTCCATTCGCCGGCGCGCCTCGGCCAGGTCGATGATCGTCTGCGCGAACGGAACGAGCGGCGCAACCTCGGCAAGAGATTTGTTCTGGATCTCCAACTGTTGCAGCTCGTGGTCGAAATGTGTTTTGAGCAGCAGGTAATCAACCTTGCCGTCCTGGCTCAGCGTGTCGAAGTTGAACTTGGCAAGCGCCGCGAGCCAGTCGGAGTAGAACTGCTTGAAGCGCGCTTGCCGCCCGGGCGAAATCTCGACAGGATAGGAACGCGACAAGCTGCCGCGATCCGCGCCGTAACGTTCGATCAGGCTGCGCAGCTCACTCTGGGAAATATCCAGGTCTTTCAGGTCGGGCGTGTCTGAAGCTTTGCCCGTCGCGCTCTGCCCCGTCCCCAGACGCGCGTTCGTCGTTGAGGTAAAGACAAGACTGCCACTCAAAGCAAGCGCGGCGATCAGGCGCGACGCCAGTCTCAATTTTCGATTCAACATTGCCAGTGTCTCCTTTATTGTCGGGATTGCTTCACGAATGCGCTGAGCCGCTCCGATTTAGAGCCGCGCGTTGCCGCGGTTTACGGCCGATTTCCCCCACGGCTTAATGCAAGCTACTTCTTCTTCCCTTTTGCCGCCGCTCTGTCCAGGTTTTGCATAACTCTGAACTTCACAATTTTGCTGATCAGAGCAAAGGGAATGGGCTTGTCCAATGGGAACCTCACCGTCCCCTTTCCACCTTCATAAACAGACAACTCCTCCCTAAACGCGTCAATTCCTTTTGGCGCTGGGTAAAACCCGATATGGTTTTTGTAAGCGGCGAAGTGAACCAGATTCCCGTGCAGCTTGAAGGTCGGGATCATATAGCTGATTGCTTCTTCAGCCTTCGGAGCCGCTTTTCTGATCGTCAACCTGATTTTCTCCAGAATTTCTTGAACATCAGGAGGAAAGCCGGCGATGTATTCATCAATATTCTTGGGCGCTTTTTGACCAGTTTTCATATTTTCCCTTCGCCATTAAGGCATGCGAATCAGGCGTCTTCTTTCGGGTCTGAGCCAAACCGCAGAACATGCCCATCCGGGTCTCCGACCTTCATTTCGCAGGCCCATGGATAGTTCTCCGGAGCATGGAGAATGGTGGCCCCTTTTTCCCTGTACTCTTCGTGTAGCGCCTCAACGTCATCAACGCCAATCCACACCCAGGTTCCGGGCTGCCCCTGGTCGCCTTGCGCCAAATAGATCGCCGCATTGTCTCGCGTGACGCACGTGAAGCCGTCGCCGCCCCATTCGGCATTGGTGAACCCCAGCGCTTCGACGTAGTACTGAACGCTCCGCTCCAGGTCCGCAACGCTTAATATGGGGTTGGCGCATTCGAACTTTGTTTTGATGGCGCTAGCTTGTTTCATTGGACTATCTCTCTTGAAGTTCAATTCTGATTCTTCTTCGCGGCCGGTTGGCGAAATGAACGCTCCACCATGTCGTTTACGTCCGTTGATACCGGACCGTCACGCCATAGCCAGCGCATCATCTCGGGCATAATCATGCCACCGTATTTTTGTCCGTGCAGATTCATGCTCCACGAATAATTCACGTCGTAGCCTTTCTGCGTCAGAGCCTTCATCAACCGCACATTCTGATAAAACCAGTCGCGCTTTTCGTCGTACACTCCGTTACGGAGGCCGCGATTGTCGTTCCGCCCATCGCAGAGGTATACGCGAATCGGCTTCTTCTCGCTCGCCAGCACTTTTTCAGGATAAACATGCCCGCCGCGTATATTCACGAAACTGCCTACGTTGCTCAACACTTTTCGGAAATGGTTGGGACGCTCCCAGGCGACTGTGAAAGCCGCAATCGCGCCCGAACTCGAACCGCCAATGCCGTGCATCTCCGGGTCTTTGGAAATGTTGTACTCCTTGTAGAGCGCCGGCATCAGTTCTTCGGTGATCACCCGCGCGTACTTGTCGTCGAGCGTGTTGTATTCGGTGGGACGGTTCGTCGTGCGATCCCCCCATTCCTGCAAAGTTGGTTCGGGCTGTTCCGGCGTACGCCCCGGATTGATGAACACCCCGATCATCACCGGAATCTCGCGCCGGTAAATCAGATTGTCCATCACGTGGTGCGCTCGCATATCCCCATTTTCATCTTTGAAAGCCTGGCCATCCTGAAACACCATCAAGGCCGCCGGGACCGCCGGATCGTACTGCGCCGGCACATAAACCCAATACGTGTGCTGAGTGCCGGGATAGGCGTTGCTGGGTAGCGTGTACGGCCCGCGAATCTCGCCCTTGGGGACGCCTTCCTGCGGTTGCGAATCCGGCCCCAGCCGGTATTGAGAATTCGGGTTCGGACCGGGCGGCATCGGCTGTTGGCCGCCGCCTCTCCCCGTTTGCTGTCCCTGGTTCGATTGTCCCGGAGCCGTTTGCGGCGCGGGAACCTGCGCGAGAGCCATCACCGCCGCTCCCGAAAACACTAAACTGATGACGTAGGTTATCGTTTTTCTCATTCGAAACCTCCTCAAGCCGGAAAATATACCTGCCGGGCTTACGCAAGACGCTGCTTGTGTCAGTATTTCGACTTATAGATAACTCAACCACCAATCATTGCGGCGGCGCTTCACCTCCGCAAACCAACGGCAGAGCGGATACAAAAGCAATAAGCCAAGAAACCAAAACGCATAGACCATCCCAAGATTGAAGCCGAGGTTACCGGGGTTCGGCGAGGGTCTATCCAGGAAGCCGGTAAACAACCACGCGATTGGTTGCCCCGCCAGGTAGCCGGCCAGCGTAGCCAAGACGTGTACGGTCAACCACTGCCCAACATAGAAAAACAACGGCACTCGACCAAAGGTGATTAAGATGCGGGATAATCGGCCTTGCCCCATGCGCTCAAACCAGGGAAGGGCGACAATGGCCGCGCCAAGCGTAAGTAACAGGAATAACAACGAAGGCGGGTACTTCGATACGTTTAGGAAGGAAAGAGCCGTGAAGATCACATTTTTCTGCGCGCTCCACCGGTTAGGATCGCCGTATATGTTAATGCCTCGAAGTAGAACGAAAACAATCAGCAACGCGGCTCCTAACCTGAACAAGATTCGTCGCCGCCGCTCCGCTTCCATTTGGTAGAAGGCGCCGAAGGCATACCCCGCGGTCAACACACCAATCCAGGGAATGAGCGGATAAAGCACGAGCCCATGAATATTGGGCGTGAGGAAAATTACTCCCGGTTGGTGTAACACCATCCAGACGAATGACAAAAATCCGGTCGGCGCCGCGCCAGGTCCTTGCCCGGGGTTGACTCGAATCGGGTCGAGCGCGTTATGAAGCGCGATCATCGCGATGCTACCAACGGCGATGACGCGCAGAGGCAGATAAATCAACGCCGCGAGCACGATCATTGAAACGCCGATGGCCCAAATAACCTGCAACATCAGCGCAAAGTGATAATCGAGATTAAACCATACGATCACCCTGATCAGGGTGAATTCCAGCAACACTAACCAAAGCCCGCGTGTGACGAGGAATCCGGACAACTCAGCCTTGCTTTTGCCACGCGCCGCTTGCAGAAAAGCGCCCGTCCCGGCCAGAAATACGAACACCGGAGCGCAAAAGTGCGTGATCCAGCGAGTGAAGAAGAGCAAGGTGTTGGTTCTGGTAAAGTCCGACGGATCGAAATTCAACACGTCGCGATGGACGAATTCGCGCGTGTGATCCAGCAGCATAATTGCCATGACCACGCCACGCAGCAAATCAACGGCATTTACGCGCGGCGGCGCCGCAGACATTTTTTGCTCCGGCGCCGCGGTCGCTACACCATTGCTTAAAAGAGCGGCGCGGGGTTGCGCTTCAGGTTGCATTTCGCGATTTACTGACTGTCCCATTTCGTTAATCGCCATAACGTCCAACAGTCCTCCATACATCAACCACCTTCTCTCCGCGCACGCAATAGATCCGGTCGTATAAATTCACGTTCGGGTCGCAATGCGGGATGATGAATTCGACTCGGTCGCCGATTTTGAGATCGCGGCTCGGATTGTTGAGTGTCAAGACGCCGTGTTCGTCACCGCCATAGCCCATCGTCACGCCGGCCACGCCTTTGATTTCGGGCAGATGCTTCGCGCGGTCGGTGGCGAAGGCCTTGATGCCGGCGTCGGTCGTGGCGCGATCCGGATAGCTTTTGCTGATGACCGTCGCCATCACCGTCAGCGATGGGGCAAAGTCTTCATAGACCGCGCCGTTCTTCCCGCCGCAGGCGCGGTACTCGACATCCATAAAAACATACGACCCGCATTGCAGCTCCGTCATTCCTTCGAGTTCAGCGTCAATGTTGTAAGTTCCGGTGCTGCCGCCCGACATAATCTCGACTGGCAATCCGCGCCTCTTCAGGCTGGCGAAAGTCTCCAATATCGGGGCCATCACTTTCGACGAATGCTCGCGCCGGGCCTCGAAAGTATTGACGTGCGCCGACGCGCCCGAATAGCCGTGAATGCCGATCAATTTCAGGTTTGGAAGCTTGGCGACCTTCTCCGCCAGTGCGACGGCGCGCTCGCCCGCGGGAACGCCGGTTCGCCTTCCGGCGGGGTCAACGTCAATCATCACGTTCAGATTGAGCTTTGCGGCCGCGGCCGCATCGCTTAGTTGTTTCGCGTGATCCGCGTCGTCAACGACCGTCATCGTGTCGGGCGCGCGGCGAACGAGTTTGATCAAACGCTCGACCTTCGGTTTGCCCACAAGCTCCGAAGTGATGAGCAGCCCCTTCACGCCCGCGGCCGACATCGCTTCGGCCTCTCGAATCGTGGCGACGCATAAGCCGATGGCGCCGGCTTTGATCTGGCGTTGGGCGATCTCGACGCATTTATGCGTCTTGCCGTGCGGGCGCAAATTGATCTTCGACGATTTCGCGTGCGCGGCCATCTTTGCGACGTTGGCGTCGAACAGGGCGAGGTCGAGGATCAACGCGGGCGGCACCAGATCGGCTTTCGTTAAACCATCGAGGCTCTTCCCCGATTTCACGCGTTCGTCAATCTCGGCGCGCGAATAACCAGTCTTCGTTTCAGCGATGATGATTTCCGGGACCGCGGCTGCGGCGACCAGACTCATGCCGTCGCGCAAAACGTCACGACGTGATGGATTCATAAGTTGCCTCCTACGAAAAATCGTTGACCACTTTGGTTTTTAGTTGAACTGGCGAATGAACTGGCGAACAGACGCGGGCAATCAAAACTTAGTCGCGCGCCAGTGTCAAGAGTTCCATTGGCTTGCGGGCGGCTTGTTGTTTGACTTGGTCCGGCTCGCCGACTATGCTGCGCGCTGCTTTCGCGACGCTCTTGCGCTTTTCAAAGCAATTCAAAAACAGATGAACGATTTCGAGATCATTCGCCGGAAACTCGGGAGTCGGCTCGCGCCG
>Ga0187894_10003707_pt1 | contig 16872 bp, 17 predicted proteins | sample GBC1701081metaG_FD_136650 | JGI IMG/M metagenome (GOLD analysis project Ga0187894, IMG submission 136650) | White microbial mat communities from a lava cave in the Kipuka Kanohina Cave System on the Island of Hawaii, USA - GBC170108-1 metaG ...
ACCTCGCAGGCCATCGCCTCGAGGAGATGCGGAATGGCGGGCTCGTTCAAGGCGAGCTCGCACGACCGCATGAGCTCGGGCATCGCCTTGAGCAGGGGATGCGCGCTGTCGACATTGAAAGTGAGGCTGCCGCAGAAGAGGAGCGTGCTCTCACCCTCGCCGCCGCCTTTCACGTCGAAGATGTTGCCGGAGACCGGGGCGATCTCATAATGGGCGAGCGGCATCGGCTCGACGCCGGGGGCGCTGGCGAGCTGATGCTCGGCGCCGCGCGGCAAGAGGGCCGCATCGCCCGGCTTGATCGCGATCCACTCCTTGTCGGGTGTCCGAAGCCAGCAGCCATTCCGGCCGATGAAATGGAAACGCGCCGCTTCCTGCGCCGGCATCAGGATGGCCCAGGGCGCCTTGAGCTCGCAGCGGCCGTAATCGACGCCGTCGAGCCGCAAGCCGCGCAGCATGTCGCTCAAAGGATCGCTCGCGCCGCGCAGAATGCGTTTGGACGATTGGTCAAGCATTATGGCGTTTCTATCATAGAAGCCCCAAGGGGTCACAACTATCTCCAGCATCTCTGCTCGTTGGAGATTGCATATGTCCGATTCCGCTTCTTGTGCCGCCACTATGGAACAGGTCGCTACGTCAGCATCCGACGAATTCTCGCCGGTGTGGCCCGCCGTCATCTCCTTGTCGCTCGGCGTCTTCGGCCTGGTCACCGCCGAGTTCCTGCCCGCGAGCCTGTTGACGCCCATGGCGAAGGATCTCGCCATCAGCGCCGGCTCCGCCGGCCAGGCGGTGACGGCAACGGCGATCGTGGGTGCGATCGCGGCACCCTTGATGGCGGTTCTCACCCGCGGCATCGACCGCAGAACCGTGCTGTGGGCCTTCTCCCTCCTCCTCATCGTCTCCAACATCATCGCCGCGACGGCGAGCGGCCTCGCCACGCTGCTCCTCGCCCGCATCATGCTGGGCGTGGCGCTGGGCGGCTTCTGGTCGATGTCGGCGGCGATGGTGATGCGGCTCGTGCCGATGCGCCTCGTGCCGCGCGGCATGTCCCTCATGATGACCGGCGTTTCGGTCGCTACTGTCACCGCGGCACCGGTCGGCGCCTATATCGGCGAGCTCTGGGGATGGCGCACGGCTTTCTTCGCCGCAGCCGGCGTCGGCCTTCTCGCTCTTCTGGTGCAGATGCTCACCCTTCCGAAGCTGCCGGCTCTCGGCGCGGCCAATTTGCGCACGCTCGTCGACCTATTGAAACGGCCGAGCCTCAGCGTTGCGGTGCTGACCGTGCTTCTCGCCATCTCCGGCCATTTCGCCGGCTTCACCTATGTGCGTCCGTTCCTCGAGCAGGTGCCGCATCTCTCGATCGAAGCGATCGCGCTGACGCTGCTCGCCTATGGCATTGGCGGCTTCTTCGGCAATTTCGCCGGCGCCTTCCTGGTCGAGAGGAGCCTCAAGGCCAATATGGTGCTGGGCATTCTTTTCATCAGCCTCATGGCCCTGGTCCTCATCCTCTTCGGATCGGCGCAAGGGATTGCCGCGGCCGCGGTGGCCTTCTGGGGCTTTGCCTTCGGCCTGCTGCCCGTCGGATTCCAGAGCTGGATCGTGCGCGCGGCGCCCGATGAAGCGGAAAGCGCCGGCGGTCTCCTGGTCGCGACCTTCCAGGTCGCCATCGCCTCGGGCGCCATACTGGGGGGCCTGCTCGTCGATAACGCGGGCGCCTCCGGCGCCGTCGGCTTCTCCGCCATCGCGACGCTTCTCGGCGCCGCCTTGGTCTTCGCGGCAAGAGGCAAGGCCGCCGCGCCCGAGAGGTGACGGCCTTCATGCCTCTTGCCAGGCGCGCATGAAAGCCTGCAACATCGGAGGATGATCGACAGGCTATTCTCGCTCGGGGGGAAGCGGGCACTGGTCACGGGCGCCAGCCGCGGCATCGGCCGCGCCCTCGCCGAAGGCCTGGCGGCCGCCGGCGCCGACATGGCGGTCGCCGCAAGGCGGCTCGAATCCCTCGACGGCACCGTCGCCGCCATTCGCGACGTCGGCCGCAAGGCGATGCCCATTGCCATGGATGTGACCCAGATCGCCAGCATCCGCGCCGGCGTCGCCGAAGCCGCCGTCACGCTCGGCGGGCTCGACATCCTCATCAACAATGCCGGCATCGAGCAAGTGGCGCCTTCGCTCGATATCGAGGAGTCGCTGTGGAACCGCATCGTCGACACCAATCTCAAGGGCGCCTTCTTCACCGCGCAATCGGCCGCCCGCCTCATGAAGAAAGGCGGCGTCATCCTCAATATCTGCTCGCTCACCTCCGAGCGCGGCGTGCCGACCGCTGCCCCCTATGGCTCGTCCAAATCGGGGCTCCTCGGCGCCACGCGGACGCTGGCGGCGGAATGGGCCCCGATCGGCATCAGGGTCAATGCCCTGGCGCCCGGCTATTTCCGCACCGACCTCACCGAGGCCTTCTATCAGAGCGAGGACTGGCAGGCGTCCATGCTCGGCAAGATCCCCATGGGCCGCTTCGGCGAGCTTGAAGATCTCATTGGTGCCAGCGTCTTCCTGTGCTCCGATGCCTCGCGCTATGTGACGGGCGTGTGCCTGCCCGTCGATGGCGGCACGCTCGCCGCCCTCTAAAACCCGGCCATCCGGGCGGCCATGAATGCAATATTGTCAGTCGGGCGAACCCATGTCAGATGTTGTATCCGGCGTGCCGGAACTGCGAACAGACCGTCACGCCGGATGGGGAACGGGGAATGTTCCGCGATCTTAGCACCAGCACAAAGCTCCTGCTTTTGTGCGGCCTTTTCGTCCTTTCGCTCGCCGTAACGACCTACAGCCTCGTTACGGAGAAGCAGATAGCTATTCAATTCGCGCGAAAGGAGCTCATCGGCAGCCAGTATATTGCCGCTCTGCGCCCGACCTACGAGGTCGTCCTTGCCCAGCAGGGGGAGCGGGGGACGGTTGCCCTTATTCGCACCGACGAACTCATCCGCGTGCTTACTTCAGGGCGGGCCGGGAAGGCCGTCGGATTAGAGACTGCCGAACTCGAGCAGGCGCTTGTCGAGGCCCTGCGCGATCTGCCGCTGACCATGGCCGAAAGCACCAACGGCAATGATCCCGTCCAAAACGTGCTCGCCAAGGCGCGAAACCTGATTGTGCGCGCCGCCGACGATTCCAACCTGACACTCGATCCCGATATCGACAGCTACTATCTTCAGACGATCGTCACCACAAAGTTGCCGGCATGGCTTGCCCAGTTGGCCCGGATGCAGGCTCTGTTTCACCGATCCGCTCCATCAGGCACCTCCGTCGAGGAGCACCGGATACGGTTTCAAGTGCTGGAAGGCGTTCTGCAGTCGCTCTTGGACGACACGGCAAACGATCTCAAGTCGGCGTTTCGGGGGAACAACGGCGACAGCGTGAAGAAGGCAACCGGGGGCGCGCTTTATACCGCCATCGCCGCTTCACGTTCTTATCTCGATGACTTGAAAGCCGGCATGCACGACAGTGGCGCCGCCGATCCGGCCTCCGACCTTCTCGACCAGAGCTTTGCAAGGGCTACAAGCAGCGCAACCGCTGCGTGGACAGCCATTCAGGGCGAGCTCGATCGGATTCTGCGGCAGCGTATCGACGGCCTGCTTGCCAGGCTGCGCGGCGGTGTCGGATCGACGGGTGTGCTGGCAGCGCTCAGCCTTCTGGTCGCGTATCTGACCCTTCGCTATATTGTGACGCCGCTCCGGCGGCTCGAGGCGGTGGCGACAAATGTGCGCGAAACCAAGGATTATCGCCTGCGCATCGCCTATGACAGCAAGGACGAAATCGGACAGCTGGCGGTGGCGTTCAATGACATGTTGTCCGAGCTTTCTTCGGCGCGTGAGCGGGAAAAGGCCGAGCAGACGGAACTGGCGCGCACCAGCAAGCTGATGACCATCGGGACGATGACCGCCTCGATCGCCCATGAAGTCAATCAGCCGCTGGCGGCCGTCGTGACGAACAGCAACGCGGCGTTGCGCTGGCTGGCAAACCAGGAGCCCAATCTCGATGAGGCCCGCGCCGCGCTGAAGCGCATCATCGACAACGGCCATCGTGCGAGCAAAGTGATCGGCAGCATCCGCGCAATGTTCAAGAAGGATTTGGCCGAACGGACCCGTTTCAATGTCAATGATCTGGCGCGCGAAGTCCTGCTCCTGGCTCAAGACAGTCTTCAGGCTCATCAGGTGACGCTGCGCACCGAGCTGCGTGATGGGGTGCCCGAGGTGCTTGCCGACCGCGTGCAGCTGCAGCAGGTTTTGCTCAACCTTATTGTCAACGGGGCCGAGGCAATGGCTGAGGTCACGGATCGCGAGCGGCTGTTGCAGGTGTCGTCCGACTTCCACGGTGCCGATGGCGTCGTCATAACGGTGACCGACTCCGGCACGGGCATCGACCCCAAGGACGTCAACCAGATTTTCGAGCCCTTCTATACGACGAAGGCGAGCGGCATGGGGATGGGATTGGCGATCTGCAGATCCATTGTCGAGTCGCACGGCGGCCGGCTGTGGGTGACGCCCGCGCATCCAAGCGGAACGGTGTTTCATGTTGCGATACCTGGTTCTATGGTTGGCGAGGGATGACCAAGAAGACATCAGAAGCACAACCGGTCGTGTTCGTCATCGACGATGACCCGTCGGTGCGCGAGGCGCTGAGCAGCCTGTTTCGGTCCATCGGCCTGAGAGTCGAGCTGTTCGCGTCGCCCGCGGAGTTCCTGAGCACGAGTCCATCGACCGCACCCAGTTGCCTCGTGCTCGACGTCAGGTTGCCTGGGCTGAGCGGGCTCGATTTTCAGACCGAGCTGGCGAAAGCCAATATGCACATCCCCATCATATTCATAACGGGACATGGCGATATTCCGATGACGGTCAAGGCCATGAAGGCGGGGGCGGTCGAATTCCTCACCAAACCGTTTCGCGATCAGGATATGCTGGACGCCGTCCAGCTTGCATTTGCGAAGGATCGCGCACGCCGCGAGAGCGAAAAGACGACAACCGACCTCAGGGCTAATTTCGAAACGCTCACCGCTCGCGAGCAAGAGGTCATGGCGCTGGCGACGGCAGGTCTCATGAACAAGCAGATCGCGGCGGAAATTGGGGTCAGCGAGATTACGGTCAAGTTCCATCGCGGCAACGTCATGCGCAAGATGGGCGCTCGCTCGTTCGCCGATCTGGTGAAAATGGCGGGCGTCCTCGGGGTGCGCCGTGCCAAAGCACAGTGATTTATACCTATGTATAGTTTCACTCGCTTCGCCAATTGCCCAAATGTGAGGCAGTCACGCGGTCGGCCAGCGACCACGCCTCAAAAAAGGAAAATCAATTTGCCGGAGCCTGTCGTGATTTCGATTGTCGATGATGATGAATCCGTACGCGAAGCCACGAAAGGCCTGGTGAGGTCCCTCGGTTATACCGCCGCCACATTCGAATCGGCCGAGGAATTCCTCAACTCCGAGCGCCGACACGACACGTCCTGCGTCATTGCCGACGTTCAGATGCCGGGCTTGAGTGGTGTTGAGATGCAGAGGCGCCTGATCGAAGAAGGCAACGATCTGCCCATGATATTCGTCACCGCTTTTCCCGAGGATCGGGTCCGGGCAACCGCAATGGAGGCCGGCGCGGTGGGCTTTCTGAGCAAGCCTTTCAACGAAGAGCATCTGATCGGCTGCCTCGATAGCGCGCTCGGGCGCCGCAGCGCCGACTGATGATTCGCCGGTTCATGCCGGCGGCTGCGCCCAGACCCCCATATCCTCGGTCCTATACCTAAGCATAGGCGTGCCCCGCACTTTCGACGTCGCCGCTTTCCCTGCGTATCATTGAGCGGTTGCGGCCAGGCGCTATACCTATCGGCCAAAATTCCAGGAAGGAATTGGTTATAGGGAGGTCTTGATGACCAACGTGCGGTTCTTTCAATCGGTTCTTATCGGGCTCATCGCCGCGACGTTCTTGTCCGGCGCCATGATGATTGGGCTGGCCATGACAACCGATCCCTCCGGCTATGAGCGGTTATACTAAGATGACCCGGTCCCTGAAGCTTCACAGCTGCGCTCTTTTTCTTGCATTTTGCATGCTCACCGTGCTTCCGGTGGCTTCCCGCGCGCCCTTCATAAGCGCAGCGGATCAGCGCGGCGAATCGGTAATCCACAAGAACGGGCCCACGCCCATGTGGATGGCAGGAACATCGACCCCGGCCCCGGCCAAAGCGAAGGCCTGGAGCTGACCAGCAATAGCGGCCGCTCCTCCTCCCCAGGGCGGCCGGCACGGGCGTTTTCCCCTCACGCCCGCTAAAAGCGTGATGGCGACTTAACATAAAGCCATCACGCTTTATCTTTTTGTTCGAACAGGATCTTCTTGGAAATACCGCGGAATGGCCGGGTTCAGCCCGGCCATAGCTCTTTCCGGGCCGATGCTTCCATCCGGATTTCGATGACCGCGGTTGTGCCGGCCCCAAGCGCCGGGTGAGAACGCCGCAAATCAACACCCAAAATTGTCCTTGCGCAGGTCGCAAACATCTGAATAGATTGCAAAGCGCTTTGGCAAAGCGTTTTGGTAACTTTAGGTTGAGATATGTCTGTTGTCTCGATAGCGGATGTAGCCGCCGCAGCGGGGGTAAGCCCGACGACCGTTTCGCATGCGCTCAGCGGCAAGCGGAAGGTGAGCCCTGACATCGTTAGACGCGTCAGGGAAGCGATGGATCGCCTTGGCTACCAGCCCAGCCGCACCGCGCAGAACCTGGCGCGCGGGACCACGCGGATACTGGCAATCGTGGTGCCGGATATCGGCAACAGCTATTTCGCCGAGCTCGCCAAGGGCGTCGAGGCAGCGGCGGTGGAGCGCGGCTACAATGTGATCCTGTGCACCACCGGCTTCGATCACGAGAGAGAGATGCAATATCTCCAGATGATCAAGTCGCGCGCGGTGGACGGCATCATCTACTCAGCGGGCGCGCCGCCCACCAATAGCGAGCTCCACCGCCTGCTCGGCGACGTGCCGCTGGTCTTCGTGGACGAAGAGATCGTGGGGACCGACTTCACCTCGGTTGTCTCGGACAGTGAAAATGGCGCCAAGCTGGTCGCCCGTCATCTGCTCGATCTCGGTCACCGCTCCGCTTTGGTGCTCGACATACAGGGCAATGGCGCAACGAGCATCCGCCGTGTCGGCGGGTTTCGCGAGGCATGGCGCGCGGGCGGCGGCGTCGATTTTCCGATCGTCAAGTCGGACCTCACCGAACAAGGCGGCCGCGCGGCCGTGCTCCCCTATATCGAGGCGATGCGCGCCGGCGAGATAACCGCGATCTTTGCCCTCAACGATTTCATGGCGATCGGCGCCATCAATCAGCTGCGCAAGGCGGGAATAGACGTCCCGCGCAGCGTCTCGGTCGTCGGGTTCGACGACGTCTCGGCGGGCGCCTACAGCTATCCTCCTCTCACGACGATACGCCAGAATGTTCTGGGCCTGGGTGCCGCGGCGACGGCGGCTCTCATCGACTCCCTCGATGATCGCAAGCCGCTGAGCGGCGAACATGTGGTGCTTCCCGTCGAGCTGGTCATTCGCGAATCGACCGGCATCTGCCCGCCCAGGGAGACGAGATAGCATGTCGAAATATTCGGTGTTCTTCGGCGACGTGGCGGAGGATGAATATTACGCCGCGCCGTTCTTTCCGGCCGCCGGCGACAAGATCATCGTCAAGGCGCTGGAGCCCCAGTTCGGCGGCATGGTTGCGAACGCCGCCTCGATCTTCGCCCATTACGGGATGGCGACCTCCTTCATCTCGCAATTGAATTCGGGCCCCTTGACCCAGAAGCTGCTCGGCCAATTGCGGGCTGCCGGACTCGATACCGATCACGTCATCTTCGACGATGCGGTCCCCGATTCCAGATGCATCATTCTCATCTCCGGCAATCAGCACATCGTCATCATCCCGAAGCTCGGCATCACCAGGACCGAGATCACGCCCGCGATGTTCGAGCACATGGCCGGCGCGGAATTCCTCTTCACGACGCTGACCGACGCGCGGCCCTTCCGGATGAGGGAGCTGACGGCGCCAGGCGTGCTGTCGGCATTGTGCCGGCGCGGCACCAAGATCGTGATGGATGTGGACGTTTACAACCTGGAAAACCATCCTTCCGGTTTGATCGAATATTGCGACATCCTGTTCATGAATTCCCTCGGCAAGCGGCGCTTCACGCAGGCCGGCAATGATATCGATGCGCTTCTCGAGGCCGGCGCAACCGCGATCGTCGTGACCAAGGACAGCGACGGCTGTGATCTCCATACGGCGAAGGGTGTCAGGAGCATTCCCGGCCACAAGGTCGACATCGTCGACGTGACCGGTGCCGGAGACACGTTCTCGAGCTCATTCCTCTATGCCTATTCGCAATCGGCAGATCTCGTCACTGCCGCCGAATTCGCCAATGCGGCGGCGGCACTTTCCGTCGGCAAGGTCGGCGCCCGCGGCGGAATGACGACCGACGGGGCGGTGCGGGCCTTCATGAAGGAACACGCGGTGCTCGTATGAACGACCAACAACCAAAATCAAACCAGGGAGGAAAGGAAGACCATGTCACAGGATAATACTTTTTCGAAAACCATGCAGGGCTATGGACGCCTGACGATATTCATGATCCCCATCGGCATCGCCATCAACTTCGTGGGCGGCCAGTTCGCGCTGTTGCTGAAGCTGCCGGTCTATCTCGACAGCATCGGAACGATCCTGGTCGGCGCCACATGCGGCGGCCTGCCCGGCGCGCTGGTCGGAGCCGTCTCGAACGTCCTCAATTCGATCACGTCGCCGCCCACCATGGTGTTCGGCATCCTCAGCATCATGTTCGGATTGCTGGCGGGGTGGCTCGCCAAGCGGGGCGTGTTCACGAGCCTGACGATGACGCTGCTGAGCGCCATTCCCTTCGCCTTCATCGGCGGCGTGCTGGGTGCTTTGCTCACAATATGGGTGTTCGGCGGCCTGGCCGTCGGCGGCGGCGCGCTGGTGGTCGGAGCCTTGACCGCGGCCGGGTTCGACATCAATACGGCGAACTTCCTGGCACAAGTGCCCATGGATGTGCTCGACAAGGTGCCGACGGTTCTCGTCGTCTATGCGATCCTGAAGGGCATGCCGAAGCGGCTCTTCGCCAAGCTGCCTCTGGGCTATATCTATCTCGACAAACGCTCAGCGACGACGGCCGCCCAAAAGCCGACGGCGTGAGCCATGCAGCAAGACGCCACGAAGGAGCGTGCCGAGTTCGACCGGGAGTTCGTCGATGCCTTTCGACGCCCGGTTAGCCAGGGAAATTGGGTTCGGGACATCAATCCCCTCATCGCCTTCCTGGTGCTCGGCTGCCTCGCGATCATCCCCATCTGGATAGAAGGGCTGATCGCGCCGCTCGCGATGTGCGCGGCATTCGTGGCGATCTCGCTGTTGGCCGGCGTCGGCCGCCATTTCATCCCGGGCTATCTGAAGCTGTTCCTGGCGGTCGGGCTGATCCTGTTCGTCCTGCGGGCGGCATTCGAGCCGGGCGACCTCGTGCTGTTCCGGCTCGGTCCCTTGTCTCCGACCTGGGAAGGCGTGCAGAGCGGCGCCCGCTTCGCTCTTGTCGTGATGGTCCTGTGCGGCGCGCTGACGCTTTATGCCGCGCTGATACCGGCGAAATACCTGATGCTGGCGCTCGAGCAGCAGGGCCTGACGCCGCGCGCGACCTATGTCCTGCTGACCTCGTTCCAGGCGATCACCGACCTCGCAAAGAATGTCCGGGTCGTCATGGACGCGCAGAAATCACGCGGGATCGAGACGGAAGGTTCGATCCTGACCCGCAGCAAGGCCTTCTTCCCGATCATCGCGCCGGCCTTCCTGGCCGCGATGAACCAGACGGAAGAAAGAGCGGTCGCTCTCGATGCCCGCGCCTTCAGCTCCAAGGCGCCGCATACGCGTCTCGTGTCGCTGCGCGGTCCGCGTCCGTGGGAGTTCGGGCTTTTGCTCGTCGCTGTGGCGGGCGTGGTCGTCTCGATCATGGGAGCCTATCTGTCATGGCCCTAGTGTCGATTCACGGCGTCAGTTTCACCTATGCCTATTCCGAGCAGCCTGCCTTGCGGGACGTCTCGCTGCAGCTGGAGGAAGGCCTCCTCTATGGCGTCATCGGCACCAATGCGAGCGGCAAGACCACCCTCTGCAGCCTCATACGCGGCCTCATTCCCCTGTTCCATCCGGGCACCTTGACGGGCAAGGTCGAGATCAGGGGACGCAATCTCCTGGATTGGGATCCCGCCCATCTGGCCCGCGCCATCGGTTGCGTATTCGAGAATCCGTTCACCCAGATCAGCGGCATCAAGGACACCGTCTTCGAGGAGATCGCCTTCGGCCTGGAGAATATCGGCGTGCCGCGCGAGGAAATGATCACGCGCGTGCTCGGCGTGGTCGAGCGGCTGGGACTCCAGTCCCTCATAAAGAAGAATCCCAACGAGCTGTCCGGCGGTCAGCGCCAGAAGGTCGCGTTCGCTGCGATCGTCGCCATGGAGGCGGACTTCATCGTCATCGATGAGCCGACGTCTCAGCTCGACCCCGAGGCTTCCGATGCGGTGTTCGGCATCATCGGCGACTTGCGGAAGCAGGGCAAATCGATCGTCCTCGTCGAGCACAAGATCGACCTGATGGCGCAGCATGCCGATCGCATCATCGTCATGAAGGACGGCAAGGTGATCGGTGAGGGTCCGACCGGAGATATTCTCACATCCGAGATCATGGACGTGGCGGACGTTCCGCGCCCGGAAGTGACGGATCTGGCCTTGGCGCTCAAAGGCACCGCCAAGGCGCTTCCCACCTTGCCCATCACCCGCGCGCAGGCCTTTGACGCCATTTCACCGCGATTGTCGGGCTGACCGGCATGCCCATCACCTTCTCGCATGTCTCCTTCGCTTACCCCAACGGCTCGCTTGCCGTGGACGGCATCAGCCTCGCCGTCAATGCCGGCGAGCGGCTGGCCATTGTCGGGCAGAACGGCGCGGGAAAGACGACCACGGTCAAGCTGATGAACGGACTGCTCAAGCCGACCAGCGGCACCGTCATGGTCGACGGCGTGGCGACGGCGGACCGTTCGACCGCCAGCATCGCCGAAACGGTCGGATATGTGTTCCAAAACCCGGACGACCAGATATTCGCCAGCACGGTGCGGGCGGAAATGGAGTACATGCCCCGCTATCGCAAATGGGACGATGCGAAGCGCGACCAGCGGGTGGCGCGCGCGGCGCGGCTGACCGGGATTGAAGGATATTTCGACGGCAACCCCAATGACCTGCCGCTGGTCATTCGGAAATTCGTGGCGATCGCCGCGATTCTCGTCGGAGAATGCAAATATATCGTGCTCGACGAGCCCACGGCCGGATTGGACCGTCCGGGGCAGCGCCGGTTGATCGGCATGATCGACCAGCTGGAGGCCGAGGGTATTTCGGTCGTCACCATAACCCATGACATGCGCTTCGTGGCCCAGGCCTTCACGCGCGTGATCGCGATGGCAAATTGCCGGATCGTCGCGGACGGGACCTGTTCCAGCCTGTTCTCCAGCGACGAGCTTCTCAGGCAAGCCAGCATCCGCCGGCCCGAGCTCGCCCAATTGGCGAAAGATCTCGGGCTCAGCGACACCGCCTATGGGCTGAACGATGTCGCCGCCCTCATCCCCGAGATGCCTCGAGCATCGCAACGCTGACCGACAACAAACAGGGTAGCCCGCATGACCGCGAACGATTTTCTTTCGGCCTTCAACAACCCCATCCCCATATTCGCCATGCTGCATCTCAAGGGCGGCTCGTCGCCTGAGAAGCTCGACATCGCGCGCCGGGAAACGGAGATTCTGTGGAGCAGCGGCATCGACGCGGTGATCGTGGAGAATTATTTCGGTTCCACCGACGATGTCGTCGCTATGTGCCAATGGCTGAAGGACAAGGCTCCGGAAGTGGTTTTTGGCATCAACATTCTCAAGGACGACCAGCAGGCATTCGAGGTCGCGAATGCCTTCGGGGCGCGCTTCATTCAGCTCGATTCGGTGTCCGGCCATCTACCGATAGAAGCGGATGTCGAATTCGGCGATTGGCTGAACCGGGAAAGGACTCGATCGGAGGCCTTCGTGCTCGGCGGGGTGCGCTTCAAGTATCAGCCTTATCTGTCGGGCCGGCCGCTGACCGAGGATCTCGTCATCGGAAAGTCCCGTTGCGATGCCGTCGTCGTCACCGGCGAGGGCACGGGGCTTCAGACGCCTTCCGACAAGACGGCGCAGTTCCGCGCCATTCTCGGCCCCGAGTTTCCCATCGTGATCGGCGCTGGTGTCACGCCGGAAAGCGCCGCGAGGGATCTCGCGAATGCCGATGCGGTCATCGTCGGCAGCTATCTCAAGGACAGCCATGTCGACACCGGTGACGTGGACAGGGATCATACTCTCCACTTCGTCCAGGCCATCCGTGCGCTCGGCGCGCAGAGAAGAATTTCGACGAACTAAGGGGCACAAGATATGGCTGCAGACATCAGCAAAGACCTACCACCGGCTGGCCTGGTCGAGGCGCAGAGATTGGCCATGAGGATCGCAGAGACCATCGCGGCCGATGCGCGTCCCGGCGAAACCGAAATAGAGGTGTGCGATCGCGCCGACCGGTATGTGCGTGAATTCGGCGGCACGGCTGTATGGACGCCGACCATGGTCGGCTTCGGGATCGGAACGCTCAGCTGCTTTCCGACCGATCGGCCAAGCACTCGCCAGCTGTGGAATCTGGACCTCGGCATCATCGACATTCATCCGATCACGAAGGACGGCTGGTGGGGCGATTGCACGCGGACATTCCAGAGAGGCGACAATATCGCCCAGCGAAAAGCCCTGGAAACGGTGGAGGCGATTCACGAAGCTGTCCTCGCTTCGGTGCGGCCCGGCATGCGGGCCTGCGATCTCTTCGCCGTTTTCAAGGCGCAATTGGAGAAGACGCCCTATCTTTTGCTCGACCGCCTGTCGAATATCGGCCATTCGCTCAGCGCCCATTCATCCTACGATGCCGGGTATATAGACGAGTGGAACGAGACCCCGATGACCGGGGCTTGGGCGATCGAGCCCTTCATCGGGAACCATCTCTATGGGGTGAAGAAGGAGGACGTCGTGTGGTTCGGGCCAACGGCGTGTACTCTCATCAGGTAAAGAGCCTCCCGCGGGAAATCCAAGATCGGCGCCGCTCCGCTGTCTCTTCCTTGCCGCGATGCTCCGCGCTATGTGACGGCGTGTGCCACGCTCCATTTTTGGATTTCCCATGACCCGGACCGTCAACTTTCACGAGCTTTCCAAGCTGTCGCCGGCCGAGCGCCGGAAGCTGCTCCAGCGCACCGAGGCTGATCTCTCTTCCTACGAGGAGAAGGTCAAGGCGATCATCGACGCGGTGCGCCGGGAGGGCGACGAGGCACTGGCCCGCTTCGCGCGTGACTTCGACAAGGCGCCCGTAAAGGCCTCCGAGATCGCCGCGACGGAGGCGGATTTCGCCCGCGCCGAGAAGGCGCTCGCCTCCGAGGTCAAGGCGGCGATGGACTATGCCGCCAACCAGATCCGCAAATTCCATGAGGACCAGAAGCCGGAAGAGATGTGGCTCTCTGAGATGCGGCCCGGGGCTTTCGCCGGCGACCGCATGCGCGCCATCCCGTCCGCCGCCTGCTATGTCCCACGCGGAAAAGGGGCATTTCCCTCGGTCGCGCTGATGACCTCGATCCCGGCCAAGGTGGCGGGCGTCAAGGACCTGATCATCGTGACCCCGCCCGGCCCCGATGGGAAGATCGACGATGCGACCCTGGTGGCGGCGCGCATGGCAGGTGTCGGACGCGTGTTCAAGGCGGGCGGCGCGCAAGCCATTGCCGCGGTCGCCTATGGCACGGCGACAATACCGAAAGTGGCGAAGGTGATCGGCCCCGGCAGTCCCTGGGTCGCGGCGGCCAAGCGGCAGGTCGGCCATGTGATCGACACCGGCACGCCCGCGGGGCCGAGCGAGCTGATCGTGCTCGCCGACGATACGATCGACGGCAGGCTCGCCGCCCTCGATCTCCTGATCGAGAGCGAGCATGGGCCCGACAGCTCCGTTTATCTCGTGACCTGGAGCCGGCGGGTCGCCGAGGAGGCGCGGGCCGCGATCCCGCTTTATTGGGACAGGATGAGCGCGCAGCGTTCGGGCTTCTCATCGACCGTGCTCGGGGGTCCGATCGGCGGCATCGTCCTGGCGCGCGATGAGGACGAGGCGATCGCCTTCGTCAATGACTATGCGCCGGAGCATCTCGAAGTCCTGGCCAAGGAGCCTTTCCAATATCTCGGCCGCCTCGATCATGCGGGCGAGATCCTGTTGGGCGAGCATACGCCGACGACGCTCGGCAACTTCGTGCTCGGGCCCAATCATGTATTGCCGACGTCGGGCTGGGCCAAGACCGCCTCGCCCGTCTCGGTCTTCGACTTCATGAAGCGCACCTCGATCGCCTATGTGACGGGGAAGGCCTATCCGGAGCTGGCGAAGAACGCGAAAGTGCTCGCGGCCTATGAGGGCTTCGACGGCCATGCCAATGCCGTCTCGGAATTGCGGGAGGAGATACTCGCTTCGTCATCCCGGCGAAAGCCGGGATCCCCTGAATAAGGCCAAGCGGGCGGTGCTGCCCGGATGCAAAGAATTTGATGGATCCCGGCTTTCGCCGGGATGACGGATAAGCCCGACATTGACGCACGCTGAGGTTTGTCGTTTGATCCCGCGCGCAGATTGATCGGAAAACAACAGGAGAGGGTACGTCCATGGTCTCATTTCCCAATCGTCGCGGCATCATCAAGGCGGGAGCCGCCGCAGTCTTCGCCGGCGCCGGCCTGCGCGCAGCGCTGGCTCAGGACATTCCGTCCAAGCCCGAGGCAGGTGCCGTAAAAATGGGCATCGAGCCCTGGCTCGGCTACGGCCAGTGGCACATCGCCGCCAAGAAGGACCTGTTCAAGGCGCAAGGCCTCGACAGCGTCGAGGTCATCAATTTCAATACCGATGCCGACATCAATGCCGCCCTCGCCGCGGGCCAGCTCAATTGCGGCAACATCGCCACCCATACGGCGATGAATTTCATCGCCGCCGGCCTGCCGCTCAAGATCGTGGCCCTGCTCGACGTCTCGAAGACCGCGGATGCGATCGTCTCCGACGGCTCGGTCACCGACATCAAGGGCCTCAAGGGCAAACAGGTCGCCTATGAGGAAGGCACGACCAGCGACATCCTGCTCAACTATGCGCTGAGCCAGAACGGCATGACGATCGCCGATGTCGAGAAGGTGCCGATGCCGGCCTCCGATGCGGGCTCGGCGCTGATCGCCGGCAAGGTGCCGGTCGCCGTCACCTATGAGCCCTATCTGACGCTCGCGATGCAGCAGAACCCCAAGGTGAAGATGATCTACAGCGCCGGCGAGAATCCGGGACTGATCTCCGACGTCTTCGTGGTGCGCGACGAGTTCCTGGCCGAGAAGCCCGGCCAGATCGTCGCTCTGCTCAAGGCCTGGGACGCAGCGCTCGCCGATTACCGCAAGGATACGGCAGGTGGCCGCGCCATCATCTCGGCGGCGGTGGGAGCGAAACCGGAAGAGCTCGCCACGGCTTTCGACGGCGTCGTCTACTATACGCTGGCCGAGAACAAGACCGAGATGGCCAACTTCACCGGCAAGGTCATTCCGGAGGTGCACAAGGCGGCGCGCATCGCCGGCATCCTGCAGAAGGATGTCGACCTCAAGACCGCCATCGATCCAAGGTTCGTGGATGCCGCGACCAAGTAAGGCAAGCGGCTTCGGCCGCTTGTTCTCTCTCGGCGGACGCATCAGGACGGTAGAATTCCTCGGCATCGCTGCCGCTGTCTTCGCCGTCCTCGGCATCCTGTGGTTCGTGAGCACGGCCGCAGGACTCGTGCGGCCGCTCTTCCTGCCGTCGCCTGGCCAGGTCGTGGCACGGCTTGGCGAGCTCTGGGCGTCGGGCCAGCTCCTCGCCGATATGGGCATCAGCATCTATCGCATCTCACTGGGCTTCCTCATCTCGACCGTGATCGCTTTGCCGGTCGGCATCCTCATCGGCAGCTATCGCGGCTGGGAGGCGGCGATCGAGCCCTTCGTCGATTTCATCCGCTATATGCCGGTCGTCGCTTTCGTGCCGCTCACCATCCTGTGGACCGGCACCGGCGATGCGCAGAAATTTCTCATCATCTTCATCGGCACCTTCTTCCAGCAGGTGCTGCTGGTGATGGACAATGTGAAGGGGGTGCCGCGCGACTTCATCAATCTCGGCCGCACGCTGGAAATGCCGGAATGGCGCATCCTCAAGGGCATCGTCCTGCCGTCCGCCATGCCGGCGATCTGGGATTCGATGCGCATCAGTCTCGGCTGGGCCTGGACCTGGCTTGTGGTCGCCGAGCTCGTCGCCGCCACATCGGGCTTGGGCTATCGCATCACCACCGCGCAGCGCTTCTTCCAGACCGATCTCATCTTCGGCTATCTCCTCATTCTCGGCATATTGGGCCTCTTGACCGACCAGGCGATGAAATATCTGGGCCGCCGGCTGTTCCGCTATCTCGAGGTCAGCTGATGGCGGAGGCGAAACTTTCCATCCGCGGCCTCGGCAAGATCTTCATCACCGATCGCGGCGAGACGGTGGCGCTGAAGGGCGTCGATCTCGATATCGGCGACAATGAGTTCGTGGCGCTGGTCGGCACATCGGGCTGCGGCAAGTCCACTCTGCTCTCGATCGCGGCAGGGCTCGAGACGCAAAGCGAGGGCACGATCCGGATCGACGGCGCCGATATCGAGGCTCCCGGCCTCGATCGCGGCGTCGTCTTCCAGAGCTACACCTTGCTGCCCTG
>Ga0187894_10003708_pt1 | contig 16868 bp, 14 predicted proteins | sample GBC1701081metaG_FD_136650 | JGI IMG/M metagenome (GOLD analysis project Ga0187894, IMG submission 136650) | White microbial mat communities from a lava cave in the Kipuka Kanohina Cave System on the Island of Hawaii, USA - GBC170108-1 metaG ...
CAGGCTGTAGATGTCGGAACGCTTCTCGACATTGCCGGCGAACAACTCTGGCGGCGCATATCCCATGGTGCCGATCGCGGTCACGCCTTTCTGCGTGGAGGCGACAAAGCGCGCGATTCCGAAATCGACCAGCATCACACGGTTGGTCCGCGCGTCAATCATCAGGTTGGCGGGCTTCAGATCGCGGTAAATGATCGGCGGCTCTTGCGAATGGATGTAATCGAGCACGTCACAAGTATCGATCGCCCATTTGGCGACGGTCGGCTCATCGACTTTGCCTCCGGACACGCGTTGACGAGTGGCCAGGTCACCACCGTCGATATATTTCATCACCAGATAATAGCGGCCCCGGTTGGAGTCGAAGAAATACTGGTAGATCGTCGGGATCGACGGGTGATCGAGACGGGCGAGCAATTCGGCCTCGCGTTTGAAATCCTCGATGGCCTTCGAGCGCGCGTTCTCGTCGGCGAACATCTCGATCATCTCTTTGACAGCCACGGGACGATTGGCGAGATTGAGGTCTTCGGCCAGATAGACCGACCCCATACCACCGCCACCAATGCGTTTGGTGATCTTGTAACGGTCAACCAGCAATGTTCCTGGCGCAAGCTGAATTCCTGTTGGCGTATTGCCGGAAGCGGTCATACTCATAGCTCCGGTGCGCGCCGACGTTCCCGGCGCGACCGCATTATTGATTTGTGTGTCCTGCCAAGCGCCACACTCACCGCAATAAGGATCACCGACTGTGGTTGGCGCTCCGCATTCGGGACAGAATGGCATAACCTACTTAGGGATAAGTAATGAGTGACGAATGATGGAAAACGTCCGTGAAACTCAATCTCGATCTTTTCTCTCATCATTCAGCACTCTGTTTTCTAGCTCTGATTTCAATTCAGGATGAATTTAAGAAACGTTTTGCCCACGATGATTTCGTCACCGTTGTTAAGCGGTTGCTTGGCGCCGGGCAACAGACGCGGCCCTCGATTGATGAAAGTCCCGTTCGTGCTGCCTAGGTCCTCGATCAAATATTGATTGTTCAAAAACTGTATTCTGGCGTGACGGCGCGAGACCTTGGCCTCGGGATCATCCTGATCCAGATCGATGTCCGGAAAGATGCCGCCATCAGCGTCCCAGCGACCGATCATTGACTCGGTTCCCGTGATCGGAAACTCCTTACCGACCTTTCCGCCACGTTGAATGATCAGCTTGGCGGCCGCCAGCGGGGTTCTGCCGCTATTTTCGTCGCTCATAGCTTGATGGCTCCCACTTCCGGCATTGGGCGCGCCGCCACGCAGTGAAGTCGTTTGCCCATTGAACGCCGTAGTCTGATTCGGCGCTTGACCGCCGCTTTGAGATTTGTTTGCAGCTCCATCTGGCACGCCGGCTGGCACGCCGGCTGACACGCCGGGTGGCGGGGGAAAACTCGAGGCCTGATTCACACTCTGATCCGCAGTCCGATCCACAGTTCGATCTATAGTCCGATCCGGGGCTTGCTCCATAGCCCGATCCGGGGATCGATCTTTGACGTGATCCATTACTCGATCAGGCGCCCGATCAGGCGCTCGATCTACAGGATTCGCGGGCAAAGGATGCACGGGCGGCGGCGGCGGCGTATAAGGCGTCGCGGGTTTAGGGGTGATCGTGTCCTTCGTGAATGTCGGCGGTGGAGGAGGCGCTACTTGCGTAATGAACTGCGGCGGCGGCGCGTACGACTGGCGCGGCGATGGCGCGGCGACGCTCAACTTCGTCCCGCATTCATCGCAATACTCCGAGCCATCGAGATTATTAGTGCCGCAGTGATTACATGAGATCATAGCTGCAATAGCCTCCGCTCAAGCGAAAACTCTGGGATCATCAAATTTCAAAAATACTTCTAAAAATGCTTTGAATAAAGGCTTCTAAAAGGGCCAGCCCATTCCAACCGCGCTTGCTGTGGCGTCTCCACGCGAAGTGGCGGCGAAGATTGAGTACAACATTTAGCAGCGATTGGCCGATGCGCGCCCTTAAGCAAGTCGCCATTCTACACAGATTTAAATTTCTATGCCAGTTTGCCTCAGAGAAAGTTTTAAACAGAACGGAAGAGAAGATAGGGTAGGTTGGATCCGGTCATTCAGAACTGAAGATAGGACTGATGGCCCCTGTAGGATTCGAACCTACAACCAACGGATTATGAGTCCGCTGCTCTAACCATTGAGCTAAGGGGCCATAACAAAGATCGAAAGACGTTCGTTTCAAACGCGGCTCATCTTAGTGGACACCTCAGTGACCGTCAAGAACTTCATCTTTACCGCGCGGCTTTTACGTCCTTCGCCGAAGCGTCCTTGCCCAGCCTCGTTTCCAGCAACGAAGCCATCCCGCGATGCTGAGCGCAGCGCTGCCCCGGCAGAACGAGATGCTTACAGGGCGTTCCCTTCTTGGTTCGGGCGCCGCAGAGAACGCGCTCAACAGCTTCAGGCGCCGGATTTGGATTCCGCGTCGTTAGCGTGTCGCGCGCTGACACGAGTGGAGCCGAAGCGCTATCCGATGACCCGTTCGGCGATTGTCCGTTCGGATTCGGCGGATCCGGTCTGTTCAAGGCAAGAACCGCCAGAGTCGCCGAGAGCAATAATCCGGCGGCGGGTTTGAAATAATTTCGGCGGCCCATCTGCGCCGCGCATTCATCGCAGAAATAGCGCGGCCCCAGGCTGAAACGCGGCTTCATCGCGTTCCCGCATTCGGCGCAGAAGTTGGCTTGATAGAAGATGATTTTCATAGCCGGGCTGCTCCAATTTGCGCGCAGTATAGCATACCCCTGGGAGCGCAGGCGGCCTCGCCTGCTTGCTTCCGAAGAGATCTATTTCAAATGGAAGGGCAATCTCCGCAAACAAGCAGGCGAGGCCGCCTGCGCTCCCAGGGTCTGGACTCCCGACTCCGAGCCGTCCTATCATCCATAACTGTGGCATAACTGTGGATGGACCGCAGACGCCTGCGACCGTGATCGAATTACCAATCATAATCCGGCTCACAATTCGCGTGGCCGTACTTCACGCGCGAGGAATCTGACTATGACACGCGGAAACACATCTCTGCTCATCTGCCTGCTCCTGATTCAGGCAAGCTTTCACACGCAGGCTTTCTCGCAGAACGAGCCGGGCGCGAATGGCAAACCAGCGCGCGTGTTGATTCAAACCGAACTCGGCGACATCGAGGTCGAGGTTGACGCCCAACGCGCGCCCGTTACCGCCGAAAACTTTTTGAAATACGTTGACGCGGGGCATTATGACGGCGGGCGCTTTCATCGCACGGTCAGGCTCAACCCCGACAATCAGCCAAACAACAAGATCAAGATCGAGGTCATTCAGGCTGGAGTTAATCCGGAAAAAAATAAACAATCGTTTCCGCCGATCAAGCTCGAACGCACCAGCGTGACGGGCCTCAAACATAAGAACGGCGTGGTCTCTATGGCTCGGTTTGGCCCCGACACCGCCGTCTCCGACTTCTTCATCTGCGTCGGCGACCAGCCGGAATTGGATTTCGGCGGACAGCGCAACCCCGACGGGCAAGGCTTCGCGGCGTTTGGACGCGTGGTGAAAGGAATGGATGTCGTGGGAAAGATTCATCAATCGCCTGTCGAAGAACAACGTCTGACGCCGGCGATCAAGATTATCGCGGTGAAGCGTAAATCCTGATCATCCACTCGTTCGACATCATTCAGTGAGCGCTCAGGCACTGTGCGCTCAGGCGCTCTACGCTCAAGGAGGTATGCGATGCGTAACCCGTACATTCAATTTCTCTCGCTTAATTTATTGATTCTTTGCGGACTGGCTCTTGCGCCGCGCGAATGTTTCGACAGTTTGCTGGCTCTGCCCGCAAAGTTGCGAGCCAGCGCACACATGCAGTCTCAGGCCAATCCTTACGAGGTGAAAGGCTACGTCTGGAGCTACAACTACTTTCTGCCGCAGGTCAGAGTATCGGGCGTTACCATGACTTTTACGCGCGTGTCGGGAAATGGAAATCTTCCGCAACCGGTGAAGACCGATCAGAACGGGGACTGGAAACAGAACGGGTTTGAGTTGGGGACGACCTACCGTGTGACGCCGAGCCTGGCCGATTATGTTTTCGATCCGCCTTCGATGGATTTCACCAACTCTTTTTCGCTGGTCAATCCGTTTCAGACAATCAAGACTACGCCGTTCGATCTTCAAGGGCGAGTGGCCGACGGGCGTGGCGCTGGGGCGCCGGATGTCAGGATTGCGTTGACTTTCGGCGCGGCGGAAACTTTTGAAGTCAAGACAGACGCCGATGGCAATTTCCGAATAAGCGGCGTGCCCGTGCATACGGAGACAAACAGCCCATACAACGTGGCGGCCTTCAAGAGCGATTTGCAGTTCAGTCCGCAGCCGTATTCATTCCGCCGCATCGATCAGCCACTCAATTTCATCGCCATCACGAGGCGGTTGGCCGTCGTTTCGTCGGCCACCTTCAAAGAATCGGTCGCCTCAAACTCCATCGCGACAATCTTCGGGAGCGATCTGGCGGCGGGGACGGAGAGCGCAAGTACATTGCCCTTGCCAACCACGCTGGCCGGAACGCAGGTATGGATGAGTCCGCAGTTCCTGGACATCGCGCGGTCGCCTGGAACGCCCGTCCCGCTGCTCTTCGTCTCTCCGACGCAGATCAATTTTGTTGTTCCGATGATGTACGTGCCGACGCCGAGTTGGTTCACCGTACGAGGGCCTGACGGCGCGTATGCCTCGCGGCTGGTCATGTTGGATTTTGTCGCTCCCGGCCTGTTTTCCGCCAATGGCACGGGACGAGGCGCGGCGGCGGCGCTGGCGTTGCGGGTCAAGGCCGATGGCGCGAGGAGTTACGAGCCGGTGGTGACGCTTGATCCTTCGACCGGAAGATACATCGCGCGGCCAATTGATCTGGGGCCTGAAAGCGACCGCGTCTTTCTCGTGCTTTTCGGCACGGGAATGCAAATGCAGACGGTCTCTTCGGTGACCGCGCGAATCGGCGGCCAGGCGGCGCCGGTTCTCTTCGCCGGCCCACAACCGGAATTCGCCGGAGTGGATCAGATCAATCTGTCTTTGTTGCGCAGCCTAATCGGGCGTGGCGAAATGGATTTGGTCGTGGTTGCTTCGGGCCGCGAGTCAAACACTGTCACGGTCAATATCAAATAGTCAGTAGATCACAAAAAGGAGACACTTAATGAAACTTTCGTTCCCCTGCCTGATGGCCGTTGTATTACTCGGAATGCTTTCCGCCGCCGTTTTCGCGCAGCAGCCGCGCGTCATCGCTGTCAAAGCCGGCCGCGCGCTCGATGTCCGCACCGGCCAGATGATCACAAACGCCATCATCCTGATCGAAGGCGAACGCATCAAAGAAGTAGGCGCGAACGTCGCGATCCCCGCGAACGCCGAAGTAATCGACCTCGGATCGAAAACCGTCCTGCCCGGCTTGATTGATTGCCACACGCACCTGAATTTCGACCTCGGCAGTTTAAACTCGCTCAACATCTCAATTCCCCGCCAGGCGTTGATCGGCGCCAAAAACGCCAGGCTCACGATCGAGGCCGGCTTCACCACCGTGCGCAACGTCGGCGCGCGCGGTTATTCGGACATCGCGTTGCGCGACGCCATCAACGCCGGCGAGGTTCCGGGGCCGCGCATCGTCGCTTCCGGTCCGAGCCTTGGCATCACCGGCGGCCACTGCGACGAAAATTTTCTCTCGCCCGAATACCATCACGTCGCCGAAGGCGTGGCTGACGGGATTTCAGCCGTCCAGCAAAAGACGCGCGAAGTGATCAAGTACGGCGCGGGAGTGATCAAATTCTGTTCGACGGGCGGCGTGCTGTCGCTCGGCGACGACCCGAAGGCCGCCGAGTTCACGCTGGACGAGATGAAAGCCATCGTCGCCGAAGCCCACCGGCTCGGACGTAAGGTCGCCGCCCACGCGCACGGCGGCGACGGTTTGAAGCACGCCGTGCTGGCCGGCGTGGATTCAATCGAACACGGCACGTACATTGACGATGAGGCCGTGAAGATGATGAAAGAGCGCGGGACTTATCTGGTCCCGACTCTCTACTTGACCGATTGGTTTTTGGAGAACTACCAGCGATTCAATCTGCCTCCGTCCATCATCGCCAAAGCCAAAGAGGTGATGCCGGAGATGAAAAAGAATATCGGCCGGGCCTTTCAGCAAGGCGTGCCCGTGGCGTTCGGCACCGATTCGGCCGTCTATCCGCACGGACTCAACGCCCGCGAATTCGCCGTGTATGTGCGAATGGGAATGACGCCGATCCAGTCGATTCAAACCGCCACCGTTCACGCGTCGAAACTGCTCGGATGGGAAGACCGCGTCGGCGCGGTCGAAGCGGGCAAATACGCCGACCTGATCGCGGTTGACGGCGATCCGACCAAAGACGTCACCGAGCTTGAGCGCGTGAAGTGGGTGATGAAGGGCGGCGTAGTGTTCAAGAAGTAAAGCGAGGTATCAGATTATGAAATCGTACAAGCTTTCGACCCTTTGTTTGGCGCCACTGCTTGCCATCGCCGTTCTCGCGCAAAGCGGCCCAAGTACTATTGATCCGCGCGTCGCAATCGGCTTCGACGCGATCGGCGCCAAAAACCTTCGAGCCGACCTGACGTTCCTCGCCTCCGACGCGCTCGAAGGGCGAATGTCCTTGCAACGCGGATCGGAAGTCGCGATCCAATTCATCGCCGCTGAATTCGCCAAAGCGGGATTGAAACCGCCGGCTGACGGTTCGTATCTGCAAGAGGTCGAGTTGATCGAATACCGCGCCGACCCGCGCGCGATGCGCATTACGCTCCGGCGTGGCGGGCGTGAAGAACAATTCGGCTACGTCAAAGATTTCATCGGCGGCTTTCCACGCGAAACGACTGTCAGCGCCCCGGTGATCTTCGCCGGTTACGGCGTCACCGCGCCGGAATTCGGCTACGACGATTACGCCGGCGTTGACGCAAAAGGAAAGATCGCGCTCGTCTTCGATCACGAGCCGCAGGAGAACGATCCGAAGTCGGTCTTCAACGGCGTGGGCAACACGCGTCATGCCAATTCGCGGTTGAAAGTGATCAATGCGCAGAAGCACGGAGCGGTCGGCGTTCTTCTGGTCAGCGAGCCGAATCGCAAGCACCCATCGAATCAGGAACGGTTGGCGCGAATTCCGGGCATCCTCGATCGGATCACACGCAACGCCCAGCAGGCGCTCGCCGACAGTGAAACGAAAATTCCGCTGCTCACTGTGAGCGACGCGCTCGCGGTGAAACTGCTCGAACCGACCGGCAAAAAGCCGAGCGAGCTTCAGTCGGCCATTGATTCGACGCTTAAATCACAATCCCGGGCTCTGGCGGATACGAGCGTGGAGATTCGGATAGCCAACGCCGATCACCGCCGCGCGATTTCACATAACGTGATCGGTCTGATCGAAGGCTCCGACCCGTCGTTGAAAGACGAGACGATCGTCTTCAGCGGCCATTACGACCACGACGGAGTCCGCGAAGGAAAGATTTATTACGGCGCGGACGACAACGGTTCAGGCACGGTCGGCGTGATCGAACTGGCGCGGGCCTTCGCAAAAAATCCCGTGAAGCCGAAACGCTCGCTGCTCTTCGCGGTCTTCGCCGCCGAAGAGCGCGGTCTGCTCGGATCGTACTACTACGCCGCGCACGGCTTGCGCCCAATTGACAAGACGCGGGCCGTGATCAATTTCGACATGATCGGGCGAAACGAAACGCCGAGCGCGCAGACCGACGGCCTTGTCGAGATCGCCGCCGACACGTCGAACGAATTGAATCTGATCGGCGTGATCAACAGCCCGGAATACCGTTCCGTGGTCGAACGCGAAAACCAGAATGTCGGATTGAAGCTCAACTACAAATGGGACAACGACGCGGCGCTCAATATCTTTCAACGCAGCGACCAATTTCCTTTCGCGCTGCGCGACATTCCAGCCGTTTGGTGGTTCACCGGTTTCCACCCTGATTATCACCAGCCGACCGACACCGTTGACCGGATCAATTTCGTCAAGATGGAGAAGATATTGAAGCTGGCTTATTTGACCGGCTGGGCGTTCGCCGATGGCGCAAACGCGCCGCGATTCATGGCGAAGCCGATTGGCTAACAACTGCTGTTCCGACGGCAATCAGCCGACGATAATCAAAAGGAGACATTCATGACGAAAAAAACTTTGCGGGTAGCGGCTTTCGCCGCTTCCTGTTTGACGCTTTGGCTGCTGATATGCGCCGAGGCGATGGCGCAGTATCAAACCTCTCCCGCGGGCGCCGCGCAGGCGATCACCGAGAACCCGGTGAAGAAAGCTCTGAAAGAGGGCAAGGTGGTGATTGGCGCGACCGTGACGGCGGCCAATCCGGACGTGGCGGCCACGCTGGCCGGCGTAGGCTTCGATTTTTTATGGATCGAGATGGAGCACAGCCCGCTGACGCTTGAAACCGTGCGATCCATGATTTTGGCCACGCGAGGATTGAAGGCCATGCCTTTCACGCGCGTGCCGGTCAATGAACCCTGGACGGCGAAACGAGCGCTCGATATAGGCAGCCTCGGAGTGATCTTCCCTTTCACCAGCACGCGCGAACTGGCCGAACAGGCGGTGAAATCCTGCAAGTATCCGCCGCAAGGCATTCGCGGCTACGGCCCGGCGATGGCCGCGGCGCGCTGGGAAATGAGCGGGAGCGATTATGCGAAGTTCGCCAATGAGAATGTCCTGGTGGTGGTCATCATCGAGCAGAAACGGGCCATTGATAACATCGAGGAGATCGCTTCCGTGCCGGGCGTTGATGTCTTGTTCATCGGCGTCAATGACCTGTCATTCTCCCTGGGCGTGGGCGGAAAGACGAATGATCCAATCGTCGAAGAGGCCGTGAGCAAAGTCCTCGCGGCGGGCAAAAAACACAACATTCCGGTGGGCTACCCGGCTGGCGCGCCCGTCGAGATCAACAAGCGCATTGCGCAAGGCTTCCGATTCTTCCAGGCGTCGAGCGATTTGGGTCTGATGGGAGCCGGGTCGCGCGACCTGCTGTCCAAAATACAGCGGGACGAGATCGGGACGCCGAAATCAAATCCGAAATAAATCCGTGAAACTCGAATTCACGCCATTGCTTCAGGTACAGCGCGATCTTTACCGCCTGCCGCGCGGATGGGAGCGGTTTCGCGCTTACCTGCAAACAATGGTTGATCCCGAAACCAAAGACCTGCAATTGCCACTGGTGGCGATGAACCCGATGGGCAAGGACCATGTGCCCGCGCTGCTCGACCAGTACCTGGCCTTCGACGCCGACGGGTTGGCCGCTCGCGCCGTGGCCGAGGCCGAATCGAGACTCGCGGACGTGGGAGGCGAATTCAAGGTGGCGCTGGTCATCGCCGATGACGCGATGGGAGCCTGGACCAATCGTTATTCGAGCGAACTCAGCGCCCGATCCGGCAGTAAGCCGCTTCACAAACGCGGCTGGATCACCGGCGCCCTGTGGACGAGCGAAACGCCGTCGGCGCAAGCGACGCGCGAAGAGGCGCTGACCGCCGTTTATCGCGTGGCGCACATTCAACAACACGGCTTCGCCGTCACGCTGCGCGAGATGATGGCGCAGGAAGGTTACGCGATGGCGATGGCCGATTGCTCAAAACCATTCCTCGATGACGAAGAGCTTCAATACGCGCGCGAGGTGATCGCTCCGCATCTGGACACAAAAGATTATCCCCTGATCATGACCACTCTGTTCGGAGACGTCGCCGCGGCCTCGCTGGGTTACGCGCCCCTCGGTTTGAGCGAACGCGCGGGGTTCGCGCTGGCTTTACGCGACGCGCGGATCAAACTGTCCGGGAATTAAAACGACGGTAGCGCAAACTGTCCAGTTTGCGCGCCTTCGATAATTATTCGATTATCGAAGCTATGCGTTCAGGCGATCTGCGTGGCTTCGATAATCGTTCGAGCATCGAGGCCGCGCAAACTGGACAGTTTGCGCTACACCTTCGATGAAGGAGAGGCCGATGAATCGCCGAGAATTCAACCTGAATCTATTATGCGCGGCGGGCGCTTTCGCATTGCCATCGCCGCAATCAACCTCACAGCTTCGAGTCAACGGGCAGCGCGTCAACGCCCATCTAGCCGAGCTTTCGCAATTCGGCAAGACGCCTGAAGGCGGGACGCATCGCCTGGCTTACTCCGAGGCCGACCTGAAAGGCCGCGAATACGCGATGAAGTTGATGCGCGAGGCGAAACTTGATGTGAGCATTGACGCCGCGGGCAACATCGTCGGGCGGCGCGCGGGCGGCGATCCGAACCTGAAGCCGTTGATCATCGGTTCGCATATTGACTCGGTGCCCGAAGGCGGCAGCTACGACGGGCAGGTCGGCTCGATGGGAGCGATCGAAGTCGCGCAGACGCTGGCCGAGAACAATGTCGCGTTGCGCCATCCGCTGGAAGTGATCCTCTTTCAAAACGAAGAGGGCGGAACCATCGGCAGCCACGCCATCGCCGTTGGATTGACCGAGAAAGAACTCAACCTGGTTACGAACAGCAAGAAGACCATCCGCGAAGGCGTCAAGTTCATCGGCGGCGATCCGAACAAGCTAGCCGGCGTGGTTCGCAAGCCTGGTAGCATCGCGGCCTACGTGGAGCTACACATCGAACAGGGCGGACTTCTCCACTCCGAGAAGATCAACATCGGCGTGGTCGAAGGCATCGTCGGCATCAACTGGTGGGATGTGACTGTCGAGGGATTCGCCAATCACGCGGGCACGACGCCGATGAATCAGCGGCATGACGCGCTGCTCGCGGCGGCGAAATATGTCGAAGCCGTCAATCGTGTAGTGACAAGCGTGCCCGGACGCCAGGTCGGCACGGTCGGCAAGATTCAAGCCTTCCCGGGCGCGTACAACGTAATCCCCGGCAAGGTTACAACGAGCCTCGGGTTGCGCGACCTGGACGCGGCGAAGACACAGATGCTTTTTCAGAAGATCCAGGACGAGGTCCGGCAAATCGAGAAAGCGACCGGGACGAAGTTTGAATTCAAGCAGACGAACCTGACTCCTCCCGCGCCGACTGACGTTCGAGTTCGACGCGTGATCGACGAAGCGGCGAAGCAGCTCGGATTCACGACCAAGTTCATGCCGAGTGGCGCCGGCCACGACGCGCAGGAGATGGCGCATCTCGGCCCGGTCGGAATGATCTTCGTTCCGAGCGTTGACGGCATCAGCCATAGCCCGCGCGAGTTTTCCCGGCCGGAAGACGTAACGAACGGAACGAACACACTGCTGCACACGTTGCTCAAGCTGGACGCGATGAAGTTGGATTGAAACCAAGTTCGTAGCGCTGTTCGTAGTCCCGCCTTCAGGCGGAAGCCTTCACGGTGAAGGCTTCCGCCTGAAGGCGGGACTACGAACAGCGCTACGAACGTTTCCCGAAGGAGAAACCATGTTACGCCACTGTTTATTGGCCTTCGCCATTACGATCTGGTCGCTCGCGTCCGCCGCGGCGCAAACCACGGCCACTCCGGATGCGAAGAGTAACGCTGCGACGACTGAGGAAAAGTTTGACAGCCCGCGCCTGGCCGCACTGGCGAAAGAGATCAAAGCGGGAAACCGCGCCGCGCTCGACGCCTTCTGGTTGGAGTTGAAAGACAAGGCTCCACTCGTCGAGCCCGCAACTGACGACAAGAAACAAATGTGGGTGAGCTACGTCTGGCGCGGCGATAGCGAGGCCAAACGGGTTGACGTAATCGGCGGGTTGCCATCGAGCGATGAATTCGCGAAACCTCTTGCGCGGTTGTTTGACACGGACCTGTGGTATCGCACCGAGCGTCTGCCCAATGACGCCCGGTTCACTTACATATTCGTCGTCAACCGAGTTAAACCAGCGCCGGGCGACAAAGACGCGATGCAAAAATTCATAGCGCAGCTCCGGCGCGATCCATTCAACTCGCGGACGTTTCCCTCTCCGCCGAATTCAACCATAGCCGAATTGCCCGCCGCGCCGCCACAGCCCTGGATAAAACGGCTGCCGGACACGCCCCAAGGCGAGATCAAGTTCCAAAAGATCAAGAGCGAGATTCTGAAGGAGGATCGCGTGTTTCGGGTTTACACCCCGCCGGGGTACGATCCGAAGGGCAAGCCTTGCGGACTGCTGATCTTCTTCGACGGCGAGGCCGTTCCCTTCGCGGTTCCGTTGCCCACGGTCCTCGACAACCTGATCGCCAGGGAGAAGATTCCGCCGATGGTGGCTGTGATGCTCAACAGCCAGACGACGCGCAGCCGAGACCTGGCCTGCTCCGAGCCTTTCGCCGATTTCCTGGCGAAGGAGCTGGTCACTTGGGTACGCGGCAACTTCAACATCAGCGCCGATCCCTCTCAAACTGTCGTGAGCGGCTTCAGTCTGGGCGGCCTCGCCGCGGCTTACTGCGGGCTGCGCCATCCGGGAGTCTTCGGCAATGTGTTGTCGCAATCCGGCTCGTTCTGGCACTTCGACGGCTGGAAAGAAAGCGCGGACATTTTCGAGAGAAATATTTTTACAGACAGCGGCTGGCTGACGCGGCAGTTCGCGAAATCGCCGCGACTGCCGCTGCGTTTCTTCATGGAGGTGGGGATGCTGGAGCAAGGGATTCCTATCAACATGGTCTTGGAGAATCGCCGCCTGCACGATGTCCTCGTGGCCAAGGGCTATCCGGTCACTTATTCCGAATACAACGGCGGGCACGACATGCTCTGCTGGCGCGGGTCGCTGGCTGACGGCCTGATCGCTCTCGTTGGAAAGCAGAAAGAGAAACAGCCGTAAGACGAGAGATAAATTTTTTGATCCGGGCGGAAAGAAGTGAACGATGGGTTCACATTGCCCATTGCGCATTGAGCATCGAACATTGTTTTGCAGTAGGGTTTCCCGCCACAACGCTGCGCGGCAATGGTCAATGCGCAATGCGCAATGCGCAATGCGCAATGCGCAATAGGCAATTGTTTAGTTCTCAATGCCCGGATCAAAAATATTCCGCGCGTCAGATTGCGCGGGCGCCAGGTCTGGCCAGCGGATCATCCGCTATGCTTGTGTTCGGCGCGGCGCTCACGTTCGCGGCGGCCTAATTCCTGCATCCAGTCGCGTATCCAATTGCCCACCTCTTCGACGTTGAAATCCACGCCGGCGCCGCAGCCTGGAACTTTGAACCCCGCGGCGAACCCGCGCGGCCAGCCCTCCTGTTCCACTTTCACTTCGTCTTCGTAATAAGACACGATCTGGCGACAGGCCATTGCGACCGTCATGAGCGAACTGCCTTCGGCCAGCGGTTCGAAGACATTCTTGATGTCCGGATCGATCTCGCCCAATCTGGCGAGGATTTTGTTGTATTGCGACAGCGACTCCTGCACGGCGTCTTCGGCCAGTTCATTGCCCGCAATCGATTGGGCCACTCGATACGCCGCCGCTCGGTACCGCAAGACCAGCGCGTCGAACGAACGCAGGTCGCCCAGGATCGCGGCGATCACCAACATTTCGTCGGGCAGATTTTCCGGTCTCGTCTTAGCCATGCGCGTCAGTCGGTCGCGTCCTTTTCCTGCCTGCATCTGACTAGAGACAGGTAATACGAAAAAGGATAGCCAGAGCGATAAAAAAACTGTGACGGCAGCCCAACCTTGATGAACGAAGCTCGCAAGACCGGACAGAAAAATGTGGGACAGAAAAATAAAGATCTTCCAGGCCGGTAGGTCTACGTTTAACCGTGGAGAGCGTTATGCGAGGCTGAAGAGAGAGTACGGAACAAACGGAAATAACGGAACAGACGGATTGTTCCGTACTCTCTCTTTTGCTTCATTACTCATGCGCCACGGTTAAGTGTGGAGCTACCTCCAGGCCGACTCTTTATTTTTCTGTCCCACATTTTTCTGTCCGGTCTTCTTCTCTATTTGGCGTTTTACACTTTCTGCTCTTTCCACTTTCCTCGCCTGAAGACCAGCATCGCAATCACGGCCAGCGCCGATTCCGCAATCGTGACCGCCAGGAAGACGCCCTTCGGCCCCAGCCCGGTCCATCTCGCCAGCGTGTAAGCCATCGGGATTTGGATCAGCCAGAAACAGATCAGGTTCATGACTGTCGGCGTATAAGTGTCGCCCGCGCCGTTGAACGCCGCCGCCATCACCATTCCGTAGCCGTAAAAGACATAGCCGTAGCTGATGTACCGCAGCGCATCCACTCCGTGCGGGATCACAGTCTGATCCTGTGTGAAGATGCGGATCAGGAATTCGGGGAAGATGATGAAAACGACGGCGATTCCGATCAGAAAGACCGCGTTGCTGTGCCCGGCCAGCCAAACCGATCGTTCGGCGCGTTCGGGTTTTTGCGCCCCCAGATTTTGTCCGACCAGCGTCGCGGCGGCGTTGCTCATTCCCCAAGACGGCAGGATTGTGACCAGGATGATGCGGATGGCGATCATATAGCCGGCCTGCGCCGCCGCTCCGAACAGTCCAACGATGCTCATCAAACCCGTCCAGGCCGCGGTCGCCACCAGAAACTGGAACATCCCGCCGAGCGAGATGCGGAGCAGGTTCTTCATCACATCCAAATCCGGCAGCATTCGGTCGAACCTGACGGGCACGCGGCTATGACCTCCGGAGAGCCGCGTGAATTGGTAAATCACGGCGCAGCCGCGCCCGATGGTCGTGGCGATGGCCGATCCGGTCACGCCCAGTTCCGGAAAAGGCCCCAAGCCGAAGATCAGACACGGATCGAGAACGAGGTTGATCAGATTGCCGAGCCATAACGCCCGCATCGCGATCGCCGCATCGCCCGCGCCTCGAAAGATCGCGTTGATCAGGAACAACAGCATGATCACCACGTTCGCGCCGAAGATGACGGCCATATAACCGCCTCCGGCCGCGCTCACGCCCGCCTCGGCGTTCATCGCCTGAAACAACTGCCTGCTGAAGAGCACGCCGACGACCCCGACAGGAATCGAGATCAAGGCGCCCAGCAGAATTGACTGCTCGGCCACTCGGGCGGCGCCTTCGGGGTCTTTCTCTCCGATGCGGCGCGCAACCATCGCCGTCGTGCCCATACTCAACCCAATCGCGATGGCGAAGACGATGGTCAACAGCGATTCGGTGACGCCGACCGCCGCCGCCTGTTCCTTGCCCAGTTTCGCGACCCAGTAGACGTTGACGATGCCGAAGAGCGACTCCATCAACATTTCGAGCACCATCGGCACCGAGAGCAGAAAGATCGCGCGGCCGATGCTTCCTTCGGTGAAATCCTGCTCCGACCCTCGCACGGCTTCGCTCAAGGTCGCCCAGAAGCCCGAAGATTTGTTTTGTTCAGTCGCCGTTCCCACGGCGACCGCCTCAATCGGTTCTTGCATACTCCCTCATTTCTCCAAATCAGTAGGCGGACAAAATCCCGCCCTAGGTTCATTTGTCATTTGCCATTTGACAGTTGTCATTGATTATTGGTTATTGCGCCACGCGCTTCTTTATCAATGACAAATGACCACTGTCAAATGACAAATGACAAATGACAACTAACAAATGGTTATACTTTGATGTTTTGTGTTTGCGCTTACTGCGGAAATCCGTCCGCCTCCATCACGCGTTGCGCTTGAGCGAAATGGCGCCGCTCATGAGCCACGATGAGTCGAAACGCGTCGAGCAGGCTGTAAACAACCACGCTCGCGAAAGGCGACGTGATGATTATCTTCGCCGGGTCATTCTTTTCCAGCGACTTCATCCTTGCCAGCGTCTCGCGCTGGTCAGAGATGAAGCGATCGACAATTTGCGGATCGACCGAGCTTGACGAAGGCCTCGCGGCGGCGGGCGCCTTAAACTTCTGATAGGAGTTCGGTGAAAGCGCCTTGACCATCATCCTGCCGTACATCGCGGACAGAAACGGCACGCGATGCAATAAGGTCTTCGGATACTCATCTTTCAATATCCGGTCAAAGACCGGGTAGTACTCGCGATTGATCGAGATCAAATGCTCGAGGCATTGCGCGACGCTCCACGAATCGGCGGCCTGCTTCCAATTGAGCTGCTGCGTGTTCAGATGGCCGAAGAGCGTCTTTGCGTCGCCGGAGATCGCCTCGGCTTCGTCGAAGATCTGTGGGATGGTGAGGTTTTGGTAGTCCATAGTTGTCGTTAGTCCTCCGGGGTTGTCGGCGGAGTGGTTGGTGGAGTTGTTGGGGCAAGGTCAACGATTCTTCGTCCGCTCCGGCCATCAGCCTGTATCCAAAGTGAGCCTGGCAATGATAGCGTCAATAACAGCGTCGGCTTTCGCCGCGATCTCCTGCGGCGTTTGATCTTGAATCGGGTGCTCGACGTAAACCGCGTCGAAATCGGCTCGCCCCAGGGCGCTGGCCTGCGCGCGCGCCGCGGTCATAAATTCGCGAGTGGCCACGGGGACCGCCGCGACGCCAAGGCTTTCAAATCTCATGGTGTCGTGCAAACTGCACGTCGTGCAAGACCCTCAATCGGCCAGGGCCTCGATCACCGCAGCGCATTCGGCTTTTACGAACTGGTCAATCACCGCATCGGGCGCGGGCTTGGTAAATGTCGGCTTCATCACGCGCACGATCTGTCCGGCGCCGTAGCGGTCTTTCAGCGCCTTTTCCACATGATCCAGAAAGAAGCTGCCGCCCCATTTGCTGATGTCGAGCAGGCCTATCGTTTTGCCCGCCAGTGAATCGAGGCGCGGCGCGGGACGGCCCACGACGCGCGGAGTTTCATCGAGCGGATTGACAAGAATCGTTTTCATCTTCTCTCCTCTTTCCTGGGAGCGCACGCGGCCTCGCGTGCGTGCTTTCCTGGGAGCGCACGCGGCCTCGCGTGCGTGCTTTCCTGGGAGCGCACGCGGCCTCGCGTGCGTGCTTTCCTGGGAGCGCACGCGG